>Ga0307489_10003248_pt1 | contig 10812 bp, 10 predicted proteins | sample SB12metaG_FD_202247 | JGI IMG/M metagenome (GOLD analysis project Ga0307489, IMG submission 202247) | Sea-ice brine microbial communities from Beaufort Sea near Barrow, Alaska, United States - SB 1.2 | ecosystem: Environmental > Aquatic > Marine > Coastal | place: USA: Alaska | collected...
TAAAACCTTCGCGGTGAACGTTAATTATAGCTTCAAAATTGAGGCCGCTGCCCACACTTTCATTTCATATAGCGCTGCAAGCGCCGGCAATACCGCCTCCTTGTGTGACCAGATGGTCGCTGAGGGAGGCTTTATTGCGTTTTGAGGTTAATTTGACCAAAACTGAGATAAATATTGGCATCATGTTTTCTACCAGTGGTAGTTATGCTGCGGTCGGTATGTCAATGTTCGCTGGCTCACAGCTGGCTATTTCGGAAATCAATGCTGATGCAAATTTACCTTTTCGTTTTACACCTGTTGTTATTAATCCTGGTGGCGTAATCACAGCTTACTTTGATGCTGCCAGAACATTGCTCTCCAAGCACAAAGTTAATCATATTTTTGGCTGCTACACGTCGTCCAGCCGTAAAGAAGTGCTTCCACTCTTTGAAAAACACGATGGTCTTTTATGGTATCCTTCCCATTATGAGGGCTTCGAGACCAGTGATAATGTCATTTATACAGGTGCAGCTCCTAATCAGCATATTTTGCCGCTAGCTCGTCATCTTATGGCGCATCATGGCAAACGAGGATGGTTTGTAGGTTCAAACTATGTCTGGGCGTGGGAAAATAATCGGATACTGCGAGAAGCGCTGATCGAGGTAGGCGGCAAAGTAGTTGGTGAGCGGTATTTTCCCGTTGGGGAGCTCGACCTCGACGCGCTGACCCAACAAATTATTCATGACAGACCGGACTTTATTTTTAACACGCTTATTGGTGAATCAAGCTACTCGTTCTTGCAATCCCTGCGTACAGCAGCCTTGGCGGCCGGGATCGACCAGCCGTCCTCGATGCCTGTAGCCAGTTGCAGCCTATCAGAAGCTGAGCTGCCTTTACTTGGCGAGTCGGCTTCTGGTCACCTATCATCATCGGTCTATTTTTCGACGATCAACTCACCGGAAAACAATCGCTTCGTGGGCGCATGGAACCGCCAGTTCAGCCATCTCGGTCATGCCTGCGCTGACGCTGAGGCCACCTACATCGCTGTTCACCTGTTGGCGAGTGCCATCTCACGTGGAGGCGATGCCAGCTTTGCGAGTGTCCAGGCGGCAGCTCGTGGGTTGCAGTTTCATGCGCCTCAAGGGCTTGTGACGGTTGATCCGGACAATCTACATTGTGCCATGCGTCCTTTGATAGGGCGGTCCACCGCGGAGGGCACGTTCGATATATTGCACAGCGATTGCGGTCCCGTCCGACCCGACCCCTACCTGGTCTGGAGTAGTTTAGCTGACGTCAGTGCACAGCGGAACGGCAGCTTTGTCTGGGCAGTAAAATGACAAAAAAGATTACACAAAATTTTAGGGGCCTTCGTGCTTCAGTCATTCATCCCAATGATACAAATCGACAAATCTTGTGCGCGGTTCTTGGCAAGTTGGGGCTAGTCGTCACTGCTGTTGAAGCGGTCAATTTTGGTGATTTCCACAATTGTGATGTGGTGTTTGTGGACGCTGACGAAGGGATTGATGCTTTGCCTCAAACCGAAAAATGTGCGTCAGACCTGTTGATGCTTCCATGTATCGCGTTGGTCGGCAACGAGGCACCAAGCCGCCTTGCTCGCGTCGTCCGCCGAGGCTGCGCCAGCCATATTCTCAAGCCAGTCCGTAACACTGGAGTTTATACTGCCCTTTTACTAGCTATGAACGACCATGCCAAAAAACAGAAGATGGTCGGCGAGATAGAAGCACTGCAGCAGAGATTGGCAGGGCGACGCGTAGTCACCCAAGCCATCGTAGGCATCTTGCACGAGCACAATGTCGATCTTGACACTGCCTACGCATGGCTAAGAGCGGAAGCCATGACCCGCAGGCTGACCATCGACATCGTCGCGCGGGAAAGAGTGGCCAATCTAGGGTTTGGAATGGCCCATTCCAGCGGCAAACGACCCGACCTCGATCAACCAATAAAGAATCACAGAAACAGGAGATCAACACAATGACACTCACACCACACGGCATGCGTTTTGCCGCACTTTTTGTCGGAGCCGCCATCAGCGGGATGCCGGCTTTGGCCCAGGAAGGACCGATCAGGATCGGGGTATTGGAGGATCAATCGGGTGACTTTGCAGCAGCGACTGCTGTCAAGGTTCACGCCATCGAATTGGCTACAAAGGAAATCAATGACGCTGGCGGCATTGCTGGTCGGCCTATCGAACTGGTCATTTATGACACCCAGTCCGACAACCGTCGCTATCAGGAATTCATGCGGCGCGTGTTGCAGCAGGATGAGGTCGATGTGGTTTTCGCCGGGTTTTCGTCTGCGTCGCGAGAGGCGTACCGGCCTATTGCAAACCAATTTGACGGCCTCGTATTTTATAATAACCAGTATGAAGGCGGCGTTTGCGATGACAACATGATCGTGACTGGTGCTGTCCCAGAACAGCAGTTTTCCACGCTTATTCCGTGGATGATGGAGGAATTTGGCCCTAACGTCTATACACTGGCCGCTGACTACAATTTTGGTCAGATATCGGCTGAATGGGTGCGCCAGATCGTCGCCGAAAACGGCGGCACCATGGTGGGTGAAGAATTTATACCGCTAGGCGTTTCACAGTTTTCTCAGACCATTCAAAATATTCAGGAAAGTGACGCAGACTTTGTCGTGACCCTCCTGGTTGGTTCGGCGCAGGCATCCTATTATGAACAGGCCGCATCGGCTGATGTTGGGCTGCCTATGGCGTCGTCGGTAAATGTTGGACAAGGATATGAGCACAAGCGCTTTAATCCTCCAAGTTTAGCTAACATGTTCGTCACCACTAACTATATCGAAGAAATTGATACTCCAGCATCCAATGATTTCGTCGAGCGGTTCCGTGCTATGTTCCCGGATGAGCCCTATATTAATCAGGAAGCTGCGAATTCCTACATTGCGGTAAATCTATACAAGCAAATGGTCGAGCGCGCTGGCACAACTGATCACGACGCCATCCGAGCGGTGCTGGGCGAAGGCGACGTCTGCTTTGACGGGCCTTCTGGCAATGTCTGTCTAGACCCCCAAAGCCAGCACATGTCCCACACGATTTATTTGGCGAAGGTTGGGGACGACCACTCGATCACGTTTCCACGGGTATGGGAAAACATTGAACCTTACTGGCTTGGTGACGCGGGTTGCGATTTGACCAAGAACGATCCTAGTGCACAGTACACTCCTTCCAATCCGCCTCCTGCTCAGTAATCGGATAACTGGGGTGGATCTTGTTGGTCCACCCCAAACCAAAATGCAAATTTCAGGCAAGGTGCAAGTTCAGTGGATTTTTTTCATACAATTTTTTCGGTGATGTACCAATTTGGCGATGCTTTCGCTTTTCTGGTAATTTCTTGTGCGGGGCTTGCGGTAATCTTCGGGATGATGGGCATCATCAATCTAGCTCACGGCGAATTTATCATGTGCGGCGCCTATGTCACTTCCGCAGCGGGCCGGGCGGGTTTGCCACTGCCACTAGCTATTCTGTGCGGCGCACTTGCTGCGGCTATTGTGGGTATAGTGGTCGAACGGCTGGTGATCCGTCATCTATATCAGCGCCCCTTGGATTCCATCATAGCTACTTGGGGGATAAGCCTAATTGCGACGCAAGGGGTGCTTATCCTTTTGGGGCCCACTATGGCTGGTGTAGGCACGCCGCTGGGGAGCATGGCTTTGGGGGAGAGATCATATTCGATCTATCGTCTGGTCCTTTTTGCCACGTCGATCGGCCTGCTTGGGTCGCTTTATCTTTTATTCTACCGCACGCGATTTGGCGTTATCTCCCGTGCAACGATCCAGAAGCCCGCCATGGCGCGCGCACTAGGTGTGGATACACGCCGTGTCTACGGGCTGACCTTCGGCCTTGGCGCAGGTCTGGCAGGTCTGGCTGGGGGGCTTTATGCGCCGACCATGACTATGGTGCCAACCATGGGGGCGACTTTTATCGTTGAAAGCTTTGTTACGGTTGTAGTTGGTGGAGCTGATATATTTGTCGGAGCAGCCCCGGCGGCGGCGGTCCTTGCGATCATCCGAGCAAGTCTGACCGCATGGTATGGACACTTGTTCGGCCAGATAGGGTTATTGGTGGCTGTTATCGTCGTCATCCGAGTCATGCCCGGTGGCTTGTCAGGCTTTTTGAAGCGGTTCCAGCGATGAGCAATGCACCCAATACCCCTGAACAGATATCCCACTCTTCGCGGAGTACGGTATCCACTTGGCTTGCTCGACTTGAAGGGCCACAGACTATGGGTCGCGGCCCCGCGTTTTGGGTGGCGATGGCTGCGTTGGTCCTAGCCGCATCTTGCTACCCTGCATTCAGCGATCCCTACACCATTGGCAACGCAGCCTATTTTATGGTGTGGACCTTTATGGCCATGGGGCTGGGCATCGTCTGGGGCTACTGTGGTGTACTTAGCTTTGGGCAAACGGCGTTTTTTGGCCTTGCTGGGTATGCTTATGGTGTTGTCACAATCAATGTGGGTGCAGCGTTCGGCTTGACTTGGCTGGCGCTCGTGTTGTCCGTCGCGATCGGAGGTGCGTTTGCACTGTTGATTGGTTATTTTATGTTCTATGGGCGGATTAAGGGCGTTTTTATTGGTATCGTCACGCTATCTGTCACCTTGGTTCTTGAGACGTTCATGGCGCAAACCGCCGGTCCAAATTGGCGTATTGGCGACGCGCGTCTAAATGGATTCAATGGCATGTCAGGTATGCCTCCCCTGACTGTGCCTTGGCCGGGTGGGGATATCGTGCTTTATTCAGGAACAGCACTTTATTTTGTGCTGCTGGCAATGGTTGTCGTCTGCTATCTTGGGCTGCGTATGTTGCTGAACGCTCCTTTTGGCAACGTGCTGGTTGCGATTCGTGAAAACCCTGAACGAGCGGAGATGTTGGGGTACGATATCCGGTTGTATCAGACATTGGCCTTTGGACTTGGTGGTGCGTTGGCAGCACTATCCGGCACACTTTATACAGCATGGGGGCAATATATTACCCCGTCTAGCATGGGGTTAACTGCCGCGGCATTACCCATCGTTTGGGTAGCTGTTGGTGGGAGGCGCGACATTACTGCAACCTTACTGGGCTCGATCCTCGTAATCGCAGGATTCCAAACGTTAACAATCTACGGCAGCCAATACGCCCTGATCGTCATGGGTGCACTGCTGGTTTTCACCGTTCTAGTGGCACCAGATGGGCTAATCGCGACTGCAATGGATTGGATTGGACGCACATTGCGGAGGACAAAACGATGAACCGCATCCTTGAGGTCAGCAAACTCAACAAAAGCTTCGGTGGTGTTCATGTGGCCCGTGACATCGACTTTGCGCTGGACGCCGGCGCAATGCACTGCTTGATCGGGCCCAACGGTGCGGGGAAGTCATCTTTCTTCCGCCTTTTACTGGGCGAACATGCCCCAGACAGCGGTCAAATCATGTTCAACGGCGAGGATATTACCAAACTGCGTTCGTTCCAGCGCATTCGCCGCGGGATAAGCGTAAAGTTTCAGGTCCCTGGCATCTTCAAGGCGCTCAGCGTTCGTCAGAACCTCGAAATAGCGTTCCAGCATCACCTGCACGGAACCAGCCTTAGCCAGACGGTGTCGCATGTCTTGGATTTCACGAGCCTTACTCGCGAGGTATCGACAGCAGCGGGCGTGCTGTCGCATGGCCAACAGCAATGGCTGGAAATCGGTATGGCCGTGGGGGTCGAGCCGTCACTGCTTTTGCTAGACGAGCCGACAGCTGGAATGTCGCCAGACGAAACGCAGAAAACCGGCGAAATGCTACACGAGCTGAACAGTCGTGGTATCACCATCCTGGCAGTTGAACATGATATGGCCTTTGTTCAGCAGATAGCGAACGGCGTCACTGTGCTTCACATGGGCGCGATTTTTGCCAAGGGCAGTATCGCCGAAATTACTGAAAATTCTGGAGTACAGGAAATTTATCTTGGGTCAGCTGATGAATAGTGGTGCGCTTTTGGAAACGCGGGGTTTGTTTGGCGGCTACGGTGGCGAACAGGTCCTGCAGGGCGTGGATCTGTTCCTAAACCCTGGCGAGATCGTTGCTGTCATTGGGCGCAATGGCGTTGGCAAAAGCACGCTCATGCGTACATTGACCGGGCTTCTACGACCAAGTGCTGGTACCATCCGCTTCGCGGGCAGCGACGTGACATCTGACACAGCAGACAAACGCGCCTTGCGAGGGTTTGGGTACATTCCTCAGGGCCGAGAGGTGTTTCCCGAACTTAGCGTGCGCGAAAACCTATTGGTTGGCGAAGTTGCAGGCAAAGGCCGTAATTCCCCAGATTACGACACGATTTATCGCTTCTTCCCCATTCTGAAGGAACGCGCTCGTCAGCGTGCTGGGACGTTGTCGGGTGGCCAGCAGCAGCAGCTTGCCATTGCACGGGCAATGATCGGTCAGCCGTCGCTGATGCTGCTGGATGAGCCGTCTGAAGGTATCCAGCCCTCAATCATCAAGGACATTTCGCGCAATGTACGCGAGATGAACGCACAGACTGGTGTGGCAGTTTTGCTGGTTGAGCAGAACCTTGATCTGATCGTCTCTATGGCGCAGCGTGGCTATGTCATGGAGAAGGGACGCTTGATAGCGCAACTTGGCCCTGACGAGATTAAATCTCGTTCCGAGGTGCGACGTTATCTGACAATATAAATACTAACAGAGACAATGAAATCGGAGTGAGAACATGAGCTGGACAGACCGATCGATCATGGCACGCAAGGGCGTGGCCAAAGGCAAGGCGGGCGACCGCCATACAATAACCATCGCCGATCAGGGGGCATTTCACTATGTCTATGGACCCTATGTGGATCCAGTACTGAAAGTCACCCCTGGTGCGGTTGTTACGGTCGAAACCCATGATGCGTTTGAAGGAAAAATTACTTCTGAAAGTGATAAACCTTCTGAGATTCTGAACTTTCCGTTTCTTAACCCGCAGACGGGACCGATCTATGTGGAAGGTGCCGAAAAAGGTGATGCGCTTGCGGTGCGAATTTTGTCAATTATGCCACGTGGGCCGCAGCCCGTGGGCACGACCTGTCTGATCCCAGAGTTTGGTGGTCTGGTGGGAACTGGTAGTACTGCGATGCTGAACGCGCCGCTACCCGAAAAGGTCAAGAAAATCCGTGTTGATACTGACGGTGTCTATTGGTCCGATACGCTCACGCTGCCTTACGAGCCGTTCATCGGCACGATTGGCACTTCGCCTGAGATTGAGGCAATTTCATCCCTTCAGCCGGATTATTACGGTGGTAACATGGACCTGCCTGACGTGGGGCCGGGATCAATAATTTATCTGCCTGTCAATACGACTGGTGCTTACCTTTATCTAGGTGATTGTCATGCAATACAGGGTGATGGTGAACTGTGTGGTGTGGCGCTCGAAATTCCTGCGACCGTTGAAATCCAGATTGACCTGATCAAAGGCCACGGCAACAGCTGGCCGCAGCTTGAAACCGAAGACATGATGATGTTCATCGGATCAGCGCGCCCTCTGGAAGACGCATCGCGCATTGCTTACCGTGAACTAGTGCGCTGGCTAGCGAATGAGACGGGGCAAAGTGAGGCCGACGCCTATATGCTGCTGACGATGTGCGGGAAGGTCCGGCTTGGCAATATGGTAGACCCTAAATACAGCGTCGGTGCGTCGATTGCCAAGCGCTACGTCAAATAAACGATGGAAGGTTATTCATTATGGATTTAAAATTAAGGGGACTAAAGGCCCTGATTACTGGTGGCAGCAAGGGAATTGGCTATCGCTGTGCCGCCGCTCTGGTTGCTGAGGGCGCACAAGTTTCGATTTGCGCGCGCACTGTGGCGGATGTGGATGCAGTTACCGCTGAACTCGGCGTGTACGGCGCTGTGGTAGATGTTTCTAACAAGAATGCACTTGAAAGTTGGGTTGCAGATAGCGCGGTGGCTATGAGCGGAATCGATATCGTTATAGGCAATGTCTCTGCCCTTGCGGTTAGTGACGACGAAGCTGCGTGGGAGGCCAGTTTTAACACCGACATGATGCATTGCGTTCGGCTGGTGAATGCTGCGATGCCGTGGCTGGAGGCTTCAGATGCAGCGTCGATCACACTGGTGTCTTCCGTATCCGGACGAGAGATCGACTTTACCGGTCCCGCCTATGGGGCTTTCAAGGCCGCGTTAGTCCATTATGCGCAAGGCTTGGCCTACAAGTTGGCTCCGCAAGGTATCCGAGCCAACACCGTATCTCCGGGTAACACATATTTTAAAGGAGGTATCTGGGAATCAATTGAGACGGGCAACCCCGAATTGTTTGCGACAGCACTGGCCATGAATCCAATGGGCCGGATGGCCACCCCCGATGAAATCGCAAGGGGAGTCATATTCCTTGCCAGCCCAGCTTCCAGCTTTACCAGTGGTACTAACTTGGTAATCGATGGCGCATTGACCAAGGGCGTCCAGCTTTAGGATCGCCACCAAAGACGGGATAGTAAAGACCATGACAAGCGATTTATCTAAGACAGCAACAACCGTCGCAAACTTGCCAGATTTAGAGGCGCTGACCATAACGATCATCCGCGATGGTTTGGCTGCAGGGGTTTTTACCGCTGAAGATCTGACCCGCGCGTGTCTGGCGCAAATTAATGCCCTAAATGCGCGATACAATGCCATCATCTTCGTGAACGAGGCGGCAATCGATACGGCGCGTGGCATCGACAGGCGGCGCGAGGCTGGGGAAAAACTAGGACCGTTGGCAGGCGTACCTGTTGTGATTAAAGATCCGATGGATACGGTTGGTTTCCCCACTACGGCAGGGTGGAAGTTGCTGTATTCAAAGACTGGTGGAGTTGATTTGATGCCTGCTACAGATGCGCCGGTCGTTGCGCGGATGCGGGCGGCTGATGCGGTAATCCTTGGTAAAACAAATGTCCCAGTTCTAAGCCACACTGGAAGCCACGCCAACGACAGCTGGGCTGGGCCGACCATTAACGTAGTGCTTGAAGATCGTGTGCCTGGTGGTTCTAGCGCCGGAACGGCCGCAGCGGTGGCCGCAAACATGTGCGTTGTGGGCCTTGCCGAAGAAACGGGTGGATCGATCCAAAATCCTGCATCTGCACATGGGTTGGTGGGCATCAAGCCCACAATGGGGCTGGTGCCGAACGCCGGCGTGGTACCGCTTTCCAGCAACCGTGACGTAGTTGGGCCGATAGCACGCAATGTGACTGACGCGGCGCTATGCCTTGATGTTCTTGCTGGTTACAGCGGCGAAGACCCAAAGACGCTGGCGAGCGTCGGCAAGGTCCCCAAGGGGGGCTATGCAGCGAATTTGTCGAAGGACTCGTTAAAAGGCAAACGAATTGGCCTCTACGGTCCTGGTTGGCGCGAACAAAATCTATCTGCCGAAACCGCAGCGCTTTACGATCGAGCGCAATCTGAACTGATTGATGCAGGTGCAATACTCATTCCTGATCCCTTCGCGGGAACAGATTTTGCAGCATTAAGAGAACCCACATTGCCGCTGCAAAATTTTGATGCGCGAGGTATGGAATCAGTGGCCTATGACCTTGGCGTGTATTTGCGGCGTCTGGGACCGGATGCCGCCTTGAAAAGCTTTGACGACTTCGCTGAGGCTACCCGTGCCGAGGATCCCTTTGGCCCTGGAGGCGTCCTGTCTTTCCTGCCAAACATGCCTGATTTTTGCGCCGCAATGGTGGACCCGACAAAAGCGCCCGCGCTGCCTCATTTCATAGCTGCCAAGATGGCTTATCTCACATTATTCGACGACGTTTTTGACCAACATGAGCTTGATGCTCTAGTGTTTCCTCAGATGCGAGAGGAAATACCTGGACTTCATTCGGGTGAAACTATCCAGGAAACGACCGTAGGCGAACTGAACATCGCTGGGTTGCCCGCCATCACGGTGCCGGCCGGTTACTACGCTTCAGGCGCTCCGTTTGAGATTATTTTTCTTGGTAAGCTGTGGTCCGAACCATCACTGATCGGGCATGCCTTTGCTTATGAACAAGTGACTCTGCACCGCAAGCCTGCAATCTTTGGGTCATTAGCCAACTGAAGGGCGCTGTCAGAGCAAAATCGGTTGAGGCGGGCAGGGTGGCTTTGTTGCACAAATCGGCCTGAGGTCGGTCTTCCCTTTACGGCCCTGATCAATTGGGTGGTATCCAGCTTAACGCCCTTAGTTGGAAGCTCGATTTAGCTCTTCCGGCCTAGACGTTGAGTTAGTGCAGATCCTGCTGCTGACTTTGCTGCTTTTGATGCATTGGGGCTTCGAAGTGTCTTGGAAGCAGCGCTAGCGGCTTTCTTGCTTGTGACTTCGTTGACGCCAGCTTTGCTCTGTTCGATCCAAATGCAGATTCATACGGCAAGTATAACGCATCTGTGGGCGCGAGGCGTCTTTTGAACATCGCGCAGCGGAATGGGGTTGTAGCCAGCGTTCTAACCTCAGGCATGGTGGCAGAACACCACGCTGCCCACATAAAGCAGGTTTCGGATGGCGGGCACGAAATTGTTGGCCATGCCTATGCACAGAACTTTTTAAGCCCAACAATGACCGCCGATCAGGATGCCACCTCAATAACCCAGACAACTCGCTTGATTGAACCGCACACAGATTGCGCGCCCGCATCGGGTCGATCTTTCGCTATGCCGTCGCCAGCGGGATCGCGGAAACGTACCCGACCTATGCGCTTCGCGATGCCCTGATCCGCCCGACCCGCGTCCACCGCGCCGCGATCATCGAACCTAAAGCGTTGGGCCGTTTGATGGTTGGGATTGACGGCTTTGATGGGCAAGCGACGAC
>Ga0307489_10003249_pt1 | contig 10809 bp, 10 predicted proteins | sample SB12metaG_FD_202247 | JGI IMG/M metagenome (GOLD analysis project Ga0307489, IMG submission 202247) | Sea-ice brine microbial communities from Beaufort Sea near Barrow, Alaska, United States - SB 1.2 | ecosystem: Environmental > Aquatic > Marine > Coastal | place: USA: Alaska | collected...
TTAAAGTCAGTACTGGTGAGCATCTTTGGTCCGAAACCTATGACAGAGTTTATCAGGATATATTTCAAATTCAGGATGATATAGCCAATGCTGTGGTCAACAAGATGAAAGTTACGTTGCTGGGTGCTGCCCAAAGGATTGATATTACTGCAGAAACATTGAATGTTGATGCCATGATCGAGCACGGAAAAGGTCAAAAAGAGCTGACTCATAGAAGTGTCGACTCTATCAATAAGGCAATGACCCATTTTAAACGTGCTGTGTTACTCGACCCAAATTATGCCAGGGCCCACGTGGGTGTTGCGGACGCTACTATCTTGTCAGCACTTTACGGTAATACATCCAAGGAGCTGGCGAGTGAAAATGCTCAACAAGCGATAAATAAAGCGCTGTCAATAGATAGTGAGTTCGCTGCAGCCTACGCCACTCAAGGTTTGTTACTGAGTTGGGAAGATGTAGTGAAAGCGGAACAATCTTTCAATAGGGCGATTGAGCTGAACCCTAATTATGCCATGACATATATGTGGTATGGCTCGCTACTAAAACAAAGTGGCAAGCTAAAAGGATCTCAATCGCTCTTTTTAAAAGCACTAAAACTGGATCCCAAATCACCGATTGCTGCGAATAATGTTGCCTGGGGTTATTACCTGATGGGCGATGAGACAAAAGCCATGGAGATATTTTCCCAAATTATTTCCAATGATCCTTATTATCCTGGTGCCTACACCTTGGCAGGTGAAATTTTGACAAATCATGGCCGCCTGGACGAAGCAACTAATATGTATAACAGGGCATTAAAAGTTGATCCAGTCAACAGCCATGCAATTCAAGGATTACTGACTGCCAGCATGGATGTGGGAGACTTTGATGCAACCGTTCAGTGGTTTGAGTATGTTGAAAAACGCGATGCACGGTTTTCAGAGCCGTATATTAACCTTTTAAAAGCCAGATTTAATTTGGTTCAGGGGAACCGTGAAGAGGCTCTGCGCTATCTGGACACGGCCGATTTTGGTAATGAGGATTTTGGTATGATGAGATTTATAGAAGGAGATAAGGCATTTTATAAAAAGAATTATGCTAAGGCGGCTTCTGTCTATCAAGAGTTACGGGAAGAAAATCGTGATTCGGAAGTTTCGTTCTATTCGATTCAAGATGGACGAATAGCCGCACATCTTGGGTATGCATACCAACAGCTAGGTGAAATAGAAAAGGCCAAAGTTGTCATTGATGAATTTGAACAATATACAGTAAACAGCAGAATTACCCGCTCAAACAATCCTTCTTATTATATGAATATGGCGCAGATAAACGCGTTACAACAAAATAAAGAAGAAGCCTTTTATTACATTCAAGGAGCGATAGATGTAGGTTGGGTGAGGGTGTGGGAGGTTGAACAGACACCCATTTTTAGTTGGCTAAGTCAGGACATACAATTTACCCAAATGATGGGTGGTATTAAGGCCCGCCTGGCGACAATGCGCAACAGATTGCATGATGACGATGAGTTTTTACTGGCAGAAGCTGAATACTTGTGAGCAAGCGTTTCTGGTAGTAGAACCTTTGCGCCGATTACCTTTATTAACAGAGGTCTTGCCTTGTGTAACACGTAAAGCTGGTTGGCTTTTACCTTGGGGAAATGATGTTCAGTGACATGCAATGAATATACTGAACGGCCAGCATTTAGAAAATCACCACTGACTGACAACTCAGCGATGCTCGGACAAACCTCAACTAATTGGTTCATACCCATTATTGCAACAAGACTAACAGCAGAGACACACAAATAATTAAGAAGTTAATTGTCTCGCACTTCAAATAGATTGCACTATTGGTAAATTCCGACACTGGCTCTACCGTTTACAATAAGAATTATTTAAGTGAAAATGAATGTATCTAATTCAGAGATAATAATCTGTAACATATAACAGTATAATGAAAAACAAGACCACATAGCCCTAAAAAATATTTTAAATATACTAATAATTAACTCTTTAATCACACTGATAGTAAAACTGCGGATCCTACATATTCAGATGGTGAATGAGTAGCTAACACAGATATCGAAGCTAACTTTAAGGCTCCGATATCGCCAATAAACTTGAAATAGTGATCTTTATCCCACTTTCGCAATAAAATACCTTAAGAGCAGGTCTGTTACACTTACACAGTGACCTGACGTTAATGGCAAAGAGGAAATTATGAGTACATATCAAAAATCACAGGATGCAATTTCTGCCCTGACACCGGAGCAGTTTCACGTCACTCAAGAAAATGGCACTGAGCGCCCTGGTACCGGTGAATTATTAAATAACACCTTACCTGGTATTTATGTAGATGTGGTATCTGGAGAACCTTTATTTGCCTCATCTGCCAAGTATGAATCAGGATGTGGCTGGCCGAGCTTTACTAAAGCGATAGACTCAGTCAATGTCAATGAAATTACTGATAACTCGCTTGGTATGACGCGTACTGAGGTACGTTCTTCTTATGGTGACAGTCACTTAGGTCATGTGTTTCCTGATGGACCCAGAGACCAAGGTGGTCTGCGTTATTGTATTAATTCTGCTTCACTGCGTTTTATCCCTCGGGATGAGATGACAGGCAAAGGTTATGAAGCTTATTTAGATCAAGTAGAGGATGTTTAGTCATGGCAAATGAACGCGCAGTATTAGCCGGAGGTTGCTTTTGGGGCATGCAGGATCTTATTCGTAAAATGCCTGGGGTTACATCAACTCGGGTGGGTTACACGGGTGGTGAAGTGCCAAATGCGACTTACCGCAATCATGGTAACCATGCAGAGGGAATTGAAATATTATTTGATAATGAAGTTATCAACTATCGAAAAATTTTAGAATTTTTCTTTCAAATTCATGATCCCAGCACACAAGATAGACAAGGTAACGATACCGGTGCGTCTTATCGTTCGGCTATTTATTATGTGTCTGATGAGCAAAAAGCAGAAGCAATAAGAACCATTGCTGACGTGGATGCCTGTGGATTATGGCCTGGAAAAGTAGTGACCGAAGTAGAGCTTGTGAGTGACTTTTGGGAAGCTGAAGTTGAACATCAAGACTATCTAGAAACACGCCCCAATGGCTACACCTGCCACTTTGTAAGACCTAGCTGGAAACTACCTTCAGCTTAGAGAGTTTGAACACGTGTGATTATTAACAAACTAGCACTTAAAGCTTCCTGACATGACAACTGCTCCTAGTAAAATTGGTTTGGGTGGTGGTTGTCACTGGTGTACCGAAGGCGTATTTACATCACTTATTGGTATAACTAAAGTGGATCAAGGATGGATAGCATCAGACGGCGAGCACTCTAGCTTATCTGAAGCGATTGAAGTATATTTTGACCCAGCAGTCATTTCGTTATCAGACTTAATCGAAATCCATTTGCATACTCATGCCAGTACATCCAACCATTCTATGCGCGGAAAATACCGTTCAGCCATATATACCTTTGACGATGTTCAATTTAAGCAAGCTCAAGATATATTGCATCTACTTAGTGCTGATTTTAATAAATCAGTCATTACTCAAGTCTATCCTTTCAAACATTTTAAACAGAATAAAATTGAGCTTTCACACTACTACTATTCAGCACCAGACCGGCCGTTTTGCCAAACCTATATTCGACCAAAAATCAGCTTGCTGCTAGCCCGATTCAATCATCATGTAAACCAAGATAAAGTGGTTGAATTTAACTAGGAATTCAGCAATTTTCAATGCTTCTAAGCATATTAATTGAAGCCGAAATAGCTTTGAAAACTCAATTGAAATCCTGTTGTGGTTCGCGCCAGGCTCAGACTGAGCAACAACCTGTTTTTTGCTAAAATAAAAACTCAAATTGTCTTCTAAAAATTAATATAACGGTATTTTTACGAATGTATTGGCAAGTAAGGGCTTCCCAAACGTTGCTTTAAAATGAGGCGTATTTTGTGTCCTCCTCATCCTTATCTATAGTATGAACTTGCATCTAATTAGCATTAATGAGATTTCCGTTAACCTTGTTAGCCTCTCATTGATGGTAGGTTTGTCAATTTAAGTTCCACTTGTATACCACTTTGTAATAGTTCGTAGCGGCTTAGGCCCTCGATTTGTCACAAAAACGTTAGTTTATGTGGGCTTATTAAGTACATTTTACCTATTGCCCTCCGGGTCTTTTTTAGCGCCTTTAGTTACATACTATCCATTTATATTACTAGCTGGGTTGGCGGCAGTTGCGACATTAGGTATCACCCGTTTCATTCCAACGTTTATAAAAAATCGACAGATGGAAACAGATAAACGGATTGAATTTTTGGCAATTAACACGGCTAAAAAAGCATGGATCGCGAATGCTTTAAAATCAGAATGGATGGCATTATATTACATGATTTTTGGCTGGCGATTGGCTCGCACACCGAATATAATTAATCAGTTTAGTTACCATCAGAAGAGTGGTGACGTAGGTAGTCATCGGTTTATCTATTTTCCAAATTCTTGGATTGATATTTACCCACATTATTTACCCACATTATTTACTATAACATTTCACCAATAGTCGCCGTAGTGCTCACTAACGGTCATATATACAGCTTGTACTTTGGACTATCTCAAGCGATGGCAATGAAGAATCGATTTATAAAAATAGAAGGCGATAACCTCTACTTAAGATGCGGAAGATGCGGAAGATGCGGATTATTGTTTGATGTGTGTATACCTACAAACATGATTCAGTCAGTACACAAAATTTCAGCTAATGCTGCTGAAGAAAAAGTTGCTGAGCAAATAAAGCGACCTTTTTCGGGTGTGCTAACACTCGTATCACATTAAAGGAAACGATTACGTTACCTATTTTTGCGGGCTTGTCGAAAGATTGTCATCAAATAATAATGGGCTTAGATTCTCTAATTTGATGCTGAGTGAAAATCAGAAACACACGTTAATCCACTCAAAGGCTCAAACTATATAAGGCCCTATAATAAATACTTGTGTGAAATACTTCCTTATATCTGGTTACATAAATTGACTACGACTGCGTTTTCTTGTCATAAATCTAGGTGCACTCAAATATCTTGCCGTCACGTCGGCTAAAAATCATATGTTTAATGGTTAGATTGACCGGACCATGGTTGTTATTAGGAATTGTTATTGTTCGCTAATCGTTTGCGATTAAATTCAGGTAATTTAGCGCGTATTTTTTCTTGAATTTGCGGTAATAAGCCAATATGTTTTTTATGAATAATGTGATTAATCGAAAGCTTTTTAAGCTCTATTATTTGAAAATCTTGGTCAAAATGTTTTTTTATCATTTCATCTATCACATAAATTGCATAGTGATATCGGTCGGCTTTCAGCATACTCAAAACACTGGAGAATAATTCATTATCTACACGAATCGATTTAAATTCTTTATTATCAATAAGCCCTATCATCCTGTCATTTGCCAGTATAGAGACTCTTTTATCAGCTAAAACACTTCGATTACAAGGTACTCCCTTGGCGCAAATTAAAGATAGGCTGACACGCTTTAACTCTGGTTTTACCACTATCACATTGGGATATTTTTTTGCTATTTCACCAAGTCGTACTACGTCAGAGTCTACAACACCGTCGTTGAGTAAAATTAATCCCCGTAAAGAAGGAGTAGGAATTATTTCCACTTTAAAACCCAATTCAGAATAAATTTCGAGAAAAAGATCAGAGTAGTCTTCAATATCAGGGTACACAATATGGGTCATTAAGAATGGTTTTGAAGGTTGAGCAGAACTTATAAATGAATAAAAAGTTAGTAGGTAGATAATGAATATCCAGGTTTTCATTTGTTTCTCTGTTATCGTGATTCTATTAAGATTCGACGCTCCACTGTTATATTCTAGCACTTTATCGCAGAAGTATTCGTATGATTAACCTCTTCTGTTTTGGACTAAATTGGATATTGAAATACGTCTTTGTATTCGTTACATAAATTGACTATTTCGTATTTTATCTGTTGCTGAATAGTTGTGAGCTAAAAGCCAATAAAATGTTACGGTGATTTACAAAAACTAAAAACAGAGCCATCCAATGAAATTCATCCTGAAAATTCTCGTCGTTATGATTGTCGTTGGTAGCGCTGCCGTTGCTTGGTATATCCATAACAAACAACCGATACGCAATGGTGAAGTCAGCCTTGCCAAGCTGAAAGAGACGGTTAACGTGCGTTATGATGAACGCGGCGTACCGCATATCCAAGCTCAGAACGAAGCCGACATGTATCACGCTCTGGGATATGTGCATGCCCAAGACCGTCTGTTTCAGATGGAGATGGTGCGCCGCTTGGCGCGAGGTGAATTAGCGGCCATACTCGGGCCAAAACTCCTCGACAGTGACCGTTTGTTTCGAACTCTAGGCATTCGCGCTCATGCAGATGCCTATGCAGCGAAGATGGACACTAGCACTCCTGCAAATAAGGCGTTGGCCGCCTATTTAGATGGTATCAACCAATATCAGAACACTCACCCAGCCCCCATAGAGTTCGATATTATTGGCATTACAAAACGCCCTTTCACCGCAGCGGATACGATTAGCATCGCTGGTTATATGGCTTACAGTTTTGCCGCCGCTTTTCGCACCGAGCCGGTGCTAACGTATGTACGTGACCAATTGGGTGCTGACTATCTTGAGGTGTTTGATCTGGCTTGGCACCCTGACGGTGTGGTGCCACAGAGCCTTACCGCCAAAGATTGGCATGGCCTAAATCGCCTAGCTCATATCAGCCAACAAGCGATCTCAGATAGTGGTTTAGCACTATTTGAAGGCAGCAACGCTTGGGCTGTATCAGGGAGTCGCACATCCAGTGGTAAACCACTCCTAGCAGGTGACCCACACATTGGTTTTGCCGTTCCGTCAGTCTGGTACGAAGCACATTTGTCTTATCCAGGGTTTGAGCTGTATGGTCACCATCAAGCACTCAACCCAGTCGCTAGTCTTGGACACAATATGGACTTTGGTTGGAGCATTACTATGTTCCAAAACGATGACATAGACCTGATTGCCGAGAAGCTTAATCCTGATAACATTAATCAAGTTTGGTATCAGGGCCAATGGGTAGAGCTGCAAAGTCGCACTGAGAAAATTGAAGTTAAAGGTGAGGATCCAGTCACATTAACCCTGCGTAGTTCGCCTCACGGCCCTATCATCAACGATGCTCTTGGTGAGCATTCAGGCAAAACACCTATCGCCATGTGGTGGGCGTTTCTTGAAACCGAGAACCCGATCCTTGATGCATTTTATCAACTCAACCGTGCTGATACCTTATCAAAAGCCCGTGCAGCCAGTGAAAAAATTCATGCGCCAGGGCTCAACATAGTCTGGGCTAATGCTAGTGGTGATATTGGTTGGTGGGCAGCAGCTCAGCTGCCTCTGCGCCCTAGTGGCGTCAATCCTACATTTATTCTCGACGGCAGTAGTGCTGAAGCTGATAAACTGGGTTTTATACCTTTTACTGAAAATCCCCAACAAGAAAACCCGGAACGCGGGTATATTATTTCAGCTAATTATCAGCCCGTGCCTGATAGTGGTATTGAGGTGCCGGGTTACTACAATTTACCCGCTCGTGGGATTCGACTAGAGCAACGTTTAAGCGACAATAGCGTGCAGTGGAATGTGCAAAATAGTCAAGCACTGCAACTGGACACTGGCAGCGGCTATGCACAGCGCTTGCTTAAACCGTTGTTACCCATCATTAAAGCTGCGGCCAGCGCCGATGAAAAAGAGCTCGTGAACTCACTCAGTAACTGGGATGGGGATCATAAAATTGATGAAATCGCCGCAACCATTTTTAACCAGTTAGTTTACCAACTTGCATTTGAGGCCATGAGTGACGAAATGGGTGACAGTTTCTTCGCAACATTAATTCGTACTCGAGTAATAGATTTTGTATTACCACGTTTAGCTGAGGATCCCGACTCGCCGTGGTGGGATAATCGAAAAACGTCAGTCACCGAAGATCGCGCAGCAACAGTGTCCGTTGCGTGGCGAGAAAGTTTAAAACATCTGCGTAGCACGTTGGGCAACAACACGGCCAACTGGCAATGGGGCGCAGCTCATACTCTCACCCATGAACACCCACTAGGCCAGCAAACACCGCTGGATATATTATTCAACGTGGGTCAGTTTGCTGTACCTGGTGGCCACGAGACGCCAAACAACCTGTCACATAAAATCGGTCCAGCGCCTTGGTCAGTAGCATACGGCCCCTCAACTCGCCGACTAATCGACTTTTCCGATCCTAGCCAGTCACTTGGTATCAATCCTGTTGGGCAAAGTGGGGTGTTGTTTGATCAACATTATCAAGATCAAGCTGAATCATATATCAACGGCCAATACCATAAACAGTACTTAAGCGAAGCCGATGTGGCAGCCAACACCCAAAGTACCTTGCAACTAGTGCCGGTCAAATGATCTAACAATGTGAATTAACATAACCTTAAACAGAGCCAAAACACACTCTGTTTAGGGGCGCGGTTAATAACGTTAACAGCCAATAAATAGGGAGGTGACTATTACAGCCCCCCCTGATGCTCAAACCTGAAGCTAATAAAGCCTTAAATAAGTTCCTCGTGCTCATGCATAACATTAAAACAATCCTTAAACGAATGTGCAGTGGCATTAATATAAACTGGCACATGTAATACTCTACTAACATCTGTTGATGATATTACCCCGCAAATCTTGTTGGTTTCATCCAAAACTTGAATATGAGCTTCGCCTAGTGACTCCATAGTTTTCTTAATATCACCGATACATGCTCTGTGAACAGTATTTTTTCGTAAAGCGGACATTTTGTAGACCAGACTCATTACATCTGCGACCGTTAGTTCAGACCTTGCCACACTCTTTCGATTTGCAATCATTAATACAACACGGCTAACCAAAGTAAAGCCACTGATAACACCCAATAATCTAGACTCTGTCCCAACGTATAACGTAGACTTTTTATTACAGAGTTTCATGACTGTCAACGCTTCATCAACGCTGGTATCCGGGGCAATCATTTGCGAAAGAATACAATTAATGTCCTTAACCACATACTCAGCTGAGCTATGTATATCCAAACAAGCCTGCGCTTCGACTGGCATATTTATACCAGAAATACTGTTATCCACAGTAGGAATTATTTTAAAATTATTCATTTTCATTCACCAAAAATATTTATTAATATGACTACAAATGACGCTGTAATATTGAATTTATTTAAATAAACACTTTGGGTGGAGCGCGGGTAAGAGGCCGTAGATAGCTATAATTTAAGGAGTATGTAGTCTTAGCCTGAACCTGAACCGCAAGAGTATTAAGGGCGGCATTCTCAGTCACGTCATAAGTGCTGCCAACACTATTATCACCTGAGTCATATTCAGGGGTACTGTCAGTGACGCAATAAAAATCAGCTGCGTATATGACTTTACTCTGAGAGGAAAAATCACCGCCTGCGGCAACATTGATAAACGATACGGACAAGAATAAAAACAACATCAAAACTAAACTGCACTTAATCATGCAATTTCTAAGCGGATATTTTATAGGTAAGGTAGCGTCCATTTATTAATTGTATGTGTGCCATAAAAAAACACAAGCAGGATCTGTCGTGATTTTATGTCGTTTCGTCTTAATATTTTTAGCTCCCATAATTTACAGCATATTTTATGTGCAAGAAGTGATGTACAGCATCGAAAGATGTTTAAAGCTTTTCTATGCATAAGCATAGAAAATTGTCTAAAAAGGGCATCACATATTGGAAAAAATGTGATGCCCTTGAAGATTAAAATACCACTACTTTTTTATTCTGGCTATTGGTCTGTGGCATCTTCATCATCTTCATCATCTTCACCAAACAGGCTCTCGCTAGAGGCATCATAATTAAATGCGCCCAAGAAGGTGGTGTATTCGTCACTTGCAACACCACTAAGTTTGACACTGTATTCCTGTTCGAAAAGTAAAATAATCCAGGTCACTTGTTGCATCTTATTTTTTTTAGATTTACTCATCAAATTGACAATAAAAGAACTTGAGCAAGAACACCCACCAGCTGCTTCATGAATATCAATGGTGCCAGTATGAGCACCATTAGTTTCCATCTGCTGCGGCGAAAAATAGCGAATTTTATAATTATCTGACCAACTATTTCTTGCCCGAGCACCTTTTTTGAAAAAGGTCTCCTCAAAATAATCATCAGGAATATCAGCGTAAGGATGTTGTGACGCCCAAACAGACACCTTGCCCTTTGTATTAAAAAGTAATCCTTTTTCAGGAATGGAATTATTATCTTCGTTCATGGAGAAAGTGACTGCCGGTGACTAAGTATTTGCACATTCTATTATAGTGGTAGGGGAATAGCGAAAAAGAGGCATTTTTCATAAAACCAGAGATACGTTATCAGGCTTAATTTTGTGTTTAGTGTGAAATAATGACGGAACCAATTAACAGTTTACAAGGTGTCAATAGGAATTCATTGTTTTAAGTCCCAAAGAGATATGCGAGCATCGCCACTGAGACGATGCCAGTTAAAAAATATTTATTTCAGTATTGTGCTTATCTAAAATGGCTTGTAGTTCGCCTGAAGCTTTTATTTGTTTGATTGCCTGATTTATCGAAGGTAAAAGGCCATGATATTTTTTTCTGAGCCTCATTAGAAAGTTTCCTTTGCTATGCAAAACAGCAAAATTTATTTCCACATCATTCACTTTAGCCCAATGTTTAGCCGTTTCTTGTTCCAATATAATGACATCGAATCTTTCGTGCTTTAAACCTAAAATCAAATGGTTTTCATCGAGGAAATCTG
>Ga0307489_10003250_pt1 | contig 10808 bp, 20 predicted proteins | sample SB12metaG_FD_202247 | JGI IMG/M metagenome (GOLD analysis project Ga0307489, IMG submission 202247) | Sea-ice brine microbial communities from Beaufort Sea near Barrow, Alaska, United States - SB 1.2 | ecosystem: Environmental > Aquatic > Marine > Coastal | place: USA: Alaska | collected...
CCCTCCGGCAGGAACATCTTGAGGGGGATGTTGTACTTGACGCCCTGGTAGAAGATGGGGATGGTGCCATCCGCGCGCAGCAGGTGTGTGCTCCGGCCGTCGTTGTGGGTGAACGGGTCGTCGCGCACGCTCAGCGACGGGTACCTGTCGACGACGGCCAGGAGCTGGTCCCGCACGACCCCCTTGAGGCAGGGGCTTACACTCGTTCACTTTTCAGCTCAACTTGAGCCGTGTCTGAGGCACAAAAGCACCCTACACACCCTACACACCCGGATTACACAACCCCTACGCGTATACCCTATCCCATTAAAAGCGCTCAAGTTGTGCTGAGAAGTGAGCGAGTGTAAGCCCCTACCTTGAGGCCCTCCTCGTACGGCAGCGCCGCCGCGCCCGCCGCGCCCAGCTTAGCGTTCAGGTAGTGAATAACGTGGGCGGACGCCGACATCGCTCAATCGCGCGGCCCCGCCCCCAGGGACTGGAGACCCACGCAGAGGTGTCGTTCGGTCGTTGCTAAGTTGCGCTTCTGAAGTGTATCGGTACGCTGTGCTGCTGTGTCCTCGGCTGATGCGCGTGATATCGAAGATGCTTTTATCGAGCGCGCCGCCCGAGCGACGTGCGGGATGAAGTTGGAACCTCCACGCCGTGGTGTTAAATCTGAAAGCGAATGGTTCAGGCTTTTTTCAGCGCTTGAAATTTTGAAACTTGAAAATATTCACGCCGCCCCCGCGTCCCAGACGGGCGTCTTGCAGTTCTTTGGTTTCGCCGCGAACAGCGTATCAGCTGCGTGTTCCCGAAGTTTGGTACTTGACAGCGAAGTGGAAGGCGCACGTGAATCTGGTCCGCGTTCCCTTCTACTACGAATTGTCTCTCATACTAGTTTTCGAAACCCTAAATCCTGAACCCTAAATAAGCATCGAAGTTGTGCCAGCCCGCCCAGCTCTCGACGTGAGTCATGAAACGGTGTCGCTGTCGTCCCCCGAGAGGCGTCACAAGTGCGTGACGTCCTTCCACTTCGCTGACTGTGGGACAAGCGGGCGCGTCCATCTCCCTCTCCGGCGCCTGGGCTTTGGGCGGCGCGGGGGCGAGTGTCTAGAGCCACCGCGCGCCAGCTCACAAGCCGCTGAAGCGTTGCAATTCAGCCAGGGGCGCAAAAATAACTACCTCCAAGTTTCGGGGGGCGGCCAGAAGCACAGCATGGCGTGGGCGGCTGTGAGCGCGGGGCTGGGGGCTCTCCCGGCTGTGGGTGTGCGTGTCGGCGGTCGTGAGGGTCGAGAGGATCGCGGGCGCCTCCGTGCGGCCTCGAGCCTAGGGCATGGTACCGGTCCCCGGCGAGGAACGTCTATGACTGTTTCAATGATGGCCGGGCGAAGCGAGGGTGCCGGCGCGGCGGGCGACGACAGGCCGCGCGGTGCCGCCGACAACGACGACGACGATGCGGAGAGCGGTGACGACGACAGCACTGACGCCACCACGGAAGCGGAGGCCACGGGCGGCGGCTGGGAACAACAACGACGAGGTTCCGAGGTCCCCGAGGCCCCGTTCTCGGCGCCGGGGGTGCCGAGCTCGCGTTGGCGGCCCGCGCTCGCGGGGGCCATGCTATCAGGCGTCGCCGCGCTCGCCCAGCTGTGGCACCCGACAGCTGTACAAGCCAGGTATTGCTCGCCAGATACTGCTCGCCACATCATAGGGTGCCACGTAAACCAAGAGACGAGGATACGGATTCAAAAGGTACGTTTGGTGACGGGGCGAGGAATGTCCGTCAGGCCCTGAAGCCGGGGCGCGGCGGCCAGTGGACCTGAACACGCCCGCCGCGTCCTTCAACCTGCCGGCAGGGGCTTACACTCGTCCACTTTCCGGCTCAACTTGAGCGCTTTCTGCGACACAGGGGGTATATGTAGGGGTTGTCTAGGGGGTATGTTAGGGGGTATCAGGGGGTATTAGGGGGTGTCCAGGGTGTATTTTGTGTCAGAAGCGGCTCAGGTTGAGCTGAAAAGTGGAGGAGTGTAAGCCCCTGCCTGCTGGTGCCGCCCTCCTCGGATTTCGACCTCCCCGAGTTCGACCTGCCCGCCCCCGAGCGCCGCAAGCTCACGTCACCCGCGTCGCAGTACCGCCGCCCGCGCAAGAAAATGAACTCATTCGTCCGCGAGGCGGTTGGGCCCCCCCACATTCTCACGACCCCCTACGCCCGCCACAGCCGTATCATCCACCGCATTGTAGACCCTGAACCCTCGTTTCTTGAATTAGATGGCACCTAACGACGTGGGGAGCGTTGTTGAGGTGACCCGATAAATGCTCAAACCCCCCTACGCACCATTTAGGCGTCAGTGTAATAAGTGCGCAAACCCCCCTACGCACCATTTACGCCTCACTGTAATAAATGCTGAAACCCCCCTACGCACCCTGGGTAGCGGCGGAGCGCGTTGGCCCCAGCGTGGTGCGCATCGACTTCGAGCCGACGCCGACCATGCACTCGGTGAGGCGGTGCAGGTTGACCCTATCAAACCAACGTTGAAACCGCCTGGAAGTATTCGCTTGAAGCTAACATATGATGAAGCGTTTTCAGACTTTGCTTTCATATTCAAGTTGCGCCGCTACAACTCGCACCGAGCCAGCAGCGGCAGCCTGGACCACAATCTGCTGCCGCGCGCGGACGGCGGCGGCCGAGGTCGGTCGGACGGTGAGCGCCGCCAGCACGGGCAGGGGTGCGGCCTGGTGTTCGACGCCACGCAGGGGCTGGTCATCACCAACGCCCACGTCGTCGACGGCAACGGCGGGGCTCCACGGAAACCCTAAACCCTGAACCCTAAGACCTAGACCTGGCTCGTAGTGTGCCGATATACCCGTAATGTCTCACCGCATCCGTGGACGGCAACGGCGGGGCTCCACGGATGCTGTCCGCCCGTTGTGTGCCGGTGTACCCGTACCCTTAGAATCTCACCGCATCTTCCTCCCGGGCTTTTCACTAATTCCCGTTTCGGCTCAACTTGGGCCCTGCGCTCCGGCTGCGTTAAGGTGACGTTCACGGACGGGCGCAGCTACGCCGGCACGGTGATGGGGTCGGACGTGCTGACGGACATCGCGGTGGTGAAGATCGAGCCGCGGGCAGGGGCTTACACTCGTCCGCTCTTCAGCTCAACCTGAGCCATTCTGACACAAAAACACACCCGAGGTACCCCGTAATACTGCCTCACGCTCCCTGAACGACCCCTGAACGACCCCTACACAAACCCCCAAATGCACCCCCTATCCCGCAGAAAGCGCTGAAGTTGAGCAGAAAAGTGGACGAGTGTAAGCCCCTGGCCGCGGGCGGACCACGCGCTGCCCCGCGCGCCGCCGACAGGCGACAGCAACACACTCGAGGTGGGCGACTGGGTCATCGCGCTGGGTAACCCGTTTGGGCTGGATAACACCATCACGCTCGGCAGGGGGTTACACTCGTCCACTTCTCAGCTCAACCTGAGCCGTTTGAGCCGTTTCTGACACTCAACACATCCACTCACCACCTGAACACCCCCTAAATACCCCCTGTCCCACCAAAAGCGCTTACGTTGAGCTGACAGGTGGACGAGTGTAAGCCCCTGACGCTGGGCATCGTCAGCAACCTGCACCGCACGTCGGCGGAGCTGGGGATCCCGGACCGGCGCGTGGACTTTCTGCAGACGGACTGCGCCATCAACCCGGTGAGGCGGTGCAGGTTAACCCTATCATACCCAAGTTGAAACTGCCTGGAACTAAGCGCTTGAAACTAAACTGTGATGTACTGCTTTCAACTGTTGCTTTCACATTCAAGTTGCGCCGCTACAACCCGGGCAACAGCGGCGGTCCACTCATCAACGAGTTCGGCGAGGTGGTGGCTATCAACACGGCGATCCGCGCCGACGCGGAGGGCATCGGGCAGGGGCTTACACTCGTCCACTTCTCAGCTCAACCTGAGCCGTTTCTGTCACCCTGAACAACCCCTAAACACACCCTGAGGCCTCAACACCCCCTATATACACGCCTTAAACACTCCCTGACCCCCCCCCTAAATACCCCTTCAAGATCCCCTATCCCACAAAAGGTGCTTACGTTGAGCTGTAAACTGGACGAGTGTAAGCCCCTGGCATCGGGTTCGCCATCCCGATCAACGACGTGCAGCGCGTGGTGCGCCTGCTGGCGGCGGGGCAGCGCGTGCAGCACCCGTTCATCGGGATCCAGATGGTGACGTTGGCGCCCGGCGCGCTCGTGGGTGACGGCGGCGGCGGCGGCGGCGGCGGCGGCGGCGGCGCGGGGGGGGGCGGCGGCCTGGACGATGTAGTGGTCGGGGGCGGGGGCGGGGGCGGGGTTGGCGCGCTGTTGCCGCCGCAGCGCGGCGTGGTGGTAGTGAAGGTGCTGGCGGACTCGCCCGCCGCCGCCGCCGGTCTGCGGGTGGGCGACGTGGCGGTGGCGCTGGGCGGGCAGATGCTGTGGGACGCCGCTGAGGTGCAGAGGGCGGTCAACGCCGCGGGCCCCGGGCAGCCGCTCACCGTCACCGTGCACCGCGACGGCCACATTGTGGTAGGGCCTGCCAGATAATAGTGCCCTAAACCCTAAACCCTAAACCCTAAAACCATAAACTTATAATTTTCTTCCTTTTTTGACGTTCATCGAGCCCCAAGATGCTTCACATGGTGAGCTTAAACAGCCCTCTCCGTCCTTTCAAGCGGACAGACCCTAACGTCTGTCAAGGTTTATGGCCGTATCGATATTACTCGTCACGTCATTCAACGCACTAATAACCTTCAATGATTAAGCTTCAAGGCATTATATGACGAGGCGAGCGGAATATGTCGGACCGTGTACATTGGAGCTGTCGCTGCGGACGGTGGACCTGGCGCACTCGGCCAACGCGCGCGGGTTCGTGGGCTCCACGGGCGGCGTGTTTGGGGGGCTGGGCAGCACCGGCGGCGGGGGCGGGGGTGGGGGTGGGGTCAGCGGCGGGGGCGGGGGCGGGGGCGGGGGCGGGGGCGGAGGTGGGGGCGGGGGTGGGGTCAGCGGCGGGGGCGGGGGCGGGAGCGGGGGGTGGGGCGGAGTTGGAAGCGGGGGCGGGAGCGGGGGCGGAAGCGCAGCTGGCAGCGGGCAACCCTCGGCGAAGGAGGGCATGGGTACCGACGGCGGCAACGGTGCGGGAAACGGCGGCGGAGGGGCCAGCGGTTCTCGCGAGCCTTTCTCTAGCCCACCGGGCATGGGGCTATACCCGCGCAGTTACGGCGACGTCGGGGCACGCGGGGGGGCGACGGCTGCGTAGGCGGCACGCTTCCCGTTGTCGGTATCGGAGCCTCCGCTGATAACCCAACGCTCATGCACCATGCACCGTGCACCACGTACTATGCAGCAGCACGCGTACCTTTTAGTTATGATGTATTGTACTTATTTGTGTATGACCACTAGAGCTCTAAACCTGCTTGTAATGAAATATCCCCGTTTGTATATGTATCACAAGTAGCCCACGTACAGCCCACGTAGTTGACATGTGCGACGGTCTCTGACGAGCCGACGCGCGCACGGGTGTGCATCCAGGAAAGACGGCACCTTTTGGGGTTTGAGAATGATGTCATGTTCATGGAAAAGTGACGACGGAGAGGAATCGCTCTTTGGAGGCGTCAAGGGGCATGCAGCGCGGTAAGCGATCAAAGAGTGTGCCGCCTTCACCCCGTTCACCCGTCGTTCAGTCGCGTGGGCCTTCGCTTTTGTTGGGGCAACTGAGCAACTCCGCCGCGCTAAGTTGGAATTTATTAATGGCAAACGACCGCATTTCGGTCCTAAATCAGATGGCATCGATACCAGCAGGCGGTGATGTTGGAGCAGTCTCCTCGCCGACCAACAGCGCGGGCACCCTGCCTCCCGTACAAACCACCACACCGACCATCCCCCTGTGGACACTGGCGCGTCAACGTCGCGAAGCAACACGGGCACACCAGGCCTGCCAAGCGAACGCGTACGTCGCGAGTGAGCAGAGACTCGGTGCAGCGGGCACGAGAGGCCTGACGACTTGAAACCTCAGATCCCTGAGATCAATCTTGCGTAGCAGTTAGGTCTCGGGGCTAGGTATCGATCATGTCGCGCTATGACAGCGCTATCACGGTGTTCTCCCCGGATGGGCATCTCTTCCAGGCGCGTGCTGCCCCCGCTGTGCCTCCGCTGGCCAATCCCAGGGCGGTTTTGGAAACCACCAACCCTAAAAACATCAGTCATCAAAATGTAACTTCGCTCCGTCGTCATTTATAGTTCCTTGCTGTCTCACCGTCTGACAAGCTGCTCCTCCGTCGCCGCGCCCGCAGGTTGAGTACGCGATGGAGGCGGTGCGGAAGGGCACGCTCGCGGTCGGCGTCCGGGGCACGGACTGCGTCGTGTTGGGTGAGCGTCTTGCGCCTCTCTCTCGCAGTCTCTCATCACCCGAGCCGCTGCTGGACCTCTGCCCACGCTTCAAAATAATGAACCTCTGTACACGCTTCAACGCTCTGCGCACGCTGTACCCGTACCCTCGCCCCTCTCTCTCGCCACGCGCTCGATCGCACCCCACCGCCTGCCCTCTTCCAACGCCGGCCTGCACCGCATCGACCACACCGCGACTCACCACACGTCCTCAACACGTCCTGCACATACCAGGGGTGGAGAAGAAGTCCGTGGCGAAGCTGCAGGCAGGGGCTTACACTTGTCCACTTTTCAGCTCAACCTAAGCCGTTTCCGACGCAAACTACCCCCTGAACATCCCCTAATACCCCCAAACACCTCATTAAACCCCCCCGAACAAACCCTATACGCAACCCCTACCCACAGAAGGCGCTTACGTTGAGCTGAAAAGTGGACAATTGAAAGCCCCTGGCTGCAGGACCCGCGCACGATGCGCAAGATCCAGATGATCGACGACCACATCTGCGTCGCCTTCGCCGGGCTCACGGCGGACGCGCGCATTCTCATCAACCGCGCGCGCGTGGTGGGGCTCGGTGTATTCGTTTTCTGTGTTGCGTGCCGCGGGTGCCGCGGGTACCGCGGGTGCCGCGGGTACCGCGGGTGCCGCCCCGCATCGTGACACCCACACCCACACTCACACTTTGCTCTGCCGGGCCCTGCGGTGTTCCGTGTGGTCCCTACCGTATCTAGGCGTCGCTCTGCTCCAGGGTGCCACGTGTCGATGGATGTATTACAACGCTAAGAATCTAGAGATACGTGTGGCAGAACACGCGCAAAGGTGCGAGTCATGCGAGGAGCTGTCGCTCGTGGGAGCGAGCACGAGGAGCAGACTGGAGCGTAGCTCCTATCTGGATACAGGCTGTACTAGTACTGCCCATAAAATGTGTGCTGGTGAACTATGAGCTCGCTCCCTACTGATGTATGTGGTGGTATGCAACGTGCTCCCTAGTGGGCGGAGGCACAGAGCCACCGGCTGACGCTGGAGGACCACGCGTCGGTGGAGTACATCACGCGCTACGTCGGCGGCGTGCAGCAGAAGTACACGCAAAGTGGCGGGGCCCAGCGCTGCTCTTGTTTCCCACCTCCACTCGAGCCGTTGTCCCTCACACCACTCAAGCTCTCGGTACCACTCAAGATATCCCCACTTGAGCCATTGTACCTGAAAAAACCAAGCTACTCGGTACCACACATGTTACCCCTGCGTGAGCCGTTGTCTCTGATGGTGAAGGAGAGGCAGGGCTGAGGCGGGAGCGAGTGTGCGGGTATATTGTGGCTGGTCTCGGAAGGTGGTGGAGAGTAGAAAGCAGCGTCGAGCCGCTCACCCCCCACGATGCCGCGCGCCAATGGAGTCCAACGCCATACGAGATGTCGTTATTTTTTGTCACGACCCTGAGCGAAGGCGGCGTGCGGCCGTTCGGGCTGTCGACGCTGATCACGGGTTTCAGCCCTGAGGGCACCCCGCAGCTGTTCCACACAGACCCGAGCGGCACGTACTCTGAGTGGAAGGCCAACGCCACGGGCCGCAACTCCAAGGCGGTGCGCGAGTGGCTGGAGAAGCAGTACGCGGAGACCGCGGGGGACGAGACCATCAAGCTGGCGCTCAAGGCAGGGTGGTCAGGTTCCCATTATAGGGGATGCAGGTGCCCATTATAGGGGGTTCAGGTGCTCAGTATAGGGGGGTCAGTTGCCCATTACAGAGGGGTCAGGTGCCCATTATAGGGGGGGCAGGTGCCCATTACAGGGGACAGGTGCCCGTTACAGAGGGTTCACTGACAGCAAGCACTCACCAGACGTTGCGAGCCGACGAACCGAGTAGTCCCGTCCGCGCTTCTGTTTGGCCGTTCACCCTGACTGTGAGTCAGTACGTCAGGTAAGTCAAGCTCCGACCTCGGTTTGAGTGGTTGTTGTTAGTGAGAGCTTCAGGTACGTGCATCGGGATGGTAAATACGTGCAATAATGACAGCTGGCAAAACACAGCTGGCGGTGCTCATATGATCCTGGTGCGCGGCGCTGCTGGAGCTGGTGGAGCCGAGCAGCAAGAACATTGAGATCGCCGTCATGCGCAAGGACAAGGGCATGAAGATGATGACCAACGACGAGGTAGGGCGATGCAGGTTGACCCTATGGAACCCAAGTTGAAACCGCCTGGAACTAAGCGCTTAAAACTATAATGTCACATACTGCTATCAACTTCTGCTTTCGAAATCAACTTGCGCCGCTACAACGAGGTGGACGCCATGATCAAGGTCATCGAGGGCGAGAAGGAGGCGGCGGACAAGGCGAAGAAGGACAATGCAGGGTCGACTCAATCGTGCTCGCCACGTCATCTACTACATAGTGTACCGGTACTCTAGTGTACCGGTGCTCGCCCGGTCATCCACCACATAGTGTACCGTTGCTCGCCACGTCATCCACCACATAGTGTACCGGTGCTCGCCACGTCATTTACCAAAAAGTACACCAGTGCTCGCCACGTCATCCACCCCATAGTGTGCCGGTGCTCGCCACGTCATCCACCACATCATTTACCGGTGCTCGCCTCGTCATCCACCACAGTGTACTGTTGCTCGCCACGTCATCCACCACATAGTGTACCGGTGCTCGCCACGTCATCCATCGCATAGTGTACCGGTGCTCGCCACGATATACATCATCCACCACATAGCATACTGTACTGGGGCTCGCCACGTCATTCACCACATTCTCAAACCCTCGATTCTCTAGTTAATCGCATCCTGTGACGCGGCGAACGTTATTTACCGGACCCTCGGACGAGGCGATTCAGCGGGCGGCGGATGCGGCAGCGGCGGCAGCGGGGAACTAGACCCCCGCTCACAGAGTTTAACTCAGCGTCGGGGCGACGTGTCGTCGTCATAGACCATATGAGCGCCTGGGGGATCCGTGATCGTTAGTAAAACATATCTTGAAAATGTATGGCCTCTCCCAATCCTCATCCTCGTCCTAATCCTCATTCTCGTCCTCGTCCTGAACCTCGTACTCGTCATCAGCCTCGTCCTCCTCCGCCGACCCGACCTCATCCTCTGCCGGCGGCTGCTCCGGGCACCAGTGCTCCTGTGCCCACTGCACAACCTCCAGGTGCCCGCCCCTTAGCTGCACCCACAATCGTGCCGTCATACCCCAGGCATTCGTGCTCCCGCGCCCACCGCAACACCCGCAGGTTCCCGCTGCCAGAGGCGCTTCACAACGTTCTCCTCATGCCACGGGCAGTCGTGCTCCCGCGCCCATTCCAACACCGTCCCGAGGTGCCCCTCCCCAGCGGCGGCGGCACAGGTCGACCCATCACACGGGCAGTCGTGCTCCACTCCGTCGTCGAATATCGCGTCGTCGTCTCACGGCGGCGGCCCTGGCGCGCCGCCGGCAGAGACGCCCGCGCCCGCATGCCCCTGGTTCCCAGAAAACCTACTCGTAACCCCTCATACACCCCTAGTACACCCCTCATACACTGCTGGTACACCCCTCATACACCCCCTGTACACCCGTCATATATCCCTGATACACCCCTCATGCACCCCCAGTACACCCCTCATACACTGTGCTAGTTTTCATCTCCTCCGCCCCCCATTTTGTATCCCTGCGGCTCCCTTCCGCCTTCGCGCAATCTCACTCCCCGCGCGCGCCCCCAAGCCAGCAACTGTATTTTGTATCGCGAGGCTCCGCAGATGTCAGCGAATAACGCCGTCGAGCGCACTTCCCGCGAACATCACTACCCTTAACAAGCCACCCCCCAACCCCCGAAACCGATATGCCTCCTCCAGGACGCCTTTTTTTTAGTGGTGCGCCTTGTTATCTTTGGTGGCGACGAATTTGTCGTAGGCGACGAAGAGCCCGAAGGCGCCTAGGCCGATGAGAAAGCCGTTAACACCACCGGGAAGAGCGTGGCGCCACGCAGGAGGGCCACGACGAGCAAGCACTCGAACCGGGTTTGGAGCGCCATCCCTGAGGGTTAATGCTCATACAGACGCGCGGAGGAGAAGGAGATCCAACCGGTCGAGTTCTCGTTCTCAAAACCCCCCCCAGTCGAATTCAACGTCGGTCCAGTGCTTGTTCCACTAACGCCCCTGCCACGTGGGGTTCAGAAACGGGTGCTTGCGCCACGCATCGTTGTTTATGAAGGGGTTCTGGTCGAGCTTGCGCGGCATGGGGAACGGAGCGGTTGAACAGGCGCGTGCTCAGAGGTGAGCGGATGGCTTTATTGTATCGTAAGAATGGGCTGAATCGAGATGATGACTAGCTCTACGAGCAAACCGGGGCAAGTTGACGTTTTTTACCTTACGGCGCGCAGCTTGCGGTCGCGCGCTCAGTCGAGGACGGGTCGTGAGACTTTCAGAGTGGTCTACAAACGTTTTACGGGATAA
>Ga0307489_10003251_pt1 | contig 10807 bp, 17 predicted proteins | sample SB12metaG_FD_202247 | JGI IMG/M metagenome (GOLD analysis project Ga0307489, IMG submission 202247) | Sea-ice brine microbial communities from Beaufort Sea near Barrow, Alaska, United States - SB 1.2 | ecosystem: Environmental > Aquatic > Marine > Coastal | place: USA: Alaska | collected...
GGATGAGGGTAGATATTGCTCGCCACGTAAAGTGCGTTGGTTGGATGACGTGGCGAGCGTTATCCGCCAGACCCTAGGGCGGGGGCGGGGGCGGGGCCGGGGCGGCGGACGGCGGCGCGCCCGTTCCAACGGTGGGCGCGGGCGCCGCCGGGGGGGGCGCTCGTTGCTCGCGGCGGCGGCCAGGACGGCAGCGGCGAGCCCGCGGCGGACGACGACGTGTGCGATGGAGACGCAGTGTTCCGGTTCCTGGCGGAGGAGGCGGGGCTGGGGCGGGCGGGGGCGGTGAAGGCCACGGACGGGTATCCCGCGTTGCATAACTACAACGTGGAGGGAAAGCTCGCGCCCACCTGGAAGTTCCTTGTGGAGGAAGCGGGGCTGGGGCGGGAGAGGGCGGCCAAGGCCATCGCCAGGTGGCCTCATTTGCTGGGCTACGGCGTGGAGAATAATATGGTGCCCAAGGTGAGGTACCTGGCGGAGGAGTTGGGGCTGGGGAAAGACGGGGCGGCGAAGGTCATCACCACGCTCCCCCAGGTGCTGGGCTTGAGCGTGGAGCACAATATCGCGCCCAAGGTGAGGTACCTGGCGGAGGAGTTGGGGCTGGGGCGGGACGGGGCGGCGAAGCTCATCACCAAGTTTCCCAGCGTGCTGGGCTTGAGCGTGGAGGATAATATCGCGCCCAAGGTGAGGTACCTGGCGGAGGAGGTGGGGTTGGGGAAGGGCGGGGCGGTAACGCTCATCACCAAGCTCTCCCAGGTGCTGAGCTGCAGCGTGGAAGAGAATATCGCGCCCAAGGTGAAATACCTGGCGGAGGAGTTGAGGCTGGGGAGGGCGGGGGCGGTGAAGGTCATCACTGGGTGCCCCCAGGTGCTGAGCTACAGCGTGGAAGATAATATCGCGCCCAAGGTGAGGTACCTGGTGGAGAAGGTTGAGGTCGGGCGCGAGGGCGCCGCGGACATCATCCTGCAACTACCTACACTGTTATGCTTGAGCATCGAGCGCAACCTGCGGCCCACGCTGCGCTTCGTCGAGGACAACTTCCTGGACACTAGTTTGACTGTGACGATGAGCCTCGCTACCTACAGTCTCGCCGGGAGACTGATGCCGCGGGTGCGGCTGCTGCAGAGGCACGGCTAGGCGGGGCGGTTCGCCGCCTCAACCGTGGCCGCGTTAACGACGGCCAAGTTCTGCGACAAGTTGGGCGTCACGGAGGAGGAATACGCCGCCGAGGTGGCGGCGTGCGTGAGGGAGCACGCGGAGGCGCTTTCGAGTCCCAAGGCACCGAGCGCGGGGGTAGAAGCCGGGGCGGCCGCGGCGGCGGGGGCGGGGGGTGGGGGCGGCGTTGGGGGCAGGGGGCGGCGGCGGGGGCGGAGGCGGGGGCTGGGGCGGTGATGGGGACGAGTGGGTTGATAGATGAATAACTTAGGTAGATGACTACGCTGTGTGGAAGTGTGTGTGCTTTTGTCCCATGTAACATATCATAACCAGTGCACGCGAGGAGTGGCGGGGAGTTGGTGGTCGTGGCGCGCTTCGAGGCGCCAAGGGGGAGTGGGATGTAAATCACCCTCTTCGAACGCATTCATATTCTGTTTTATACCATCACCTTTCATTTAGCGTGCTTGACGCCTAGTGTATTCAGTATGGTTTCAATATCCAAAAATCTGTCGAAGTTGCTGACGGCTGCGGACGCGAGATTAATCAGACTAGTCCGGGAGTGCGGTGACTACCGAATAACCATTTGGCAGCAGTTTATGTAAAAGGTGTTGACACATTCTTGTATTCATGCTGACGTAGTTATGGGCCGCGCCACGCGTCGCCGTTCTTGGTAAGCATTTTCTGCCATCATTTTCTTCCAGCTGTCTGCGCAGATCCGATTGCCGGTGCGGGGCGCGGGGACGGGCGCGTAATCGCCGGATAGCGCTCGCGCGATGGGCGGAGTCGGAGCCGCGTGGGCGGTGCAACGCTGCTTTGTCGCAAACCCATCGTCGCGGCCGCTCGTTCCAAGGGCGCGGCCAGGGCCGGGGGCGGGGATGGAGGCGGGGTAAGGCCTGGCGGATATTGCTCGCCACGCCGTAAGGTGCCATTACCTGAATAGACGAGGGTTGAACAGACGAGCTTTGTTGTATGGAACGCTGAAACCCTGATGGTCTGAACGCTCATGTCGAGCCCGATGTCGACAACAGACTCAGGGTGATTGTTGCCGACCGCGAGCTGTCGTGAAGATTTCGATTTTGTTTTCTATTTGCGCAGATCCGATCGGGGGAAACACGAAACGGTTGGGCGCGGGTGCGGGCGTCGGGATAGTCGCGCAATTAGGTGAGGGAAAGGGCGCCTGGTAAGCACACTGTGTAATAGAAGTGAGGACGACTCCTCTAGCTAGACTAGGTCTCTCCACTAGCTTTATCTGATGTCAGCCGTTCTAGCCAAGGGGCAGCAGTCGTGTTGCGCAACATTCCGGCGGCGACGGCGGCATCTATTGTGCCGGGCACAGCGCCACGACTTTGCGGGTCACGCACTTCACCCGGTGCCTCGGCGCCCGTCGCGAGCAGTAAGCAGTATATTAGTCCAGTGCAGTGTGGCGAGCTACACGCATGATACATTTATGCATTCACACATTTTCATCGAGCCTCAAGGCAATGAGTACGGTACAGTGTGTGAGCTTAGTCTTTATAACGCGCTATGGTGCTGTCACCAATCTACATCGAGCCCGAAGGCGCTCACGTCTCATGCGTGAGCTCAGCTGATGTGCTACTCGCTATGACTCTACATCACTGCCTCATGGAGCCCCATGGCGCTCACGTGTGAGCTCAGCTGATGTGCTAGAAATCTGCCATGAGGGGAAATTCATGTCATACATGAGGGCGGGACATGCGGTGGATTAAGCTCGCCACATCGCACAGGGGGTGACTCACTTATCACCATCACTGGCGGTGGAAGGTGAAGGCCGCGTCTGCGTCAGCCGCCGCGTCGTGTCCGACCACCGTCACGCGCGTCATGTCCGGCCACCCACGCGCGTCATGTCACCCACGTGCCCGTACCCCTCCGCCGCGTGCGCCCTCACGCCACGGCCGCACACTCCTCCACTTCTCGCCTCACCGTAACCACTTTCGTGGGATACGATGGGTGGCTGCGGTAGGGCGTCACAGACAAAGAACGTGTCAGGTCGAGGTGAGAAGAAGAACGTGTCAGGTTGAGGTGAGAAGTGGAGCCTCGTGTGCCGGCCGGGCGGGCGATGCCAGCTTTTTGGCGCAGAGCACGCGGAAAGGACGTGTGTATGGGTATAATGGCCCTGCCTGACGCGCGCCAGGCTGGCGCGCTCCCCCGCCGCCACCGACGCCTCGATCTCCCGCTCCGGCAGGTAGCTCGCCGGGTGCCCGGACACCAGGGTCCTTGAGAACAACCACTCGACGGAGCTCGGAGCATGTCTTATGACCTTTCCCCGGGGTACCTTCAGGGTGAATGCTCATATAGACGCGCTGACCCGGGTCGTTTATAGAACTCGTCTTATATTGCAAGTCGATTCAAGTTGGAGTTTTTGTTCTCATTATTGAAGTAACACCCCTGCCAGAGTCGAAAGAGCTCCCACCGCCAGCGCCACCGCCTTTGTGGGGCGGACGGAACACGGCTCCAGCGGCGGCGGCAGCAGCGCCCGGCGGAGGGGTTCGCAACAGGGAGCCTGGGTGTAGCGCCGCAAGCTGCAATTGAGGGCAACATTTGAAAGCACTACAACATCAACATATATTAGCTTTAATCGCTGCGACGAAGTGCGGTCAAGCCGGGGTGAACCTGCACCGCCAAACCAGGGGAGCCGGGCAGCCACGCGTCTACTTCGGTGACGCCCGCGTCCAGACTGTATCTGTCAGCCATGAGGTCATCCAATCGGATCCCCCCGATTTCTCCTTCCAACCCTTTACCTCTCCCCCCTCCTCCTCCACCTCCACCTCCTGATCCTCCGACGCTTGGCCTCGCCTGCCGTCCTCCAACACCGCCACCAACCCCGACGCTTGGCCTCGGCTGTCGCCCACCGCCCCCGCCCCTGCCCCCAGTGCTTGGCCTCGCCAGCTGCCCCCCGCCCCTGCCGCCGCCCCCGCCCCCGACCCCGATACTCTGCCTCGCCTTACCCCAACCGCCGCCGCTGCCGCCCCCTCCGACGCTTGGTCTCGCCTGACCCCCCCCGCCCCCGCCCCCGACGCTTGGCCTGGGCTGACCTCCCCCGCCCCCGCCCCCAATGCTTTGCCTCGCCTTGCCCCAACCGCCACCGCCACCCCCGCCGCCGCCCCCGACACTTGGCCTTGCCTGCAGCCCCCCGCCGCCGCCACCGCCTCCGATACTTTGCCTTGCCTTGCCCCAACCCCCGCCCCCGCCGCCACCACCTCCGACGCTTGGCCTTGCCTGCTTCCCCCCGCCTCCGCCTCCAATGCTTTGCCTCGCCTTACCCCAACCTCCACCCCCGCCCCCACCGCCGCCCCCAACGCTTTGCTTCGCCCCGCCCCCAACGCTTTGCCTCGCCTTATCCCATCCACCGCCCCTACTGCCTCCCACGCCGCCGTCCGCGACCCCGCCGCCGACCCCGCCGCCGCCCCCGTCCCCGCGCGTCACCGGAGTGGGCGTGGGCGGCGGGCTGGGGAACGACGGCCAGGGCTTGAAGGCCGCGCCCGGCCCGGGGTGTAGCTGCGCAAGTTGCATTTGAGAGCAAAACCTGAAACCAGTTTATCACGAGTTAGTTTCAAGCACTTAGTTCCAGGCGGTTTCAAAATGGGTTTCATCGGTTCAACCTGCACCGCCCTACCGGGTTGCTCCTTCTCGAACGACTCGTTGTACTGCCGCTCCCAGTTCTCGATCCGCGCCGTGCCGCAGTGGCGCAACTCGAAACTGAAAACAAGGTTTGAATGCGGTTCCTCATATTGTAGCATCAAGCATTGGAAACAAACGTGATTAAACTCAGTGTTGGGTCTGGCTTCGAAGTTGTGGTCTCGAGGTCCGTTCGACCAATCATAACACTCCAAAGCGGAAATTCCGCCCACCGATTCACCAAAGGTCCGACCAGGTCGAGATGCCGGAGTCAATAGACCCTTGAACTTGAGGAGATCAGGGCGACGCGTCGCCCCGACACTGATAACCCGGAGTCACCCTGGTATTAAGCCGGGGTGAAGGAGCACCGCCCAACCTTGCGGCTGTCCCAGCGCGCGCCGCACGGCAGGCGTGACTTCTCAACGTCGTTCAGTTTGCCCAGCGCCAGCCGCAGCGACCCCATGGCGTCCTGCCCGGAGTGTCATTGTGAACAAGAGCACTCAAACCGAGCTCTGAAGACGGCTTACCTTGAGTGTAAATGCTCACACAGACATGGACAAGCGCGAGGCCACCTTGAAATTGCTTGATTTGCCGGCCGTTTTTGCTTCGTATAATTGCTTACCCGCAGTGTGAATGGCCAAGCACGAAGGAGGAGAAGGAGGAGGCGCAGATGCAACGTCGGTGGAGTGCTTGTCATCAATACCCCCCCTGCCTGGTTGGCGAGGCGGATGGCGGCCAAGCGCTGCTCGCCGGCGTCACACTGACGGCGCACCATGGCGGCGCTGGCGTTGAGCGCGGCAAAGGCCTCGTCGCAGGGCCTGTGAGCGGTGGTGCACTATGAGCAAACTGTCAGGTAACAAGTGGCCAGGCCAGAGAGGACTGAAGCACGATGCCGTGAGTGCGTAAAGGTGCACTAACAGGTGCACTAGCCGCTCGAAGGCCAAGGTGGAGGATGCGGTGAGTGCATACAGGTGCACTATGAGCAAACAGTCAGGCCCTACCTCATCGCCGCGCGACAGCATGGCCTTGAGGCCCTTCACGCGCTCGAAGGGGTTGCGCCGCAGCAGCGCGTACCGCCGCATTGCGATGAAGGTTCGGCCGGTGGGGCCGCGCAGATACCGCTCGCCACGTTGAAAGTAGGGTGCCGCTGCACTCAAGTAACGAGAGTTCGAAACGCGTGTCGATGACGTGGCGGGCATTATCTGCCTATGGTTGTAGGTCTGATTGGTCAGGTGACCATATTGGGGGTGAGTATATTTGGTCCAGGTGACCAGATTGGTGGTGAGTCTGTTTGGTCCGGGTGACCAGATGGGTGATGAGCCTGGCAGGCCGTACCGGATGCGCGCCTGCAACTTGACGGCGGCGGAGTGCCTCATCATGTCCTCAGTCGCCGCCATCTGATACGCCGGGAAATTGCGCCTCTGCGTAGCGGCGCAAGTTGAATTTGAAAGAAAAGTTTGAAGACGGTTCATCATGCTTTATACTTTCAAGAGCCAAGGTCCAGGCCCTTTGAACATGGGTTTCATCGGTTCAAGCTGCACCGCCCTACCTCTGCGTGATCTCGGCGAGTCGGTCGCGATGCTCCTCCGGCCCGCGATGTAGCGGCGCGATGATAAGTTGAAAGCAAAGTTTGAAAGCAAATAATCAAGTTTTCGTTTCAAGCGCTTTATTCCATGCACATTCGACATGGGTGTCATCGCTTCAACTTACACCGCCTTACCGCCGGCGCGCAACTTCGCGGCGGTGGTTATCGACAGCATGGCGCCCGCCGCCGCCGCCTCCTGCTCCGTCTGATGAGATTGCAGGCCGTTGAGGTGCCGCCGCATCGCCGTGAAGCAGGGGCTTCCACTCTTTCACTTTCCAGCTCAATCTGAGCCGCTAATTTTATCACCGAGACCACCCGAAGCAACACATGAGAAGTGCGCAGGCTGAGCCGAAAAGTGTCACCGAAACCACCCGACGCAGCACATGAGAAGTGCGCAGGCTGAGCCGAAAAGTGGAGGAGTATGAGCCCCTGCCGTGAAGCCCCGCCAGCGCTTCCAGCACAACACGGTGTGGGAGAACGTGGCGAAGTCCAACGGCTCTTTCCCGTCGGCGTGTGCGATAGCGGCGGCGGCGGCAGTGGCGGCGGCGGCCGCGGCGGTGGCGGCGGCGGCATCCTCGCCCCGGCTCTCTGTCCCTGTTCCGCCGCCTTCTCCTTCGCTACTCCTCCCTCCTCCGCCACCTACGCCACTTAGGGGCTAGCAGAGGTTACTCGCCACGTCATCCAATGCATTTTTAACCCTTGTTTCTTGAGTAAAAGGCATACTGTGACGTGGCGAGCAATATCTGCCAGGCCCGACCGCCGCTGTTTTCATCCCCCCCGCCGCCGCCACCGCCGTCGTCCCCGGCCGTGTTGTCGTCCATCGAGAACCCCCAGTCGTCGTCCACGCGCTGCTTGCGCTGTGCCGCCAGGTTCACCTTCCGGTGTGCGCGCATCGCCTCCTCATCCGCGCGGCAGGGTCATCAAGAACAAGCAATCGACCCATGATTGGAGCGTGACGTACCAAACGGTGAATGTCGATGCAGACGCGCGGAGTATATGGAGGAGGAGGAGGAGAAGGAGGAGGAGGAGGAGGAGGAGGAGGAGGAGGAGGAGGAGGAGGAGGAGGAGGGGGAGATTCAACGTCGGTCGAGTGCCTGTTCTCAATGACCCCCCTGCCTGGCGCCGCAGCGCCGCCTCGCGATTGGCTCGCGCGCGCTGCCCCATCGCCGCCACGGCCGCGCGCCGCGGAGCGCCCAGCGCGTGGAAGTGCCTCCAGCCAGGAGGGTCGTTGAGAACAAGCACCTGAACCGAGGTCGGAGCATGACTGCCTGCAGGGTGACTGCTCATACAGACGCGCGGCGGAGAAGGAGGAGATTCAGCGTCTGTGGAGGTGGAGGAGGAAGAGGAGGAGGAGATTCAGCGTCGGTGGAGTGCTTGTTGTCAACGACCCTGCCAGTGTTTCCAAGCCACCACAGCCTCGACGTCGTGGATCAAGGGCCGGCCGCGGGCAGCACGTTTCCACGCCTTCCACGCCACCACCACTACATCGCAGCTCACCAGCCCGCCCCACTGAAGGGCCGCACCGCAGTATTATTTTGTCAGACACAACGTGAGCATCTTTGGGGTAGTGTCGCCCTTTCGAATAACACCCTACCAGGCACGGCTTTCCCACATACACCTTGTCTCAATGCGCATTCATTCAGGTATTCCAGAGAGACAACACGAGGGGACTCAGTGATAACCAGCTGAATGCAAGGTGCTAGCTGCGGAAACTATTGAGGGAAGGCCTTGCCCGACATGTGCGTGCGGTGCCGCCGCACCCACACGAAGTGCCGCCAGTGCTTCCACGCCAGCGCCACACACGGCCCGCTCGCGGCGGCACTTCTAGTGAACATTTCTGTGAGCCGCAGCTGAGCGTCCAGGGGGATGCCGCCGCCGCCGTCGCGCCCGGCGACCTCGCCGAAGGGTGCGGTGAGCCCCGCCAAGCTGCTGGGGCCCGCTATCAGGGGCCTACACTCGTCCACTTGACAGCTCAACCTGAGCCGCTTGTGTCACTACAGCCACCCAACGTATCAAACGTACTCACACAAAAGGTGCTCACGTCACGCCGAGAATTGGAGGAGTGTGCAGCCCTGCCCGCTGAGTGTGCGGCGTGGGCGGCCATGGCTTTCGCCACCTGCCGCTCATCAGGGGCTTACACTCGTTCACTTCTCAGCTCAACTTGAGTGCTTTTTGTGGGTTAGGGGGTGCGCGTAGGGGGTGTGTAGCCCATGTTGAGGGGGTGTCAGGGGGTGTTTAGGGTGTGTAGGGTGTTATTGTGTGTCAGACACGGCTCAAGTTGAGCTGAAAAGTGAACGAGTGTAAGCCCCTGCCGCTCATGTCGCTCCTCCACCACGCGGCTCCACTGCGGGAGGGCCATTGAGCACGAGCAAACCATTGAGCACGAGCAAACGGACCGATATCGGAGCATGACTTACTAATTCCCCGGCTACCTTCAGTGTCAGGGTTTACACTCATTCAGACGCGCGGAGGAGGTGGCATAGGATACCGGGTACCTTCAGGGTGAACGCTCATACAGACACGCGGAGGAGGAGGAGGAGGAGGAGGAGGCCCTGGAGAGGAGGAGGCCCTGGAGAGGAGGACGGGGAGATTCAACGTCGTGGAGTGCTTGTTCTAAAGAACCCCCCTGCCTGTCGCCATCGCAGCTCCAGGGTGTCGCGCGCCCAACTGTTCCAACTCCACCCCGTCACGTAGAGCCCCGTGACCACTCCTTCCCTCACTGTTTGCTTATGGTGTACCAGTGTACCCTTACACACTCGCCGCGTCCCTCCACCGTCCGACCTGGCCTGGCCACTCGGACTGGCAGGTGTCGCTCACCAAGTATAGGGTGCCAACTCAAGAGGGTTCAAGATGCGTGACGAAGACGTTGCCGGGGGGCGGGGTATTCGAATTTATCCACCCAGGTATTCGTGCTACCCACCGTGGCGCCCGCCAGGATGAACGCCTCCTGGGGTGTCGGGGGCGCCGCCGCGTCGCGAGTAGACGCGGGCCGCGGAGGCGTCGACATGTTGTCGAGTTGAAACGCTGACACCATCTACGCCGGCGCCATGCGGCCTGGTGCGGCGTTTTGACTATGGCGCGTCCGCGAATGACATACAGAAACCGCGGCGGGTCGGGAGGTGCGCGTGGTCCCGATACTCCGCCAAGGCCGAGGGAGTAGTAGTACAGGGGAAGGTGCGGTAAGGCGTGCCGTTTGTGCGGACGCTGTTTTCGTGGCACTTCGGTCAGTGCATATCCGATGGGGGGTTTTGTGTCTCGACTACCACCTCGTAGTCGTAGAGTAGTCGAAGCGGAGGGGGGGAGCGGGCGCAGGGGGGTCATTTATTTTCCGTTGACCCAATGCAGACACTGAATTGCCCATATAAATGTCCAATTGAGGGGGGGTTGTCGGTGTGGAATTTGAGGAGAAGCAACGACCAAAAACGTGTGATGGAGACCTGGAGACCGTTGTGTGCGGCGGCCGCTAGTAGCGGGGCGCCGACACGCACGGGGGGCGCGCGCGCGAATCGCCCGCGGCACGTGCCAGCGGTGCGCGGCGCGTCCTCGGGGCGCCCGGAGGGGCGGCGGCCCTCCAACGCCGTCGAAACCAAGTCGGTTTATAAAAAACTAAGACCAGACAATCCAAGCGGGCACCTCCGTGATTCGGTTCGAGCTAGGAGGACGACCGGGGGCAATTGCCGGGGTGGCACGCGTGCCGGTGGCGTCGGTTCGGTTGAGTATCGCGCGGGCGGGCTGCGGGCTGAACTGCGGGGGTCGCGGGCGTCATGCCGGGCACCCTGCGCGTCTCTGGTGCGTGCCCGTGCCTGGTAACGGACCGAAATGCGCCCACTTGTTCTAATGGCTTACTGCAGGCACCGCACCGCTCTCCTCTCTCCTCCTCCCCTCCCTCCTCCTGCTCCTCCTCCGGCTCCTCCTGCTCGTCCACGTTGTCTTAGAAGTTGCCCGCTCCTATGCATCATTATCATTTGTGCATCCTCGTCGTCCTCGAAGCGGCCACAGTACACGCTTTGACCATTTGCTGGTTGGGAACTCTTCCACCGTACGGCTCAGAGAACTCTCCCACCCCACCCTCCACCGAGCCTTCTGGCTGCAACGTGTCAGCCTCAAACACCTCTGTGGTCCGAGTCACGCCATAAAAAAGGCGGAGGCGACGAGTGCCCTATTGTCCGCCGCTTTCCTCCTTGGCATCACGTGTAAAGATTTCCCCGATAAAATGTCGCGCTTAGAGCTCACTCAACGGGTGTGACCTCCGATGACCACGACGTCTCCGGGCCCTCGTTCCCGTTTCAGCTGGCACCTGACGGCTTGATCATGGTGTGCTGGTGTACCCGCACGCACTCGCCGTCCCTGACCCTACAAGCTGTCGGCCAAGGGTGCATTCAGGGAGCCTTTAGAGTGCAATTAGGGTGCATTTGGGTGCATTCAGGTCGCCCC
>Ga0307489_10003252_pt1 | contig 10806 bp, 10 predicted proteins | sample SB12metaG_FD_202247 | JGI IMG/M metagenome (GOLD analysis project Ga0307489, IMG submission 202247) | Sea-ice brine microbial communities from Beaufort Sea near Barrow, Alaska, United States - SB 1.2 | ecosystem: Environmental > Aquatic > Marine > Coastal | place: USA: Alaska | collected...
TCTCCGTTTTCTAAATGGAATCGTAGCATTGTTCTTATTTTATGAAAACCATGATTTCCTGCGGCGCCAGGATTTAAATGTAATAATTTTAGTTTTTTATCATACTGAACTTTTAAAATATGAGAATGACCAGAAATAAAAATTTTAGGTGGATTCTCTTTAATATCCTCTTTAATCCTTCGATAATAATTATTTGGATATCCCCCAATATGCGTCATCCAAATGCTTACTTTTTCAACTTCAAACTTTAAGTCTAAAGGAAATTCTGCTCTTGCATCGTGATCATCTATATTCCCAAAAACGGCTCTCAATGGTTTTAACTTTTTTATGCTATCTGTAACATGCAAGTCACCAATATCTCCCACATGCCAAACTTCATCAGCTTGCTTTACAAACTTTAGAATTTGTGCATCAATAAAACTGTGTGTATCAGATAATAGTAGTATTTTCTTCATTAAAAAATGGTAAGTAAAGTTTAACGACTCTTCAAGTTTCAAAAATACTAATAACAAAATAAATTCCGTAATTTTGCAGACCACAAAAAAACATTTTTCTTGAGATATTTTATAGAGCTTTCTTACAATGGAAAAAAATATCATGGTTGGCAAATCCAACCAGATGCTGTTTCAGTGCAAGAAAAAATAAATGACGCTGTTAGTACCGTGCTACAAGAAAAAATTGAAGTTGTGGGTGCAGGAAGAACGGACACAGGGGTTCATGCGGCACAAATGTTTGCACATTTTAATGTTGAAAGTTCAATTGTGGGGAATGTTGTGCATAAAATGAATTCAATGTTACCCAATGACATTACTGTTTCCAATGTTTTTTCTGTAGCAGAAGAAAAGCATGCAAGGTTTCATGCTGTAAGTAGAAGTTATGAGTATCAAATATGGTTGGGTAGAAATCCGTTTTTATTAGATTTTTCATGGCAGATTCACTCTAAAAAATTAAATCTTTTTAAAATGAATGAGGCGGCAAAAATATTACTTGAATATGAAGACTTTCAAACATTCTCTAAAGTAAAGACAGAGGTTTATACTTTTAATTGCGATGTAAAAGTAGCTTTTTGGAAGCAAGAGGGCAATTTATTAACCTTTCACATCTCTGCAAATCGTTTTTTAAGAAACATGGTTAGAGCAATCGTAGGTACGCTGGTAGATGTTGGTTTAGAGAAAATATCAACACATGAATTCAGGCAAATTATAGAAAGTAAAAACAGAAGGAATGCGGGGTTATCTGTGCCGGCAAAAGGATTGTTTTTAACACAAATAAAATATTAGGTTTTGGCAAATAAAACAGGAAATGCTTTCGATATGGAAATCTTTTTAAGACTCATGAGTTTTGCAAAGAGGTACAAACGCAATTTTACAATTGCTGCAAGTTCTGCCATTATATTGTCTGGTGTAGCGCTGTTAACACCTATTATTCTTAAAGATGCAGTAGATGTATACATCGCAAACAAGGATTCTAAAGGATTGGTAAATAGTGTTTTGTTGATGTTTTCTGTTTTGATGTTAGAGGTGGTTTTAAGGTTTACATTTATTTATTTTGCAAATTGGGTGGGTCAACACATTATTAGAGATATTAGAGCAAAAACTTTTAGACATATTTTACAGTTTAGGATGTCTTATTTTGATAAGAATTCAGTAGGTAGATTGGTCACCAGAGTGGTCTCTGATATTGAAACAATTGCCGCTTTTTTTAGCAGTGGTGTTTTTACAATTGTAAGTGATGTTTTACAAATGTTTGCTGTTATAATTGTAATGTTTTTTATCAATTGGAAGTTAGCATTTATTGCTATTGCTGTTTTACCCATTTTATTATACGCAACAAAAGTTTTTCAAAAAGCTATAAAAGCAACATTTCAAGAAGTTCGAAATCAGGTGGCGAATTTGAACGGATTTGTGCAAGAGAGGGTCACAGGAATGAAAATTGTGCAACTTTTTAATAGAGAGAAAATTGAATATGATAATTTTACAAACATCAACAATAAGCATAAACAGGCGTATATAAAAACCATTTGGTATTTTTCTATTTTCTTTCCAATTGCAGAAATTTTATCTTCCATAGGTATTGGTTTAATTGTTTGGTTTGGTAGTAAACAAGTAGTCGGGGGCGCAGTTGCAGGACCGGGAACTATCATGGCTTTTGTGCAAATGGCACAAATGTTATTTAGACCTTTAAGACAAATTGCAGATAAGTTTAATCAATTACAAATGGGAATTGTTTCTGGAGAAAGAGTTTTTAAAATTATTGATACAGAAAGTGCTATTTCTAAAAACGGAATAATAGAGGCAAAAAATTTACGCGGTAGCATCAGTTTTAAAGAGGTTAGATTTAGTTATATCGAAGGTGAAGAGGTATTAAAAGGAATTAATCTTGAGGTTAAAAGCGGGCAAACGGTAGCCATTGTTGGTGCAACGGGTGCAGGTAAATCTACAATTATTAATTTGTTAAATCGTTTTTATGAAATTGACAGCGGTACTATTTGTTTGGACGATATTGCCATTGATGCATACAAGCTAGAAAGTTTAAGGAATCAAGTTGCTATTGTTTTACAAGATGTTTTTCTGTTTTCAGATACAGTTTTAAATAATATTACTTTAAAAGACCAAACTATTTCTAAAGAGGAAGTAGAAAAAGCGGCAAAACAAATTGGTATCCATGATTTTATTATGACACTTCCTGGAGGTTATGATTACAATGTAAAAGAGCGCGGTGCCATGCTTTCTTCTGGTCAAAGACAGTTAATTGCATTTTTAAGAGCTTACGTTAGCAAACCAAGTGTTCTAATTTTAGATGAAGCAACCTCCTCTGTAGATTCGCAAGCAGAACAAATGATACAGTATGCAACAGAAACCATTACAAAAAATAGAACATCAATTGTAATTGCCCATCGACTGGCAACCATTAAACAAGCAGATAAAATTATTGTGATGGACAAAGGTTTACTGGTTGAAGAAGGAACGCATTCGGAGTTGTTAAAAAAAGAAAACGGATACTATAAAAATCTATACGACAAGCAGTTTAGTTTAGATGTGGCCTCTTAAAGCCTGAGCAACCTAAAGCATATAGTATCACTTTTAGTGCTATTTAAAAGTTTAAAATTAAAATACATAGGAACATTTAAAAAAGTAGTCTGCTGTTACGAGGTATTTACCTTAAATCTTCTCGCAGTTTTTCATTTAGCTCTGCATGATTTGTATACAGTTCAAAACCACCATCTTTTATATAAGAAATTTCGCCAGTTTCTTCAGAAACTAATAAGCAAACGGCATCTGTTTTTTCAGAAACTCCAATAGCAGCACGATGCCTTAAGCCAAATCTTGCAGGAATTTTAGTACTATCAGAAATTGGTAAAACAGCTCTAGTGGCAACAATATAATTGTCTCTAATAATTAAAGCACCGTCATGAAGAGGACTGTTTTTATAAAAAACACTTTGCAGAATAGCTCCATTTATTTGCGCATTCATTTTATCACCGGTATTGATTAGAAAGTCTAAATTATTCGTTCTTTCAATAACAATTAAAACACCTGTTTTAGTTTTAGACATTTTTTTACATGCACTTAAAATGGTTTCGGTATCTATCTCCGAACTCTTTTCTGTCTGTAAAAATTTTAGCTGTTTTAGAAAACTTCGTTTATTGGTAAAGTTCGTAGTACCAATCATTAATAAGAATTTTCTTATTTCTTGCTGAAATACAATGATTAATGCAATGACACCACCACCTAAAAGTGTTCCTAAAATATCACTTAACATTTTCATTTTTAGAGCTTCTGTTATTTTCCAAATAACAAAAATGATTGCAATTCCTATTACAATATTTATAGCAACAGTGCCTTTTAATAATTTATAAATATAATAGAGTAGCGTAGCCACTAATAAAATATCTAAAATATCTAACAAAGAAAATTCAATAAAATCGAACATATGAAACAGAGTGATTTTAGGCTAAATTACTAATAAATAATTTGGAGAACAATAGCAATTTTTTATTTCTGCATCACATACTAAAAGAGGATACTTCATATGAATTTTTCTGTTTTTTCTTGAAGTGAAATAGCAGTATTATTTTATTTTTTTTAACAGACGTTCATAATTTTTATTGTGCAGTGTACGTCTAGTGGAAAGTTTGTTAGAAGTCTTTTGACAAAGAAATACGTGAGGTCTTAGAAGTATGCTATCAAAAATGATGAGCCTTGATTGAACGGCATGTCTAAGCTCTTTTTTGTCCCGAAGGCTCGGGATAAAAAAGTGAGTAGTGAAAGGAGTAAATAGCTTCTAAAAAGAAATTTTTTGTACAATTTTAACCGCCTCAACCGCTTCTTTTACGTCGTGTACACGTAAAATACTGGCACCGTTTAGCAAGGCAATGGTATTTGCGGAAGTGGTTGCATTTAAGGCCTCTTTTGCAGAAATGTCTAAGGTTTTATACAGCATCGATTTTCTTGAAATCCCTGTTAAAATAGGCACTTCTAAACTTTTAAAAAGGGCTAAGTTTTTTAAAAGTTCAAAATTATGATCGATGGTTTTTCCGAATCCAAAACCAACATCTATAAGAACATCATTCAATCTTAATTGGTGTAGTTGGTGTATTTGAGCTGCAAAAAAGGAAATAATTTCTTTGGTTACATCAGAATAAACGGGATTTTGCTGCATGTTTTGAGGAGTACCTAACATGTGCATTAGAATGTAAGGAACTTGCAAATTAGCAACGGTAGCAAACATTTGAGCGTCCATTTTTCCGCCAGAAATATCATTGATAAGCGCTGCGCCGGCATGTATGGTTTCTTTGGCTACCTTGCTTCTAAAGGTATCTACAGAGATGATTATTTCTGGAAAATGTTGCATCAGTAAACAAATAACAGGGATACTTCTTTTCAGTTCTTCTTCTTCAGAAATATGTTGTGCGCCAGGTCTCGAAGAATACGCACCAACGTCTATAAAAGTGGCGCCGTCTAAAAGCATTTTTTCAACCTGATTTAAAATCTCAGATTCGTTTTTATATTTTCCTCCATCATAGAAAGAATCTGGCGTAATATTTAAGATGCCCATCACTTTTGGTGCTGTCAAATCGATTAAAGTTCCCTTACAATTTATGGTCATTTTGATGAACTACTTTTTGAATTACATGCCCAATTTGAGGTGCTTTGTAATTATTCATTTTGTGCATTAACGCATTTACAGAATTTGCAACGAGCAACATATTTCTATTGGCTTGTTTTAGATACCCTTCTTCCACCATTTTATCTAATTGTAGTAAAATTGCATCAAAAAAGCCATTTACATTTAACAGTCCGATTGGTTTTTGCTCGATATGTAACTGCCCTAAAGTGAGCGCTTCAAAGAGCTCGTCTAAGGTTCCAAAACCTCCAGGAAGTGTAATATAACCGTCAGTTAATTTGCTCATGATTACTTTACGGTCGCTCATTTTTTTACAAATAATCATTTCTTCTACTCCCGCATGTACTACTTCTTCTTTTTCTAACAACTTCGGAATAACGCCAATAACATCACCATTGTGCGCTAAAATAGTATCTGCAAGAACTCCCATCATTCCTACTTTTGCACCACCATATACCAAACCAAGGTTGTTTTCTGCAAAATAATTTCCAAGGGCTATTGCCGTTTCCTTATACATAGGATGAAAGCCCAAACTAGCTCCACAAAAAACAACGATTCTTTTCATACCTACGATTTATAAATTCACAGTAAAAATAAATGAAATGCGTTTAAGTTTTACTATTTTTACACGAATACTTTTACTAAATAATGGAAGATACTTTAAAACAATACGACGCTGTAATTGAAGAATGCAGAAGTTTATTTATAAAAAAAATGAGCGATTATGGCAGTGCGTGGCGTATTTTGCGGCTCCCATCTTTAACAGATCAGATTTTTATTAAAGCGCAAAGAATTAGACAATTGCAAGAAAATGACGTTCGAAAGGTAGATGAAGGCGAAAAACCTGAGTTTGTTGGAATTATTAACTACGCTATTATGGCCTTAATTCAGCTGGAAAGTGGTGTTGTAGAGCATCCAGATTTAAATACGGAAGAAGCAACTGTTTTGTATGATAAACACAGTAAAGTTACCAAAGAATTAATGATGAATAAAAATCATGACTATGGTGAAGTGTGGAGAGAAATGCGGGTTTCTAGTTTAACGGATTTAATACTTCAAAAATTATTGAGAGTAAAGTCTATAGAGGATAATAAAGGGAAAACGGTGGTCTCTGAAGGAATTGATGCGAATTACCAGGACATGATTAATTACGCTGTTTTTGCGATGATTCATTTGGGAGTCTAGGTTTTTTAAGTAAAATTTCAAAAGTGAAAAGAGCAGCATACCTAAAGGTGGTTGCTTTGGGTGAATGTATGAGGAGTGCATAAATTTGTGACAAGAAGTTTTTAAAATAAAGAGGTGTAAAAAAGTAAAAATAGTGCATCCCAGATAAAGTCAATTTCTATACAAAATAGCTATAAAATGATACTAAAAGGCATCACTCAAATCTCAAGAATAGTAGTAGGAGGCTTGTTTATTTTTTCGGGCTTTGTGAAATTGGTAGACCCAATAGGCTCTCAATATAAGTTTCAAGAATATTTTTCCGAACCCGTTCTAGACATCGAGTTTCTAATACCGTATGCATTGTTGTTTGCAATTGTATTGATTGTTTCAGAAATACTGCTAGGTGTTATGATTCTTATCGGCTATAAACCGAAATTTACTGTTTGGAGTCTGTTCGTTATATCTATTATATTTTTATTTTTAACTTGGTATTCCGCTTTTTATGACAAAGTAACAGACTGTGGTTGTTTTGGAGATGCAATTAAATTAACACCTTGGGAAACCTTCTATAAAAACGTAATTTTAATTGCGTTAATTATTATTTTACTCATTAAAATAAAATTTATAAAACCAATTTTTAAAGGAAAAATTCCGAAATTAATTACTTTTTTGTCGTTGGCAGCTTTCTTATGTATTGTGCAACATGTGTTAACACATCTGCCATTAATTGACTTTAGAGCGTATGCAATTGGAAAGAATTTACAAGAAGGAATGCAATATCCTAAAGATGGCACCATTCCGCCAGTGCACGATTTTATGTTAGAAGACAGGCAGCAAGATTTGGCGCCAGAACTTCTAGAAGAGGATAAAGTGATGTTGGTTATTCTTTACAATCTAAATACATCTGATGCAAAAGGATTTCCTGCTATTAAAGATGTTTCAGAAAAAGCAATAAAAAAAGGATATACCGTATATGGGGTTTCAGCCTCTTTTTCAGACGATTTACTTTTAGCTAAAGAAAAATACAATTTGCCATTTGAATTTCTGTTTTGTGATGAAACTACTTTAAAAACAATGATTAGGGCAAATCCTGGAGTGCTGGTTTTAGACAAAGGAACTGTGATGCAAAAGAAGAGTTGGGTAGATGTTGATGAAATAGAATTGTAAATTTCTAAATTAGTCGCTATATTTTTTTTTTACGTTTTTGCGCTTTCTGAGTACGCTTTAGACCTTTCTCTTTTTTAAAAAATAAGTGTTTCGGACTTCCAATAATTTGAGCAGTATAGATACCTGTATGTCCAGAAAATAAATAAGAGGTAGTGCATGCTAGTGCTATAAAAACACCAGATTCTATTCCGAATAATTCAATACCCATTATTGTACAAGCGATTGGGGTGTTTGTGGCCCCAGCAAAAACGGCGACAAAGCCCATTCCTGCCAATAACGGCATTGGTAAGGGTATAAACCAGATGAGCACATTTCCTAAAGTAGCACCAATAAAAAACAAAGGAGTTACTTCTCCTCCTTTAAAACCGGCACCTAGTGTAAAAGAAGTTAGTAGTACTTTTAGCAAGAAATCATAAGAATTTAAATCAATATTAAAAGCATCTATAATAGTAGGTACCCCAAGACCTATGTATTTTGTAGTTCCCATAAGGTATACACTAAATGCAATGAAAACACCACCGATTACAGGTCGTAAGGGTGGGTATTGAATGTATTTTTTGAATAAATTACCCCAAAAATGTGTAGATTTTGAAAACAGCATACTTACCAATCCAAAAATAATACCCGCCAATAAAGACCATAAAACAGTAGCAGGTGTTAGGTCTGCAACCGTAGAAATAGTATAATGCGTGTGATGAGAAATTTGCCAAATATCACAAAAATAGTTTGCAAAAATAGCTGCTAGAAAGCTAGGTATAATCGCATCAAACTTTATTCTGCCAAGAACCATTACTTCCAATGCAAAAATAGCACCTGCTAAAGGAGTTCCAAAAACAGATGAAAAACCTGCGCTAATTCCAGCAATTAATATAATTTTTCGATCTAGGCTAGAGCGTTTAAAAACCTTTGTAAATTGATCTGCTATCGCACCACCAATTTGTACAGCAGTACCTTCACGCCCTGCAGAGCCTCCAAATAAATGTGTAAGAATAGTTCCAATAAATACTAAGGGCGCCATTTTAAAAGGAATTACTTTTTTGGGAGTATGGTATTCATCAATTAATAAGTTATTTCCTTTCACAACACTTTCACCAAAATAATGATAAGATAAACCAATGATAAGACCAGCAATGGGCAGTAATGCAATAATCCATACATTTGATTCTCTATAGTTGGTTGCCCATTCTAAAGACCATAAAAACACAGCAGATGCACTGCCTACAAATGCGCCTATAAGAAAACATATGAGCGTCCATTTTAAAAGAAAAAGCAATGAAAAGCGTTGCTCAAATGAAAGGAAGAATTTTTTAATAGTACTCATATATTTTAGGGCCTCTTGTAGAAAGTTTTTTTTGATAAAATCTTTCACAGAATATTTCAGTAAGTCTTTAATTTACTTGCTCCGGCAAAAATAAACAAATAAAAACTAAGAGAATATTTATTTAAAAACAGCATTGTTTAAAACAAATTTATTGCTGTTTAAGATTTTGTTGTAACTTGTTTCAAAATGAAAATAATGAACGAATTTGTTACCTACACGTCTGCAGAAAGTTACGCAATTATTACAATTAATAATGGAAAAGCAAATGCAATTTCCCATGAGGTAATAGCGGGTTTACATGCAAGTTTAGACAAAGCGGCAGAAGAAAATAAAGTAGTTATATTAACTGGTAAAACAGGCTTTTTCTCAGCTGGATTTGATTTAAAAGTAATGGCAAAGTCACCAGAATCTGCAAAAGAATTGGTTACAAAGGGTTCTAAATTATCGCTTAGAATGTTGTCTTTTTCGCAGCCAATTATTGTAGCTTGTTCTGGTCATGCAATTGCAAAAGGTGCATTCTTATTACTTTCTGCAGATTACAGAATTGGTGTAGAAGGTGCTTTTAAAATTGGGTTAAACGAGGTTATGATTGGGATGACAATGCACAATGCAGGAATTGCTATTGCAAAAGCACGTTTGTCTGAAGTATATTTAAATAGAAGTGTAAATAATGCCGAAATTTATAGTTCTAAACAAGCAATAGCCGCTGGTTTTTTAGATGTCATTGTTCCAGAAAACCAGTTGATGGCAACAGCAATTAAAGTTGCTGAAATGTCTGCTAAATTAAATAAAAAGGCACACGCTGAAACGAAATTAAAAGTAAGAAAACAGCATCTAGAAGCTTTACAAAATGCCATTGAGTTAGATTTAAAAAGTGATATTTCTATCAATCCTTAAAATGTATTATTTAGAGGAAATCTGCTTGCCAAAGAATCGTATTTTGAGATTTCTTTCCAAAAGCTTCGGAAGCTTAAAAAACGTAGTTTGAAATAATCTTTGGAATGTTATTCCGCTGGGAACAGGATTCCATAAATGTATTTGCATGTTTTTTAAGAAGGCATACTTCTATTAAATTATGTGAGCTTAGATGGAGGGATATTTTTTTTTGTTAAAAAAAAAGAGAGGGTTATTTGACTTTGCTAAAGAGAAACGCTACGCATGTAGTCGCTTTAAAATGGTGGTTTTTTGAAAGCCATAATACCAGCTTTAACTTCGATATTTAAATGGTTTTTTCTTGGTGTTAATGGACAAGAATATTTTTCATTGTATGCACAATACGGGTTGTAGGTATTATTGAAATTTAAAACAATAGTTCCGTCGGTATTTACATCTGTGGTCATTACATCCATATAGCGTCCGCCACCGTAAGATTCGTTGCCCGAACTGTTGTCTGTAAAGGGGATGAATAAGTATTCTTTGAATTTTTCATCTTTCAAATCATCCTGACTTTGGTAAATGGTGAGTGCGCATTTTTTTCCTTTTAACGTAAAACTAAGTGTACCAAATTCTTTATATAAAGGTTTCCTATCTGTAGTTGTTGCCATCTCAAAAGTAGGTGCATTTGCTGTTTTTTTTAACGTTGCAGTCACTATAAAAGAGGAATCTACCGGAAAGAAATCCAAGCCTTTAAATCCTTTTAAATCTTTCTTTTTTAGTGGCGATTTTGTAGCATCTTTATAGCTTGCATTGAGTGTTTGCTGATATTCGGTTTTTCCTGTTAAGGCTCTTTTGCCTTGTGAGCTACAAGCAAATAGTACAGGAATAAAACACAGTGATAGCGATACTTTTTTTATTTTATCAATAGTTTTTCTCATGTCTTCAGTATTTTAATAGCTATTCTTATAAAAATGCTATGTATATATTATAAATCGATTGTCATTCCTTCGAAAGCAAATCTAAAACCTAACTTTTTGCTGTGGTTTTTACTTTTGAAGTATTTTGTAATGCAGTGTTTGTGTGGTTAAAGTGAATAAATAGCACTTTATTTTTTGTTTCGATATCTTCGTCTTTGAATAAATGAATGGTCT
>Ga0307489_10003253_pt1 | contig 10804 bp, 20 predicted proteins | sample SB12metaG_FD_202247 | JGI IMG/M metagenome (GOLD analysis project Ga0307489, IMG submission 202247) | Sea-ice brine microbial communities from Beaufort Sea near Barrow, Alaska, United States - SB 1.2 | ecosystem: Environmental > Aquatic > Marine > Coastal | place: USA: Alaska | collected...
CATGGGATGATTGCTCTCGCCACGTCATGGGATGATTGCTCTCGCCACGTCATGGGATGATTGCTCTCGCCACGTCATGGGATGATTGCTCTCGCCACGTCATGGGATGATTGCTCTCGCCACGTCAGAGGATGCTATTTAACTCAAGAAACGAGGGTTCGAAACGCGTGTCGGGGGTCGATGACGTGGCGGGCAATATTTGGCAGGCGCTACCGCCGCGAGCCCCGCGGGGTTGTCGCCGCCCTCCCCCGTGGTCTTGACGCGCTCGAAGAACACCAGGAACATGACGTACGCCGTGCCGTCGTTGAGCAACGCCTCGCCCTCGATTATGGTGCCCAGGCGCTTGCTGGCGCCCACCTGCTTCAGCAGCGCCACCACCGCCACCGGGTCCGTCGCGGACAGGATGCTGCCCACCATAACATACGGCCGGAGCAGATACCAATCGATTGATTCGGGTAGGGCCGTCGCAGATATTGATATTGCTCGCCACGTCATAGGATGCCATTGAACTCGGGGTTCAAGAAACGAGGGTTCATAATGAGCGTCGGGGTCGGGGCTCGGGGGTCGGAGGTCGGCGGTCGTCGATGACGTGGCGGGCACGGGCAATATCTGCTACGGGCCTACCATGAGGCAGGTGTCGAAGCTCCAGCCGTACGGGAACACGAAGTAGAGCAGGCCCGCGGTGGCGAAGGTGGCGACGAGCACGCCGGGCCCCGCCAGGAGCAGCACCTGGGTCACGCACTTGCGCACCAGGTGCAGGTCCATGGTGAAGGCGCCGGCGAACAGCAGCGCGCTGTAGAGCCGCAGGTTGAAATTGGAAGCAAAATTGTAAGCGGTTCGTCATATTGTAGTTTCAAGCGCTTAAACCAGGCGCTTTCGTATAAGAACACTGGTTTCGACACCGTTGAACCTGCACCTGCACCGGCCTACCGCGGGGATGAAGATGTGCAGCAGTAGGTGCGGGTCCATCCCGCGCCAACGCAAACGGCCGTACCACCGCTTCCCGCACTGTTTGCAAATAGTGTACCAGTGTACCAGTGTACCAGTGTGGTGGCCTGGTGCTCCGGGGCCCCGCCAGTACTTGAGCGAGTCGCCTAATTGGTCCAGGTCCCCGTTCCTATCCAGGTACCCGAACGTAGTGCCTGGTAGATGTTGCTGGCCACGTCATCCAACAATGCAGTTTGAACCCTCGTCTCTTGAGTTAAATGACATCCTATGACGTGGCGAGCAATATCAATATCTGCCGGGCCCTACCCGAATGTCAACCCCCACAGCAGGGCCTGGGAGATATTGCGAGGAGCACATCACAGGATGCTGTTTAACTCAAGGAATGAGGGTTCAACATGCGTGTCGATGACGTGGCGGGCAATGGGCCTGGCATATATTGCTCGCCACGTCATAGGATGCCATTTAACTCAAGAAACGAGGGTTCAAAACGCGTGTTGGCGACGTGGCTCCGTCCTGGCAACCTGTGCTGCGGCCCTACCCCACTTAACTCTCATTTATCATTTTTCGTTATAGAGCTAGCGGAACTTGCGCCCTCCAGCCCCCCCCCTAACCCACCTTTTAATAAAATATTCCCCCTGCACTCCAGGGCCTTCAATCGTTCCTTTTTCTGCTCAACTTCAGCACCTTTGAGGGAAACTTCAAGTAGGTTCAGGTTCAAAACGGCTCAAGTTGAGCTGAACAAGGGAACGATTGTGAGGCCCTGCCGTGGACGTCAGCGTGTTGCGCGTTACGGCGTGATCCAAGTGCAACACGTGGGACGCTCGGCGGGGGACGCGACGGGACACGGGACACGGGACACGAGACACGGGACACGGGACACGGGACACGGGACACTGGACACGGACGGGACGAAGTGATGGATTCATGCCAACGATTGGTCTCTCTCGCAACAGTTCAGCGCACAGCCTTACATTAAGCTACTCGTATAACAACACTCGTTTAATAGAGCTATCATAAGTGAAAATAATACTTGACTATATGAAATTTGAAGCATAGCCTCAGCCATTTTCCTCCTAGAATACTTTGCTCATCATTTCTTTACTCAAGAATCTTGAGTTAATTCATTTTTTTTGGGCAAATTATTATCCGGCTGAGGCTTCGCTTTAAATGTCATAAATATATCTTCAACTTCCCGTCCTGCGTTACTCGCAACACGCTGGCTTCCAACTGAAACAGCCCCTGCGCCCGGCACCCCCTTACACCGTCCACCGCTCCAAGCTCCACACAGAACGGTTCATGGACAACACCCAGGACCCAGCCCGCCTTCTACGCTCTACCTGCCTTTTCCGACCCCGCCTCCTGCTTCTGCGCGTACCTCGCCGTGTGCAGCGCCGCCTCCAGGTCCACCAGCGCAGCCGCGCTCTCCACGGTGGCCAGCCCCGGCGTGGAAGACCTCCTCCTCCTCGCCGCCGGCGCCTCAAACGCCGAAACCTCGTCGCCCCAGTCCCCGGCGACCCACGTGTAGGGCCAAGTAAATAATGATAATGCTCTCGCCACGTCACATGATTGAAATTGAAGGATGTCATTTAACTGATTAACAAGGGTCGGCGGTGGTGAACCACATGGCAGGCATCATGATTGCACAGTCCCAACCCTGCCGACATGCGGTTGGTGACGGCGGCGTCGTTGCCCGCGAGCAGCGCGCGGCGCGTGCTGCGCGCCCTGGACATGACCCCCGCGCCGGCAAAGGACGAGAACCCGTTGGGCAGGACCAGTACGAGGGACTCCGTGGCGGCGCCGGTGATGTGCTTGCTTGAGGTGGAGCTTGCGAGGGTGTGCGACACACGGTTGGCGATGTACGACCCGCCACTGTCCATCACGTACGGCGCGATGACGTCGCCGCCGCCGTCACCGCCGCTCAACGCCGCCGCCGCCGCCGCCGCCGCCGAAGCCGCCGCCGCCGCCGCTGCCGTCGTCTCCACAGACGCCGTATCCGTCTCCGTCACCGCCGCCGTTGGAGGCGCTTCGTCGGAGGCTCTCCTGTGCATGTTCGGGGCGCCAAGCTTCCCGGACATTGGGGCGGTCGCCGCGTTCGCGGACATGGGGCGGACGACGTTGCGGATCCAGCGGGACTGCCGCGGCGCCGGCGCCTATGGCCAGGCAGATATTGCTCGCCACGTCATAAGATGCCATTGAAATCAATAAACGAGGGTTCACAAGACGTGTCGATGACGTGGCGAGCAATAGCAATATATGGCAGGCCCTACCGGCGCCTCCGCGGCCGGCTGGCGCGTGAGGTGGCCCTTGACCAGCACGTACCCCTTCCCCGGCTCCGTGTCCAGCTGCCCTCCCTCCCGCACCGTCACCACCGCGGCGCACTCCATCGCCGCCATCAGTTTGGTCGCGCAGCAGGGTCATTGACAACAACCACTCGAACCGAGATCGGACGTGCCCGCATGGCTTACCTTCAGGTTGACTGCTCATACTTACAGACGACGCGTTGTGGAGGAGGAAGAGGAAGAGGAGGAGGAGGAGGAGGAGGAGGATGAGGATGAGGAGGAGGCGGAGGAGGAAGAGGAGGAGGAGGAGGGTGGGAGGAGGCGTAGGAAGAAAAGGCGGTGGAGGAGTCGTCGGGACACAACGTCGGCGGAGTGCCTGTTGTGACTGCCCACCCTGCCGGGTGCGTCCAGCTCCCGAAGACGTCCACCGCCATCTCGCGCGCGCACTTGTACCCCACAACCTGCCACGTCACTCCCCAGGGCCCACGTCAACACGCGGAGCCGCGTCTTAAGATGTCGTCGAAAGCGAAAGAGGAGTCAACGCAACACACGAGTCAGCGTTTTAAACGTGGTGGATGGCGTGGCGAGCATTTGATACTCGTCCCCTTCAAGTAAACCACGCGGAGCCACGTCGTAAGATGTCAGTGTCTGAAGTCAACTGAACGAATGAGGGTTTTTTTAAACGTTGGGGATGGCGTGGGGAGCCCTAAACCCTAAAATATAAACCCAAAACCCTAGACCCAGTCGTCCCTACCTTGGTCCACGCCTCCAGGTTATCCGCCATGACGTCGTCGATGACCGAGCAGGAGGGTCATTGAGAACAAGCACTCGAGCCGACATCGGAGCATGACTTATAAACTCACCTTCAGGGTGAATGCTTATACAGACGCGCGGAGGATGAGGAGGCGATTCAACGTCGGTCGAGTGCTCGTTCTCAAGACCCCTCTGCCGAGGTGGGGAAGGCGTAGAGGTGGACGTCCGTGGAACAGGGCCTGCCCGACATTGCCCGCCACGTCATCGACCCCCGACACGCATTTTGAACCCTCGTTTCTTGAGTTAAATGGCATCATATGACGTGGCGAGCAATGTCTGGCAGGCCGTACCGTGGAGGCGACGAACACGGTGCGGTTGGTGTGGAACACCAGGTGGTTCATGAGGCCGATGAGGTTGCCGGGGACCTGTCGGCGGGGCCGTACACAGCGGGGGCTCGGGTCATCGGGTCACGCCGCGGAGGGGGGTGCGGGTCATCGGGTCATCGGGGCACGGGTACACTGGTACACTATGAGTAACATTGCGGGGAAGGCCCCGCCTGGCGGAGCTTGAGGCGGCCGCCGTCCGAGGCGCCCGAGGTGGAGTCGAACACGTCCACGATCCCGGACCTGATGATGCCCATCTCATTCTCCCCCACCTTCTGCCCCGAGACGTATTTCTTCTCGGTCACCTTGGACATCACGAGCTTCTCGAACCTCCCCGTGCAGGAGGGTCATTGAGAACAAACCCACTCGAGCCGAGATCGGACGAGCCCGCCTGAGTTACCTTCAGGGTGAATGCTGATACAGACGCGCGGGCTCGGTTCGTCGGAACATAACGTCGGTCGAGTGGTTGTTGTCAAGAATCCCCCCGCCGCGTCGAGCGCGGCGAAGATGGGCTCCTGGCGCAGGAAGCTCTGGGCGTCGGCGAACTTGACGAGCTCGCCGTTGTGCGCCGTGAGGCTCTTGATGCAGCTCTGCGTCAGCAGCTGCAGCCGCTTCACCGTAGCGCAGGGCCTCACGCGCCGTGGGTTCCCGCTTCGGCTCAACCTGACTGTTTGCTCATAGTGCACCACTGTACCCGTGCACACCCGCCTCGTAAAGGGGACGCCTTGCAAGGCCCCACCTCCTTATCTTCCAGCAGCCCGCGGTTCCTGAGGTGCGCCACGGCGTGCTCCTTGTGCATCAACACGGTGCGGGCCACCTGCGTGTTGGGTTCACGTTGATAGGATGTTATCTTCAGATTGTTAGCGTCTTAGCTTCATTTGAAAGGATGTTCGGTTCAAGTGGATGGGAGGAGAGGAGGAGAGAGACGCTTCCGCGTGTATAAGGAGTGACCAGGCTTTCGCCGTGCCCCCCTTGTTCGAATGGAGGGTTTTTTTTGCCTGCAAGGTCTTCACGGTGCGCAGCGAGTCGGGGAACTCGAACTGCATGTCCATGACGTGGTTCTCGGCGCGGATGCAGCACTGCTCCGACTCCGTCACCACCGCCGCCGCCGCCGCACCCCAGGGCCGAACTCAAATATGCGGAGCCACGTCATCGTCATCCACCACATAGTGTCCCGGTGGTTGCCACGTCATCCAGCACGGAGTGCACAGGCGGTCCCCACCTGCTCCTCCAGCGTCAGGTCCGCGCCATTCCCGTCGTCCACCATCTGCGAAACCTCCTCCTGCGCCTCCGCGTGCCAGGGCCTGACAGATATTGCTCGCCACGTCATCAAAGGCATTTTGAACAATTTTCAACCCTTGTGTGTTGAGTTAAAATGATATCCTATGACGTCCACTCCCAATGTCTGGCAGGCCTACCTGGTGCGCGTACAGGTAGGAGGTGACCAGGACGACCGACCGGTTCACGGAGCCCTGCAGGAACGACAACAGCTGGGTCCGCACCATAGGGCCTGGTAGATATTGCGATCCACGTCATAGGATGCCATTGAACTCAATAAGCGAGCGACGATACACGAAATAAGTTGGATGACGTGGCGACATAGGGTTTAGGGTTCAGGGTTTAGGGCTTAGGGTATACGCAGCGCGGCCCTGCCGCGCGAAGGGCAGGCGGCGGACCCAGCTTTTGCGGGAGAGCGCCGTGAGGAGCTTCTGGCGCGCGAAGTGGCTCGACATGGTCTTCTCCAGCTCGTCCCAGTCGCAGATGGGGCTGGTGTTGTGGTCGCACGCCACGTCCGACGTGTCCTTCGCGCAGGGCCGTCGCGGATATTGCTCGAGTACTTCACGTCATAGGATGCCATCTGACTCAATAAACGAGTGTTCCAGGTGCGTGGCGAGCAATGTCTGCCAGGGCCTGGCAGGTATTGCTCGACACGTCATAGGACGTCATTTGACTCAAGAAACGAGGGTTCAAACGCGTTTCGATGACGTGGCGGGCATCGTGTCGATGACGTGGCGGGCAATATCTGCCAGGCGGTACCTTGAGGTCCATCGCCGCTGCGGCGTCGATGTACCCCGCCTCAAAGGGTCGGACGGACAATACTCGCCGCGTCATCGGATGTCATGTCATTTCACTCGATGAACGAGGATTGACGGTGTAACATATGGCGGATGACGTGACGAGCGTCATGCGTAATGCGTAATGCGTCAAGCGCTCAAGCGCTGACGCCCTGGCCCCGCCTTCTCGAACCCCTCCGCGTAAACCGCCTTGACGGTTTGGTAGAACCTCGTGCGCATCTCCACCACCATCTCCTAGGGCACGGTTGACAAAGTGCGCCAAACCACTTAAACACTTAGTCGGACTTAGTGCTACTTAGTCTGACTGAGTGCCCGCTCGACCAATCAGAACGCTCCATTTGGACGACTTAGTACTACTTGTTGCTAAGTGTCTCAGTGGTTTCGCGCACTTTGTCATAAACCATGCTCGCCAAGTCGTACGATGCAAGTTAACGAGCGTTTATTGCGAATGGGATCTACTACGCAGTTTTCCAGGGTACCTCAAATGGCGGTCGCCAATTCTTGAGAAATAGACGGTCGAATCGCCATATTGTACCATTGTGTGGCAAATCTGACCGTCTATTTACTCAAGGTCGCAAATTTGCGCACCGTTGACCGCCATTTGAGGTACCCTGGAAAACTGCGAAGTATGTTTCGTGCCCTACCATCTCCGCCATGGCCTGCTCCGCAGTCTTGGGCTTCTCCGCCCGCGCCGCCGCGTGGTTCATCACCCGGTTCGACCTCCTCTTGGGCCCGAGCCCAGGGCCGTGGTGCCTCACACGCTGTATATTTTTAGCTCAACTTGAGCGTTGCGCATCTTCGGCGTAGCTCCAATACGTTGGGATACTATGATGATGACTCTGCTGACTCCCCGCTGCCCCGAAGATCCGCCCATCATATCCCTCACACCCCGCACCCACAGGTACTGAAGTCAGTACCCACAAGATACCTGCCAGTGGCAGTGGTATCCAGGGACAAACCGGGCGCAAAGTGGAGCTGAAAAGGGAACGAGTGGCCAAGCCCTACAACGTATGCGCGAGGAACGTTGAAGTGAGGGTGCCGACTTTGGAAGCGACGCCATGCCCCCCCCCGCCGGTGACGGTGAGCTCGCGCACGCGCGCCCAGTCGGGGTTGCCCATCAGCTCGTCCCGCTTGAGGTGCTTGCAGTGCTTGTCCGCGTACTCCGTCATGTCCGCCATCGCGTGCTCGAAGAACTTCTCCTTATTCGGGTCGCTCTTGTTCATCCCCAGCAGGTTGAGCATCTGCGGCGTCAGCGTGCCGTTGACTAGGATGGTCAGCGTGGCCACGGCGCCCACGTGAAACACCACGAGGTGCCGCACCCGCTCGTCGATGCTGTCCTCCACCCAGGGCCGGCTTCATAACGCGGCGTCACGTCTTTGGACGTAATGACAAGTAACTCAAGCCCCCAACGCGCCGTTCCTCGTGCTTTTAGACTCGTGCAAACCCCGATTGGCGAAACTAGTTGATCGGCGGAGCAACAACGAGGGTTTCAAATTTCAAACGTGGGGGGTGACGTGAGTCCGCATGACTGACTGGTGATGGTCGCGAGGTCCCCACCTCGAGTTGCACCATGAGCGCGAGGGCCAGCCCCACGGCGCCGCGTAAGCCGCCCCACGTCATCATGGTTATCATCTTCAGGTCCATTCCGTACCCCATGTTTCTCAGCGCCGGGCAGGAGGGTCATTGAGAACAAGCACTCGAGCCGAGATCGGAGCATGACTTACCTTCAGGATGAATGATCATACAGACGTGCGGAGGAGGAGGATGAGGAGGAGGAGGAGCAGGATCAGGAGGATGAGGAGGAGCAGGAGGAGGATACTCAACGTCGGTCGAGTGCTTGTGCTTGTTGAGAGTGCACCCCCTGCCGGGTACATCAGCAGGTTGGCGCCGCCGCGGACGACGTGCAGGAGGATGTACAGCACGCCGGCCCACCCAAAGTCGCTCCAGGACGTGCCGGTGACGTTGAAGGCGATGAGGTACCCGCTGAAGATGAAGATGATGGTGTTGGCCAGGGTGTAGCCGCGCAACCTAAAATTGAAAGCAACGTTTGAAAGCGGTTCATCATATTCTAGATTCAAGCGGTGAAACCAGGCGCTTTCAACACTGGTCTCAACACGATTCAACCTGCACCGCCCCACCAGATACTCGATGATCTCCCACGAGCCAGGGCCTTATCTTTGGAGGCATTCATTGAGATAACTCAAGTGGTTTCAGGGACAAACGGCTTACACAGTGCCGTGCCGGCTGAAATAAATACTTCGGTGACGATGACGGCCCTGCCAGAAGCTGTGGAGCTTCTCCTCCACCTCCACGCTGATGCGCGACCGCCCGTAGCCCGACATCCAGGGTCTCACACAATTTCCCGTTTCAGCACCTTCGGGGGAGTTTGGGTGGTTTCAGGTGAGGTTTCATCCGCTCAACTTGAGCTAAAAAGGGAACCAGGGTTCGAGCAGGCCCCGCCGACATCCACACGCCGAGCACCACGACGGCGAGCACGCCTGAGACGCCGAGGAACGCCTCGGTGTAGCGGCGCAAGTCGAAATTGAAAGCAAAGTTAGAAACCGGTTGATCATATTATAGGTTCAAGCGCTGAAACCGTGCGCTTTGAACAGTGCCTTCACCACGTATCAAGGTGCAGCGCGCTACCTCGGCGACGAAGAAGGTGAAGTAGCACGACACCAGCGTGATGCCGATCTCCACCTCGGCGTCGTTGAACACGCGCGCCAGCCACTGCACCGTCACCAGCGCGCACAGCAGCCCCCACATGGGCCCGCCCACCCCGAGCTGCGCAAACTGCTGCAGCGCCGGCGCCACCGCCGCCCAAGGCCGCCCAGATATTCATCGCCACGTCATGGGATGATTGCTCTCGCCACGTCATGGGATGATTGCTCTCGCCACGTCATGGGATGATTGCTCTCGCCACGTCATGGGATGATTGCTCTCGCCACGTCATGGGATGATTGCTCTCGCCACGTCATGGGATGATTGCTCTCGCCACGTCAGAGGATGCTATTTAACTCAAGAAACGAGGGTTCGAAACGCGTGTCGGGGGTCGATGACGTGGCGGGCAATATTTGGCAGGCGCTACCGCCGCGAGCCCCGCGGGGTTGTCGCCGCCCTCCCCCGTGGTCTTGACGCGCTCGAAGAACACCAGGAACATGACGTACGCCGTGCCGTCGTTGAGCAACGCCTCGCCCTCGATTATGGTGCCCAGGCGCTTGCTGGCGCCCACCTGCTTCAGCAGCGCCACCACCGCCACCGGGTCCGTCGCGGACAGGATGCTGCCCACCATAACATACGGCCGGAGCAGATACCAATCGATTGATTCGGGTAGGGCCGTCGCAGATATTGATATTGCTCGCCACGTCATAGGATGCCATTGAACTCGGGGTTCAAGAAACGAGGGTTCATAATGAGCGTCGGGGTCGGGGCTCGGGGGTCGGAGGTCGGCGGTCGTCGATGACGTGGCGGGCACGGGCAATATCTGCTACGGGCCTACCATGAGGCAGGTGTCGAAGCTCCAGCCGTACGGGAACACGAAGTAGAGCAGGCCCGCGGTGGCGAAGGTGGCGACGAGCACGCCGGGCCCCGCCAGGAGCAGCACCTGGGTCACGCACTTGCGCACCAGGTGCAGGTCCATGGTGAAGGCGCCGGCGAACAGCAGCGCGCTGTAGAGCCGCAGGTTGAAATTGGAAGCAAAATTGTAAGCGGTTCGTCATATTGTAGTTTCAAGCGCTTAAACCAGGCGCTTTCGTATAAGAACACTGGTTTCGACACCGTTGAACCTGCACCTGCACCGGCCTACCGCGGGGATGAAGATGTGCAGCAGTAGGTGCGGGTCCATCCCGCGCCAACGCAAACGGCCGTACCACCGCTTCCCGCACTGTTTGCAAATAGTGTACCAGTGTACCAGTGTACCAGTGTGGTGGCCTGGTGCTCCGGGGCCCCGCCAGTACTTGAGCGAGTCGCCTAATTGGTCCAGGTCCCCGTTCCTATCCAGGTACCCGAACGTAGTGCCTGGTAGATGTTGCTGGCCACGTCATCCAACAATGCAGTTTGAACCCTCGTCTCTTGAGTTAAATGACATCCTATGACGTGGCGAGCAATATCAATATCTGCCGGGCCCTACCCGAATGTCAACCCCCACAGCAGGGCCTGGGAGATATTGCGAGGAGCACATCACAGGATGCTGTTTAACTCAAGGAATGAGGGTTCAACATGCGTGTCGATGACGTGGCGGGCAATGGGCCTGGCATATATTGCTCGCCACGTCATAGGATGCCATTTAACTCAAGAAACGAGGGTTCAAAACGCGTGTTGGCGACGTGGCTCCGTCCTGGCAACCTGTGCTGCGGCCCTACCCCAC
>Ga0307489_10003254_pt1 | contig 10803 bp, 15 predicted proteins | sample SB12metaG_FD_202247 | JGI IMG/M metagenome (GOLD analysis project Ga0307489, IMG submission 202247) | Sea-ice brine microbial communities from Beaufort Sea near Barrow, Alaska, United States - SB 1.2 | ecosystem: Environmental > Aquatic > Marine > Coastal | place: USA: Alaska | collected...
TTTCCAGTGATATCTGACTATCGAGGCTGGGTCTCCCGCCCCTGTTGCTACCCTCTGCGGAGGCTGGGGAGGCGGGGGCGGCGGGGGCGGCGCCGTCTTCGGAGGCGCGCGCGAACATAGGCGGGTTCTCCACCGCGGTGGTGCTGGCGCCACAACCCATGGCGGCATACGGCGCTGCGTAGGGAACGGCGGGCTACGTACAATGCGTGCCCGTCGCATGTCAACCGACAGGACACGACACTCAGCTGCACCACAGGCAAAATAACCCTAAAACCCCAAACCCAATCCCAATCCAATCCAACACCCTAAACCCTAAACACGAAACCCTAAACTCCCAAATACAAGAAACCCTAAACCGCGTAAGTGTGCACAGTCAGCGCAGCGCTTGCTGATGACTCAGACCTGGCTTGCGCGCACAAACCCTCTCGCGTCGCCCACCCCGCACGCCCGTTGTCACCCTCCACTACACCCCAACACCTCCCTTTACACCTACTGGTGCGTCGCATACAACAGGCTCCCTGTAGTGTCCCCTCGCACTTTTCAAGAGGCACATCGAACAGTTTTCGAGAGGCACATCGAACAGTCAGAGATGTGACCCCCTCCCTTCCGGCGGTTCGAGGCGCTCACCCAACGCCCCTTCGGACGCTCCCAATACGCAGATCCGCAGGCCGCAGGCGCGACACCGCCAGCAGATCGCTCACTTGCTCTGCAAAACCGCTCGTTCCTCGTCACTCGGGCGTTCCATCACTAATTGCTAGCTCATCTGTCTCGGGTGCCCAGCCACAAAACAAAAGACAAGGTTTTGATCTTTGCTGTTGAGTTCCGTCGCGGCGAACGTCTGTTCCGACACAAACCCTCTTCGCTCTTCGCCGTCGCCGCCGCCACCGCCGCGATGTCGCTTCTCACCCCCGAACAGCGCGCCATCTTCGACGACACCATCCGCCTGCGCGAGGCAGAGCGTGTGGCCGCTCTGAACGCCGGCGAGGAGGCAGGGAGCAAAACGCCGCACCCTTCCTTTACTTTTACTAACAACCTGAGACATGCTTGCTGCAAGCTGCACCCAGGCAGCTGGGTGCATTTTATTATGCTCGTTTTCCCCACTTGCTACCTCTGAGATACAGCGCATATCATCCACGAGTAGGTACACATGGTTATCAGCCGATGTCTGTGCCATATGAGGTAACACCACGCAGCTTATATCAAGTATCACCTTTCCAGCTCAGCTTCTTGTAGCAGCTCACATGATCCCCTTCCTGGTACCTGGAGGATGCGCAAGATGAGGTAGAGCGGGGCCGAAACGTGACGGCCCTGGGTGGCAGGCGCCCGCCTCGCCGAAGAACGGGAGGCCGCAGACGCGCGAGAAAAAGGGCGCGGACTCCATCAAGAACATGAATCAGAACGCCTCCAACCCAATCTACGCGCTGGACAAGGTGCGTGGGCTGCGTGCACCGCGCAGCAACCACAAGGGTCGTTCCCTGAGTGTTTGCTCATAGTGTACCCGTGTACCCGTACACACTCGCTCCATCTTCCTCGCCGGCCTTGTACCCGTTTCAGTATGCAGCTCGACGTAAGTGACCCAAAATATGTCGCCCATGCCTCGCCGAATCCCGCGAAACCGCCCAAACTAACGCTGAATCCGGCGAAAGCACCCCGCCAACCTCCGCAGAACGACCCAAACTACGACAGCGCGGAGGACGGGTACAAGCTGCGCGCCACGCAGGCCTTCCCGCGCACTGACGTCATCGTCGCCTACAAGGTCAGTACTCACCTCGCCTCACCCCAACTCACCTCAACTCACCTCAACTCGCCCCAGCTCAACTCACATCACCTCACCTCATCTCACATATCTCACCTCAGCCCTCAACTCCCACCCGAACTCACCTCAACACATCTCCCACCCCAACTATCACCCCAAATTCAACTCACCTCAACTCCACTCAACTGTCATTACCTCACCTGACCTCACTCCTCACCCCACACCCCAACTCACACCCCAACTCAAAACCTCACCTCGCCCCACTCGCGCCCACCCCCAATCACAACAGAGCGCGGTGCACACAATGGTGGAGGAGTACTTCTCGTCGGCGGATGTGTCGGACACGGCGCGCAGCCTGGACGACATGCAGCAGCCGCTCTACCAGCACTACTTCGTCAAGCGCCTGGTGGGCTGCTGCAACCTCAAACCCGTTTTGAAAACGCCTGATTTTGGTGCTTGAAACTACAGTATGACATTTAAAGACAAGCCCCCGTTCGGAAATATATTAACTCAAGACGTCTTGAGTTAGAATGTCTGAAAAACACATTTCCGAACATAGGCTTAATCTTTGAATATGATACCACAAACTGTTTTTTATTTGGAGTTGCGGCCCTACAGCATGGTGACGATGGCGATGGACCGCGGGAACCGCGAGAAGGAGGCGGCGGCGGTGCTGCTCTCCGCCATGTACCCCGTGCACGTGAGATTCCCACCCAACCACCCACCTATGACAAAGTGCTGCAAACCGCTTCGCGGCTTAGCGACTGTTACTGCTAAGTCGTCCAAATGGATAGTTCTGATTGGTCGAGCGGGACGACTTAGCACTCAAAGTCGCTAAGTTGCTCAGTGGTTTGCAGCACTTTGTCATACCTACACACTGGCACATCCTGCAGCTGCCGATGTTTGGGGCGGCGGCGGAGCCTACCGCAGCTGCCGCATTATTTTGAGTCCTAGTGAATCGCACATCCTGTCAACGTGCACCGGTACACGCTATCAATGTGAACCTATCATCCTTAGGACGTGAGACTGACATGCTTCCATCTTCCCGCCTGTGACCGGCCGCGCAGGTATCGCCCGACCAAGTCCAGCGTGGGTTCGAGCGCCTATTCGAGAGTGTGGACGACCTGGCAGGGAGGTTAATGAGAACAAGCACCCCACCGACGTTCCATCTCCACCTCTCCCCCTGCGCGTCTGTGTGAGCATTCACCCTGCAGATAGGTCATGCTCCAATCTTGGTTTGATCACTTGTTGTTGTGAACAAGCACCCGGCCGACGTTGAATCTCCTCCTCCTCCTCCGCGCGTCTGTGTGAGTTAAGTGAGCATTCACCCTGCAGACAAGCCATTCTCCAATCTCGGTTTGATCGCTTGTTGTTGTTGTTGTGGACGACCCTGGAGCGCGGCGCTGGACGTGCCGGCGGCGGCGCGGGAGCTGGCCATGCTGGTGGCGCGCGGGGTATGGCGGTACAGCTTGACCCTATCAAATCCACGTTGAATGCGCCTGGAACCCTGGATCTAAGCACTTGAAACTGTAATATGACAGACTGCTTTCAAATTTTGCTTTCCGTTTCAACTTGCGCCGCTACAACGGGGTGATCGACGACATACTGCCGCGCAACTTCCTGCACACCCTGGTAGGGCGGTGCAGGTTGACCCTATCATACCCACGTTGACTGCGCCTGGAACCAAGCGCTTGAAACTTAAATATGGTGAACTGCTTTCAATTTTGCCTCAATTTTGCTTTCAATTTCAGCTGACGCCGCTACACACTGGAGGGGCTCCTGCCCGGCATGCGCGACGTGCACCACCACGCCAACGAGTGCCTCGCGCTGGCGCACGGCCACCTGTCCGGCCGCCACTCCACCGAGCGCATCCTGCGCGCCTGGGGTGGGGCCCGCCGCCCGCCTACCCTAAAAGGGTTTAGGGTTTAGGGTAATCCCTAAACCCTAACCCTCAACCCTAAACCCGTCTACGTGTCGCCCATTGCAGCTGCAGTGCCAGCTGCCTCGTCCCTGAGCCCACTGGCGGTTATCGCAACCGGCAACTCTCAGAACGGAGCAGCTTGGGCCGCTGCAGCAGCCGTCGCTGGAGCCCAGCACCCAGAGCCTCCGACAAGTCAGCAACACCTCAAGATGCTCAACTTAAACTCAGTGTCGGAAAGACCGGTCCCTCTGATCTCCTTGAAATCAAGGGTCTATTTACTCAATGATCGTAACCTGGTCGTTCCTTCGGCGAGTCGGTCGGTGTGATTCTGGAATTGTACACTTCTGATTGGTCGAACGGGATCACCAGGCCTTCGATACGAGACCCGACACTGAGTTTAAGGTACCGCGCTAATGAGTGTAAGGCCCTGTCGCGGGGGGACTCGGAGCTGTCCGCGCTGGACGCCGCCAAGAAACAGATCCAGGAGCTGCTGGCCGAGTACCTGGTGTCCGGCGACGTGGTGGAGGCGCGGTAGGGCCTGCCAGATACTGCTCGCCACGTCAATTGATGCCATTCCAAAGGATATTCAACGTCGGTCGAGTGACTGTTCTCAATAATTCCCCTGCCACGGGCGCCAGCTGCTCCTTCCACGGCCGGCCAGATACTGCTCGCCACGTCATCGGGTGCAATTCCACTCCACTCAATGAACCAGGGTTCGAAATGCTGGCTGGCCCTACATCGCTCGCCCGTCATCGGACGCCGTCGACCTCAAAAAACGAGGGTGCATAATGCGTTTCGATGACGTGGCGAGCATAATCTAGATGGCCCTAAGGCGTGGAGGTGCCTGCGGGCGATCAACGCGCGGTACTTCCACCACGAGTTTGTGAAGCGCGCGCTGGTGCTGTGCATCGAAGCCGCGGTGGGTGCCGAGACGGCGCCGCGTATGCTGGGGTTGCTCAAGGTGGGATTGCACGGCCACTCATTTTGCTGTATGCACCCCTCCGAGTGGGTGGCAACCCCTCTCCACATGGGTGGCACCCCTCCTCCACGTGAGTGACATCTCCCCTCCAAGTGGCTGGCAAACCCCCTCCAAGTGAGTGGCAACCCTATCCAATAGGCCGATTTTCGTATATTGCTTCCCGCACCGAGCGCTCACGCTTTGCCCGCAACTCTGTATGGGCATTCAACCTGGCGCCCGCTTTCCCGCGCGGAGCACCGACGCTTTGCCCGCAACTCTGTATGGGCATTTCACCCAGGCGATATACCGAAACCGGCCTGTTGATCATAATATTGATCATACGAAGTGGTGGCGTGGATGACACTGGCTCAAGGTGCTGGGCAACAGCGGCGAGGTGAGCGCCTCGCAGATGGCGATCGGGTTCGACCGCATGGACGCCGTGGTGGAGGACCTGGCGGGGCCGCGGGATAACATATCGTCCAAGTGTCTGACTGAATGCCTGTGTGTGGCACTCGGTCAGCGTACCACGTGCTACTGCTAGGGCGGCATAAGACGTCGTCAGATGGTCTGACTGAATGCCTGTGTTTGCCGCTCGGTTGTCTTACCACGTGCTACTGCTAGGGCGGGTTAAGACGTCGTCAAATGGTCTGACTGAATGCCTGTGTGTGGCGCTCGGCGATCTTACCCCGTGCTCCATGCTGCTTCTGACGTGTGCACCGGTACACTATGCGTTGTGTTCCCTGGCGCCTGGTGCTGGACGTGCCCAACGCCGTGGACCGCCTCGGTGGGGTGCTGCCACTTGAACGCTTGAAACCCGTGTTGAAAGTGCCTGTGTTAGCGCTTGATACTAAAATTCGACAAACTGCTTTCTGCTTTCAAGTTTTGTTTCCAATTGCAACTCGCGCCGCTACACAATGGGGGGATCAAGCTGATGGCGGAGGAGGAGGGCATCCACCCCATGCCGGACCTCGAACCCTAAACCCTGAAACCCCAACCCTAAACCCTAAACCTTGAGAGCCCGCGCCGCGCCGCGGGTAACAGGTCCTGTAGGGAGCACGGGTAAATGTGCAGTAGTACCTGTGCGCCTTTGTTGTATCGAGTATCGTGGGGATCACGGGCTGGGTGGGTAGATCACGATAGAGAGAGTGGGTGGGGGAGTGGGCGGGGGAGGAGAGCGAGATGACGAGAGTGCGAGAGGCTCGACAGGTGTACCAACAATAATATCCATGGATGTGCAGCGAACGTTGCGTGAGCGTGCGCGTATGACTTGAATAGTAGATGCTCATATCGAGTCGAGAAATGATGAATTAGTTCTCAACATAAACAACACAGTGTGCACGTCAGTCACTTCTCGAGGAGCCCTTTGCTACATGTGTTGGGGGCCCTCCACGATTGCACTGCTGTGCTCAATACTTGACAGTTGTTTGCAGGCGCGCGACACGCTGTACGTGTTTGGCGCACAACAGCTCCACACATCCGCAACCCACATCCCACCGTCATTTCAGTAGAAATGCTGACTCAGTTACCAGTAGAGCTCTAGAGATGCTGACTCAGACGAGCCAGGTCACAGCACGCATCGAAATTGTGTGGCTCCTGGCCATCAGGGTTGAGTAATTGTGTGGCTCTTCATCTCTTCCCGCCACACATGGCCGAGGAGGCGCGGCGGGGGGTGGAGGCGCGGGCGGCGGCGACACGAGCACGAGCATGGTGAGAGGCGAGACGAGCGCGCGAAGGAATCCGAGGAAAGGGGAGGTGTCCGTGTATCCCCTGTGGCCCTCGTGCCGCACCTTCCGGGTGCCGAAGAAGGAGCGGACGTGGGAGGAGTGTCACTTCCGCTGTGCCGAGGCGGAGGCAGGGGCTTACACTCATTCACCTCTCAGCTCAACTTGAGCGCTTTTTATGGCATAGGGGGTGCGCGTAGGGGTTGTGTAGCCCGTCTTCAGGGGGTGTAGGGGGTGATTAGGGTGTGTAGGGTATTTTCTTGCGTCAGACTCTCAGACACGGCTCAAGTTGAGCTGAGAAGTGGACGAGTGTAAGCCCCTGGGCGCAGGTTGGCCGCGGCGGCGGGGCGTTCGGGCAGCAGATCCAATGTGTGGAGTACGCGGTGAGCCCAGGGCTGGAGAAAGCCTACGAGGATAAGAAGAAGGAGATGACGCGGCGCCTCGGCAGCGCGGGCGTCAACGAGTGCCTCCTCTTCCACGGCACCTCCTTCGCAAACTCGGAGGCGATACTACGCGAGAACTTCCGCCTCGACAAGGTCGGGGCTGAGGGGCGTCGGGCGTGTCCCCACACATCTTCCTTACCTCTTCTCCACCCAACGGGTCGTTCAGCTACGTGTGCACACGTTTCAAGCAAGCACCATGGGGGGGCAGGGCGAAAGCCTGGTGCCTACGCATACGTCACGCAGAAGCGTCTCTCTTACTCTCTGATGGGGGCCAGTGCGAAAGCCTGGTGCCTCCTATATAAGCGGCAACGTCTCTATCTCACTCTCTATCCACGGGGTCCGGGCGAAAGCCTGGTGCCTCCTTATACACGCGGAAGCGTCTACGCCTTCTTAAGCGAGCACCTCGCAGGTGCACCCGGCCCAATTTGACGGCAGGCGGGGTTATAGCTTGGAGGAAGTGTGCGTGTGGACCAGGGGCTTACACTCGTTCGCGTTGAAGCTCAACTTGAGCAACTCCAGGACACGTTCATGAGTTAATTTGGGTTGTACGGTGGACAGAGCAGCTCAATATGAGCTGAAAGGGGAACGACAGTAAGCCCCTGGGGTGGACCCTGCCCCCAGGTGGGAAGCGAAACAGACGGGGGATGGTTCGGCAGAGGCTTCTATTTCTCCCCGTCTTGTGACACGAGTCTGACCTACGCACAACGCTATCCCGGCGGCGGCGGACTGCTCATCGTCAAAGTACTCGTGGGTGGGGTGAACACTTTCACTTTCCATCACTCGCTTTGCCAAATTGAGCCGCCGAGGTGCTTAACGTGACTGTATTTATGATTCATGATCGTAATGATTCATGATCGGGACACTCTTTGTGACGTTAACCCTATTCGAGGGAAAGTGCCATGAAATGCCTTGGTGTCCTGACATGACCGGGTGCCGTCGACGTCGGAACAGCGACAGTCACTACGCGCACTGTGATCAATATGGGACGGTGAGGACTGAGGTGATGAATTGACGCTTATGTCACTCTGTAGTCTCCCGATGAAAAAATGCAAGGCATCACCTATTCCCCAGCCCACCCGCACTGAAGCCATGGATGATGCATCATACCCCCTATATACCCCCTATATACCCCCCATACACCCCATACACCCCCTACATACCCCTATCATACCCCCTATATGCACCATACCCCTACATACACCCTATACACCCCCTATATACCCCCTGTATAGCCCCTAAGTACCCCCTACATATCCCCTATGATACGTTATAGCTGGTCCCTTCCACGAGGAGATGCACGCGGAGTATGTCATATTCAACCCCGCACAGGTTGGGGCGGTGCAGGTTGACAGTATCAAAACCCGTGTTCAAATCGCCTTAGGTTTCAGCGCTTGATACTAGAATATGATGAACCGCTTTCAAACTTCGCTTTCAAATTCAACTTGCGCCGCTATAACAGGTGCTGCCGATGTACCGGGTCCACTTCGAGAAGAGGACAAACAAGAAGGAAAGGAAAGAAGCGGTAGACGCGGCATACGCTGCATCCGCGGCGGCAGACGCGGCCGCGGTATACGCTGCATCCTCGGCGGTGGACGCGGCGACAGACGCGGCCGCGGCTGACGCGGCAGCACGGGTGGGGCGAGCGGGGATGTCAGTTCCCGCCGCTGCCGCTGCCGCCGCCGCTGCCGGCGGCGGCGGCCGGGCGGCGGCGGCGCTGCCCCTGCCGCCGCCATACCAGTTATGCGCGCCACATCATCCACATACATCAGGTTATCAACCCTCGTTTCCTCACTTAACTAACACCTTTGACCATGACGCGGCGAGCATTATTATGTTGACTCTACTCGTTGCGCCGATTCTGTCGGAGGATTCTGTTGCGCGTGGTCACATGTGCTGTGCCGTTGTGCATGGTGGAACATGGTGGGCGGATGTTAGGTCTGTGGTAGCGTGCTGGGCTGTTCGGTATGTGGCAGCGTGCAGCTGCGTGCTGGGATGTTGGATGTTTGTTAGCGCGTGCGACATGTCCACCAATCCTCGCTGGGGCTGCGGGGGCGGCGGCGGGGGCGGAGGGGGCGGGGAGGGCGCGCAGTACCGCGGCGGCGTCTTCGGGCGCAGCGGGTAAGACGCGCTGTAACGATGCAATGTGTAATATGTAAGATGTAAGATGCAACATGTAAGATGTCATATGTAAGATGCGCTGTGTGTGAGGAAGAAACTAGAGCTCCCAGGGATTGTGGCTCTGTGCACGAGTTGGGAATATGCAATCCAATTCATCCTCAGCCCTCAATCCAGCTCTAACAATGTATCCATGATCGATCCAATCCGTGGGCCAACAGACGCGCGCGGCCAGCTGCTGTTAAGAATTCTACATGGATTCCAACAATCACGTCCCACAGTGTCATCGAGTGCAGTGCACTCACGCTATTCTATGATTCACTTTAAAACTAACGTCATCGAGCCCCAAAGCGGTCACATGGTGAGCGCTCAATTGAACCAACCCCATTCCACCAGAAGTGGTAACCCCATCCACCAGAAGTGGTGCACTGATGTCCCTCAAGCTAACTTGGCTATTTTTCGAAGCGCTTTTGCTGCTTCGCCCCCCCGTTCACACTCCCGCTACGTTTCGACCCCCTCCTGCTACCCGTTGTGTTACCTATCCCCCGATCCGGTGCCCCCTCGTCCCGCATCCGCTTCATTCGCACGATACCGCGCTGCTGCACCGCCTCCAGGTTTCGCCTCTCACCCGCGCGCAGCGCCCGCGCCGCCGCACGCCCGACCAGACCAGCCCTGCTTCCCCCACCCCCGCCGCCCTCGCCGCCGCCGCCGCTCCCAACATCCCCCGCCGCCTCCTCCTCCTCCTCCTCCTCCTCCTCGTCTAGTGAGTACTGATTCAGCTTGATGTCGAGCAGGCTGTAGAGTAGCTTGCACACGCCTGGATGCAGGGGCGCAAGTTCAAATTGAAAGCAAAGTTTGAAAGCGGTTCATCATATTTCAGCTTCAAGCGCTAAGACCAGGCACGGCAACCAGGGGTCAACCCGGGTTCAACCTGCACCGCCCTACCTGGATAGCCCCACAGCTCCTCGGCCATGGCTCGCTCCATCAGCGCGCGGCGCGGCCCGTCCCTGCCCCCCGCCTCGCGCCACTCGTTCCGCTGCCGGGAGCCCGCCGCCACGTACGCCAGCAGCGCCAGTAACGGCTTCTGCGTCATTTGGTTCAAGTTTATAGGACGTCAGTCTGGCGCTTCACAGGATGCTAAGCACACCGTATGGCAGATGAAGCGGCGAGCACCGGTACACTATGCCGTGGATGACGAGGGGAGCACTGGTACACTATGTGGTGGATGAAGAGGCGAGCACCGGTATACTATGTGGTGGATGACGTGGCGAGCACCAGTACACCATGCGGTGGATGACGTGGCGAGCACTGGTACATTATGCGGTAGATGACATGGCGAGCACCGGTACACTATGCGGTGGATGACGTGGCGAGCACCGGTACACTACGTTGCGGATGACGTGGCGAGCACTGGTACACTATGCCGTGGATGAAGTGGCGAGCACCAGTACACTATGTGGTGGGTGACGTGGCGAGCACCGGTACTATGTGATGGTCGACGCAGCAACCTCCGGTACAGTATGGGGTGGGTGTAGTACCTGCACAGATCCGTCGGCGGGCAGCACGTGGGTGGCGGCGGGGTGGAGCCCCAGCGCCTTGGTGTAGCGGCGCAAGTTGATTTTGAAAGCAGAGGTTGATGAAGCGGTTTATGATAATGTAGTTCCAATCGCTTAGTGACAGGCGGATGCAACGTGGGTTTGCTCGGGTCAACCTGCACCGCCCTACCTTGGCGGCGCGCGCCGGCAGGGTGTCGTCGCCGATCGCCGCGTGGTTCCGCAGGAACCCCTCGATCAGCTCCGGCTCAAGGCGCACGGCGGCGCGTGCCTTGCTGTATGGCCTGGTATGACAAAGTGCGTCAAACCACTTAGCCACTTAGTCACTTAGCGTGC
>Ga0307489_10003255_pt1 | contig 10801 bp, 12 predicted proteins | sample SB12metaG_FD_202247 | JGI IMG/M metagenome (GOLD analysis project Ga0307489, IMG submission 202247) | Sea-ice brine microbial communities from Beaufort Sea near Barrow, Alaska, United States - SB 1.2 | ecosystem: Environmental > Aquatic > Marine > Coastal | place: USA: Alaska | collected...
GAGTACTCCCCCCCTCCCCGGCCGCCGCCGCCGCTGCCGCCGCCGCCGAGCCCGCCGCCCAACGACGTGTGTTCCAAAGACAACATGGTCGCGGGCTGCAAGTGCGCGAGCCAGGGCTTCGGCCACGGCTTACCCGACAACCCGTCGTCGACGTCCCCCCTGTGCTGCGACAAGGCGACCAAGAAGACTGCCAAGGGCGCGCAGATCACGTCGCGGGTCACGTGCGTGCAGTATTCGCCCCCGCCGCGGCCGCCACCGCCCCTGCCGCCGCCGCCGAGCCCGCCCCCCAACGACGTTTGCAGTACCGGCAACTTCTTCGAAGGCTGTAAGAAGTGCGGAATCACCCTTGGTAAAAACTGCCCACCGGTGAACACCGGGCTCTGCTGCCACAAGGCATCCAAGGTTGCCGTCAAGGGCGCCCGCTCGATGTCGAGCAGATGGTGTGGTACCTCGGTCAAGGGGCCGAGCGGCCGGCATCTGCTCGCGGGCGACTCCGAGCGTGATCACGGCCGCTCGCTCCTCGCCTCCACCTCCAAGCCCAAAACGACGTACACTTTCGAATTCGACATTGAGGGCTTTATCAATGTGGGCGAGTTCGAAGCAACCTTCATGGCATCATACTCCGACGGCGTCTTCGAGGCCGACGTCACCATCGCCTCCCCCGTCACCGTCATGGGCGTCGGTTTTTTAATCGAGGGCCATGGGAAAATCAAGCTCCCGTGCGAGGAGTTGGGAGACATCGAAGTGACCGCGTCGGTGGGGATCACGGAGGTGAGCGAAGATCTCCAAAACAGCCTCGGAGGCATGGTCGGTCTCACCGTCGAGGGCTCCCTCATGGGCGATTGTTCGTCAACCTGGCAGCTGGAGCTCGTGGTGACGCTCCCCGATGACTCATCACTCGACGTCGGACCTATCTCGTTCCCTCTGCCCAGCGCCGTCACGTTCGGGTACTCCAAGGACCCGGATACCACCCAGATCAACTTTGGGTTCGAGTACGACATGTTCCATGTCAAGTTCTCCACGGACAGCGCCAGCGGCCTGAAGATGGCGCGGCTCACCGTCAACGCGGGCGTGACCCTGGGCGACCTCTTCAGGGGCGTGATAGGCATCTTCACGAGCACCGGCGCGGGCGACGCCGACGACCCCCTGGCCGGCGCCCCGGACTACATCAACACGATGATGGCAATCGAGCTGCCCGAGATCGAGATCACGATGACGAAGGCTACCAAGGCCACCTCGGTGCACATCAAGCTGGCCTTCACGCTCGAGTCGCTCGATCTCGGCTTCGAGCTCTCCGTTCTCTTCGTTAAGAAGACGGGCAACAAGAAATGGGACACCGTGTTGTACGCCGGGCTGCAGCTCCCGAAGGACAAGTTCAGGATCCAAGGGGATAACGAGTGGCTGGGCGATGTCCTCAACGGCATCCTCCTTGCGGCCGGCAACCCCGACAGGCTGGGCTTCATATACACAAAGAAGAAGTTGAGCATCTTTGACGGCGAGGACATCCCGGCCGACATGCTCCCGTACAAGGGCTCCAACCTGCGCAAGGGTTTCACGCTGTACATGGAGACCAACCTCAACGAGAAGCCCCCATCGGGCCTCAGCATCGTGATCCTCGAAATCGTTGAGGCGCTCGCGGGCGGCCCCGTGCCCGACGGCTGCGAGGTTCCCGAGGGCGGCGACATGAGCGCGCTGGCCGAAGAGTGCCAGATCGGCCCGCTGAAGAGGGTCTTCAAGGATTGCGCCAACAAGGAGCAGAAGGCGAGGTTCGACATGGCCATCCCGATCGACGGCCTCAAGCTTGGCTTCGCAAAGGTGTGTGGCGGCAGACCCGACGGCTACCCGGTGGATGAGGAAAACACCTTCCGGTTCATGACCATCGGCCTCGAATTCGAAGTCGCCTTAATGCCATTCTCGGTCTCCATCTCCGTCGAGGTCCTCGCGGAGTTCGACCTGCCCAACGGAGAGGACAAGTTCGGCAGACCCAACACGCCGCTAACCGCCGTGGCGGGCGTGCGCATGTCCATCACGCTGTCGATCACGGTAGGGCGGTGCAGGTTGAAAGCTGTGTTAAAGCGCCTGGTTTGAGCGCTCGAAATTAAAATATGATGACTGCTTTCAAATGTTGCTTTCAATTTCAACTTGCGCCCCTACATCACGGCCATCGAGCTCGAGGTGGCGGCGATGATGAAGCTCAAGGGAGCCAACCAGCTGTGGATCCGCCCCTTCGGCATGCCCAACCTGGTAGGGCGGTGCAGGTTGACCCTATCAAACCTACGTTGAAAGCGACTGGAACTAAGCGCTTGAAACTAAAATGTGTTGACCCGCTTTCAAGTTTTGGTTTCAGTTTCAACTTGCGCCGCTACAACCTGGGCATCATCTTCCCATTGGGCTTCGGCATCGGCATCAGATACGAATTCGGCGCCCCCGCGCCCATTATCGGGTACTTCGAGCTTGAGTTCGGCTTCATGGGATGCGCGTCGCCCGTGATTCGGAGGGACGACGGGGCCGCGTCGCGCCTCGGCGGCCCCGGCGATGAGGGCGCGATGCTCACACACACACACGCCCTCGCCCATGGCGCCTCCAAGCTCGGCGATGATCAGATGACCTTGGATGAAATGATTGCTCCCTATAAGTGCTCCGCTTCCGACCCGTATGGCCCCGATGTGACGGCAATCAAGGTGGCGTTGTACCTCAAATTGCCCGCGGACTTCGCCATGATGCTCCAACTACGAGCGTTCACAATCGGCCGCCTGTTCCTCATGTTCGCCCCCAAGAACCCCGTGCACCCCGTGCTGGTGACGTACGTGGTAGGGCGGTGCAGGTTGACCCTATCAAACCCACCTTGAAAGCGCCTGGAACTAAGCGCTTGAAACTGAAATATGATACATCGCTCACAATTTTGCTTTAATTTTGCTTCCAAATTCAACTTGCGCCGCTACAACGTGGGGCTTTTCGACCTCTTCTCAGTGGAGAGCCTGGACATCTCCATCAGCTCCGCGATGTACCCCATCGAGATGTACTCGGGCACAATAATCGAGTCCGGGATCAGCTTGGACATAACAAACTTGGTAGGGCGGTGCAGCAGAGTGACAAGATATCCCATATCGACACTGTCATCTCCCATATCGATACTGTCATCTCCCATATCGATACTGTCATCTCCCATATCGACACTGTCATCTCCCATATCGATACTGTCATCTTAAGGTCATCTTCCATATCGATACTGTCATCTTCCATATCGATATCCTCATCTTACAGTCATATTCCATATCGATACAGTCATCTTGTCATCTTGTGGACAGGATGACAACATCATGTCTTGTCACTCTGCGGTGCAGGTGCGTGTCGACTCGATGAAGCCCACGTTGGAAAGCACGTTGGATCGAAGTGCTTGAAACTACAGTGCGATGAACCGCTTTCACGTTTTGCTTTCAATTTCAACTTGCGGGGCACTACCACTTGGAGTTCTTCGGCATCATCAAGATTCGGCGCGCGTTCTTCCACCTCAGCGTTGATCCCTTCGTAGTCGAATGCCACATCTACATCGACCCCTTCGCGTTCATGGTTGGCGACGTTGAGCTCCTCAGCATCAAGGGTCTTGAGGGCGATTCGCGCCGCGAGACGCAGATGAAGTTAGCCACGGAGAAGCGCGTGCGCGCCGAGCGCGAGGAGCAGGCGCGCATCGACGCGATGGACAAGGAGAAGGCGAAGAAGTGCGACACGGTAGGCCGGTGCAGATTGACCCGACGAAAGCAAACCCACTTTGTAAGCGCAAGCGCCTGAATCTGAGCTCTTGAAACCCACGTGTGGTCTATCTATAAACTGATTACACGTTTTGCTTTGAATTTCAACTTGCGACGCTACCACAAGCAACCGTGCTGGACTTGCGCGGAGGCGGCGCCCGGTAATGCGGTGCAGGTTGACCCTATGAAACCCACGTTGGAAGCGCCTGGAACTAAGGGCTTGAAACTGAAATACGATATTCTGCTTTCAAGTTTTGCTTTCAAATTCAACTTGCGCCGCTACAGCCCGGGAAACCCATCGAGCTCCTATGCGCCGGCAACAACGTGGCAGGGGCTTACACTCGTCCACTTCTCAGCTCAACGTAAACAGTTTTTGTGGGATACGTTGGGTACCTTCAGAGATATGATGTAGGTCGTAACTCGTCACAAGCTGGACACAAAACGGCTCACTGACCAAAACGGCTTAGGTTGATCTGAGAAGTGGACGAGTGTAAGCCCCTGCAACGTGGTCTCCGACGTGGTCGCCGCGTTATACACCACCACGGAGTCGAAACCCATGTGGACCCCCGGCACCGCGCCGGGCCTGTGTGACCCCAAGGTCAGGCGGTGCAGCTTGACCCTATCAAACCCACGTTGAAAGCGCCTGGAATTAAGCTCTTTGAAACTAAACTATGATGAAGTGCTTTCAAGTTTTGCTTTCGATTTTAACATGCGCCGCTACAGCAAGGACACTCCCATCAACATCGACAAGACGGTCCGCGCGCCCCCAGCCGACACCAAGAAGGTACTGCTGGACATGTGCGACGGCGAAAAGGAGTGCTTGGCAGGGGCGATATTGGGAACAAGCACTCGACCGACGTTGAATATGCTCCTCATCCGCCACCTTCTCCTCCTCCGCATCCTCCTCATCCTTCTCCTCCTCCTCCTCCTCCTCTTCCACTCGACCGACGTTGTGTTCCGACGAACCGCGCGTCTGTGTGAAGTATGAAGTACTGCATTCACCCTGAAGGTAAGGTAAGTCATGCTCCGATGTCGATTCGAGTGAGTTTGTTGTCAATGGCCCTCCTGCGCGGTGACGCCCTCCTCACAACACTTCGGCGTCGCGCAAGGCGCCCCCCCGGCGGCGGACATGACCCTCATGGCCATCGTGCGCTGCGTCTCCATCGCGCGCGCCGCCAAGGAGCGCGCCGAGCGCGCGCTCGCCAAGGTGGGGCGGTGCCGGTTGACCCTAGCAAACCCAAGTTGAAACCGCCTGGAACTGAGCCCTTGAAACTAAAGTTGGATGTACTGCTTTCAACTTCTGCTTTTCAATTCAACTTGCGCCGCTACACCAAGGTGGACGTGAAGTGCGCGGACGGGTGCTTCTCGTGCGACCAGGTAGGGCGGTGCAGGTTGCCCCTATCAAATCCACGCATAAAGCGCCTGAAACTAAGCGCTTGAAACTGAAATATTAGAAACTGCTTTCGAGTTTTGCTTTCAAATTCAACTTGCGCCGGTACAACCAGGTGGCGGCGGAGTCGTCCGAGGCGCAGGTGGAGCTGGGGTGCGGCAAGGAGGGGCTCATCTTCGAGGTCACCGACGCGTCCTACGGCGCGCTGGCGGAGCAGCCCAAGTTTACGTTCGTCGAGGCAGGGGGGTATTGAGAACACGCACTCGCGAGTCCACGCGTCGTCTGTTGTAAGTATGAGCATTAACTCTGATGGTCATGCTCTGATGTCTGGTGTCTGATCTCAGTCGAATGCTTGTTCTCAACGACCCGCCTGCGAGGCGGACACGACGTGCGAGCAGAAGCGCATCCCCAAGGTAAGGCAGTGCAGGTTGAACCGATGCAACCGAAGCTGAAAGCGCCGGAACTAAGCGCTTGAAACTAAAATACGATCATCTGTTTTCAAATTGTGCTTTCAATTTCGACTTGCGCCGCTACACCATGGGCAACATGTGCCAGGTGAACCCCGCGAAGTTCCGCCGCTTCATGGTAAGGCGGTGCAGGTTGACCCTAGGTTGATCCCGATTTGACCGTGCTTGGTTTCAGCTATTGAAGCAAAAATGTGATGAACCGCTTTCAAAATGTGCATTCACTTTCAACTTGCGCCGCTACATGATGGAGGACAAGTGCGTGGGGCGCCAGTCCTGCACCGTCTCCGCCGCCAACGTGACGAGCGAGTTCGGCCGCGGGTTGTGCGACGACGCCGTGATGCAGATCACCGCCATCGTCAAGTGCAAGCGGCGCCAGGCAGGGAGGTTATCGAGAACAAGCACTCGACTGACGTTGCTTCTCCTCCTCCTCCTCCTCCGCTGCAGGGGGTTATTGAGAAAAAACACTCGACCGACGTTGAATCATTATACTCCTCCGCGCGTCGTCTGTAATTACGAGCATTCACCCAGAGGGCAAGCCAAGGGAAGCCATGCTCCGATCTCGGTCCAGTGCTTGTTCTCAATGACCCTGCTCCGATCTCGGTCCAGTGCTTGTTCTCAATGAAACTGCTCCGATATCGGTCCAGTGCTTGTTCTCAATGACCCTGCTCCGATATCGGTCCAGTGCTTGTTCTCAATGACCCTGCTCCGATATCGGTCCAGTGCTTGTTCTCAATGACCCTCCTACCAGATGCCATTCAAGGCTGACGACATGCCCAGCCCTAACAAGTTCGGCATCGTGCACTTCGAGGAGCGCATCTGGGGCAGGGGCTTACACTCCTCCACTTTTCGGCTCAACTTAAGCGCTTTTTGTTGGACAAGGGGTGTTTAGGGGGTGTTTAGAAGGTATTTATGGCTGGGGGTGAAGGGGTGTTTAGGCGTTTAGGGGATCTTTTGATTATCAGAACGGCTCAGGTTGAGCTGAGAAGTGGAGGAGTGTAAGCCCCTGATCTGGGGCATGCACAGCCACCAGGTGGGCGCCCTCACCAACTCGTTCATGATGCGCGCCGCGTTCCAGAGCTCGCAGGTGGGCGCCGTCAGCGGCGAGGTGGACAGCTTCGACAAACTCGATTGGTCCTCGCAGCTCGGCGTGCAGTCCGCCAAGGTAAGTCGGTGCAGGTTGAACCGATGAAACCCAAGTTGAAAGCGCCTGGAATTAAGCGCTTGAAACTACAATACGACAATCTGCTTTCAAAATTCGCTTTCAAATTCAACTTGCGCCGCAACACCAAGGTGCGCCGCCTGCTCGCCACCGTCACGATCCCCAAGGTAGGGGCGAGCGGATTTTGCCGATGGCAACCGCCCCAAGTAATTTTCCGCATTTCCGCTGCGAAACCCCCAAATTTCCGCTATAAATTCATCATAATCCGCCCAAATCCGAACCGATCCACCCGAATATTCCTGAATCTGCCCGACTCCGCATATCCGGCGAAAATCCGCAAAAACAATCCAAATGCGCTTAGTCCTACCCCAAGGGTGAGGCCGCGGGCGGCGGTGGGCGCCGGTCGTTCTGGACCTTCCGCGTCCTCGGCGATCTCAAGTTCGCCGCCATGGGCGGTGTGCTCAGCGTCATGGACGGCGGCATGCAGACGGAGTTCTGCCACCACTGCGACCTCAAGCAGTGCGGCACAAGCCGTAACCCCCACTGCGAGTTCCACGTCCACATCGAGGGTAACGCCAAGTACTTCCTCGCGCTGTACGGTGTGACCGACCAGGAGGCGGTGGACGGCGCCACAATCTCACTGGTGTACCACCCCCCGCGCGGGTGCAGGCAGGTGATTGATTGCGACGAGGCGGAGGACCCGTGCACGCGCGTCGCACTGGCCGACATGCCATGGTTCCCGGTGCGCGCGGGCCGCATGCCGTGGTTCGAGTGCATCAAGAGCTTCGCCGCGGATATGCTCAAGATGGAGGTAGGGCGCGGGCGGTTGACAGTATCAAAGCCCGTGTTGAAACTTGAAAGCGCCTACGGTTTCAGTGCTTGAAACTGGAATTTTGTAAACTGCTTTCAACGTTTGCTTTCAATTTCAACTTGCGTCGCCACATGGAGGTGGATGTGAAGCCCTTCTGCGCCGCGCCCGAGCTGTTCCCGGGCCAGGGCAACCACCTGCAAACGTGCTGGCCCGACAAACCGCTGCCCGGCATGGGCAGCTGCTCCGGCGAGTACCCCATCACCGAGATTGTCAAGGTAAGGTGGTGCAAGTTGAATCGATGAAACCCATGCTAAAAGCGCCTGGAACAAGGCGCTTGAAACTAAATGTTGATAAACTGCTTTCAAGCTTTGCTTTCAATGTGAACATGCGCCGCTACATCAAGGAGACCCGCGGTGTGCTGCTGGCCAGCGAGAAGGCCACGCCGTCGTCCGCGGAGTTCCAAGTGGCCATCGCTGGCAACGGCGAGTGCTCCATGACGCCCGCCTCGGGCTTCGCCGCGTCCACGGCCAACATCGTGTCCTACCTGCGCTTCGAGGAGGGCCCGTGCGACGCCGACGCGGACAAGGACGCCGAGCGCGAGAGGGTCGTGCTGGACCGCTCCAAGCCCGAGCACGCCATGGCGTGCTCCGCCAAGACCTTCGGCACGCACGGGGTGGACGCCACCGTGTACCGGTACCCGGTTGTGGACCACCAGTCCCCCAAGAACGTCGCGGTGAACAAGAAGCTCACCGCGGACGCCAGCGGCGCCGCGCTCAAGGGCCCGGGCCACAGCGGGAACTTCTTCATGGAGTTTGTCAACGAGGTGATGCTGAACAACAGCGGGGTCATCAGCTACCGCGTGGACGGGTACCTGGTCTCGCAGGATCTGCCGGACGACCTGTCGGACTCCGCCACCGTCAGCGCGTGGCTCGCGCACCCGGGCCGCGCGGTCCACGCGGACGGCGAGACGCTCTTCTCCTGGATCCCCAAGGGCGTCATCGCCTCGGGCGCGAAGCAGCCCGCGCGTCAGTTCCTGGACGTGGCGCTCATGCCCTTCGGCGTGCTGCGCTTCCGCAGCGTGTACACGGTAGGGTGGTGCAGGTTGACCCTGTCAAAACCCACGTTCGAAGCGCCAGGATATGAGCGCTTGAAACTGAAATGTGATGATCTGCTTTCACGTTTTGCTTTCAAATTCAACTTGCGCCGCTAAAACACGGAGCCCACCACGCACGTGGACCACGAGACGACGGACGAGTACACGCTGTACACGGAGCTGCGCTGCGAGCTGCGGTCGCCCGCGATGCCCGAGCTGCTCAACGGGCACTGGCACCACGTGGCGTTCACGGTGGACGCCGCCAACTTCCTCGTCGTCTTCTACGTGGACGGCGCATACGTCACCAAGAAGCTGGTCAAGCAGTCGTGCACCAAGGTGAAAGCGTCGCGCTCCGACGGCGAGTCCGTGGATAAGGCAGGCCCGCTCGACGGCAAGCTCGGGGCCAGGCAGCCCGCCACGAGCTTCCTCGGCATCAACCTGGCCAAACAGGCCAAGTCCAACGACGCCAGAGTGGGGCCCAGCAAATAATATCCGTCATTTTACTCACTACGCAGTTCTCACTGGGGGGGGGTGAAAGGGGGATTTGGAATTTCTTGAGTTAGTAGACAGTCGCCCATATACATTTACAGTGAGGTCAGCATGCCAATCCGGCATGTGGGTCAGGCTGATTTTCGTATGGCGCAAGGACAGGGATCGTGATCGTGACCGTACCGCGCTACGCGCCGTCCCCATTCGCATTTGTCCCCACCCATCAGAACTGCGTAGCATCGTAAACGCTCGTTTCTCATTCGAATTTCATGTCAATAACATGAAGTGGCGGCCGGCATCATTCACTTGACCCGATGCCTCGATATGGCGGTGCAGGTTCACCCTATCAAACCCATGTTGGAAGCGCCTGGAACTGAGCGCTTGAACCTTTTATTATATGATGGACCGCTTTCAAACTTTGCTTTCAAATTCAACTTGCGCCGCTACACCTCGAGGGCGGTGTCGGAGGGTGACATCAGCAGGGAATTCAAATTCCGCCCGCGCTTTGAGTATGTGGCCGCCTACAGTAGCTTTGCGCTGGGCGGGTTGTACGACGTCCACAACGACCGGGTCACGCAGCCGTTCCAGGGCGCCATGGACCAGGTACGGGGGGTTCTTGCGAACAAGCATTCAACTCGACATTGTGTTCTTGTTCCGACGAGCCGAGTCCGCACGCGCACGTCTGCGTGAGCATACACCATGCAGGTAAGTCATACTCCGATCTCGGTCGAGTGCTTGTTCTCAAAATGACCCTCCTACCAGGTGGCGTACTACAACCGGAAGGTGGCGGACAAGGATATCAAGCGGCTGTCCGAGGACGTGCCATGCGCCGAGGGGTTCAACGGCGATGGGTTCGCGTTTTTCCCGGGGATGTCCGCGGAGAACGGCGAGGAGATGATCCTGACCAACCCCATCGCCGGGTGCGACGTAGGACTGCACACCGTGCGCTTCCGCTACCTCGCCAGCCAGGGCAACGGCGTGAAGCTCGACGTGCGATCCTCTGACACCACCAAACCGGCCAAGGTTGTGGAGTTCGTTGAGCCCGAGGGCTTGGACGACACCGTGATGAACCGCTGGAGCACCTCCGCGGCGGCGGTGTTCACGGTGAACACGGAGACGCCGCTGGCGCTCACCATCTCCGCGCACCGCGCCGCCGCCGCTGTGGTGGACGCCGCGCGCCGCCGCCGCGCCGCCGCGCACCGCCGTCGGCTGCTGACGGTGGAGGTGGAGGTCAACGACCACGACCCCAAGGTCGAGAGCAGCCGCAGCCTCAACGGCACCGAGTCGGCGTTGCCCGAGGATGAAGGCAAATCTGTGTACGAGCGGCTCAACCCGAAGGAGCCGGATGACCCGCGGGACCCGCAGGACCAGTTCGGGGGGGAGTATGAGCTCAAAAGCGACAGCGACAGCGTCCCCGAGGACCACTTCGGGGGGGACCAGTTCCTGCCCGACGTTCTCAAGCAAGGTTACCAGGCAGGGGGGTCACTGAGAACAAGCACTCTTGGACCCTAAACCCGAAACCCGAAAACCCGAAAACCCAAAACCTAAAGAGAGAGAGAGAGAGAGAGAGAGAGAGAGAGAGAGAGAGAGAGAGAGAGAGAGAGAGAGAGAGAGAGAGAGAGAGAGAGAGAGAGAGAGAGAGA
>Ga0307489_10003257_pt1 | contig 10794 bp, 7 predicted proteins | sample SB12metaG_FD_202247 | JGI IMG/M metagenome (GOLD analysis project Ga0307489, IMG submission 202247) | Sea-ice brine microbial communities from Beaufort Sea near Barrow, Alaska, United States - SB 1.2 | ecosystem: Environmental > Aquatic > Marine > Coastal | place: USA: Alaska | collected 2017-05-06
TCAAATCTGTCAGAGAAATGTTCATCGTATAGGATGGTTTATCTGTACCTAACTCATTGGCGACGTTGACCAATTCCTTTCCTTTTCTATTTATATAATATGCGTTAATCCCAAAATCATTACCCACAATTAAGTCTTGCCAACCATCTTGATTAACATCGGTATGCGTGACAGCCTGGCCCCAACCTGTATTAGCCGCACCTAATGCTCCGTCGGTTCGCTCAAAAGTAAAATTCCCTTTGTTAATGAATAGCTGATTTTCAGTGCCATTGTCATTTTTACGGGCCAAGGTAGGCAGAATACCCTGTAAATAATTACCAAAATAAACCACGTAAATGTCCAACAATCCATCATTATTAATATCTACCAGGGTAGCAGGACCCGCCACTAGTTGTTTACCGCCAAGCTGTGCATCCGCAGTTTTGTCATCGAAGGTGCCATCGCCCATATTTTTATATACCCGGTGCGTATCATTAACATAGGTGATAATAATATCTTGTAGTCCATCATTATCTAAGTCAGCAATAAGGGGTTGGCGGGGTTCTCCAGGTAGCCCATCTTCTTTCCTTTGCCAGTTTAAACCAGCCGATGCAGTGATATCGACAAACTTGCCCTCCACATTTAACAGCAATTTATTACCCGAACCGCTTAGTATTAACAAATCACTTAACCCATCGCCGTTGATATCTTCTGCAGCAACCCCCGCGCCACCAAATGCCGGAGGTATAGTAATATTGCCAACCTCCCCAACCTTGATATAACTGCGCATCTGACGACTCAACCAATCCGAAGAACGATGTTCAACATTCAGTGCAAATTCCTTATCGACTCGATCAAAATAAGTGCCGTATTGCTGCTGACTTAATGTTGACGATACTATTTTTTCTTCCACTACGGGCGCAGCTTGGTACGTTAAATAAGCATTCACAGCCGCCTGTAAATTTTGTTGCGCAGCGATAACATACTCAGCGTTTAGCGTTGCTTCAGTTTTGCCTTGTTTTTGCGTGGCAAATTCACCTGTTTTACGCAGTAGCAAAAGACCAAAATGAGCAATCCCTTCGGCGAGTAATTCAGCGGCGAAAGGATCCGCTTCTTTTACATACTGGGTACCCTGCAACTGCAATGCATTAGCCAAGTACTGCCAATGTAAGCCAGAATCCCTGAAGGCATCTAAGTCATAGGACTCCACCACCACTTGCTGCTTTTTAGGGTAACGGGGGAAAAAAATGACGTCTTCATAACTATTAACTTTGTGAGGCAGTATTTTATCCAGTGCCAACTGCACTGCAGATTCTGAGATAAGAGGGGAATTTTGAGAAAAATGTTGCGCTTGTTCATATAACGAACTGGCAAACCCAACCATGGACTGAGTGAAGGCGAGTTTAAATGCCTCTTTGGTACGTTGATCTTTTGGTAACTTTGCATAGGAAAAATAAACTTGCAAATTTCTGGCAAAAAGCTGGCCATTAATATGGTTATATTTCTTATAAGATTGTATTTTTTGCTCAATAATCTTACTTAAGGTCCCTGTGACCCTATTTTTACTGGGCTTATTATCGGTTTGAGTCTGTTGATTGTGAACGTCATGCTTTTGCACTGAGATATTTTGTTCAGGAAACAAGGTCAACCAAGCGTCATCGATCATCGCGACACTCACGTCATAGCGGTCTTGCGCTCGAGCACTGCGATCAGCAAGTTGCAAAACCGCCAGTGTGACCATGTCTGTTAAGTTTTTTAACTCATCAACCGCATCGGCACTCAATTGTGGCAGTGAACTGGCCGGCAGCAAAAATTGATCTTGTTGCACACCCAAAATAGCTCGCAGTGAATAAGCAATTGAACCATAGTGATCAATATCTTGAGCAGATAAATTTAGGGTTGTGCCTGCAAATACAACCTTAACCGCAGAACTTCCCTGGCTTTGCGAAATAGTTAACCAGTTTGACGATACACGCTTAATATCTAGTCGCCCTACCAGGCTATCAGTATTGTTCAGTAAATTAGTCGATGCAGCCCACACCGCCAGAATAAATTGTTTTTGATATTCGGTTTTGCGATAACGCGCAACATCGGATAAAGGTGTGCCATAGATCAGTGACTCCAAACGAGTAGCGGTTGCATGACACTTGGGATCCCTGCTCGACTCTAATAAACCGAGTGACTGCAAAACCGTATCGGTATTTTCAACTGCTGATAGATTGATATCCTCTTTTTTGACGCTGGTATTAACAGGCGAAAAATCGACTAAATTTGTCTGGGCTGCATTGACTGATATACACAAAAACAAAACACTTATTAATCCAATCACGTTCAACTGAAAATACTCCTCAGTGGCACAAAAAAACTGATAAATAAAGACTTTCACACTAGTTAGGGCTGCGTCTTTAGCTAAGACTGCGTCTTTGGTTTGGCATCCTAAAAGGCGCACGGGTTCTTGTAAATAAACCCCATACTTGATTTTTCACAACGAATGAGCACTCTGCAATCCCACTGGCTATGGGAGAAAAAATATATTTATACCCAAGCGGTTTTAATAAAAATATGCCATTAACAGAATCTATTGTCAAAACAGAATGGTCTTGCTAGTATGCCCAAATGAAAATATTTTGTGCTTTATCCATATAACTTAATTAAAAGTGAGTGATTATGCCAATTATACGCAAATTATCTGTTAAATCATGTTTGTTGCTTAGCATTTTCATGCTGGCGACAATGTTGACCAGTACACTGTACGCTGTCGAATTTCAAGGTGACAAATACGCGGTGGCCGTTTCCCGGTTACCCGCTGACACCATATCAATACGAGTAACAGGGCCAGGTGATTATGTTTATGAGACTACCGGTAATTTCCTACAAACCATTAATAACAAACCTTTTCTTGACGGCCAATACAGCTATGAAATCACCGCGATAGTGGACGAACCGGTGACTGTTGAATCTCATGAATCAACAAGAGAAAATGGACGAGGGCAAATGGTCGTGCCACAAACAGCGAGTAAAGTGGTTGAAACTGGATTTTTTCGGATCACAAAGGGTGCTGTGCTTATAGCAAATGACCTAGAGATTGAACGATGAATATCCGTAAGCCCATAGCGGCAATCTGTTTAAGCAGCATGTTATACCTAGCGTTTTCTAGTTCAGTGCTAGCCGACCAGAAAATACAGGACGACCTGGTAGTCGTTGGTAGCATATGTGCTGGGTTTGATTGTGTGAACGGCGAAAGTTTTGGTTTTGATACTTTACGCCTCAAAGAAAATAACCTGCGCATAAAATTTCAAGATACCAGTGGTACTGGCAGTTTTCCCACAAATGACTGGCAAATTACCATAAACGATAGCACCAACGGTGGTGCTAATTATTTTGCCATTGAAGATATTGGTGCAGGTAGAACACCCTTTACCATTTTAGCCGCTGCGCCCAATGATTCATTATATGTGGGTAGTAACGGGAATATTGGTTTGGGCACCTCAACCCCGCTGGTTGATATGCAGATAAAGAGTGGAAACACACCAACCGTGCGCTTAGAGCAAGATGGCAGCAGTGGTTTTGCCTCCCAAAGTTGGGATATTGGAGGTAATGAGTCAAACTTTTTTATCCGGGATGTCACTAACGGTTCTAAACTACCCTTTAGAATTGTACCTAACGCTCCAAACGCCTCAATTTATATTGCTGCAGATGGCGATATAGGGTTTGAAACGACTACCCCAGATGGTCAATTCGATGTTGCCCACTCTAGTGATGCCAATAACCATGCATTTTTGATTTCATCAAGCAGTGATGTCGGCATAAATATCGATAATGGTCTTGAACCTAATGGCTTGTTTGATGTGCAAAGTACAGGTGCATCACTCTTTACTGTGGCCAGTGATGGCAACGTAGGATTTGGCACTGCTACCACAAGTTCAGCTAGCGGCGCGGCGAAGGTTGTAGAAATAAAAAGTGTGACCAGTACTTCTTTAACCATGGATTATGGTTCTCAGAACAATGATTTCGCTGAGCTTACATTCGAAAAAGATAATAATGCTCAATGGAGTGCAGGAGTTTATGCGGATAATTATTTTTATATTTATAACTATCCCGATAGCAAAAGTTATATGACAATTCTTCCCGGAAGTGGAAATATCGGACTCGGCGGCGAAGATAACCCCACTGGGGCCATTGAACACAGCAATGGTGCAAAGTTGACTACGTCCGGTGTATGGGAAAATGCATCTTCACGCAGCCTTAAACATGATATAAAACCATTATCAACAATAAGCGCAAAATCAGCTTTTATGTTATTAAAACCCGTCACTTATAGTTATAACGCTACTCCTACTGAACTTACAGTCGGCTTTGTCGCTGAAGATGTGCCTGATTTAGTGGCCACAGCATCGCATAAAACGCTCTCTACCATGGATATTGTGGCGGTAATGGCCAAGGTTGTGCAGGATCAGGAAACCACTATAAATGAATTAAAAAAGAGTGTTGAAAAACTGATATTACAACAGCAAAATTCTGTGCCTTCTTTGTAAATACACATAACCCAATCACACCTAGCTTTGAAGGTAACAAACAAACCGTTTATTGAAGATAAAATGATGATGATTTTATCTTCAATAGTGGCAAAGGAGGTTGGGTTATTCTTAATTTTTGTCATGGTTCGATAAAAATTCCATTCAAATAAGGCCGAATAATTTTTATCAAATCTGACGATAACCCCATCCGATCGACACAAAGTGGCGTCGGTAGGTAGTTCACTTTAATTCGTTAACAAAATACTTATGTTTATGTTTATGTTGACTAAACGCTCTTTTTTATGACCGCATGGAATCGATACGGATATCCATATTCACCAACTTCAACGTCAAGAAACTCGCATTTTAGTTGCCTTTGTTCACATATATCAAAAATATATTGTTTGTCCCACCACGTACCCATAACATCGGTTTTGGCCAGCCTTCTGTACAGGTACAGTAGTTTTTTATTTAAGGTGTCATAGAAGCGCCAACGTTTAGATATATTTGGGATAAAACCCAAAAGAAGTGTAAATTCAGGGGCACAAAATTTAATTGTAATATCGAGTAATTCTGTAAGCTGATTTCTCTCAAAATGTTGCAAAGCACCAAACATTAATACTTTTGAATAACCTCTGTTGTCGTCCAGAATATCATCCAGTTGCATAATGTCTCCGGTGATGAAGCTGATTTTTTCTGAATGAAGTTGACTTAAATTGGCTATATTTATTAATTCATCTGACAAGTCGATGCCCTGAATAGTCTCACAATATTGAGCCAATCTAGCAGTAATTACGCCGTTGCCACAGCAAAGGTCAAGTAATTTATCATCTGAATTTAGCTCTAGGTTTTCTGTAATATTACTTATTAATAGTTCAAATGACTGATGTGAGATAGCCGTACCATTTACTGTATGACCAACCTGTTTAAGGTAGTCGCTTTGGGACGTTTCATTCACTCTTTCATTATAAAATCTTTTTAAATCAACCATTATTTACTAGGGTCTCTGAAAGATAGACTACACGGAAAAATCGTGAACGTTTTTTGCCCCCTATAGTTTTTAAAGAGTAAAAAATAATTTATCTGAGTTTTTTATCCCAGAATAATAGGCTGCCTCGTCAAAAAAAACGATATAACTTTAGTCTAGTAAAGGCCTACAATTAACGCTATTACGACTGAGACATTTAACCTGGGGATGAGAAGGTCACCCCTAATTTCACGGCAAGATAGTGAGCGTTTTTTGAACAATAATCATTATTTGATGAGCTGATGCCACGGTGATCTTATACTGCCTTTTGGGAGCCCAACCATGACAATTTATGTATTTGCCCAAAACTTCGCTGATGTAAAAGACCCTCGCCAAAGCTCGAAAATAAGCTATCCCCTTTACGATGTCTTGTTCTTATCTATTTGCGCCATCATCACTGGTTGCAAGCGCTGGGAGGATATTGAAGACTTCGGTAAGGCCAGACCTGGCTACAGGGTTTGAAATTATTTAAAGAAGGATTGCCCGTTCACGATATGATAGCCCGTCTTATTTCAAGGATAGACCCCAGTGCATTGCAATCGACCTTTATTCGCTGGATGCAAGAGGTGATGAAACTGAGCGAAGGGGAAGTGGTCGCGGTAGATGGCAAGTGTTTACGCAGCTCATATGATCGTCACGACCGCCAATCTGCCATTCACATGCTTAGTGCCTTTGCCACCGCTAATGGCGTGGTTATCGGGCAAACTAAGACAGACGCCAAGTCGAATGACTCAATTTGCTGGATATCAAGGGTTGCCTTCTTACCATTGACGCCATGGGCTGGCAACATAAAATAACCAAGACCATCGTAGATAAAGGGCAGATTACCTGATTGCGATCAAGGGCAATCAGCAGCGGCTGTACTATAGCATCAAACAGGCATTCGCCTGTGCGAATAGAACCTCTACCCTGCATATGAAGAAAAGACATGGCCGGATTGAAGCCCGTGAATATCATGTGCTGGATGGAGGCGATATCGCCATTGCTCGATAGTGTTTTAGCCGTGCAAATACGCTCTCAACCAGATACCCATACTTATATAAACACCAGTTTATATCTGCATTTCCCATTTTTGAATTACGTTTTCTGGAGATGACAGCAATGGCGTTTCTTGTGCGTATTTGCTCTTGAATTGATTCACTGTCATAACCTCGGTCAGCTATGAAATGCTCGGCATCAGGCAGCTTGTTTATTAGCTCAGGCACCGCTTTACTGTCGTGTACTTGTCCCTCTAATATCAAAGTCGATGGGCAATCAACCACTATCAACCATCATATGAGTTTTGGTCGTATCGCCGGCCACACTTTTAGCCATCCCTTCATACTCCGGGGTACAAGCCCCGGCGCTATGTTGACAGGCCTTGATGGTACTACCGTCAATAAATATCTATTCGTTATCAAACAACTGGCCCAAAGCAACAAAAAAGCCGGTCAAAACACCCTACTTTGACCATAAATTGAATCGCCGGTACACCGTACTCCAATTACCAAATGCCTCACGCACGTCTCTTCAGGGGCAGCCTGCACGCATTCTGTATAATATTTATTCAAAGGTATTTCTGTGTTCGGGTTTACTGTAAAAACACCCTGTAAAAAGCATTACACGAGATAGTTTTTCCCATTAGGAGTCTGTTAACATTGTTCTAGGCATGATGGCATCAGATTCGTTTTTTTGGTCAAAATGATTATTCCTCGTCACCGTGTCGGCCAGAAACTGTACGGCAAAGATCAATAGCCCCAACATATTGAGTCTTTTAATTGTATAACAGTCAATAGCGATAACACTAATAATATGAAACTAGATTTTTTAATCTGTGGTACACCCAATGACGCATTTTGTTCTCAAATTGCGTTTTATAAACTCTGTTTAGAAAAATTAGGAGGTGATTACCGTAATGCACGTCTTGTCGCGGTTTTTGGAGATCATAGCGCAGAGAGCATCCCCTCCCGTTGGGAGCCCTACTTTAAGAATATCGAAATCGTATGGGCCCATCAAGTTGGTGAAAGCAATCCAGGTTACCGTGCCCAACATTTTCAACGATTCGAAATTATGCGGCCTAATGCGGATATGGTGTTTATTTGTGACGCCGATACTGCAATATTACGCCCGTTAGATGAACTCATTGCGCAATGTAAACAGAAACCATCTATATTCGGTGTTATTGCTCAGCACCACATTCCTTTTGAGCAAACATGGCAAGAGCTTGCATATAAAATTATCGGAAAAAGCATAGATATAAAATACCGCTATGCTTTGCTCCCCTGCGATGCACCGAATCAAGCGCCTTTCTATATCAATTATGGTTTTTTAGCGGGACCGCCAAATTTGCTCCACCAATTATACTGTGCAGAGCTAGTATTGGATGAGAAAGTTACTGAGCATACCGATAGCTTCTGGGCCCCCCAAATATGTGTTGCACTGGCCGTCGAATTAATGGACATACCTGCACAGGCTATTTCTATGCGCTACAACTATCCAAATGATCGATTAGCTGACCAACTTTACCCAGATGAGATGAATAATATTGCTATTTTTCACTACCAGCGTCGTCAGTTTTTTGACCGACATAAAATTTTTGTAACCGAGGAAGCGTTTGCAGATTTTATTAATATGCCATTGGAAGGCTCAGATTTAGTATTTAAAAATCATGTTTTAGATCTGACAGATGGCTTCTATCCGTTTCCTGTTAAAGAAGATGAATGCACTGTTGTCTATGACTAACGGTGCGTACAATTCTAGTTCGTTTTTACAATCGTTTAGTTCACATGGCGAAGTCGTTCTCCTACCCAACAGTGGGCTTTCACTTATAAAGCGACCACTTAATGAAAACTACTATGATTTAGCTGGGGTATATCCGTTTTCAATGTGTAATGACTGGCAGGCGGTATATCAGGATATAGAGTCGATAAAAGATGAATCACTAGTCAGTGTGGTTTTTGTTAGTGATCCCTTTAAAGAAAACCAGCTAAGTCAACAAGTTAATAGTTGGAGCCAATGTTATCGTTATAAAAAACATTACACGGTAAATTTGATTAAGGACCTACAATATAAAAAAGAGCTAAGAAGATTATCCAGGCGAGCAATGGAAAAGCATACTGTCAGGTTGGTAACTCCTTCGCAAGAATGGATATTGAAGTTTTGGAACATTCATCAGCATTTAGTTGATAAGCATAATATCTCCGGAATGGGCAAGATAAGTCTTGCCATGCTCGAACAGCAATTAAAAACACCAGGCACATTGCTAGCAATAGCCGAATATGAAGGAGAAATGGTCAGTGCTATAATCATGTTTCAAAAAACTAACATTTCCTATTGGTATTTGATGGCCACCCATCCACGGGCCTACCAGTTAAAATCAAATTATGCTTTATTTTATGAAACGATAAACCAATTACGTCAAAGTGGTATCGAATGGATTAATTTGGGTGGAAATGCCGGATTGGCTAATAAAATTGATGATGGACTTGCGCGTTTTAAAAATCAGTGGGCGAATGATGAATGTTATTCACTATTATGCGGCAAAGTTTTAAACGAAAAAATATACACCAATCTTAGCCATTCCAACAACAATAAAAAGGGTAAAGATTATTTTCCCGCATATCGATAATAGATTTACAAAAAAATTATTCCAGTGAATCCTCTATTGCTGTTTTTTCAGGTGCGACTTAGTTATGTAGAGATGCTCAATTCACATCCTTAGCAGCTAGACTATATTAATTAAGTAATGACTGCATAAGATCATATTGGTCCCTATTAGCGATAATTTTTTTTAATAACTGACATATTTCACTTATCTGCATAAGGGTCACCATTGGGCCGCCTGGCAGTAGCAAAATGCTTTTGGCGAGTCTATCAGTGACAGTAAAATTTTCTATTTTTTGAAGGGAAAGTGTTTTGTAAGGCTCCATCATATGATTGCCTGGTGAAAAATATTTTCTAGCAATAATATTTTCTGCATGCAGAATTTTTATTAACTGGTCTCTCGAAAATCCAGTCAACTTTTCATCTATGTTTGTAACTATGTAATGGAAGTTATGCGATTGGGTATTGTCATACTGCAATAAATCAATACCTGGGATCATAAGTAAATTAACTTTATATGCTTCAAAATTTGACTGACTTCTACATAGGGTATCTTTGATGTTATCAAGATTGGCTAAGCCCATAGCTGCGCAGACTTCAGTCATTTTGGCATTTGTACCCACACATTCAGTTTTATCATAACCTATAAAGCCAAAATTTTTGACCTTTCTCAATTTATCTGCAAGAACGTTGTTATTGGTTGTTATAGCACCACCTTCAAACGTGTGGAAACTCTTAGTGGCATGAAAACTGAAAACTTCAGCATCACCAAAACTGCCAATTGGTCGCCCTTTATATGAACAAGAAAAAGCATGAGCAGCATCAAAAAGGAGGTGAATATTATTATTTTTCGCTATTTTCTCTAAGGCTTCTATAGCACATGGTTGACCCCATAGATGAGTAGCAATAATAGCCGACGTATCAGATGAGATAAGGCGTTCACATTCCTCTACGCAAATATTACCGCTGGGGTCAATATCACAAAATATAGGCTTAATGCCATGTTGCATCAGTGTATGTGCAGTTGATATAAAGTTAAATGAAGGAAGAATCACCTCTCCTTTTAGCCCTAAAGATGAAATGACCAGCGACATGGCAGACGTACCATTACAAAAGACCACGCAATTTTTAACATTCAAATAATCGGCTAATTTATCTTCCAATCGTTGTACCAGAGGCCCAGAATTTGAAAGCCAACCACTTTCAAACATAGGCGCTATATATTGCTCAAAACCTTTGCGATTGAGCGTGTTAGGCGCATTGACATGCAATGGTACGGAAAACAAAGGTGGGCTGCCCAGTATAGCGAACTGCGGCATGTTACAGTCTTTTTTTATCATCGATAGGCTTCTTTCAATACTTAACAAACTAATGCAAGTGGGGTCAAGTCTTGTATTTTGCAACAATACGGCTGATTTGAGAATAATGTAAGCCAAAATAATCACCGATTTTTTTTTGCGTATAGCCACCAGAGCGTTAGGCATTATAGATTGCTTGATGCTTATCAACAGTTTGAGCTTGGTATTGAGCAAGCGGCAATGGTGTAGCACTGCGCTGATTAAAAGTGAGCGTCTAGCCAACCCCACGTATTCATCATCCTCAGCTAAGTTAGCATGACATCTTTTGTTATCTGCAGGCCTAAAAGATGTTTTCAGCTTCTAACCAACTTAATGTCACACTGGTGTGTGG
>Ga0307489_10003258_pt1 | contig 10783 bp, 7 predicted proteins | sample SB12metaG_FD_202247 | JGI IMG/M metagenome (GOLD analysis project Ga0307489, IMG submission 202247) | Sea-ice brine microbial communities from Beaufort Sea near Barrow, Alaska, United States - SB 1.2 | ecosystem: Environmental > Aquatic > Marine > Coastal | place: USA: Alaska | collected 2017-05-06
CTTTCAAACTTTGGTTTCAAGTTCAACTTGCGCCGCTACACCGAGAGCGCCGCCGCGCACCACGCCGCGTCGCAGCACTACAACGACTCTGACGACGAGAACGACAACAACAACGGCGGCGGCGGCGGCGGCGCGCTGGAGGTGGGGGCGCACTCGGGGCGCCGCAACCCGTGCGGGCAGTTCGCGCACCAGAGCCACGAGGAGGAGGAGAACGCGGCCGCGGCGCCGTGGATGTCCCCGCAGGCGCGGCAGCACGCGGCGTCGGCGCGGTCATTGGCGGTGACGCAGCAGGCGGCGCAGCAGCAGCAGCAGGCCGCCGCCGCCGCCGGTGCCGCCGGGCCCACGTACGTGCGCAAGGACCACTCCCTAGCGTCCATCACTGACCGGTAGGGTTTAAGGGTTTAGGGTTCCAGATATTTCTCGCCACGTCGTCGAGACGCATTTGAACATCCGTTTCTTGAGTTGAATGGATATCTATGACGTGGCGATCAATTGCTCGCCTCGTCATCGACACGAACTTGTATCTGCTTCTCTTGAGTCGCGTGGCATCCTATGACGTGGCGAGCAGTATCTGCCAGGCCCTAGTGACCGCATCGTGGCGGAGTTTGACGAGTGCAACAGCGCCAGCAACGCCAGCGGGGTGGTGACGGCGGGGGCGGACGGCGCGGGGGGCGGATCGTCGGCGGCGTGGCGCGGCTCGGTGCCAGTTGACGCGCTGGCGGAGCGGCTGGGAGTGAAGCGGCGGAGGCAGGGGCTTACACTCGTCCACTTCTCAGCTCAACCTGAGCCGTTTTGATAACACCTCCCCGTGTCCCCCTGTCTCATAGACTGAGGGGAAATCATGCCCCCAACGTATCCCACGAAATGTGCTTACGTTGAGCTGAAAAGTGGACGAGTGTAAGCCCCTGGGCGGAGGCTGTACGACGTGATGAACGTGTTGGAGGCGGTGGGGGTGACGGAGCGCATCAGTAAAGGGGCGTGCGCGTGGCACGGCGCCACGCGGGTCCACGCCGTGCTGGCGCGCTTGCTAGAGGACGGCAAGGGCACAGACGCGGCGGCGGCGGGCGCGGCGTCCCTCACGGCGGCGGCGAAGGGCGGGGCGGTGCCGGCGTCGCCGGACGCGGGCAGCGGCGACGCGTCCAGCCTCAAAGCCCTGGCCACCAAGCTGATGCAGACAGTCGGCTCCGTTCCCGGCGCCCAGCCCATCCCCTTCGACGCGTGCGTGGCGGCGCTCAAGCTGGGTGGCGTGCCTGCGGCGGACGCGCCGGGCGCCAACGGCACGGGCGCGCTGGCGGGCGCCGCGCGCCGCCTGCACGACGTGGCTTCCATCCTCATTCGCGTCGGCGTGTTGGGCGTGGGCGACGCGGCGGCAGCGGGGGGCGGCAAGGGCCGCGGCGAGCTCAAGTGGCTGGGCGCCGTCTCCATGGTTGGGCAGTGCAGGTTGACCCTATCATACCCATGCTGAAACCGCCTGGAACTAAGCGCTCGAAGCTATTCTGTGATGATCCGCTTTCAAACTGTGCTTTCAAGTTCATCTTGCGCCGCTACTCCATGGCGGCGCGCCTGGCGTTGGGCGCCGCGGGCGGGGTTCTGGAGAAGGGCGAGGTGCGGACGATGATGATGGGGCTGGGGGCGCCGGCGGAGGCGGCCAAAAAGGGCGGCGACGGCGCTGGAAACGGGAACGGTGCGGGCGCGGGCGGTAACGCCAAGCAGGTGTCGCGACTTTCCAGCATCTTCCCGCGAGTGCCAGCCGGCGGCGGCGGCGGCGGCGGCGGCGGTGGCGGGGGCGGGGGCGGGGGCGAGGGAGCAGACGGCGAGCGGCCGCGTAAGAAGCCGCGCAACTCGGTCAAGTTCAGCTCAGACGTGGTGGACCCTGTGGACTCGCGCGCGGGGTTGTTCTCGCCACCCATGACCATGGGCGCGGGGAGTGGCGCCGGCGGCAGCGCGGGGCCGGGCTCCGCCACCGCCGCCGCCGCCGCCGCGCTGCTACGCTCCCCTGAGTGGCTGCAGCAGCTCTCCGTCGCCACGGCGTTGGCCAGCCCACAGCTGGCCGCCAACGGCAACGCCGCCAGCTGGTGCTCGCCCGCATTTGTGGGGCCGCTGCAGGCAGTGGCTTACACTCGTCCACTTTTCACCTCAACTTGAGCCGTTTCTGACACAAAAGCACACCCTGAACACCACCAACACCCCCTTGACACCACGTACACACCCCCTAATTATCCTCTCAACGCACCCCCTATCCCATGCACACGCGCTTACGTTGAGACGAAAAGTGGACGAGTCTAAGTCTCTGGGTGCAGGCGCTGTACGCGTGGTACAGCGGGGCGGCGGGGGCGCACTCCGCGGGGGGCACGGCCACGGGGCCGGGCGGCGGCGGCGGCAGCGCCAGCGCCATGCTGAAGCGGCACCGGCGGCAGAGCGGCGCCTCGGAGGACGGCTCGGTGGGCCCGGCGCTGAGCGGCCTGAGCGGCCTGAGCGGGCTGAGCGCTAGTCTGTTGGGGGGCACGTCGCCGGAGGACGTGGAGGCGCTCATGCACGGCGAGGTGGGGACCGGGCCTGCCAGCTGTCACCTGCCACGTCATGTAACGCGTTTTGAACTCAACGCATTTTGAACCCTGGTTTCTTGACTTCATTTGCATCGTATGACGTGGCGACCCAAACCCCTAAACCCTGAACCCTGAACCATGAACCCTAAACTCTAAATCCTAAACCCTAAAGCAATAGCTGGCAGGCCTTGCGTGGAGGCGATGCAGGCCGCGGCCGCCGCCATACAGGCAGCGATGAGCGCGGGGGGCGAGGCAGGGGCTTACACTCGTCCACTTCTCAGCTCAACTTGAGCCGTGTCTGACTCACAAAAACACCCTAAACACCCCCCCAATAACCCCTTAACACGGGCTGCACAACCCCTACGCGCACCCCCATCCCATACAAAGCGCTCAAGTTGAGCTGAAAAGTGGACGAGTGTAAGCCCCTGGGGCGAGGCCGAGGCCGCCGCGGGGGACGGGGACGAGTCCTCAAGGGATGAGGAGGGTGCGGACTCCTTGGCCGGCCTCTCCCCCCGCACCTTGGAGGCTGTTGCCGCGGCGGCGGCGGCGGCCGCCGACGGCAACGATGCGGTGGCCTAGGTGGCCGCCGTCACCAGTGGCTTGTATGAAGTCCGTGGGGGGGAAGTGAAGAAACAACCAGCCGACGATGTGTGAACAATGTGAAGAAGTAATGTAGTATCGGCCGACGATACAATGTAGTAGTCAATTAATGAATTAAGTGGAACATGTTCGAATGAGAGCTGCCTGGCCCGCTGCTTTGGGTGTGGGGTTGTGCATCGGGGAGAAGTAAAATAATATCGTCAGCAGCACAGAACAAACGTGACATGGCACTGTAGGTTGGACTTAGCAGGCCCGAGTACGGGATAGGATTGCATTCGCATCGAACGTCGTTTAATACAATTTAATACATATGACTCGCAACAACTCGAACGACCGCGCTCGCGTCGGTCCCCTCCAACCACTGGCAATGGCGGAACAAACCGCCTCTGCCGAATGCTGGACCTGTTGAGTGAACAGGTCAGTGCGTGGGTGGGTGGGTGGCGAGTGCGGTGACGCGCCGCCGCCAGCCATGGGCGAGCGCGGCGGCGAAGCGCCGTCCGACCCGTGTGGCGACTGCTGCACAGCAAAGTCATCTGAACGCACTTTTCTTGATCGAGCCCGAAAGCTGCCATTTATTCACCGTTGAAAGGGAAAACCTTTCCGTTGAAAGGGAAAACCTTTCCAAAACGCATTGCGACTTCACTAGCTCGTACTAGCTACGAAGGGTCGCCACACCGACGCGCGCCTCATTACCGCGGCGCCCCGCTGCTTTGACGCCAGGGGGAGGAGGGTGAGAGAGGGATAGGGGGCGGTGGGCTCAGGGTGGAGCAGTGGTCGTGGCCGAGCGCTATGGGACAGTACGGCCCCGCCGAGCGAGCGGACAAGTACACGTACGATGTCGTTATGGCAGGGGCCCACACTCGTTCACCTTTCAGCTCAACTTGAGCCGTGTCTGACACACACAAGCACCCTACACACCCTAAACACCCCCTGACACCCCCTTCAAATGGGCTACACAATGCCTACTCGTACGCGCATCCCATATCCCACAAAAGTGCTCAAGTTGAGCTTTGAAGTGAGCGAGTGTAAGCCTCTGAGGGAAGGGCGTTTGGCATCGGTGCCGCGTGCGGTGTCGAGTCGCCGCGCGCGCTTTCGCCGAGGTAGGGCCTCACGACTGACGCGCCGCCCTCTTCCCAACTCCACGGAGACCAACAGCCCCCACGGCACGGACACGGGGACACTCAAGTACCGTGCCACTCGTAGCGTGGCCAACGTGCTGGCTCCACACGTAACGAAGATGCAGATGCTAGCAATCGTGTCGGGCCGTTCGCTGAGGGCGGCATGCGCGCCTGCCACCTCATCCAGGAGCTTGACGGCGGCGACGAGGACGACGACGACGACGGCGGCGGCGGCGGCGGCGGGCAGGGGCTTACACTCGTTCACATCTCAGCTCAACTTGAGCCCTTTTCATGGGATAGGGGGTGCGCGTAGGGGTTGTGTAGCCCATGTTAAGCGGGTGTTAGGGGGTGTGTAGGGTGTGCAGGGTGTTTTGTGTGTGTCAGGCACGGCTCAAGTTGAGCTGAAATGTGAACGAGTGTGAGCCCCTGGCGGCGGGCACCTGGTGCAGAGCGTTGGGAAGGTGTTCAAGGATGACAACAACTGTGTGCCCGGCAGGGGCTTATACTCGAACACGTTGGAGCTCAACTTGAGCAACTCCAGGACATATTCATGAGTTAAGTTGGGTTATACGGTGGACAGAACAAGCTCAAGTTCAGCTGAAATGGGAACGAGTGTAAGCCCCTGGTGCCCGCCATCGAGCAGGACTACTTCGACGAGGCCATGACGCAGATGGTTGCAGGGCCATGGGCTTGAACTCGTTCACTTTTCAGCTCAACTTGAGCGCTTTGTATGGGACAGGGGGTGCGCGCAGGGGTTGTGTAGCTCGTGCTGAGGGGGTGTTAGGGGGTGTTTAGGGTGTGTAGGGTGCTTTCTTGTGTCAGACACGGCTCAAGTTGAGCTCAGAAGTGGACGAGTGTAAACCCTTGGGCAGGGCCTTGCGTCACTGCTTGCTCCTACTGTACCAGTGTACCCACACACACCCACCCATCGACACAGGGCCTAAATTGCTTGTGTGTTTCTTTCATCTTGTAACTCTGAGCCGTTTGTGCCTGAAACCACTTGAGTGATCCAGCTGGCATATCTGAGGCTGAAGTTGAGATGGGGATAAGTGGTATGGCCCTGTACTTGTCGCCCTTAAGCTAGCCTACTAAGCACTAGCCCCTCAACTAGCTTAAACTAGCATAGTTTGTGCCCCCCTATTTACTAACCTACTGTAGTCCCCAATACTAACCCACTAGCCCACTAACCACTAGCCCCTAAGCTAGCTTAAACTAGCTTAGTTTAACCCCTCCCATCGCCAGTACTAACTTAGTTCGATAAGCATATGTGCCCCTGGGCGGCGGCGGAGTCGTACGCGCAGGAGTTCAACCGCCGCCTGCGCCCCACCAGCCGGTGCGGCCTGACTGTTCGCTCATAGTGTACCGGTACACGCTACCTGTGCAGTCTGACTGTTTGCTCGTAGTGTACCGGTAGATGTCACGTGCGCGCAGGAGTTCAACCGCCGCCTGCGCCCCACCAGCCGGTGCGGCCTGACTGTTTGCTCATAGTGTACCGGTGTACGCTACCGGTGCGGCCTGACTGTTTGCTCATAGTGTACTGGTAGATGTCACGTACGCGCAGGAGTTCAACCGCCGCCTGCGCCCCACCAGCCGGTGCGGCCTGACTGTTTGCTCATAGTGTACCGGTGTACGCTACCGGTGCAGTCTGACTGTCTGCTCATAGTGTACCGGTAGATGTCACGTACGCGCAGGAGTTCAACCGCCGCCTGCGCCCCACCAGCCGGTGCGGCCTGACTGTTTGCTCATAGTGTACCGGTACACGCTACCGGTGCAGTCTGACTGTTTGCTCATAGTGTACCGGTACACGCTACCGGTGCAGCCTGACTGTTTGCTCATAGTGTACCGGTAGATGTCACGTACGCGCAGGAGTTCAACCGCCGCCTGCGCCCCACCAGCCGGTGCGGCCTGACTGTTTGCTCATAGTGTACCGGTACACGCTACCGGTGCAGCCTGACTGTTTGCTCGTAGTGTACCGGTAGATGTCACGTACGCGCGGGAGTTCAACCGCCGCCTGCGCCCCACCAGCCGGTGCGGCCTGACTGTTGGCTCATAGTGTACCGGTACACGCTACCGGTGCAGCCTGACTGTTTGCTCGTAGTGTACCGGTTTACGCTACCGGTGCAGCCTGACTGTTTGCTCATAGTGTACCGGTATACGCTACCGGTAAGGCCTGACTGTTTGCTCATAGTGTACCGGTAGTTGTCACGTACGCGCAGGAGTTCAACCGCCGCCCGCGCCCCACCAGCCGGTACGGGTGCATTCTTTAGATAATGTTCCGTACCAACCCAAGAACCTTGAAATTAGGCGTGTTTTGGGAGCGTATACCTACGCTGAAATCGCCCAAAATTGAACAAAACCACCCAAAATCGCCTCGTACAGAGCCCGGAACATCCGCAAACCTATGGTGCGTACCTGGCTCGGAACATTGTTTACAGAGTGCACTCGTACCGCATGCCGCATATTGCCCGCCACGTCAACGTCAACCAGCGCGTTTCGAACCCAAACCCTCGTGTCTTGACATAGATTTCATCCTATGACGTGGCGAGCAGTATGTGTCAGGCCCTACGAGCGGCCTCGGGCGCGCCGCTGCCGCCAGACGGGCCGGGGCGGGGGCAGGTGCGGGTGCGGGGGCGGGGGCGGGGGCAGGGGCTTACACTCGTCCACTCTTCAGCTCAGCCCAAGCCGTGTTGGTCACACCTCCCCGTGTCCCCCTGTGTAATAGACTGGGGGAAAATTATGCACCCAACGTATCCCACAAAATGTGCTTCAGTTGAGCCGAATAGTGGACCAGTGTAAGCCCCTGGGCGGGGGCGGGAGCACGAGTGGGGCGAGGCGGCGCTGAGTCCAATCCTGGCGGGGCGGAACACGCTGTATTCTTTCCAGCTGGCAGATTTAAGACGTTCGTCCCTGACACCACTTGAGTTCTCAGCACTCCAACGCTGCTATGACGAAGTGCGTCAAACCACTTAGCGACTTAGCGTGCTAAGTCGTCCCGCTCGACCAATCAGAGCTGTCCATTTGGACGACTTAGACCTCAAAGTTACCAGCTCGCGAAGTGGTTTGACGCACTTTATCATAGCCTACAAACTACAAAACGAGACACACGCCTCAAAGTATGGGCACAGGCAGAGCAGACCAGAGCCGGGTTGCCCCTGATAACCACTTGACTGACTATGAGGGCATCGCACTTTACAGCTCGAAGAACCTTGAGTTGAGCTGAAAAGAGTACTGATGCGAGGCCCTGGGCGAGGGCTGTTTGAGCCCTGCTTCCGCCGGTGCGCGGGCTCAAGTTGACCGGGAAGTGCTCAACTTGACCGTCGCGTTTCTGCCCGTCAGCGTCCTCAAGTTCTGTTCCAAGGTAAGGTGATGCAGGTTGCCCCTATCAAACCCACATTGAAAGCGCCAGGAACTACGCGCCTGAAACTGAAATATTATGAAGTGCTTTCAAGTTTTGCTTTCAAATTCAACTTGCGCCGCTACACCAAGAGCGCGCCGTTCCGGGTCATGGTAGGGCGCTGCAGTATGACAGTTTCAATACCCGTGTTGAAATGTGAAAGCGCCAATGGTTTCAGCGCTTGAAACTAAAATATGATGAAAGTGGTTTCAACTGACGCTTTCGAGTTGCGCCGCTATACCATGGCGCTGGAGCCGTACCTGAAGGGCAGGGCCAGGGCGCGGGGCCGCAACCCTAACCCCTAAACATTAAACCCTGAACCCGCGGCACCCTCGTGCGATCACATAAGTGGGTCAGGGAGACATTGTATCAAGTTAAGGTGACGAAGGGAACGATTGGAATGTGGCGGGCCCCGTGGACGGACCCTGGCGAGGGGCGAGTATGTAAAGCACAATGACAACACGGGGCGCGTGGAGACCACGGTAGGGAGGTGCGGTTTGACCCTATCAAAAAACGTGTTGAAAGCGCTGATGGCTTTAGCGGTTGAAGCTAGATTATCATAAACCGCTTTCAACGCTTGCTTTCGATTTCAACTTGCGCCGCTACACCACGGAGGTGGTACCGCAGGCAGGGGATGACACTCGTCCACATTTGGGCTGAACGTAAGCGCTTTGTGTGGGATAGGGGGTGCATTCAGGGGTTCTTTGGGGGGTGTGTAGGGGGTGTTGGTGGTATGAAGGGGTGTTTAGGGTGTATTTTGTGTCAGAAACGGCTCAGGTTGAGCTGAAAAGCGGACGAGTGTAAGCCCCTGGCGGCAGGCCTTCAGCCACTTCTCCTTCGAGGCCTCCCACCGCCTGCTGTGCGTGTGCGATATCCAGGGCGTCGGCAGGGGCTTACACTCGTCCACTTTTCAGCTCAACCTAAGCCGTTTCTGACACGAAATACACCCTAGATGCCCCCTCATACCCCCTGACACCTCCTAAAGACTCCCTGAACAACCCCTACAGCCGCCCCATAACACACAGAAAACGCTTACGTTCAGCCGAAACGTGGACGAGTGTAAGCCCCTGGGCGTGGGCTCCTTCTACACTGACCCGCAGATCCACTCCCACGACGGCGAGGGCTTCGGCCTGGGCAACATGGGCAGGGGCTTACACTCGTCCACTTTTCAGCTCAACCTAAGCCGTTTGGGTCACACCTGCCCGTGTTCCCCTATCTAATAGACTGGGGAAACAACATGCACCCGACGTAATCCACAAAATGTGCTTACGTTGAGCTGACAAGTGAACGAGTGTAAGCCCCTGAACATGGGGTACGATGACGGCATCAAAAAGTTCAGCGGATCGCACGTGTGCAACGACGTGTGCAGGCGACTGGGTTTGAAAGCGATGGGCACAGGCTGGGGCTTACACTCGTCCACTTTTCGACTCAACTTAAGCGCTTTCTGCGGGATAGGGGGTGCATCTAGGGGGTGTGCAGGGTGTGTCAGGGGGTATTAGGGGGTATTAGGGGGTGTGCAGGGTGTATATTGTGTGAGAAACGGCTCAGGTTGAGCTGAGAAGTGGACGAGTGTAAGCCCCTGGGCGCGGGTGGGCAGACAGCAGTGATGACACAGATGGAGTCCGATGCGGAGCTGGCGAGGAAGCTGCAGGTCAGGCCCGGTCGTGCGTCATGTTTATACTTGTCGCCCCTAAACTAACCAACTAAGCACTAGCCCTAAACTAGCTTAAACTAGCCTAGTTTAAATACCCCTATTTTACCAACCCACCGTAATCCACAATACTAACCCACTAGCCCACTGACCACTAGCCCCTAATCCAGCTTATACTAGCTTAGTTTAACCCCTACCATAGCCAGCACTAACTTAGTTCGACAAGCATAGTCATGTTTGGTGACACCGGTACATGGCAGCCAAGGCCCTGTACATGTACAACCAAGGACCGGTACAGCGCACAAGGTACCAGCCTGACGTGCATCATGTTTGCAGGTACCGGTTCTGACGTGGATGATGTTTGATGCACCGGGGCCTTGGCTGTGTGCGATGGAGATGGATGAAGCCGGTGACGACGGCGGCGGCGACGGGGGGGACGGCGGCAGCAGCGACGGCGGCAGCGGGGGGGACGGCGGCGGCGGCGGGGGGGTTGGGGTTGGCGGGGGCGAGGGCAGGGACATGGGCGGGGGCGGGGGCGGGAGCGAGGACCGGGGAGGCGGCGGCGGGGACACGGGCGTGGGCGGCGGCGGGAGGCTGCAGTGGACGAGTGCGCGGTACCGGCGAGCGCTGCGCCAGGCCCTCGACTTGTCCAAAAGTGAGGCACCAGTAATGTAGTCCAGTAGCTCTGGTTCGTGTAAGTTAAGTAGTCCATGAGTGGTTCTCCGGGGCAACACGCAGACGTGATATATGCCGTCATTTATAAGTAGCCCGTTCTCACCACGTGAGCGCCTTGCGACTCGGTGCACTTGAGGATGACTGAAAGCGAACCGAGTCTTTGCAATCGAGCAGCGCCAACGCAGCGTTGCGCGAAACGAGGTAATATGAAATATTGTTACTTGTTTGTCATTGCTGCGCTTCTCCATGCTAAAGTATTATGATACGATGATACGTTACGTCTGTTGTAAGTTGTCTGTCCTGTACACACGATTTCTCACTAATCCATCCAACCCGATATCTCCCAATCGGAATCTGTTCTGTTTCCCAATCAATTCGACACCTGCTGCCGCCCACCCTCTGTGTTCTGACGACATTTAGGCGTCGACGTTGGCGACATTGACGCGCAGAACGCGGCCGTCGACCTCCTGGCCGTTGAGGTTTTGGACGACCTTCTCCGCCTCGTCGGTTGAGCCCATGGTGACGAAGCCGAAGCCGCGGCTGCGCCCCGTCTCGCGGTCCGTGATCAGCCGCGAGTCCTCCAGCCAGGGCCGCGGGAGTAACGTTATAATCGAGGTGAGGCTGGCAAAGATCGGGAGCGGTTGTGTGAGGTAAATGGTTGTGCCATGTCAGGGGGGGTGGCACTGATCTTTTAACAACGGAAAGCGTCTACACGGACAACGAAGTGGAGAGCGGGCGTGACGTGGCACGGCAAGCATCATTTCTCGGGGCACTTGGGTGTATAAAGGAAAGTCTGCAA
>Ga0307489_10003259_pt1 | contig 10782 bp, 17 predicted proteins | sample SB12metaG_FD_202247 | JGI IMG/M metagenome (GOLD analysis project Ga0307489, IMG submission 202247) | Sea-ice brine microbial communities from Beaufort Sea near Barrow, Alaska, United States - SB 1.2 | ecosystem: Environmental > Aquatic > Marine > Coastal | place: USA: Alaska | collected...
CTGGCGACCACCGATCAGAACAACGACGCGGACGACAGCGTCCACGCCAACTGGCGCACGCGGGAGCTACCCCTGGAGCGGAATACGCTGGTGCTGTGCACACGGACAGCCAAGGGTTCGGATGCGTGCGCGGGGGTCGAGGCAGGGGGTACTTGAGAACAAGCATTCGACCAACGTTGAATCTCCCCTCTCCTCCGCACATCTGTAAGCAATTCACCCTGAATGTAAGCCATGCTCCGATGTTGGTTATAGTGCTTGTTCTCAATTAATCCCCAGCCCTGACATGGGGGTCATTTGGAGCAACCACTCGACTAATGTTGAGTATTCTTCTCCTCCTCAACGCGTCTGTAGGAGCATTTGCCCACAAGGTAAGTCTTGTTCCCACCTCCGGTCAAGGGCTTGTCCCAATGACCCTGCAGCGAGGAGAACCTGTGGAGGCGGCGACGCGACGTGGGGCTTCTCTACCTGGCGCCGCGCATCGTCGCCACCACGCGCTCGCTGCTCACCAAGTTCCGCGGGCTGCTGTGCGCCCCGGGCGGCGGCGGCGGCACGCCGTCCACGGTAGGGGGGTACAGCTTGACCCTGGGCTGACCGTGCTTGACTTCAGCGCTTGGAGCTAAGTAGGGGCTTTAAACTGGGGGACGACCTGCCTGATAGCGCATAGCCAAGCGCTCTTACGGAGCCTGTGATGAACTGCTTTTAAGGTTTGCTTTAGTTTCAGCTTGCGCCGCTACACAACGGGCCTGGTCGCCGTTTTCATCTTCATGAATCTGTGCGACAACCTCACCGTTGTGGGATTCGGCGGATCGCCGGGCGCGACGTATCATTACTTCAACGGCCTGGGCGCGCGGGAGTCGGGCAACAATGTGCACAGTTGGTCGGCAGAGGACGCCCTAGTGCGGGCGCTGGCACGGGCGGGGCGTCTTACCATGCTCACGGCCGAGGCAGGGAGGCTACTTAGAACAAGCACCTGACCGACGTTGAATCTCCTCCTCCTCCTTCGTATACTCCGCGTATCTGATGAGCGGGGGTTGATTGAACAAGCACTCGACCGACATTGAATTTCCTCTTCCTCCTCCGTATGCTCCGCGTGTCTGTATGAGCGGGGAGCTATTGAGAATAAGCACTCGACCGACGTTTAATCTGATCCTCGTGTTCCGCGCATCTGTATGAGCATTCACCCCGAAGACAAGCCATGCGCCGACCTCAGCCGAGTGCGTGTTGTCAATGACCCTTCTGAGAGGGGTGCGTGGCGAAATCGGCGAAGCATTGCGAGGGCCTCGGCGGAGTTGGGCCGTGGCTGTCGCGAGAGCATGACGCAGACAATGCAAAGCACTACGCGCATTACGCCAAGCACCTCAGTGCGGCGGCGGGCGGCGGCGGCAGGGGCTTCCACTCGTCCGCTTCTCAGCTGAACCTGAGCCGTTTTGTCATTGAGATCATCCAATGCAACCCCCAAAAGTGCTCACGTCAAGCCGAAAAGTGGACGAGTGTAAGCCCCTGGGCGGCGGCGCGTTGATGGGTGCGGAGGACTGGGCACACACCCTGGGCAGGGCGGTGCAGGTTGACCCTATCAAACCCACGTTGAAAGCGCCTAAAAACAAAGCGCTTGAAACTTAAATGTGACAGACTGCTTTCAAATGTTGCTTTCAATTTCAACTTGCGCCGCTACATCTGGGCGTGGCGGCGGATCTAGCAGGCGAGGAGCCCGGGGTGTCGCAGGCCGGCAGCGGGGGCGAGAGTGAGGGCGGCGGGGATGGCGTCGGCGAAGGAGGCGGCAGCGGTGGCGGTGACGGTAGCGGCGGCGGTGGCGGTGATGGTAGTGGCGGCGGCGGCGGTGGCGGCGGTGGCATTCGGGGCGGCGGTGGCGGTGGCGGTAGCGGTGGTGGCGGCGATGGCGGCGGCGGTGGTGACGGTGGCGGCGATGGCGTTCAGGGCGGCGGTGGCGGAGGGGTTGCTCACGAGCGGGGTTGGCGCGCGCGGGCGTTTGCTGGGTTTCTTCGTGATAAGATGCGCGGGCAGGGTGGCGAGGTTAATGGTATTAAATAAGGTTCATTGACAACAAATAAGATATACATTTTATTTCATTGTTTCATAACGTTCATCGAGCCCCGAGGCGCTTCACATGGTGGGCGTAACCAACCCCCTCCGCAATTTCAAGCGGACATACAACACACAAAAACTAGTGAATATTATAGCCCTCGACATCCCACGAATCCCATAGCACCCACCCTTGCTCCCGCCCTTCCAACCGCACCCTCCTCCCCCACCGCCCCCACAGCCCCCATCGCCTTCTCCGCCCCCTCATTCACCCACCTCAAACTCGTGCCACGAGTTGCTGACTCACCCGCCCCAACGACCACATTCACGTTATACGCCCTCAGTCTTCCATGGAAAGCTGCGCATATCCGGTGGGGGGGTCGCGGTCAAACGGGGACCGGATCTGCGCAGATATGGAACCGAATCAGATTTTGCCGCGGGGGTGCCGCGGGCCGATTGAAGTCCTGGGTCCTCGCTCACAACGACCCCCCGCCGCACAACCGCGCCCCGACATGACGCCCGCATCCGATCTACCAACATCGCGCCCGAGCAGCACTGCCTGGGGGTCCCCCACCGCCGCCGCCTCCACTGAGCAGGAGGGCCGAGCTTTGGCAGACCTCTCCCAAACGAAGATGCCTAACACAGAAGAAGCGCAAATGCCAAATGCCTCCAGTCGGTACGTCGCACCACCCCCCCCCCCCCGCGACGCCACCCCCTTCACGCGACCGAACGACCCGACGCTGGACGCTGACGCCATGCTCGCGGCACCGCGCCCCGCACCTCGCGCAGGGTCACGCTGAAGGACGCGGCGAAAGAAGTAGCGGCGTCGTCAACGAAGAAGAAAGTCGTCGGCGAACTAGCTCGGACCAAAGCGGCCGCAAGCGTGTACGGCACCACCCCCGGCCCCCGCCCCAAGACGGCGGCGCCCGCGACCACCGCCAAGGCGAAAACAACCCCCCCGCGTCCGGCGTCGGCGGCGTCAGCGGCGTCGGGGGCGGCGGCGGCTATGGGGGCGTTGGCATTCGCGCAGAAGCTGCAGCGGAGGACCTCGATGACCACGCTCAAGAGCGACTCCCAGCTCAAGACCGAGCCCGCCACCGCCACGGCCCACACCGCCCACTCCACCCCCGCCGCCACTGGCTCCAAGGCCGCGGCGGCAGGGCCTGACGCGCCGCTCCCTTCCGTAATACCTCACCTGCCAACCCACGCGTGGTGTCCAGCTGAAACCACTGCTAGTTATCTCACTCGATACCTCGAGGATGCTCAAAGTAGATTCGATTCAACTTGGGTCACGCCATCGCCAGTAAAAAAATAAGCAGAAAAAGGAACTTGAAGTGTCAGGCCCTGGGTTGAGGCGTACGCGCAATCTGTCATGGCGGGTCGCCCGAAGAAGACGACGCACAAGCCCGCGGTAGCGGCGGTGGTGGCGGCGGCGGAGGCGGCAGGGCCTGACGCCAGTCGCTCCCCTTTGTAGCTCAACTCACGGGACCTATGTAGGGCGAAAGCCTGGTGCCTCCTTATTTGAACTTATGCATGCGGAAGCGTCTCTCTCTCCCGTGTCAGCGTCTCTCATCTACCCCTTTGTAGCTCAAATGCCACCCAATCCAACCGTCGCGTGGTGTCCGGCTGAAATTACTGGCAGTCATCCCACTTCATACATCAAAGCAGGGGCTTACACTCGTCCAAGTTTCAGCTCAACATGAGCCGTTTATTGTCACTAACTCCGCCCACAGACCCAGCGTATCCCACAAAACGTGCTCACATTGAGCTGAGAAGTGGACAAGTGTAAGCCCCTGCCTCAAATGCGCGAAGTAGACTCAGCTACCAGTGAAAACACTGACAGGGGAACTTGAAGTGTGAGGCCCTGGGCGGGGGCCTACGCGCAGTCCATTATGGCGGCTCCGGGTCGCCCGACGTCGGCTCCCGGTCGCCCGAAGTCGAAGGCGCTGCATCGCAAGCTGCCGCCGGCGGCGGCGGTGGTGGCGGCGGGGGCGGCGGCGGCGGCGGAGGCGGCGGCGGGGATGGCGGCGGTGGAGGAGGAGGTGGCGGCGATGCCGGAGGAGGAAGAGGAGGAGGAGGAGGAGGATGAGGATGAGGCGGTGGATGCAGCGCTGGAGGCTGCGATGGCGGAGGTGGAAGCGGATGCGGAGGAGAATACGACGGCGGCGGCGGCACTCTACGCCCAGTGCCGCGCACGCAACTGGCTCCCCGCACGTGAAGCGGCGGCGGCTGAGGCGGCTTCACTCTACGCCGATTGCCGCGCACGCAACTGGCACCCCGCTCCGACGGCGGCGGCGGCGGCGGCGGCGGCATCACTCTACACCCAGTGCCGCGCACGCAACTGGTTCCCCGCACGTGAAGCGACGGCGGCGGATTCGGATTCGGCTTCGGCGGCAGCAGCTTCAGCGTATGCTTCGGCGGCGGATTCGGCTTCGGCTTCGATGTCGGGTTCTGATTCGGTGTCGGCGTCGGCGGATGAGGAGGAGCAGGAGCAGTCCCTGGCCGAAGGGTCGCCGGCCGGGGGCAAGCTCGAAGCGCGGCGCCAGGCGCGCCTCAGCGCAGAGCGCTGGGTAGGGCCTGCCAGATCTTGCCCGCCACGTCATCGACACGCATTTTAACCCGCGTTTCTTGAGTTAGACGGCATCCTTTGACGTGGCGAGCAATATCTGCCTTGACCTGTCATCGACACGCATTTTGAACCATCCCTTCTTGAGTTAGACGGAATCCTATGACGTGGCGAATACCATCTCCAGGCCCTAGCTGTGGGTGCACGCGGCGGATGCGGCGCAGCACGAGATCCACCGAGAGGGGGAAGCTGAGGCCTCGGCCGCCTCGACGGAGGCGCGCGAGCGGCGGCGCTCCCTGGACGACGCCGCCTCCTCGCCGAGGTGGAGCGGTGCAGGTTGACCCCAGGTTGACCCCGTGTTGATTGCGCTTGGTTTTCAGCGCTTCAAGCTGAAACATGATGAATCGCTTTCAAACTTTGCTTTCAATTTCAACGTGCGCCGCTACACCGAGCCTGCGCCAGATACACACCAACGCCAACGCCGCGCGACACTCCGTGGTAAGACGGTGCAGGTTGACCCTGGGTTGACCGCGCTTGGTTTATATCAGTGCATGAAGCTCAAATACGATAAATGCATTCAAGTTTTGCTTTCAAGTTTAACTTGCGCCACTACACCTCGCCCGCCGCTCCAGCGGCGGCGGCATGCTTAGGGTCCAAGGCGGCGGCGGAGGCGTGTACCATGGTAAGGAGGTGCAGGTTGAAACGTGTTAAAACCCGTGTTGAAAGCGCCTGGTCACAGCGCCTGAGACTAAAATATGATGAACCGCTTTCAAAAAATGCTTTCAATCTCAACTTGCGCCGGTACACCACGGCCGCCATGCGCGGGAACCTGGCGGCCATGAAGGCGGCGCGCGCGCACGACTGCCCGTGGGATGAGGCAGGTATTTTGAAGAGAGATAGAGAGACGCTTCCGCATGTATAACGAGGCACCAGGCTTTCGCCCTGCCCCCCGTTCGGTCATGAGAACAACGTCTCGACCGACGTTGGATCGACGATGAACCGAACTCGGAACGTGGGTGAATGCGCATAGGCCGGTCAGCCACCACGAACCGTGTCCGCGCGTCTGCATGAGCCATTGCCCTGAAGGTGAGTCGTGCGGGCTTGGCCGATCGCCTTTCGAGGCGTTGTTCTCGATGGCCCTCCTGCGAGGGCGTGTGCACGCACGCGGCGATGCGCGGCCACCTGGGGGTGCTGCAGTGGTAAGGCGGTGCAGGTTGAGCCGATGAAATTCATGTTGAAAGCGCCTGAAATAAGCCCTCGAAACTAAATAATGATAGAGTGCTTTCAAGTTTTGCTTTCAATTTCAACTTGCGCCGCTACACAGTGGGCGCGGGCACACGGCTGCCCGTGGGACGCCGAGACGTGCTCTGGGGTAGGACCTGCCAGATATCGCCCGCCACGTCATCCAATGCATTTGAACCCTCGTTGCTTGAGTTGAATGGCAGCCTATTCGGAAGCTGGGGCCGGGGCAAGCCCTGGCAGATATTGCTCGCCACGTGATGCAACATAATTTGAAACGTCGCTTCTTGAGTTGAGTGGCATCACATGACGTGACATGACGTGGCGAGCAACATGTGCCAGGCCCTCTTCTGGGGCCGCTTGGCGCGGGCACCTGGAGGTGTTGCGGTATGCGCGGGAGCACGACTGCCCGTGGGACGTCGACACCTGCGCCAATGCCGCGCACGGCGGGCACCTGGCAGGGCGGTGCACGGGTGCAGGTTCAAACCTGTGTGTGCACGCACGAATAAGACTTCGTTGGAGTGTATGACTTATTGCCCGGGTGTGATCGCTGATCGCTGGTGTGTGATGCTCTGTGATCTCACCACGTGCTACTCTATTGAAAGCGACTGGTTTCAGCGCTTGAAACTAAATACGACGCACTGCTTTCAAACTTTGCTTTCAATTTCAACTTGCGCCGCTACAGCCTGCAGGTGCTGGAGTGGGCGCGGGACCACCACTGCCCGTGGGATGAGTGGACCTGCGCGTCCGCCGCCGAGGTAAGCCGGTGCGGGTTGACCCTATGAAACCCAAGTTGAAACCGCCTGGAACTGAGCGCTTGAAACTAAGGTATGATTCACTGCTTTCAAATTCTGCTTTCAAATTCAACCTGCGCCGCTACACCGAGGGCGGGCGCCTGGACGCCCTGCGCTGGGCGCGGGGGCACGGTAAGGCGCTGCAGGTTGAAAGCATCAAAACGCGTGTTGAAGCTACAATATGATGAACCGTTTTCAAACTTTGCTTTCGAATTCAACTTGCGCCGCTGCAGCACGGGTGCCCGTGGTAGGACGGTGCAGGTTGACCCCATCAAACCCAAGTTGGAACTGCCGGGAACTAAGCGCTTGAAACTAAAATGTGAAGAACCGCTTTCAAAGTTTGGTTTCAAATTCAACGTGCGCCGCTACACCGTGGAGCGAGTGGACGTGCGCGGGCGCCGCTCAGGGCGGGCACCTGGTGGGGCGGTGCAGGTTGACACCAGCTTGACCCCTTAGACCCCGGGTTGACCACGCTTGGTTTCAGCGCTTGAAGCTATATTATGATGAACCGCTTTCAAGTATTGCTTTCAAATTCAACTTGCGTCACTACAACCTGGACGTGCTCAAGTGGGCGCGGGTCAACCACTGCCCGTGGCAGGGCGGTGCAGGTTGACCCCTGGTTGACCCCTGGTTGACCCCTGGTTGACCCCAGGTTTACCCCAGGTTTACCCCAGATTTACCCCAGGTTTACCCCAGGTTTACCCCAGGTTTACCCAGGTTTACCCCGGGTTGACCGCGCTTGGTTTCAGCGCTTGAAGCTTAAATACGATGAAGCGCTTTCAAATTTGCTTTCAATTTCAACTTCCGCCGTTACACCGTGGGGCGAGACGACGTGCGCGTACGCCGCGAGGTAGGGCGGAGCTGTTTGACCCCAGGTTGACCCCGGGTTGACCCCGGGTTGACCCCGCTTGGATTCGGTGATTGAAGCTAAATTGTGATGATCGCTTTCAAATTTGCTTTCAGTTTTAACTTGCGCCCCTACAGCTAGGTACGGGCGCCTCGACGTGCTGCAGTGGGCGCGGCAGCACGGCTGCCCGTGGGACGAGACGACGTGCGCATTCGCCGCGCGGGGCGGACACCTGGACGTGCTGAGGTGGGCGCGGGAGCAGCACTGCCCGTGGGATGAGCGCACGATTCACGAGGCCGCTAGCGAGGAGGTGCGCCGGTGGGCGATCCAGCACGCCGCAACGCGCTCCCGACGATGACACTGCAGTTGCTGACATTCTGAGCGCTAAGTATTCGTGGGAGGCACTGTTGACAGGCCAGCCAGAGAGTGGTGTCGAAAGTCAGGAGTATGTTTTATTGCTCTGCACTGGTGATGGTGGTGCGCTTTGCGGCCTCGCCTTGTGACCCGCGGGATTTTGGGGGGTTTGGGTTGGAGGTGCTGGACACTCGCCGTGACCCGGGAGCACGACGAGACGCGCACTTGCGTGCGTGGCGTTCGTCGCGGCCGCTCGTAGGTTCTAGAACGAAGAATGGGTGAACGACGAATTCATTCGTCTTCCACATGTAATGTAAATGAGTGAGATGTATGAAAATGCCATAAAAACTTTGGTCGTTTCCTTCTAGTTCAGCTTCTATGAGCGGCGCTTGCGTGACGCCCGAGCTGTTGACAGCGGGGTGTGCGGCCCTAACCATTAATGTGGCGCGTCAGTGAAAGGAACTCCGCGCTATGCGTCGCCGTTTGCGAAGATGAGCGTTTATATGCAGTTTGAGTCTCGATTCAGGTATTCGAGACAACGCCTTGTGTTATTTTTACTGTTCCCGCAAAGCGCGCTCAGATTGTCTGCAAACTGAGAGTGAGCGCGCGTATTGAATTTATACGTGATCCGAGCACGCGACCTCTCGAGTACCCGAAAAGAAGCGTAGGCGACACCGCCAACAAACTTAACAGACGCGCCCGATCGTTATTATCGTTCGGGTTGATCAGTTCAGCTTCTGATCTTGTCACCTGTCTCCTTATGACCTTCCATTGAGGCTCGCGCACCCGCGAACCGTCGGTTCCACGCCGCCGGGTTCATACCGGTTGTCTGGACGACATCGCACAGCGCTCCTCTGCGCTGCACCCGCCACGCCACCGCCGCCTCACGAGCGCATCGCATTCAACACTCAAGGTACAACTAGATTTCAACGACGTGGCGCGCGTTCAACAGTATTATCCAACAAGCCAACATGCGTACGAGAATGGAATCTCGAACCGACATGCGTCTGGCGGCGGCAGCACGGAAGCGCCTGCCGCAAGGTTGCTTCGAGGCCGCCACAGATCGCGGGAGGTCACAGCGTTGTGATGAGTCCGCACGTCTCGCGCTGTCTCACCAGATGTCTCACGATGTCTCACGCGCCGATTGCATCGAGGCGGCAGACCGCGTTGGCATGGCCGGAACGTCTTGTCTGCGCTCTTGGCCTCGAGGTCGCACAGACGAGCACCAGGGAGCACGTCTCCGAGGATGCAGGACCTGCACTCACCCGGGCCATTGTCGTCGCTCGGGCTTGGTCTGTACATGTGTCGGTGCGCAGCGTACGTACCGGTCATGCCCAGCGCTATGAACCCAACACCCTCGCGCCGAAAAACGCCCTGCTTACGTAACGATATAACAATATACAACCTCCCTCCGCTCGTCTTCCCTCCTCTCCGCCCACTTGCGCAGGCGCCGGCGCTCTCCGCGGCTAGATCCCGTGGAGCAATGCACACGACGCGTCGCGGTCGTCCACGTGCCGCATGCGTGCTCGTCGTCCTCGCGCTCGCCGGCATGGCGATGCCGTCGCATGCCACCGCGGTGGAGAGCGTGAGCGACGAGGCGGGCCTGCGCGCCGCGGTGAACGACAGCTCCGTCAGCGAGGTGGTCGTCACCGCGGACGTGAACATCACGGCCGGCCACCTCACAGTCCCCCCTGGCCGTAATCTCACGCTGCGAGGCGCCTGCGGTGTCGACAACGCATCCCCTTGCACACTCGACGCGAAGCACCTGTCCCGCCATCTCCACGTGATGCCCGGCGCCGACGTGCGCGTCAGCAACCTACGCCTGCTCAACGGCGCCGCCGTCAATCAAGCATGCGATTCGTTCCAACTCTTCTACGACGAGGGCCCAGGGAAGGACTATGCCACGAAACCTGCCGTGTACGAGAAGTGCCTGGGTAGGACGGTGCAGGTTGACCCTTTCAAGCTCACGTTGAAACCGATTGGAACTAATCCCTTGACACTAAAATATGATGAACTGCTATCAAATGTTGCTTTCAAATTCAACTTGCGACGCTTCACCTGGGCAACTGCAGCGCCGCGGCCTGCGCCCCCGCCTACTGGAGCTACGGCGTCTACACCGGGTTCCAGGCAGGGGCTTACACTCGTCCACTTTTCCGCTCAACTTATACTTACTTTGCCCCTGTCCGCTCAACTTAAGCTCACTTTGTCCCCAATATAACCCAAATTAACCCGTGGATGTGGCCCGATGGTGCTCAAGTTGAGCTCTAACGTGAGCGATGGGTTCCCGAAGCTCCTCAAGTTGAGCTGAGAAGTGGACGAGAGTAAGCCCCTCGTTGCAGGGTGTCAGCTTTCCAAAAGCGTACCGGCCATTGTTGGGCTACCCCACGATGGGGGACAAGGTGAGCCCTCGCTCCCCCCGCCTCCCGACCCCCTACACGCGCTCTCCACCAACGCGCATCCGAATGACCGCTCCAAGTGGCCTCCCTCTCCTCAACCTCACTTATTCTGCGTCGGGAGAGACCGTCGGTGTTTGCCGCGTGTAATGGTAATACGATTGACGAGTCACAAGGCTTTCGCCCTTGCCCCCGTAGCATCAGCCAATACGGCGTGACCCGGCGACCCCCCCCTGATTCCCCTGACCCCCCTGACCCCCCTGACCCCCCTGACCCTCCCTGCCCCCCTCCCCCCCCGCCCCCCCCACGTGCAGGTCACCCCGGAGCACCTGGCAGTAGGGACTGATGCATAGTGCTCGCCAAGTCATAGGATGTCACTTCACTCAATTAACGAGGTTTCAAAATGCGTTTGGTGACGTGGCTATCCCGGCATCCTGCAGTCCCTACCTCGCGTTGCTGCAGGCCTCCGGCACGCCCATGGCGACCATCATCCTCTTTTTAATCGGATTCGACACGTCCGTGCCAGGGGCTTACACTCGTTCACTTTCT
>Ga0307489_10003260_pt1 | contig 10781 bp, 12 predicted proteins | sample SB12metaG_FD_202247 | JGI IMG/M metagenome (GOLD analysis project Ga0307489, IMG submission 202247) | Sea-ice brine microbial communities from Beaufort Sea near Barrow, Alaska, United States - SB 1.2 | ecosystem: Environmental > Aquatic > Marine > Coastal | place: USA: Alaska | collected...
CCTGTCGGACCTTTCAACTTCGAAACCGGTTCCGCGGTCCAACAAGCCCCACGGCATCATCCCCCGGGGTAAGGCTTGGTATCAATCTTAGCATAGAGTTTCGATGCTCTCCACTCATCCACCACTTTCTCTAGTGCTTGCCACGTCGTCTACCACATACCGGTGCTTGCCACGTCCTCCACCACATACCAGTGCTTGCCACGCCATCCACCACATACCAGTGACGGGGACGTCATCCACCACATACCGGTGCTTGCCACGTCATCCACCACATACCGGTGCTTGCCACGTCATCCACCACATACCGGTGCTTGCCACGTCATCCACCACATACCAGCGCTTGCCCACGTAATCCACCACATACCGGGTCTTGCCTTGCCATCACTCCCCCCGGATATGTCCTGGTATCAATCCCAGCTCTGTGGTGTACGTGACCGTACTGCTGAGTGCCGTCGTATCAGGCGTCTTGACCAAACTAAGTCGACATGTGTAAGAGTGCACTTTGAGCAAGCAGTTAGATGATACCACGCCATACCTTCGGGGCGCAGCTCACAGTTCCGGGGCGTGACGAAGCACCGGTTGACCGGGCGGTACGAGGTAGGGGCATCCACCCGCCCACTTCACAGCACAACCTGAGCCATAATTGTTACCTGAGATTCTGAAACCACTGATTATATCCCTCAAAAAGAGCTTACGTTGAGCCGAGAAGTGGACGTGTGTAAGTCCCTGGTACGAGGCGCACCTGTGGGACTCGGCTTCGGAGCGCAAGAACGTGGCGCCCGGCGGGCGTCGGAAGGCGAAGCAGGTGTACCTGGGGGGTTACTCCACCGAGGTGGAGGCGAGGCCCGCCTGAGCTATCTGAACGTATGACTAGTGCTTGGTCTGTACTCCGTACTAGATGTAGTACTCGTACGGTCGGAGTTTGGTAATCTGGCCAAACGTTAAATGTGTTGCGGTAATTTGGCCAAAAGTCAGACGGTGGTACAAATACTACAAATTAAGTCGGAGCAGACCAGGCACTAGCTGCCCACAGTATACCCCCCTCAGATGTGGTGCACGAGGTGAGCTGGCGCCCCCGCCCTCTGCAGCCCGTGCATTATTATCATCTAAGCCCGTGGGTGTTTTCTCCAAAATTACATTTCGCATGATGAAATCAGCGTTTCATGAAGAACACCTCAGTAAAATGTCTCCTGATATCCACGTCACTCTGATTTATTAGTTTGTCAAGCGCCGTTCCATCTGATTTACATTTACCGGGCCGTTCCCTCAACCCTAGACCCTAAGCCCTACATCTGATGTAGCGGGCCGTGCGAACAGGCGGCGCGCGCGTTCGACAAGGCCGCTATCAAATACTGGGGTGAAGCCGCGCACTTGAACTTCCCAGTGGTGGAGTACTTGGCGGACATGCACGACATCAACACGCTGGCAAGGCCCGGCGCAGCGTCTTCTAAACCCTAGGCCATAAACCCTAAACCCTAAACCCTAAATCCTAAATGTTGCTCATAGTATACCAAACACTCGATGCACCCTCCATCCCCGTGGCCTCACGCTCGTCCCCTTATCAGCTCACTCTGACTGTCTACTATCTGCTCATGTGGTGTACTAGTGTGGCCGCACACATTTGCCGCATCGGTTCCTACTCCCTGGCGTCACGCGGCATCCTGTCTATATGCTCAGAGTTGAGCTGAAACGGGAACGAGTGCCCGGCCGTACACGCTGCCGACCGCAGCGCTCATCGCACAGCTGCGGCGCAACAGCAGCGTCTTCAGCCGCGGCGCCTCCAAGTTCCGCGGTCAGTCAACGCCGTCATTAATTTGTCACCATCCCGCCCACCTGCAACATCCCCTCAAGCCTCAACTCCCCGTGCACCCCTGAGCAGCCATGAATCCGTCAGTCTCCGACCTGCACTACAAGTCAGCGCACACCCCCAACTCCCCAAAGCCCCCTAGACAGCCATTAACTCGCTGCTAACTTCCTCCCTACTCGATTCCTGAGACTTACCCTGGGCAGCCATTGAATTGCCACTATCCCGCCCCCCTGTATCATCCCCTCAACTCCGCCCCCGAACCCCCGTGCGGCAGCCACGGACTCGCCGTTATCTCATCATCCTCGCACCCCCTAAACCCTAAACCCTAAACCTTAAACCCTAAATCCTAAACCCCACTGCAGGCGTGACGCGGCACCACCAGCACGGGCGGTGGGAGGCACGCGTCGGGCGCGTTACGGGCTACAGCTGCATGTACCTGGGCACCTACCCAACGGAGGAGGCGGCGGCCGTGGCCTACGACCGCGCCGCCCCCAAGTACTGCGGTCCCAAGGTAGGGCGGTGCAGGTTGACCCTATCAAACCCACGTCGAAAGCGCCTGAAACTAATCTCTTGACACTAAAATGTGATGAACCGCTTTCAATGTACATTCAACTTTTGCTTTCAAATTCAACTTGCACCGGCGCTACACCAAGGCGGTAACCAACTTCGAGTGCGGCAACTACCAGGACGTGCTGGACGAGTTGAGCCTGGAGAAGCAGGGGCATTTGGGCGAAGTCGACCCCGCCGCCGCGCCCGCGCCCCACCATTTTCTCGTCGCCGCCGACGGATGTGCCGCCGGAGGCGACGCCCGCCAGTCCCTCGAGAGTCACCTCCACCACCTCCTCCATCACCTCCTCCTCCTCCCCGGAAGCGACGCCAGCCAGTCCCTCGACAGCTGCGTGGTCGACAGCGCCGGAACCCTGCTCGGAAGCGTGGCGGCAGGGCCTTGCATACGTCTATTTCCCAGCCGACACATTACGCCTGAGTGTCCCTGGTGAAACCTCTTTGGTTCCCTCAGAGAATTAAATTTTGTAACCCCCGTTAACAAACGTTACCATCTCTCAGGTTGCTAATACTGATTCAATGGATCGTATCCCAGTCCCTGCTTGGCGGTGTGCGAGGGGCGGCCCGTGGCCAAGGGGAGCCTGGGACACGTCAAGCATAAGTTCGAGATGAACGCGCCGCTCGTGGTAGGGTCGCGTCATTTACCTTAATTTCTATGCAGCTCTGGAGACTGTCCTAATAGTACAATTCAAACCAGGGTGTTGCTACCTGAACACCCGAGGATGAGGCGAGAGTCATAGGCCGACAATCATGGAGACCGATTTTTGGCACGCACAGTTCAACATGGAAATTCAAACAACTCAAAGAACTCCAGTCTAAAACTGCGATGTGTTGCGTGGACAGTCCACAGAACTGCATAGTGTTGAGCGGTCGTATTCTGAATCTGCGGTCATAACCTGGATATACCGTTTGGCCTGTCCGCTTGAAACGGCGGATGATGATGGATGTCGCTCACCATGCGAGCGTAGTTCTCGCCATGCGAGCGGCCTGGGGTCCGATGCACGTCAGTTGACTACACACAAACAAACGACATTCTATGATGCGGTGAAAAATGTTTACTTGGCTCTGGCTGGAGGGGGTGGTGCTGAAGCGGCACAACAGCAGCGACTCAAACCTTTCCGACACCATCGGCTGGCTGGACATGCCGGCCGACGCCACCGCCAGGCTGGGGAATCTGGGAGAGTAGATCGTTGACACGCTGGGCGGATCAATGGGAAAACAGAGCACGTGTTCAAAACAAGGAGCCAGTACACTGGTGGCAGTCAGCTGGGTGGGTCACTGCACAGTTGAGTGTGCCGGGTACACGTTGTTGACAAACGAGGGGACACGGCCAGTACACTATGGTGTCAGTCTAATTGGTGACTACATGTACACTACACGGTAGAGTGTGCTGGGTGCTCAGAGGTTTGAAGTGTTGGGAGTTAACGCGTGGGGGGAGTGCTGTACGTGTAGTGTTGAAACCGTAGGATGACTTGTAATGTCAGACTTGTACGAGTAATGGGATGGCCTGACTCCCGACAGACAAGACCATTGTGGTACCTCGGATGGGGTTGGTTCATGCTCACCATGTGAGTGCCTTCCCCTCTGGATGTGCTGAATTGGGTGCGGGAGCACGGCTGTCCATACTCGGATCAAGGTCTTGAAAAACCGCGGCAAAGGCGACGAGTAGCTGCGTTCTGCATTGAATGTGTCGTTTCAAAACGTCGTGCGCGCTGTTCTTCTACGGTTCAATGACACTAATACTGGAAAGTGCCTACTCGTTAGTACAACATAAGTGGGTCACTCCAAAATATCAATGCAAGTAGAGCTAACTAGAGTACATCATCCGATACGAATGTACATTTCTTGCTCATCATCCGTCTCAAAATGTCAACGGGCGTAATGTCTGTGAACTGCATCATTCGATCGTGCCACCCCGCTTATGACATCTACTGCGCATGGGATATCACGGGTGCCTCGCGGCAGCGCACACAGGGTTCCCGCCGTGTCACACCCATCACTCGTCTATCACGACAACCCCGCCCCCCGCACCCCCGGCTGCCCCTCCCCCGCCGCCGCCACCGCCACCCGGGTTCTCACCCACATCCCCGTCCCCAACCCCGGCCCCGGGCCTGGCCCCGGACCCGGCCTCGCCGCTCGAAGCTTCGGCAGTCAACTCATCAGCAGCAAGCCCATCCATAACATGGTTCCCCGCGCCGTGCAGCGCCCCCGTTGAGTCGGTGATATCCGGCGTGCCCGTGTCCTCCCCCACCACCGCCGCCGCCGCCGCCGGAGCGCGCACCCCCGGTTGCCCGTGCTCCGCCAGCATCTTGGCGGTATCCTGCGGAGTCGCCAAAACCGGCGGCTTTCCCCCGCCCCCGCCCAGGGGCTTACACTCGTCCACTTTTCGGCTCAACGTAAGCGCTTTCTGCGGGATAGGAGGTGCATTCAGGGGTTGTCTAGGGGGTGTGTAGGGTATGTCAGGGGATATCAGGGGGTGTCTATGGTGTATTTTGTGTCAGAAGCAGCTCAGGTTGAGCTGAAAAGTGGACGAGTGTAAGCCCCCGCCCCCGCCCACATCCACCTCCCCGCCCCCGCCCCCGCCCTCGAGCTCATCCACGTCCACACCTTTAACACCGTCCTTACCCTCCACACCGAAGAACTCTTCCGGCGTGTAAAATCGCACACCCGCCGCCGCGGCAAACGCCTTGTCAGAGTCTGAGAAGTCCCCGGTGCAGGGCCCGGCAGACAACGCCCGCCACGTTATACTCCAGGGTTTAGGGTTTAGGTTTTAGGGTTTAGTGAGTGGGTTAGGGTTTAGGGTCCTAAACCCTAAACTCTAAACCCTAAACCTGTAGGGCCCGGCAGACAACGCCCGCCGCGTCATACTCCACAATGTCCAACCCCGTGTCTTGGGTAACTTGGCGTCACATGGCGTGTGGCGAGCAGGGGCTTACACTCGTTCACTTTTCAGATCAACGTAAGCGCTTTCTGTGGGATAGGGGGTGCACTTAGGGGTTGTTTACCGGGTGTTCAGGTGATGTTAGTGGGTATTAAAGGCGGGGGTAGGATGTATTTTGTGTCAGAAACGGCTTGGGTTGAGCTGAAAAGTGGACGAGTGTAAGCCCGTGGTGGCGAGCCCTGCCCCGGCGCGCCCCGCGGCGTCCCCCACAAAGAAGCACTTCTGAAGGTCGGGCACCACGCCGCCGTTGCACTGCTTCACCAGTCAGTAGTGACAAACGGATCCTGCTTCCCACGTCATAGGATTGAACATCTCCAATTAAAGTTCATCGAGCCCCAAAGGCACTTACCTGATGAGCTTTAAACACACCATCCACCATGACTGGTATGCATTCAGGCATGCGTCATGTGACGTAAGATATAATATAAGCATTAAATACGGTGGATAACGCGGTGAGCACTATGACAAAGTGCGCCAAACCACTTAGACACTTAGACTGACTTAGTGCTACTCAGTCTGACTTAGTGCCCGCTCGACCAATCAGAACGCTCCATTTGGACGACGTGGTACTACTTGTTGCCAAGTGTCTCAGCGGTTTCACGCACTTTGTCATACCCATAATGGCCCGACCATAAACGTCCACATGCCCTTGCCCGGCTTGCGGTACCCGCGCGGGTCTTTCTCAGACCCCGACTGCGTCGCGCAGAACGCCGCCAGCCAGGGCCCTAAGCTGGCTCCAGTTTTGCACGATCTAACATTCTTCTTCGAGGTATTATTTTAATCATATCAGAGACAAAACGACTCAAGTTGAGTTGAAAAGAAAACAGTGTATCAGGCACTTAAATGGCTCTTTCTTCTGCTCAACGTCAAGCATCCTCGAGGTATTATGACAAAGTGCGTGAAACCACTTAGACACCTAGCAACAAGTTGTACTAAGTCGTGCAAATGGAGCGTTCTGATTGGTCGAGCGGGCACCAAGTCTGACTGAGTAGCACTATGTCTGACTAAGTGTACAAGTGGTTTCACGCACTTTGTCATATTATTTGAGTGACAATCAGGTGTATGAGGACCCTGCCTGCATGGGCACGCCCACCTCGGCAGCGAAGGCATCGATGCGCAGCCGCACGATGTCCGACCGACCAGTGCACCTCTCGTTGCCCTTCAGCGCGCCCTTCACTCCCCCCTGCTTGTAGCGGCGCAAGTTGAATTTGAATCCGAAGTTTGAAAGCAGTCCATCATATCCCAGTTTCAAGCGCTTAGTTCCAGGCCCTTTCACCGTGTGTTTGATAGGGTCGACCTGCACCGCCCTACCTGGTTGCTGAAGATGACAATCTTGAAGCAGGGCCTTACACCAGTTCCAAGACTGTTTGCTCATATGGCACGGGTGTTCCCGTCTACGCGGATTTGGTGGGGAGAGCAAAATGGGAAGGCGCGTAGCGCGGTATGGTCACCATCCTTGAGTTCATAGACCCTCGCCCATACAGTTTTCAGTCTGCCGCGTACTGTAACTTGATCTACACTGCAATTTATATGAGCGACCGTCTATTAACTCAAGAAGATCCAAATCCCATTTCGCCCCCCACACCCGATCTGCGTAGGCAGTCCCAGACACGCTCGCCGTATCCTCCTCCTCGGCCTCAAACTCGTCCCCGTTGTAGCTTAACTAAAATGGAGGCGCCGCAGCTGCCTGGGAAAGGGGTCTGAAGGAAGGCACCGCAGCTGGCGAGGTGGGATGGGATGCGCCCCCACCTTGATTCCCTTGGCGTGCAGCGCGCGGAGCTGGGGCGCCACTGCGCTGCTCCAAAACTTGAAGTCGCGCACGTCGGTCACCAACCAGCCGGGCCACACAGTCACCCATCGCTGTTTGCCTCAAGTGTACCACCGGTGAACCCGTACCCCTACACATTCGCCGCGTCCTCCCCCCTGGCTTTACACTCGTTCCCGTGACAGCATTCAACGGAAGCCATCACAACTAATTTCCACATGACTGTGCCAATCAAGTGTTCCCGGCTGGAATCTCGAAGACGCTCGAACCTCGAAGATTCAAAATTGCTAAATGTGTGTACCAGTACACGGGCTGCACACCCGAAGGCAGACGGCGTTGGCGTGTCTGACTGAACGACGGTGTGTGATACACAGTGGTCTTACCGCGTGCTATTAATAACTTTGTACCGGTGCACTATGTGAACGTGACTGTGTTGCCTGAGGCTGCAACCGGGGCGCCGCGCCGTGCTCGGCCCTGCCATGAATCAGGGGCTTACACTCGTTCACTTTTCAGCTCAATCTAAGCCGTGTCTGACACACAAAAAGCACCCTACACACCCTACACACCCCCTTATCTCGGGCTACGCAACCCCTACGCGCACTCCCTATGCCATAAAAGGCGCTCAAGTTGAGCTGGGAAGATAGCGAGTGTAAGCCCCTGCCATGAATCCCTTCGTGCCGCTGATGGTATTCTGCAGCGTGTCGTCTAGGTCGAACGCGGCCACACGCCAGGGGCTTACACTCGTCCACTTTTCAGCTCAACTTGAGCCGTGCCTGTCACATGAAAACACCCTACACACCCTAAACACCCCCTGACACCCCCTAAACACGGGCTTCACAACCCTTACGCACACCCCCCTATCCCATCCAAAGCGCTCAAGTTGAGCTGAGAAGTGAACGAGTGTAAGCCCCTGCCACATGCGCGTTGGGAAGGCAGCCGGGGTCGAACCGCGCGAGCAGCGACGGCGCGTCCAGCTTGGGGTTCGGCTTGGGGGTGCTCACGTGGAACCCGCGCCCAGGGTCTGGCAGATGTTGCCCGCCACGTCATCGACCTGAGTTGTTCGAACCCTCGTTTCTTTAGTGGCATCATATGACGTTGCGAGCAATATCTGCCAGGCCATGCCCGCGCCAGTCGTTCTTCATCAGTCCCAGGGTCACTCCACCGGAGGGAATGTATCCGCTGCTGTTGCCGCCGCCGCCGGGGGCGTTAGTCTTCGTGGCTTTGGGATCGCCGCCGCCGCCGCCGCTCGCGCCGCCCTCAGGGTCCTTGCGCTTGAAGAAGGCCTGCATCGATGCCGTCGACGGGCGAAAGTGTGCAGCCCCGAGGTGCGACCTCCGGATGCCACGGACGACGCTGCTGACGCTCGACAGGGGCCGCGACACGGCGGCGCACGCAAGAGCCGTGGGCGGTATGGTGGCAGGCTCGGCGCACGGCGGCTCAGGAGCACGGGCGCGTTTCACGGTCAGCCACGAGTGGACGTCGGAAATCACAAAAGTTAGGTTTGGAAGGCGAAAGGGTGCCCACCTTTTCACGAATTGTTCCTTCCGACACATCAAAACTCACTGTATGCTTCCATAGAACGGCGCGCGCGGAACAACGCGCAGGGCATCGGTGTTTTTGGCGTTTTGCCCGTCGCGCGAACGTCCCCACCCCGTCGCGCCGCTGCCAACGAGCAGCGTCGGCGCGATAGAACCGGCGGCGAGAGCGGACACTGTGCAACTACTTGTTCCGAGGAAATTAAAAGATTGTAAGCAGTTCTGAAGTTCGACTCTGAGATCTAACGCAGGATGGCCCGCAAGAAGGCGCCCGCGCCTCAGCGGCGCCCCGACCAGGCGCAGGACGTGTCCCCCGCCAACGACCCCGCGACGGGCTCGAAGCGCGACCGCGACGGGGGCGATGCGTCTGCCAAGCCAGGCGGTGCCAAGAGAGGGCGCTTCGGAAGGGCTGAAGTCTCATCTGTCACCGTGCCGTTGCGTCGCCCTCGCCCCGACGGGCTACATGAAATCGCGTGTGTGATGGGGGTTTGCTACGGTCACGGTGGCGGCGGAGGCGGTGGAAAGGGTGTATTGATTGATGAGGAGGAAACAATCAGTGGCGGACACACCCACGTGCGCCTCGACGCCGTGGAGGTGGCGGACGGCACGACGCTGACATGGCGATTGCTGACCGTGCTGGATGGGCAACCCGGCGCCGCGAGGGACGATACATGGACGGCGGAGCGCGCTCCGGGCAAGCCGGCCGCGGCGGCCTTCCTGGAGCTAGTGCAAAAGGTAGGGGCTGGCCGATGTTGCCCGCCAAGTCGTCGACACGCATTTGAACCCTCATGTTTTTAGTTTAACATCATCCTACGACGCGACAAGCAACGCAATGTATGCGAGGTCCTACCGAGAGGATCTGCTCTCGGTGCGATTGGTGGGCACTTCAGCCGGCGGCTTTGCGCTGGCCGTGGGTGTGACTTCGGCCGCGCTGCGCGCCCCCCCGGGACACCCGGAGGAGGTCGGCCGGCGCGCGCACCACGCCAACATGCGGACAGCGCTAGCGTGGCTGGCAGGGCCTTACACTCCTTCCCTAAATGCACGCGGGTGTACAGTACACCTAGGCGCCACTCAGTCGTGATCTACATGACCTGTATGCCCTGATACCACTGCAGTACGTGCCTTATTATACGGGTTGAACTGTGAAGGACGCGATTGAAGGACCCTCATGGTTGGCCTTGCCTAGCTATTGGCTCCGCCACGCCAGCGCCGCAATCGCAGCCGGCGTGGAATCACCCTCAGCGTCGGCATCGGCGGCGGCGGCGGCGGCGGCGGGCTGTGCTATGGCCACGGGTGACGGGGCCCCGGAGCCGGCCACGCCCGCCAGCCCAGGCCCCGCCAGCCACGGGCTGCTCCAGGGCATCTACCGCGCGGCAGGGGCTTACACTCGTCCACGTTGAAGCTCAACTTGAGCGCTTTGTATGGGATATAGGGGGTGCGCGTAGGGGTTCTGTAGCCCGTGTTAAGGGGGTGGTAGGGGGTGTTTAGGGTGTGTAGGATGTTTTCTTGCGTCAGACACGGCTCAAGTTCAGATGAATGGTGGACGAGTGTAAGTCCCTGCCGCGCGGCCCGCCCTCCCGCGGACGCCCCGCAGCTGGCCGGTGAGTTCCCGCAGCTGGTGCCGACGCCGCGGCCCTACCAGCGCCGCGCCGTGGACTGGATGATTCGCCGGGAGAAGGGCGGCGCCGCCGCCGCCACCAAATCCGGGGTGATGGTCGGTGGCGGTGGCGGTGGCGGTGGCGGTGGCGGTGGCGGTGGCGGTGGCGGTGGCGGTGATGGCGATGACGCGTTTAATGACTACGCCAGAGGGGGTAGCGGCGATGGTGGCGGCCGCAGCGGCGGCGGTGGTGGCAGTGACGGCGGCGGCGGCGGCGGCGGCGGCGGTGGACAGCACACGCAGGATGTGCATGAAACGGGAGGGTTGCACCCTCTCTGGACCGAGCTTCCCCGCCTGCCAGACAGCGGCGGCGGTGCGTCCAGGAGCGGGCTGTACATCAACTGGCACACGGGGCAGCTGACGCTCGAAAGGTTCCCGTCCCCGCCTGACGTCCGCGGGGGCATCCTGGTGGGGCCTGGCAGATATTTCCCGCCGCATCATCCCACTTTCTTGTACCTTCGTTTCTAGACATGAGTAGCACCCTGTGACGTGGATTGCAATATCTGTCAGGT
>Ga0307489_10003261_pt1 | contig 10779 bp, 14 predicted proteins | sample SB12metaG_FD_202247 | JGI IMG/M metagenome (GOLD analysis project Ga0307489, IMG submission 202247) | Sea-ice brine microbial communities from Beaufort Sea near Barrow, Alaska, United States - SB 1.2 | ecosystem: Environmental > Aquatic > Marine > Coastal | place: USA: Alaska | collected...
GGGGATGGAGGCGGAGCTGTCATGCGTGTCCGATGCCTGGTGCCGAGATCGGGGCGGTGGTTGCGCCGCCGGTGGCTGCCTCGGAGACGCCGCTGCTGCCGCCGACGTCGACTCCTTTGCCAATGGTTCCGTTTGGCGGACTTGCAAAGGCAATTGCGGCACGTGCAACGACGAGGGCGCGTCGAGCGAGGGCGTACGTCCACCGCCGCTGGCGCTGTCCGAGCGCCGCCGCTGCACCTCGCCGTCGACGGTCGAAACCGCCGACCACCGGCTACCCCCCGCCGCCGCCGCCGGCCTCGTTGCCTTTGCCGCCGCTGCAGCCGACGTGGTTGTCGAAGCCAATTGGTGGTTTTGTGAGGCCGAGGCAACGGGCACGGCCGAGGCTACTTGTGTGCACGCTTGCTCACCACCGCAGCTGCCCGGGTCACCGCCGCTCGCCCACCGCCGGTGCTCGTCGACGACCGACACCGCCGCCCACAGGTTCTCCGCCTCCGCGACCCACTCCGACCACTCGTTCCCTGGACCACCCGCGGAGTCCATCGGAACACCGAGGTATAACGAGGCGAACAAACGTTCACGTGTCTCGAGAATGCTGACGAATCTGCCAAGTGGAAAACATCTCGAGTGGGTAGCGCCTCGGGTGCGGGTGTCGTATCACCGCTAGGACAACCGCGCTACTCGCAGCCAGGGATCGCCGTGTGTGCGGTGCGCCGGACGCTGTGTTGAAGGACTGGCGGCATTGTGTCCCCTCCATCGCCGGGCGCGCCGGCTATACGAACTTCTGTCCGTTTTTTCGAACGTCTCGCTCGACTTTTAGGGTTTCACGTTTTAGGGTTTAGTGCTGACGAGCTTAAGTTTAGGGTTTGGGATCTGAACTCTGACTCAGCACTTCATCACATGGAGGATATCCGATGTCCTAACGGTGTGTGGAAAGTTCGTCGACAACGATCACATCCGCTCGCGCGGGGTCGCGCGCAGTGACTTAGATGATGGCGGCTGCTGTGGTGGGCGGCCTAGCGCTCAGCGGCGGAGGCGGCCAGGGAAGGAGCGCGTACGCCGTGCAGGTACACTCTCCCCTTCACAGCGGTCGCACAGCGAGTAACAATGTCGGTTGGCTTTCCATGCGAAAATAACATAAGCATTGCCCTCTTTGAACGACGCTGTCAGTGTGGGGAGACGTGGGAAGCTAGCCGGCTGTGAGGGCACGAGGCGCCGCACGCGGATGCCCGATGGGCGCATGCATCGCGGAAAGCCTTGGGTTTCGTCACGGCGCTCGAGCTTCGCTTGTCGCCCCACGCGCCGAGAACCGAGACCCAACCATCTGTTCGCGTGTGGCTTGGTTGCTTCATTGGGGACGTGGCATCTCGCTCGTCCTCCCCCCGTCGCCTGGCTGCCGCTAGCCTGCTGCGAGCGCGCAGGAGGCACCACACGCTTAGGTCCCTACCATATACGGCGCATATACCCGTGTTCATCTTCGCGGCGCTCGAGCCTCGCTTGTCGCGCCTCGCGCCGTTGACCTCCAAATGAGATACTTTCGACGATGGATAAGACATCTGGGATAACAGCTGTATATGTTCTGGGAATATGGTACTCGTACCTCATCACTCTTCTACCTTCCCCCTCTGCACAGCTGGCGATTCGGAAGAGCGAGGACAAATTCTTCGCCGAGCCCGACGTACAGTTTCTGATAGGGTGGTGCAGGTTGACCCCGGGTGTGACCGCGCTTGGTTGCATCGCTTGAATCCAGAACACGTACGATGAACCGCTTTCAAACGTTGCTTTCAAATTTAGCTTGCGGCCTTACATCCAGACGCAGAGCCAAAAGAGGTCGGGGACGAAGAGCAAATCCAGGCGGACGAAAGGCAAGAAAGGCCATGCCGGGGGGCGTGAGGACTATGGGGACGCGGACGATGCAGGGCCAGGCAGATATTGCTCGCCACGTCATGGGATGCCATTTAACTCAAGAAACGAAGGTCCAACTGAGTGTCGATGACGTGGCGGGTAATGTGTGCCAGACCCTCGGGTGAGGAGTTCAGCGGGGACCTGCTCGGGTAGGGCCTGCACGTGCACTGGTACAGTATGAGCAAACAGTCAGGGCCCCGCCGGAGGAGTGCACGCTTCACACCTCCGGCACACCGGTACACTACCTATATGAGCAAACAGTCAGGGACCCCGCCTGGCAGATGCCGCCGACAAACCTGCCGGCTCTCAGGGCCGGGTATGGGATACATATCGCTCGCCACATCATACGATGCTCAAGAAACAGGGGTTCAAATGGCGTTTCAGTGAGGGGCGGGCAATGTATGCTAGGCCATATCCTCAGGTGCTTCGCGGTGTTCGACGGGCATGTCAACGCGTCGGCGTCGTCGCACGCGGAGCAGCATATGCTGCGGCACCTGCTGGAATGCGGCAGGGATGCGTACAGATTGCCCGCCACGACATCGACACGCGGCTCCAACCCCTCCCGTGCCTCGAGCTGAAGTCATCCTCTGACCTGGCGAGCAATATCTGCCAGGCCCATTGCCCACCACGTCATTGACACGCGGCTTTAATTCTTGTGTCTCGACATAAAGGTATACCTCTGACGTGGCGAGCAAACACGGCCTGTCCCTGCAGCACGGTGCGGACTCCCCGGAGGGTCCGCTGGAGACGGCGTGCGTCGCCGCATTCCAGGCCACAGAGAAGTCTTTCGCCCGGGCCAACGTACGGCCTGGCAGATTTTGCCTGCCACGTCGTCAACACCCAAGTTGAACCCGGTTTTTCTGAGTTATGGTATCCTATGACGTGTCAGGGAATATTCGGTTGTCCTTAGGCTAAGTCGGCGATGGGATGCTTCGGGGCGGCGATGGGGGATGTTCCCACGGGGGGCACCACGGCGTGTGTGGTCCTGGTGCAGCGGCGGCGAGGGGGGGGCGTAGCGGGGTATAAGGGGCAGGGCTGGAGGACATTGCTATTGCTCGCCACGTCAAGGGATGGAATTCAACTTAAGAAACAGAGCCGACATTTCAAAATGCGTCCTATGACATGTCGAGCACTATCTGATATTGCTCGCTGCGTCATAGGATGGAATTCGACTCAAGAAACAGAAACGAGATCCTAAACTTCGTCCTATCACATGGCGAGTGATATCTGCCAGGCCCTTATGCGGGGCACCCCTCGAATTTCGGAGACGACGGCGGCATGGTGGAGCAGAGGGTGGACGTCGTGGCGGCCAACGCCGGTGACAGCGGGCAGGGCGCAAAGGTACCCTATGAGCAAACAGTCAGGGACCGAACGGCCGGGCTAGGGAGGATGTTGTGGTGAGGTACACTGGTACTCTATGATCAAACAGCCAATGAGCGAGTGGTCAGACCAACGCCGGTGACACCGGGCACGGCATAATATTTACCAGGCCCCATTATTCACCTTGTCCTGTTATCCACCTGGCCCAATTTTCACTGGGCCCGTACCAGAGTATTCACCTGAGCGAATAGCCAGGGAACGTGTGGCCAAATGGAGGAGGGTGCGGCGAGGGTCAACCAGTCAGGTAACGAGTGGTCATGCCATAGAGCAGCATGCGGCGCGTGTGTCCTGGTACACTGGTATACTATGAGCAAACAGTCATGGACGAGTGGTCAGGCCAGTGAGAATGATGCGGCGAGCGTCTACGGGTACGGGTACACTGGTATATTGTGAGTATACAGTCAGGTTCAGCTAATACGACCGGCCTGACCAGAGAGGAAAGTACACTGATGGTGTGTGCGCAAACAGTCATGGAAGTGCTGTACGGACTCTGACAGCAGGGCGCTGCTAGTGCCGCTCAAAGGAAACAACGGAAGCGAATCCTCGTCAGCCAGCGGGTTTGTCCACGGTGTGGCGTTGCAGGTCGAACCGATGAAACCCAAGTTGAAACCGCCTGGAACGAAGCGCTTGAATCTAAAGTTTGACATGCTGCTTTCAACTTCTGCTTTCAATTCAACTTGCGCAGCTACACCACGGGCGCAGCGTCAACGACATGAAGCCCCAGCCCTTCGGCGGCGAAGTGCGCGGGCTGGTCTCGGGCGAGTCGTCCAATGTGTTGAGCCGGGCAGGTAACCGCGGCGATGGCGACGACGGCTGGTCCAGCCCCGGTGCGGGTAGGGTCTAGTCCCCGGCATGCACTTCTCAAAATGTCCTCCAACAGTCGTTCAACCCTCATTTCTTGTGTCAAATTGTCCTCCAAAAGTTCAATTTACCTCATTTCTTGGTACCTGCGCTTTGAATCCTATCTTTCCACGAGTTTAGTGCCAATTTGGCGTGGCGAGATTTATCTGCTGCACCCTCGGCGCGGGTTTCAAGCGCCTCACTCGCGAGCATAATCCGGACGACCCGCTGGAGGCCAAGCGATTGACGGACGCGGGCGCCCGATTAGGACGGATGCGTGCCAACGGCAGGGCCTGGCTGACATCGCTCGTCACGTCCTCCAACGCGCTGTGAACCCTCGTTTGACCAGGTCAACTGCATCCTACGACGTAGCGAGCAACTTCTGCCAGGTCTTAGCCAATGGGAAGGAGGTGGGTCCGATGCGCACGTACCCGGGCGGGCTGTCGGTGTCACGCGCCATTGGGGATCTGAAGAGCCCGGCAGTGACGTGCGAGCCCGAGTGCACGCGCCTGTCGCTGCCGCCGGGGGGCGCCAGGCTCATCATCGCCAGCGACGGGCTTTGGAATGCCATGAGCGATGAAGACGCGGCGGATACAGCGGCGGAGTGTGATTCCGCAGCAGGTGCGACCCAATCTCTCCAGGTCCCAATCACTGCTTTACAAGCAACATCGTCAGCCTACCTAGGCCATGTGACCGAACCCCGCGAAAAAACCCCACCGGAATCCTCAAACACACCTAATCGCTGCATCGGACCCCTCGAAGCCACCTCACTGGAGCCTGTGGAACGATCTGACTCGACCCCGCGAAACCACCCCACGTACTGCAGCGGCGGCGGACGCGCTACTGCGGAGGGCCTGTGCAGCGCGCGGCATCCACGACGACATCACCGTGCTGGTCGTTGACCTGCCGCCGCCGCGAGAGATGCTGCTGGCGGCGGAGGCTGTGCAGCCGGACGAGCGGAGCGTGCGCTATAGGCCTATCAGTAGCAGGCAGGGACATGGAAAATGGTGTACCGGTGATCGACACGTTGTCCACCACATAGTGCACGGTGGTACATTATGTGGTGGATGGCGTGGCGGGCACCGGTACACTATGTGGTGAATGACGTGGCGAGCACTGGTAAACCATGTGGTGGATGACATGGCGAGCACCGGTACACCGTGTGGTGGATGACGTAGCGAGCACCGGTACACTATGTGGTGGATGACCTGGTGAGTACTGGTACACTCTGTGGTGGATGACGTGGCGAGCACCAGTACAATGTGTGGGGGATGACGTGGTGAGCATGAGTATCTCGTCTCTGGCCGCGGTAACGTGGCGCCGCCAGACCCCGCGCAGCAGTTAGTTCCCGCCTCACACCCTCTGTCGGAAGCTGACCGCATGGAGGCTGATGTCACGGTTCGCGCCGGACGGGAGAACGTGAATGGCGCGAGGGAAGCTGGCAGGGACTGGCAGATAATGCTCGCCACGTCATACAAGGGACTGGCATATGTTACTTGCCACGTCACTCAACGCAATTTGTACCCTCGTTTCGACCAGTCAAGTATTGCTCGCCTCGTCATGCAACGTACATCGAACGTTAGTTTATTGAGTAAATAGACGCTGCATGACGTGGCAAGCAATACATACCAGGCCATATAAGCCGGCGGTGGGGGTGGGGGTGGGGGTGGGGGAGGGGGTGGAGGGGGTGGTACGGGAGGGGGCTGCCTCTCGTTTTTGTGTGGCGGCGGCGAAGCTTTCCTTGCGGATGATTTCGACGACACTGCCGCCGGAGATACCACACTGTACGAGGATTATTCGGTGGGCAAGTTGCTCGGCCGGGGGCAGTATGGAAGCGTCCGAATGGCGAGGCTAGACGCACATCTCTCTCGCCACATTATCCACAAGATTATGAGCTCTCGTTTCTTGAGTTGAGCATTGTCCTGTAACGTGGCAAGCATGATTTATCCGGCTCTTCCAAATGGCGAGGCTCAAGCGGAAAGGTGCCGGTTCGACCGATATGTCGAGGCGTGCGGTGAAATCCATAGCTAAGGAAGGGCCTGATAGATACTGCTAAGACTGACCCTCGACACATCTCAAACCCTGCACTTCTCCTTGGGATGAGTTCCACCATGTGATTTTCTGATATTTTCTGATATTTTCTGAGCATTTCCTGTTGGGCCCCACGCCACGGAGCCGTCCAAGTATTCTACCGATCGGATACGAGAAGAGATCGAAACCATCCTGGCGGTTTCCGGGCGTCACCCCAACCTGCCGACGCTGCACGCAATTTATGAGGAGAAATCGAAGGGGCAGGGCCCGGTGAATCATCCTGTCTGTTTGCTCATAGTGTACCGGTGTACCCGGATGTACCCAGTCACACTAGCCGCATCCTCCTCCTTGGCCTGGCCACTTCCTCCCTGACTGCTTGCTCATGGTGAACCAGTGTACCCGGATACGCTCACTGGCTCCGCCTCCTTGGGACTTTAGGATTTAGGGTTTAGGGTTTAGGGTTAGTGTACCCGGATACGCTCACCGGATCCGCCTCCTTGGTCTTAGACTCGTTCCCGATGAAATAATATTTGGTAGTAATGTAAGGCCCTGCCTGTGGGATAGCTCCCGGGACCACGCTGCAGGTGGTGCACGTTGTCACGGATGCGTACTTTGGGGTAGGGCCGTCGCATTTTTGCTCGCCCAGTCATCTGACGTATTTTGAAACCTCGTTGTATCGCCAGTATGGATAGTACAGCCTGTATATAGACTAGGAGCTAACGCTCCAGTCTATTCCTCACTCATCCCGCGCCTCGATTCCCATGTTAAATGGATTCCTACGGCATGGAGAGCACGACACGGTGAACATTTTTGCCGGGCCCTGCGCAGGGGGCAAGTTGTTGGACGCCGTGGGGCGCCGCAAGAGGTTCACAGTGGCGGACTGGGAGGCGGTGGCGGTGCAACTGCTGGGGGCGGTGTCGTTCATGCACACCCTGGGGGTGGTGCACCGGGACCTCAAGCCCGACAACATCATGCTAAAGCGCGCCTGGTAGGGCGGTGCAGGTTTTCCTGATAAAACCTATCTTGAAAGCGCCTGGAACTAAGCCCCCAAAACTATCATATGATGACCCGCCTTCAAAGCTTGCTTTCAATCTCAACTTGCGCCGCTACCGCCTGGGCCGAGGGCGCCGCGCCCAGCTTAGTCGTCGTGGTATGGCCTGCCAGACATTGCTAGCAACGTCATCAACCCGCTTTTGACACCTTGTTTCTTGACTCAAATGGTATCCTATCCTAGGACCTGGTGAGCAACATACCATATCTGCCTAACCCATTGCCTAACCCATCACGTCAGATACACGCCTTCTAGACCCTCGTTTCTGCATGTAAACGGCATCCTATGACGTGGCGAGCGATGTCTGGCAGGCCCCTACGCTGTGGACTTTGGCAGCGCCACGTTTTCCCGCGGCGGAAAGATGTTGAGCGGCTTTGAAGGAACCAAGTTCTTCGCCGCGCCCGAGGTTTATCTGTCGAGACCTTACGGGGCTAAGTCGGACGTTTGGTCGGTCGGCGTCTGCCTCATGGTGCTGCTCACGGGTGGGGTCTACGCTGGTCAGCCTTCAACCAAGTCGTCTGCTAGAGTACACCAAAGAACAGCATCTTAGACGAGAGAGACATTTATGTTTCGTTTTTCAACTATAGGCTACATGAAGGTACCCTCAGTTCGTATGAAGTAGGTCTACAGGTACTATGCAGTAAGTCTGAAGGCACTTAGAAGTTGGGCTGGAGACGTCTACGCATCTTAGTAGGTCCCCACGTCGTCACAATGCGTGAATCAACTATATCTATGTGACACGGCGAGCGCTAACACCTGGCCCTCCTGGCGGGGCTGCCGCCCAACGACCGCATCCAGGACGTGTGGAAGGACATGCTGCACGGTAGCGCCTGGCAGATATTGCTCGCCACGTCATCCATCCGCATTATATACCCTCTTTATCTGGATAACGGCATGCTATGACGCGGCGAGAACGTTCTGCCAGGCCGTGCTGAACGGGAATCTGCCGCGCATGCCGGCGTCGACGCCGCTGCGCTTCATGGAGCTCATGACGCTGCTGCTGGTGACTGACCCCGCAGCGCGCCCCTCCGCCGCGGAGGCTCTGGCGGACAATGCGTGGTAGGGCCAGGTGGATGCTGCTTGCAACAACATTCCCACCAACTGAGTTCCTCGTGTCAATGCCCACATGTGAGTTCTTCATATGTCCTACACGTCTTGTGACGTAGCGAGCACAATCCGCCTTGTGACACCTTGTAACGTAGCAAGCACAATCCACCTGAATGCACCTTGTGACATAGCGAGCAGACTCCTCCAGACCTTAGAGCCGGGTTGTTGCCCGCGGGTATTCCCGGGAGTGCGGCGGGCATGGGGCAGGGGCTTACACTTGTCCTCTGTTCAGCTCAACTTGAGCCGTGTTTGATACAAAATACACCCTAGACACTACCTAATACCCCCTAAGACCTCTGAACAACCCCTCAATGCACCCCCTATCTCACATAACGCGCTTACGTTAAGCAAAAGTGGACGAGTGTGAGCCCCTGGCATGGGGCTGGCGGGGATGGCATCGAGAAAGGCACAGGCGTCAGCCACCGGTGAATATACTTTGCCGACGTTTGACACTGTTGGAAGTGACACGTCCGTCCGAGCCGGCGCCGCCGCCGCTGCGTTGGATGCCGCCAACGCGTGCGGCGACCGTGGGCAGGCGGCAGAGGCGGCTACCGTGGCGGTACGGCCCGGCATCACCTGTTTACCACACTCTTTACTCGTTGTGTACCCAAACCCATTCACCTCTTCCTCCTCCTCCTCGTCCTCCGCTGCCACCGCCGCTTGTATATCTTGCTCATCAGACCTGGTGTTGTCATGAGTTATGATGACGTGTTGTCATGTGTTATGTTGACGTGTTGTCATGAGTTTGTGTACTAAAGTGGTCCGTTTCATCCTGGGCCTTACGCAGCGGCGATGCACACGGCGGCTGCGATGCACGACGGGAGCCACCGCGGCGGGCGACGGACCGCCAACCCCGTCTCGGGCCCCGTCCTGGACCCCTCTCCGTCTCGAGCGTCCGCAGATATCGAGCTCGAGGGATCGACGTACCGCGCAATGGGATCCTCGGCAGGGGCTTACACTCGTCCACCTTTCGGTTTCATGTGAGCACTTTCTGTGTGGTAGATTTGGTGGTCCCAGTGGCCAAAACGGCTCAGGTTGATTTGGTGAGTTGACGAGTGTGAGCCCCTGGTCCTTGGTTCGCATGCAGTTCGAACGTGCGGCCACCTTCATTCTCTCGGCAGGGCGGTGCAGGTTGACCCTATCGAACCAAAATTGAAAGCGCCTGGAACTAAGCGTTTAAAACCAAAATGTGTTTAACTGCTTACAAATTCTGGTTTCAAATTCAACGTGCGCCGCTACATCTCGGTGGTGCTAAACCCTAAGCAGGTACGGCTGCTAGTGGAGCAGTTACGTAAGGGGCGGGTGGAGGATACCGACGCAGTGCCGGCTGCTCTGTTGGAGGCCACTCTGTGGACCATCGGGGCGAGAGAGGCGGTAGGGTCTACACCCCTAAACACCTCCTAAACATCCCCCAAAACACCTCCTAAACACCACCTAAAGTCCCCCTCAACACGCCCTTAGCACCCGTAAACACCCTCTAAACACGCCCTCAACACCTTTGAAACATCCCCTGAATACCCCCTACAAACCCCGCAAACACCCCCTTGAACACCCCCTAAATACTCACTAAACACCCTCTCGCAGGTACTGCGCAGTGCGTCATAGGATGCCGTGTAACTCAAGGAACAAGGGATCAACATGCGTTGGATGACGTGACATGACGGGCAATATCTGTGAGGCTTTCAGAGACGGCGATTCAGCTGGAACTTTTGAGGGGGCAGACGCTGAATGCGATTCAGGACGAGGTGGGTGGGCGGACGGACGTGCCAGGAAACCCGGCGGACAAACAGGGGTTCATGGTAGAGCGGCGCAGGTTGAACCCAGGTTGACCCCAGGTTGACCCCAGGTTGACCCCGAGTTGAAGGCGCCTGGTTTCAGCGCTTGAAGCTGAAATATGATGAACCGCTTTCAAGTTTTGCTTTCAGTTTCAACTTGTGCCGCTACATGATGCTTCGTGGGAACTCGCTGGGAAACATGTTCTCGGCAGGGCGTGGCACTTTCTGCTTGCCACGTCATCCAAAAAGATCTGAGCCCTCGATTCTGTACAAGTATGCTTGTCGAATTAACCTATTGCTGGCGATTGGGGGGGTTTAAAGTCGCTAGTATAAGCTAGTGTAGGGGCTAGTGCTTGGTGGATTAGTGGGTTGGTATTGGGTACTACAGTGGGTTGGTCGAATAGGGTGGTTTAAACCAGGCTAGTTTAAGGTCACGCTTCCCCTAATTCCGGATTTCTACCAAAAAAGTTTACGAACGAAAATACGACTCAAGATTCTTGAGTTAAATAGTCGCAAAATACATTTTGACCCCCACTCAGTTCTAGGAAAGAAAACTTTTCGAAAACATTTTTTTTTCATTATTTTTTTGATTTTCCTGGGTATGGTCGCGCATCTCAGGGTTGGGCTGAACGGAATTTTGAGCTGTTTGTTTGATCACACATCAGCTCCGTGTTTCTGAGCAAAAAATAAATG
>Ga0307489_10003262_pt1 | contig 10777 bp, 14 predicted proteins | sample SB12metaG_FD_202247 | JGI IMG/M metagenome (GOLD analysis project Ga0307489, IMG submission 202247) | Sea-ice brine microbial communities from Beaufort Sea near Barrow, Alaska, United States - SB 1.2 | ecosystem: Environmental > Aquatic > Marine > Coastal | place: USA: Alaska | collected...
TGTTTAACTCAGGACACCAGCGTTCTACACGTGTTGGGTGACGTGGCCGGTAGATTGCAACTTGCGTCTCACCCTACCAAAACTGATCGCCTGTGAATACGCCGCCTCTGCTGAGGTGAAATCACCTGATTTGAAAAGGTCGTTGCCGCAGTTCTTGGCAGCCTCCGCCTTGGCAACCACCTCGGCAAACACGTCATCCTCGTTGTAGCGGCGCAAGTTGATCCTGATAGCAGAAGTTGGAAGCAGCATAGCACGCTTTAGTTTCAAGCGCTTAGATTCAGGCGCTTTCAACGTGGGTTTGATAGGGTCAACCTGCACCGCCTTACCTCGTCCGATGAGTCATCCTCCTCGATAGCGATGCGCTGTCGGCCCGATGGAGCAGCTGCCGCACTCGGCGTGGGTGGCGGCGGCGCCGCAGCCTCCTCTACTGTGTTGCGTCCCGTGGGCAGAGGCTTACACTCGTCCACTTTTCAGCTCAACTTGAGCGCTTTGAATGGGATAGGGCGTGCGCATAGGGGTTGTTTAGCCCGTGTTAAGGGGGTGTTAGTGGGTGTTCAGGGTGTGTAGGGTGTCTTCTTGTGTCAGACACGGCTCAAGTTGAGCTGAGAAGTGGACGAGTGTAAGCCCCTGCCCGTGGGCGGCGGCGTCGTCGCAGCCACCTTGCCCGGCGTAGGCGGTGGTGTCGTCGCCGCCACATCCTCATCTGACGAGTCCTCCTCCTCGATGTGGTGGCGCAAGTTGGATTTGAAAGCAAAGTTCGAAAGCAATTTATCATGTGTTAGTTTCAAGCGGCTAGTTCCAGCGGTTTCAACGTGGTTTTGATAGGGTCAACCTGCACCGCCCTACCTCGATGGGGATGCGCTGCCGGCCCGGAGGAGCCGGCGTAGGTGGGGGAGCCGTAGCGGCGGAGGCCTCCCCCATCTTTTCCACCTCCTCATCCGATGAGTCCTCCTCCTCCATGGTAACACGCTGCAGGCCCGGAAGCAGGGGCTTACACTCGTCCACTTTTCAGGCCAACTTGAGCGCTTTGTATGGGACAGGGGGTGCACGTAGGGGTTATCTAGCCTGTGTTTAGGGTGTTTAGGGGGTGTCTAGGGTGTGCAGGGTATTCTCTGGTGGCCGACACGGCTCAAGTTGTGCTGAGAAGTGGATGAGCGTAAGCCCCTGCCCGGCGGCACGGCGGAGTTGACCACCGGGTTCGGCTTGGGCGGCTCGGGCGCAGTTGTCGCATCCTCCTCCTCCACCTCCTCCTCCTCGCTGTCATCGTCGTCGCTATCCTCCTCAATGACCACCGCGCGCCGTCCTCCAGGGGCTTACACTCGTTCACTTCTCAGCTCAACTTGAGCCGCGTCTGACACAAGAAAACACCCTACACACCCCAAACACCCCCCGCCACCCCCTTGACAAGGCCTACAAAACACCTGCGCGCACCCCTTATCCCATACAAAGCGATCTAGACAAGCTGAAAAGTGGACGAGCGTAAGCCCCTGCCGACCTCCCGCCGCCGCTGCCGTCGAGCGTGCACCACCGCCGCTGCCCCCCCCCGCTATATTCGCAAACTCCTTTCGCGCCATGTCGGCATCCGCGCCGCCGATGCCGTCCATGCCGCTGAGCATGACCTGGGCCGCCTTCTGCATGCACGCGTTCACCTCCGCCGTCAGCGTCGCGTTGTCTGCGTGAAGGGCCACAGCCGTATCACGCACTACGCTGGTCAGCACCCGAACTTAATTGCAACTAGGCCGGACACAAACAAAGTCATGATTCGGCTCGACCGGCCGACCGAAAAGACAAATCAGAGTGATGTTGATACCACATGGTACCCCATTATGTCCGGTCAGGTCGGTCGGACTGATTGCAGGTAAGTCCATGTGCGGAACAGCGTAGATAACCCGTTCCCACCCGGGTTGGCGCGCACCACGGTCTCGTAATCGTTAAGCGCCTCCTCGAATTTGCCCTGCGCGGATAACGCGGCGGCGCGGCGGTGGAACCCCTTGGTGTAATCCTTATCCGCGGCGATGGCGGCGCTCGCATCCGTCTCGGCTCCTTGGTGTACCGGCGCAAGTTGAACTTGAAATCAAAGCATGGAAGCGGTTCATCGCATTTCACTTTAGAGCTGGAACCAGGCACTATCAACAGCGTAGCACGTGGTAAGTTCGCATAGTGACACACACAAGGGGTTGAGTCAAAAACCCAAGGCGCAGGACGTCTTATTCCGTGCTTGCACATGCTGGGTTCAACCTGCACCGCCTTACCTTGGTACTTTCGGAGCTTGAGGCGGGTAGCTGCGCGGTTGGCCAACAACACGGCGCTGGCTTTGGGCTCCGCGCAGACCTTGATAGCGTTGGAGTAGAACTCCTCGGCTTCTTGGTACTTCTGTGCCTTGAACGCGGTATTGCCCATTTCCTTCATTGCACCCGCGGGGGTGGTCGGACCCGCGGGGGTGGTCGGACCCGCGGGGCAGGGGCTTACACTCGTGCACTCTTCAGCTCAACTTGAGCGCATCCGGTTTGACAGAGGGTGCAGTTGGGGGTTGTTCGAGAGGTGTTTGGGGGATGGTAAGAGGTATTAGGGTTGTTTAGGGTGTGCTTTTGTGTCAGAAACGGCTCAAGTTGAGCTGAATAGTGGACGAGTGTAAGCCCCTGCCGCGGGGGTGGTCGGCGTCGGAGCGTGGGTCGGCGCAGGCACAGGGTTTGGCGCCGGCACAGGCTTCTGCTTGGCTGCAGGCTTGGCGGCGGCCTTAGCGGGGGCGGGTGTGGGCGTGGGCGCAGCGGAGGGCTTCAGAGTGCCGGCAGGCAGGGGCTGACACTCGTCCACTGTTCACCTCAACTTAAGCGCCATCTATGTGACAGGGTGTGCAGTTAGGGGATGTTTTAGGCGTGTTCAGGAGGTGTCGGGGGGTATTGAGGAGTATCAGGGGGTGTTCAGGGTGTATTTTGTGTCAGAAACGGCTCAGGTTGAGATGATAAGTGGAGGAGTGTAAGCCCCTGCCGGCAGCGCGCGCCTTGGCGGTGAGGGCTTCGGCCGCCTCGATCTCTGCCAGCACGCCCTTGTTGTAGCGGCGCAAGTTGAATTTGAAAGCAAGAGTTGAAAGCAATATAATACACTTTAGTTTCAACACACTAAGTTCCAGGCGGTTTCAATTTAGGTCTGATAGGGCCAAGCTGCACCACCCCACCTTGTGGCGAGGAAAAGCACGCTTGACAACAGCGTAGTCCAGCAACGCATCCTTGCAGGAGAGTCATAGATAACGAGCACTCGAACCGAGATCGGACACAACCTACCATCTGGGTGGAGGCTCATACAGTCGGCGCGGACTTGGCTCGTCGATTCAATGTCGGTCATGTGCTTGTTCTCAATAGCCCCTGGAGCTTTTAGGGTTTAGGGTTTACTAACACCTAAATTCTAAACCCTGAATTCTAAACCCTAAACCCTCAAGTGCTCGTTCTCAATGACCATCCTGCCTCGAGCAGTCCGAGCTTCACACGAGCGGCGGCGCGGCGGTGCGTGGCCTTGATGTAGCGGCGCAAGTTGAATTTGAAAGGCAAACTTGAAAGTAATTTATCATATTTTGGTGTCAAGAGATCAGTTCTAGGCGCTTTCAATTTGGGTTTGATGGGGTCAACCTGCACTGCCCTACCTTGACGTGGGACCCGTCGAGAGAAAGCGCGGCGGTGGCGTCCTCCTCCGCGCCGGCGAAATTCTCGAGCTTCAGGCGGCAGGCCGCGCGGTTGGCGTACACCCCGTGTTAGTGCCCAGCACATATTGCTCACCACGTCAAAGCACGCCATTCTACTCAGTGTCGGCGTTCCTTTGAAGGTCCATTTTCTCAAGGATCGCGACAAGGTCGGACAGTCGGCGAGTCGGTCGGTGGGATTGTCTAAACGGACAGTTCGAACGGGATTCGAAACCATACCTCCGATACCAGACCCGACACTGAGTTTAATTCGGAAAACGAGGCTTTACGGCATTTTAGGTGACGTGGCGAGCTCTGTTATCTGCCAATCTCTACCGCGAGCGCAATGCACCACTTCGCCGGTAACGTCAGGATGCCGTTTAACCAACATACCGAGGGTATAAAACGTTTTGGGTAACGGCCTTGATTTAATTTACGATTTACCGATGCTCCAATCATTAGACCCCTATACCACCTTCTAACAAATATCCCCCCCCAGTCCGTTGGGCGACGTGGCGAGCAGTATCTGGCAGGCTCTACCGCCAGCGCGATGACATTGTTTCCACCGCCGCCGCGCGCCCCAAGGCACCCCGTGTACAGCGCCTCCGCCGCCAACCAGGGGCTTACACTCATTCACTTTTCAGCTCAACTTGAGCGCTGTGTATGGGATAGGGGGCGCGCGTAGGGGTTGTGTAGCCCGTGACAAGGAGGTGCGAGGGGGTGTTAGGGGAATCTATGGTGTGTAGGATGTTTTGTGTGTCAGACACGGCTCAAGTTGAGCTGAAACGTGAACGAGTGTAAGCCCCCGCCGCCAACATGTCCCCGCGCTTGAACGCCTCGTCGCCGGCTTTCTTGATGCCCTCCGCCTCGTGTACCTGCTCCATCTGGGGTTAGGGACTGGCATATATGTGATGGGTTGGTGACTTCCATATTTGGAGTCCGGGAGTCCGTCCCAATCCGTCCGCATCCGAACCTCTACGAGTACCGAATCCGTCCGAATCCTATAGGGTCAAAGTGCCCATACAGACTGTAAGATGCCGCAAAAGAAATCCCCTTGCGGGGCTCTTCGGAATCCGCCCGAATCCGACCCTCCATCGAATCCGTCCGAATCCGGAAACGCCATTCCAGTAAATGTGTCCGTCTTATGTCTTCAAGTCTAACGATCGGAAAAACATTAAAGTAGATCCCTCTATTTATATTCCCAGAGAAGCCCAACTGAAGTGTCCATGAAGCGACCCCTCAAATTGCTGGCCACGTTATAGGATGCCATTGAATGTAAGAAAGGACGGTGGAAATGCGTTAGATGACGTGGCAGTCGGTTTCGCTCTGGCCTACCGAGGGAGGGGCGTCCTCGTCCTCCCCCTCCTCCTCCTCTTCGTCCTCGCTGTCGTCCTCCTCCTCGATGTAGCGGCGCAAATTGAATGTTAAAGGAAGACTTGAAAGGGCTTTACAATATTTTAGTTCCAAAGTGCTCAGTTCCAGGCGGGTTCAACGTGGGTTTGATAGGGTCAACCTGCAACGCCCTACCTCGATGACAATCTTCTTGCGTCCAGCGGGGGTCGCAGGCGGGGCGGCAGCAGCGGCGGCGGGGGCCGCGGCACCGGGTTTCACCTCGTCCTCGTCATCCGAGTTGTAGCGGCGCAAGTTGAAATCGACAGTAAAAATTGAAAGCGGTCCATCATATCTGAGTCTCGGGCGCTTAGCTTTAGGCGCTTTCAGCATGGGATTGATGGGGGCAACCGGCAACGCCCTACCGAGTCCTCTTCAATCTGAACCTTCTTGCGTCCAGCAGGGGTGGCGGAAGGGGCGGCGGCTGCGGCAGTGGCGGTCGTTACCGGTTCCGGCTCGGGCTCCTCCTCCATCTCTTCGAAAACCATCGGTCAGGGGCTTACACTCGTCCACTTCTCAGCTCAACCTAAGACATGTTGGTACGAAAACACACCCCTAAACGACCCTTAACAGCCCATTACACCCCACAAACACCCCCTACACAACCTTTCACGCACCCCCTGTACTACAAAAAGCGCTCACGCTGTAACGAGTGTAAGGCCCTGCCATCGGTCCCACACGGGCGGGCTTCATCGACCCCGCCTTCTTCTCATCCACCACCGCCTTCTTCTCTGCCTTAAGTGCGTCTTTTGCACTCCCAGTCAGCAGGGTCTTAGGGTTTAGGGTTTAGGGTTTGGGAGGGTCATTGTGAACAAGCATTTCAAGATCAGGGCATGAATCAGATTCTGGGTGAATGCTCGTACATTCGGACGGACACGGTCCGTCGATTCATCGTCAGTCGAGTGTTTATTTCTCAATAACCCCCTGCCAGACGAGGCGGCAATGGCGGCGTCGTAATCTAACATCGCCCCATCATGCTTACCCAGCTGTGGAGGCGCAAGTTGGATTTGAAAGCAAAAGTTGAAAGCACGGTGTCGAATTTCAGTTCAAGTGCCTAGCTCCAGGCGGTTTCAAGATGGGTTTGATAGGGTCAACCTGCGCCGCCCTACCCAGCTTCACGCGCGCGGCGGCGCGGCGGTGGAACGCCTTGCCGTAGCTGCGCAAGTTGAAATTGAAAGCAAAGTTGAAAGCGGATCATCACATTTTAGTTTCAAGCGCTGAAACCAAACGCGCTTTCAACTTGGGCTTTGATACTGTCAACATGCACCGCCCCACTTTGCCGTAGCCGGGCTCCAAGCCAATGGCAGGGGCTTACACTCTTCCATTTTTCAGCTCAACGTAAGCGCTTTGTGTGGGATAGGGGGTGCGTTTAGGGGTTGTTTAGGGGGTGTTTATGGGGTGATAGGGGGTATCAGGGGTGCGCAGGGTGAGTTTGTTTCTGAAACGGCTCAGGTTGAGCTGAGAGGTGGACGAGTGTAAGCCCCTGCCCAATGGCCGAGGAGGCGTCGCTGTCAGATCCCTCGAAGTCTCCCAGGTGGAAACAAGCGCCAGCGCGGTTGCAGTAGGCGGCTGACATTCCCGGCATGTTCACCAGGGCCTCCATGTAGGGCCAGATGAACGTTGTCCGCCACATCATAGGTCCGAGCAAGGGCCGGCAAAGTGACCGCAGAATTTAATAGTTAACAGACTGTAAACGTACTTTAGGGTTTAGTGCTTATGTCTTAGGGTTTATTTTCACGAGACAATCTCCCTAATATTCACCTAACCCCCCCCTCAAATCAAAATATACCCCTCTTAACTGGTAACTTCTGAGGTCACCATACCGGCCCTTGCTCAGACCTATCATAGGCTTCCATTGTACGAATTTAACTTGTTTAAGTGAGAGTTTACAGTGCGGTCGAGGGACGGAGCATTCTGTACTTGTCAAAGCATGCTCGACTCGTGACATGATGACGGTTAACTCGACACGCCTGGATTCACTATGTGGTGGATGATGTGGCGATCACCGAAACGCTATGTGGCGGATGACGTCGTGAGCACAGGTCAACCATGTCGTGGATGACATGGCGAGCACAGGTAGGTCCGAGCAAGGGCCGGTAAAGTGACCCCAGAATTTACCAGTTAATAGGGGTATATTTTGACTGCAGGAGAGTATTAGGGTGGTGTCAGGGGGGTCAGTTCGTGAAAATAAATCCCTACGACCTAAACACCAAACCCTAGAGTACGTTTACAGTCTGTTAACTGGTAAATTCTGGGGTCACTTTACAGGCCCTTGATCGGACTTAACCGGTACACCATGTCCCTACCTCAGTGTACGCCGCAGCGGCTGCCGCGAACTCGTGCTTCTTGAAGTGGTCGTTGCCCCTCTATGTAGCGGCGCAAGTTGGATTTGAAAGCAAAACTTGAAAGCAGTTCATCACACTTTAGTTTCAAGAGCGTAGTTCCAGGCGGTTTCAACGTGGGTTTCATAGGGTCAACCTGCACCGCCCTACCTCGACTTGGCCTCATCTCCCTCGGCGTGTTGGTCGATGTGGCCCGTGCGAAGAGCGATAGTTGACGGGCCGAACTTGCCAGGTGTCGGCTTGGAAGCGGAGGTGGAGGCGGAGGAGGAGGATGCGGCCTGAGTCTTATTCGCCGCCGCCGCTGGTTTCTTCTTGTCGAAAGGTGCGAAGCCTACCGGTTTCTTCTTGGACGGGGCTGGCGGCTCATCCCCGCCCGCGCTTGGCTCGTCGTCCTCGTCCCAGGGGCTTACACTCGTTCACTTTTCAGCTCAACTTGAGCCGTGTCTGACACACAAAAACACCCTACACACCATAAACACCCCCTTAACACGGGCTACACAACCAATACGCACACCCCCTATCCCATGAAAAGCGCTCAAGTTGAGCTGAGAAGTGAACCAGTGTAAGCCCCTGCCTCATCCAACTCCGTAATGCTCATACGCTTCATGCTCTTGCGCTCCGTCTTGTCTGTCACCAGCCGCGAAGCCTTGATTTAGCGGCGCAAGTCGAACTTGAAAGCAAAATTTGAGAGCGTTTCATCATGTTTCAGTTTCAACCGCTGAGTTCCAGGCGCTTTCAACGTGGATTTGACAGGGTCAACCTGCACCGCCCCACCTTGGTCTTCAGCCGTTGAAGTTCCTTGTTTTCGGGCTCGACCTTCTCGGCCTCGGTCAGGTCAGCGAGAGCGGCGGCCTCATTGTAGGGGCAATGCACCATTTACTCTTTGCTTAAATGCAATAAACGTTGTGATCCAGCTTCGCACTGATTCGGTCACGTACGCCAGACATCCTATATACGTGGCGGATGAATTGAGGTCACCTGGGTAAAGCAGTCAGCAATAGGCCGATTTCGGGCTATCGCTTCAGTGAAATGCCCATACAGAGTTGCGGGCAAAGCGTCCGCGCTCAGCGCGGGAAGCGGAATGCCGAAATCGGCCTATTGAGTCGGGGATGATCAGAGTCATAGCCTACCTCAGCGCCTTCAACGCCCGTCTCCAGCCTGACGGCGCCGCGGCGCATCAGCGCCTTGAAGCAGGGGCTTACACTCGTCGACTTTTCAGCTCAACGTAAGCGCTTACTGTGAGATAGGGGGGTGCGTGTAGGGGGTGCTTAGGGCGTGTTGAGGGGTGTTAGGGGATATCAGGGGGTATGCAGGGTTGGTTTTGTCTCAGAAACGGCTCAGGTTGAGCTGAAAAGTCGACGAGTGTAAGCCCCTGCCTTGAAATACCCGGGCTCGCACTTCAGCGCCGCTGTACAGTCCGTCTCGGCGTCCTCCCAGTTGGGGCAGGCACATACTGCTCGCGAAGTCTAAAAGTAGTCATGTACGATGTGAACGTAATCAAGCGACGAGGTTCCAAACGATTTGCATGACGTGACGAGCTATGTTGGGTCCGAACACGAGCCGGTAAAAAGTGACCCCAGAATTTACCAGTCAACAGACTGTAAAAGTCCTTTAAGGTTTAGGGGTCAGGGTTTAGGTCTTAGGGTTTTATGTTACGAGGCCACCCCCCTAATATCCCCCTAATACCCACCTAAAATAAGAATATACCCCTCTCAAATGGTAAATTCTGGGGTCACTTTACCGGCCCTTGCTCGGACCTGTATGTGTTCAAGACCCGACCTCCCAGCGCTTGAGCTTCATGTATGCGGCAGCGCGGTTGGCGTGCACCGCCGCGGAGATGTCCAACTCGATGTAGCGGCGCAAGTTGAATTTGAAAGCAAAAGTTAAAAGCAATTTATCAAATTCCAGTTTCAAGCGCTTTGTTCCAGGCGCTTTGAATGTGGGTTTGATTGGGTCAACCTGCACCGCCCTACCTCGAGCGACAGAGTATACGCGTCAACGGAGCTGCGGTACTCGCGCGCCTTGAACCAGGGGCTTACTCTCGTTCACTTCTCAGCTCAACGTAAGCGTTGTTTTAATGGGATAGAGGGTGCGCGTAGGGGTTGCATACCCCGTGTGTAGGGGGTGAGAGGGGGTATTAGGGTGTTTAGGGTGCTTAGGGTGTTTCGGGTGTTTTAGGGTGATCAGGGTGTTTAGGGTGTTTAGGGTGTTTAGGGTGTTTAGGGTGTTTAGGGTGTTTAGGGTGTGTTTTTGTGTCAGACACGGCTCAGGTTGAGCTGAGAAGTGGACGAGTGTAAGCCCCTGCCTTGAAGAGCTCGTTGCCCTTTTCCTTCTCGCGCGTGGCGACCCACTTCTTCTCCTGCGTGCAGGGGCTTACACTCGTTTAATTTTCAGCTCAACGTAAGCGCTTTCCATGAGATAGTGGGTGCGTGTAGGGATTGTTGACGGCTTGATTAGGAGGTGTTAGGGGGCATCAGGTGGTATCAGGGGGTGTTCGGGGTGGATTTTGTGTCAGGAACAGCTCAGGTTGGGCAAACAAGTGGACGAGTGTAAGCCCCTGCCTGCGTTGTGGCGCCGCGCATCGCCTTCATCGTGCGCTCCACGTCCGACGACGCACCCCACAGCCAGGGTACACCGCTATATTGCTACGCTGTTCTGTTGGGGGGAGCAAATGGAGATCTAGATTCGCTTGAGATAATAGACTGTCGCTCATGAAAATTATATTGTAGATCAGCCTCCGAGATCTGGGGGGCTGCAAATGTGCGGGCGAGTGTCTATTAATTCAACGATCGTGACCAGACCGCGCTTCGCGCCCTCTTCATTTGCCCCCCTCACGAGAACTGCGTAGCCGCTATATAATGAGCGAACACTAGGTCGAGCTGAACAGGGAACGAGTGGACAGTCTAGAGGCAAGGGAGGAGGATGCAGCGAGTGTGTACGGGTACACCGGTAAACTATGAGCATACAAAGGCAGATTGATTCAGGAGGCAATCTTGATGGTGGGCATGCCTGGCCCCACCTCTTGAGACATGTCCTCCTCGGCGGCATTGGGGTCGTCCAGCAGCCCTCCGCTAGAGGCTTACACTCGTCAATTTCTCAGCTCAACCTGAGCCGTGTCTGCAACAAAAGCTCACCCTGCACACCCTCTATTACCCCCTCACACCTCCTAAACATCCCCTAAACAGCACCTGCACGCACCCCCTATCTCACTTAAACCCAGTCTCCGGGTCTCTAGAGACCCTCAAGGCCCTCATGTGATTGATCCACGTGGCGGCTCGGAGAGCTGTGATTGATTGGATCTCCTTGATCAAATCTCACCAAATCTGATCGTAACCGTTTGTGGTCTCTAATTCGTCAATGGACATTGCATCAT
>Ga0307489_10003263_pt1 | contig 10776 bp, 20 predicted proteins | sample SB12metaG_FD_202247 | JGI IMG/M metagenome (GOLD analysis project Ga0307489, IMG submission 202247) | Sea-ice brine microbial communities from Beaufort Sea near Barrow, Alaska, United States - SB 1.2 | ecosystem: Environmental > Aquatic > Marine > Coastal | place: USA: Alaska | collected...
CTTGAGTGGAGACGCGGGCAGAAAGGATAAACCATCGGCTGAGACCACGCAAGCGCCACGTCATCAAAATGCCACCCCCCAAGCAAAGGAGGAGGCACCCCCTGGTCATGCACATTATCGCGACGCCCATGCCACACCATGCACCCGCCGCTGACGCTCGATAACCACCCGATTTGCCGCGACGTGGTGATAGCGCTGAAGCGGTGCCACCGCGACAACCCGTGGTGGGGACTATGGATAGTGCGCGCCCCGTCATAGGAAGGCATCCAGCTCAAGAAAACGTGCTCCCGGCTCCCCCCTCTTCATTCTCAGCCTGCTCCTCCACCTCCACCTCCTCTCTCCGCCTCCGCCTCCTCCTCGTCCTCCTCCTCATCCTCCTCCCACCCCTCCTCCTCCTCCTATTCAGTTTACTCCCCCAGCCTTTCCTCCTTCCCCTCGCCCGTGTCCTCCCCGCTCGTGCTTGAAGGTTCAAGATGGCGTGTCGGTGCTCGTCGCGGCAACGGGCCTGGCAGATATTTCTCGCCACGTCGCAGGTTGCCTCCTAGCCCAAGCAACGAAGGTTCGGAATGCGTTAGGTGATGTGGTGAGCACTATCCAGCAGACCCTAACCCGTGGGCAAAGTACTGGGGGAGGTGCAACGACCAGAAGTGGGACCTGGACGCCTGCCTCAAGAAACAGAAAGTGTACAAAGGCAAGCTGAACCAAGAGAAGGCGAGGCGGGCGGGTATTGAGCACACGACTCGAACGGAGACGGGCCCGACTTACCTTGAGGAGGCATAGAGCTCTACTCATGACTTGGTTCGAGGTGGAGTACTGATACTCCAGACCGCCGTATGAGCTCTCACCCTCGGAGGAGACCCGGTTTTGTGGTGTTTCGTCCCTTCATAAGCTGAGCTGAGTCGACGTTCTCGAAGACCCTTCTGCAAGTCGCGCATCCACAAGGAGCGGCTGAAGGAGGACATCGCTAATTACGGCCACTCCCGCGCGCACGTGCCCGAGTACGTGCGCGAGTGAGCCAGCGCGTGCGACGAGAGTCTCGGGGGCTACTCACCGCGTTAGCCAGCTTCGGTGATAGCCAGCTTCGGTGAGTTCCTTGTTGCGACGACAGAGAAGGTGGTGTGCGCGGGTGCCGCATCAGGTTTCGACCCGTGAGGAGGGGGCGGGGTTGGAGTGGACGCCGGCCATTGGGTGCTCAGGCTTGACGGAGGGTGCGGTAATGGGGGACGTGGACGGCGCGGCGATGGAGACGATGGCGGGCGCGGTAAGCGACGCCACAGCCGGTCCAGACATGCCGCCGCCAAGCCGCCGCCCCCGTGTACTGCTGGGCTTCACAGGTTCCGTCGCCAGCATCAAAGCCGTGCAGCTCGTAACTGCCCTGAGAGTCATCGCTGATGTGAAAGTCATCGCCACCGCCGCAGCGCGCCACTTCTTCCAACCCGCGGACCTGCCGCTGGACCCCGCAGATATATACGGCGACGAGGACGAGTGGCAGGGGCTTGAACTCGTCCGCTTCTCGGCTTGACATGAGTGCTTTCTGTGGGATACGTCGAGTGCATTGGTGGTTTCAGTGATGAAACCGACTCAGGTGTGGCTGAGCAGTGGACTTGCACTTGTCCACTTGTCGGCTTGACGTGAGCACTTTTGGTGGCCTTACACTAGACCACTACTCGGCTCGTCATGAGCACTTTCTGTGGGGTGCATTGGCTTCGGTGACGAAACCGGCGCAGTTTGAGCTGAAAAGTGGACAGGGCTCTGGCTGTCGTGACAAGGACGGCTTATGTTGAGCTGAGCAGTGGACGAGTGTATGCCCCTAGCGAGTGGCGCGCGTGGAAGACCGTGGGGGACCCGGTGTTGCACATCGACCTGCGGCGATGGGCCGACGTGCTGTTGATCGCACCGCTGTCGGCCAACACGCTGGCCAAGCTGGCCAACGGAATGTGTGACAACTTGCTCACGTGTGTGGTAGGGCCTGGCAGATACCCTAAACCCTAGACCCTAAGCCCTAAGCCCTAAACCCGGCCAACACGCTGGCAAAGTTGGCCAACGGGATGTGTGACAACCTGCTGACGTGTGTGGCAAGGCCTGGCAGATATTGCTCGCCACGTCATATGATGCCGCTTAATCCAACCTCTTGGTGCTACTTGAGCGGGTCGTGTCCCTGCAACCGCTGGCAGTTATTCAGTTATCGGCCCACACCTTTCGCTCTCAGCCCTCAACCCTGAACCCTCATAGCTCATCCTAACTCTAAACCTACGTGAAAGGAACACCACCACCTATTCTCAAGACACGGGGTAGCCACATGCAACGGATGACGTGGCGGGCAATCTCTAGCAGGCCCTCCTGCATGGTGCGAGCGTGGGACTTCAGCGATAGTAACAAACGCATGTTGCTGGCGCCGGCTATGAACACCTGCATGTGGCAGGGCGGAACACCGCGTCCCCCTACTACACCCCTATTACACCGTATCACACCCCTCATGCACCCCTCACACACCCCCAATAATATCCTGTAACACCCCTAATACCCCCCTTTTACACCCCTAATGCATACCTCATACACCCCTATCCCTAAACACGTCGCTAATACGCCCATGATAGACCCCTAATGCACCCCTAATAAACCACTGTAACATAGCGTAAGTCCCTGTCATGTGGGAGAGCCCGTTCACGAAGAGGCACTTGGACACCATGATGGAGCTGGGCAGGGGCTTACACTCGTCCACTTCTCAGCTCAACTTGAGCGCTTTCTGGTAGACAGGGGATGCATGTAGGGTGTGAGGGGGTGTAAGGGGGGTGTAAGGGGGGGTGTGAGGGGGTGTAAGGGGGGGTGTAAGGGGGCATCAGAGGGTGCTAAGGGTGTGATCCGTGTCAGGAACGGCTCAGGTAGAGCTGAATAGTCTACGAGTGTAAGGCCCTGGAGCTGGGCATGAGCGGCGTGCGGGGCAACGGCGGGACGGTGAGCGTGGTGGATGCCGTGGAGAAGACGCTGGCGTGTGGTGACGTGGGCTTCGGTGCCATGGCGAGCGTGGAGACCATTGTAGCAGAGGTGGCGGCGATGGCGGGGGCGCTTACCCTCCAAGAGTAATATGTCGTGCTTTAGTTCAACACTAGAGCTAGTAGCTTAGCCGGATTCCTCGAGATGTGTGATTGTGACTGCCTTTCCCCGCAACTAGAGCTCTACTCGAACGCCTCTGCACTCACCGCCTTTTCTCTCAACTCCGCCTCTGCTGCGTGCTTCGCAAAGCCCACCTTCTCGATGGCATCCCCTGCCAGGCGTGCCGCCTCGCCTGTCTTGACAAGGCCCGCCGCGCGACGCGCCGCCTCGGCTCTTTCCTCGACGCAGTCGCCGCACCCAGCCGCCCTGCCGCCACCGATTTGGGCCTTACACTGGTCCACTTTTCGGCTTGACGTGAGCACTTCGCGAGGGACACGTTGAGTGTTTTCGGTGGGTTTTAGTGAATTTCGGTGGCAAGAAGTACTCAGATTGAGCTGAGATGTGGACGAGGGAAAGCCCATGCCGCCAGTGCCGTAGGGATTCAGCGCGGCTTTCGACTCGGCCAACTTCATGGGGCCCTCGGCATCGTTCACCACCGCTTGTCGCGCCTCCATTGCCTTTTCCTCCAAACCCGCGCTCTCGGCCCACCGCTCTAGCGCATCCGACACCGCATGCGAGTTGCCGCCTCCCAGAAGCCCCGCCGACCAGTAGAGCCCGAAAGATATTGCTCACCACGTCTCAGGTGTGCATCCGACTCATGAAACGAGGTTCTCGAAGCGTGCCGATGACATGGCAAGCAGCAGGCCCGGTAGATACCGCGTACAACGTTATAGGATGCCATGTAAGTCACGAAACGAGGTTCCCAAAGCGTGACGATGACGTGGCGGGCAATACATGGCAGCCCTACCGAGCCGCCGCCAGCGCTGCCGCCGCGCGCCGCTGACATCGCCACGCCCCGCGCTTCCATCACACCCGTGTTCCACACCTCCATCGCCGCCTCCGACTCCTCCTGAACGGGTCAGACGCATTACGCTCGCCGCGTTGTATGATGGGTTAGCTTTCGACTCGACAAATGATGAATAAGGCGTTCGAATGGATGCGGTGGATGAGGTGGATAAGGTGGTGGATGAGGTGGATGAAGTGGATGATGATGCGGATGAGGTGGATGCGGTGGATGAGGTGGTGGATGTGGTGGCGAGTATCAATCTGACCCTACCTTCCAGTCCCACCGCTGCTTGATCTTCTCGAGCTTGGTCAACTCGTGATCCTTCGGCAGGCCGTTGGCCTCGATGTACGCGTCTCGGTAGCATGACACGTCTAAGCACACGTCCGATCCCTTCCAAGGACTAGCCAGGAATGGCTGCGCGCATACGGGGTGTCCGCCAAGCAGGGTCATGAAGTTGTCCCCCACTTTTCGGCTTGAAGTGAGAACCATTTGTGCGAGATACGGTGGGTCATTGCAGGGTTTCAGTGATAAAAACGGCTGAGGTAGAGCAAAGAAGTGGATGAGTGGGAGTCCCTGCCGGCGACCACACACTTCAGCCGCCCCTTCTCCACGTCCTCCGCAAGCGCCTTCTTCGCAATATTGGTGCCCTTGCAGGAGGGTCAATGAAAACGAGCACTCGGACCGAGTTCGAGCATGAATTACCTTGATGCTTTAATGCTCAAACAGACGCGCGGACTAGATTCGTTGATTCATAGTCGGTCGAGTACTAGTTCTCAAGCAGGCTCCTTGGTTCAAAGTCCGTCGGTTACTGGTTCTCAATCAGGCTCGTTGATTCAATATCTGTCGAGTACTACTTATCAATAACTCCCCTGCCTTGGCGTGGTGGAAGCCGCGGTACAGCTTGTACAGGAACTGGTTGTTGCGGCGTGTGGCTACATCTTTGGCGTCCGTGGCTTCTTTGGTCTGAATGTCACGATGCCGCTCCTTGTTGCCCAGCTGTTTCCCGGCGTGTTGGTCGATGCGGTGCGACCACTCGGGGTCGAAAAGCCTCAAGCCAGAGGCTTACACTCGTCCACTATTCGGCTTTACGTGACCACCTTTTGTGGAATTCGTTGGGTAGTTTCGGTGAAACAAACGGCTCTTGTTGGGGTGAGAAGAGGACGAGTGTCAGCCCCTGCCCCACGCGCAGACCCTCGCGCCACACCCGCACGCTGAGCTCGTAGTCGAAGCCTTGCAGTAGTGATGCAACATGAAGTTGAAAGCAAACCTTGAATACAGTCGACCACATGATAGTATCAAGAGCTAAAACCATGCGCTCTCAACACGGGTTCAACCGGTTGCAACTTGCACCGCCCCACCTTGCGCCATTTGACCCACGCAGCTAAAGCCCAGGTGGAACCCGCCCGAGGCCAGAAAGTGGCTGCGCCGCGCGACCAGCGGGCCCATGTTCACCGTGCAGGAGGGTCATTGAGACCGAGCACTGGCCCGAGGTCGGATCATGACTTGCTTCCAGTGGGAATGCTCATACAACTGCGCGGAGGATAATCGTCGATTCAACCTCAGTGGAGTGCGTGTTCTTGATAGCCCCCCTGCCTTGTACATCCACATGAATGGCACCCCCAGAGGTGAGGGTCATTGAGGACATCCGCTGGACCGATAACAAAACATGACATTCCTTGAGCGTGAATGCGCATACTTGGGACTCGCTTCGTTGATTCAGCGTCGGCCCGCTTTGTCGATTCAACGTCCGTCGAGTGCCTGTTATCGATGAACTCCCTGCCAGAGCGGCGTCGATGTGCGCGATGGGGCGGGTCTCGCGATCCTTCTCGTACTCCGCTCCGAACTTGGACCCGTCGTTCTGGTTCGACGAGGTCTTGGTACGCACGCCGTCATCCATGCGCCCACGGTAGGCGCCCAGTACCAGGGACCAGTAGTATACCTAGCTCGCCACGTCACTAGGGCCTTGTTTATACAGCGTACTACCGGTAGTATGTCGCACTACGGTTAGAAAGTTGGAGTTTGGATAATTTGACCAATAGTTAATTGACTTTTGCCAAACCACCAAACTCCAACTTACTTAAAGTAACTTATCCACAGACAAGGCACTAGCTATGTGTCTATTCATTCAAGAAATGAGTTTCACGATGTGGTGGTTGACATAGTTTGCAATGTCCACAGGGTGGCATTTGCCCCATGAGGTTGATGACGTGGTGAGCATCTTTACTGGTCCCCACCCAGCAGCGCCAGGCGGTCGTGCTGGCGAAACAGCCATAGAGCGGTCTCGAGCCAGCGGCTGCCCGCGGTGGGCGCATCGTCGTCCTGCGCGAATACCTTGATGTACCGAAACAAGTTAAAATTGAAAGCACAATTTGACAGCGCTGCACTGTATTTTTGCTTCACGTGCTGAGACCAAGCGCGGTCAAGACAAGGACAACCTGGGTTCAAGGTGCAACGCCTTACCAGAAGCTCGGCGGAAGCGGCGACGGCGAGGCGATTGTACGCGCGCAGCTCGTGGATGTCGTTTGAGAACATGAGCACCACGGGGGGCGCGCCGCTCGCGCTGCGCCACTCAGCGGCATGTTTCAGCCACCCCTCCTCTGCGTCCCAGCCGCTGTCAACATTCACCGGGAGCTAGGGCCCGGCAGATATCACTTGCCACGTCATATGATGTCGTGAGGGCCCGGCAGATATCAACATATCATATGCCACGTCAAAGGATGTCGTGAAGGCCTGACAGTCATCACTCCCGATCGTCATTTTTCAAGAATCGAGGGTTTGAAATGCGTCCAAATGCGTGTCGATGACGTGGCGGGCAATGTACGCCAATCCTGCCAAGAGCTCCACAGGCGCTCCAGCGGCTTCCGATGTTTTGCGCACAGCGTCGAGCACGGGCGCGATGTTCTCTTTGCGGCGGAAATACTGGACGACGATGCTAGCAAACGCGCGGGTTGGATTTCCGCCTTTGCCGCGGCAGTTGTCGCGCCGCTGTGTAGTGGCGCAATTTTTAACTTAAAGGAGAACCTCAAAAGCAGCTTATCGTATGTCAGTTTCCAGAACTGAGACCAGGCGTTACAACGCGGGGGTTTCAACCGGCTTCAACTTGCACCACCCCACCGCTGCGTCTTCTTCGTGGGGCGGCACGAGGTGTCCATCTTGGTGTCCCCCTCATGCTCACGCCCGGCGGCCTGCTCCCACTTCCCCGTCAGGAGCTGCAGGTCATTTGGAGCCTCGTTGTAGGAGCGCAAGTTAAATTGAAAGCATTTTCTAAAAGCAGTTCATCGCACAAAAATCGTTTTCAAACAACTATTTATTGAAAACGGGTTATGAGCCATTATCGTACTGAAGCTACAAGCACGAATCACAGCAGGGTCAACCAGGGGCCTTCCTTGGGCCAACCTGCACCGCCCTACGTCATTCTCGCGCGCTGTGCTATCAAGGCTCACCACCGCAGTCTCACCCCACGCCACGCGAATCGCCGCCGCCAGAGCTCCCTTGGGGTCGCCAGTCCCCACCGCCGCCGAGCACCCCTGCCCCTCCTACTAGGGTCTGACGAATAGTGCTAGCCCTGTCATCAAACGCGTTTCGAACCCTCGTTTGTTTACTTATATTGCTTTTTGGGACGTGGCGAGCACTCTCCGCCAGTGCCTACCTCCTGCCCGCCAGCAATGGACGCCTCCCATCTCCTGGCCAGCATCGGTTTGACTCCCTTTGCGCCTTTGCCCATCTGCACAGCCGCGATAGTCGGCGACTAGGGACTGATGTATAGTGCTCGCAGCATCATAGGATGCCATGTGACTCAAGCAATGAGGGTTCAATTGCGTTTGATGACGTGGCGAGCACTAACCATGAGTCCCTACTGGCGACGGAGCCAGCTCCATGAGCGCTGCAGTGGTCCACTCCACGGGGGGCAGGAAGTACTCAGCCTTCTCGGAGCCGGCGGGGGGCGGGGCAGGCTCCAAGGCTGCCATGGGATGACCGGCCAGCACCACAAGCGCCGCTCGGCTGACGCGCATGGCCCGGACCAGGGCGGAGTCGCGCCCGACGGCGTCACCTCCGCCGGAGGGAAGCAGAAGCAGGAAGTCGTTCTCGCCGCTCAGCGCCGCTTTGACGGCCTTGCAGAAGAGTCGTTGATAACACGCACTCTACGGAGATCGGAGCATGACTGAACTTCTGGGTCACTGCTCATACACATGCACTGACTCGGTTTGTCGATTCAAGGTCAGTCGAGTGCTAGTTCTCAATAACCCGCATACCTCGATCCCCTCGTCGTGGGCGGCGGCTTTGAAGACGCCGTAGATGGCGAGGACAATCTCGGCCGGGGTCGCCTCATCCTTCGCCGTCTCAGGCTCGCCCACAGCGTCGCGCATCAGCTGCACGAGGTGTAGTGGCGCAAGTTGAAACTGAGGCCAAGTTTGCCAGCGGTCCATCATATCTTAGTTTCAAGAGCAAAGATCCAGGCGCTTTCATCACGGGTTCAATCGGTTCATCCTGCACCGCCCTGCCGAGGCGCGGCCAGTGGTCGGTCGGCACCGCGTTGGCGTCCACCGCGGCCACCACGGCAAAAGCCGGCGCGTCGCTATGGTTGCCGCGCTCCGGACACTGCAGCGCGTCAGCCTTGCACCAGAGGCTCACACTCGTCCACTTTTCGGCTCAACGCAAGCATCTTTTGTGGGGTTTACACTCGTCCACTTTTCGGCTCAATGTGGGATACGCTGGGTGCTTTCACTGAGATTCAGTGACAAAGACGGCCCAGATTGAGCTGAAAAGTGGACGAGTGTAAGCCCCTGCGTTGGACAGCTTAGCTTGCGGGTGCAGCGACATTCGCTGCTTGCACTTCATGGGCCAAAGCGCGCGGAGCGGCTCGGGCGCCGCTGCAGTGGAGGCAGTGGAGGCCGCGTCACCGTCCGCGTCGTCGACGTCCACGCCCGTGCTCGCAGTGCTCGCAGCCGGGGTCGGAGAGACAATCGGATTGGGAGAAAGCGAGGGTGATGACAGTGACGAGGGTGAGGAGGGTGAGGCATCCGTTGACAGCGTGGTCGGCGCGTCTTCTAGGCCGCCAGCACCCGGCTCCAGCTCCTCTTTATTCGTGTCGTCTGGCAGAGTGCTCTCTTCCGCCGCAGCTGCAGCCTCCGTCGGGTCTTCCTCTTCGGGACCCGTGACGCCGTCAGCATCGTTGGCATCGTTGGCGTTGGTATCGTTGGCGTCGTTGGCGTACCGGGCATCGTCAGCGTCGTCAGCGTGGCGGTCTCCCTCGTTGTAGCGGCGCAAGTTGGAATTGAAAGCATAGTTTGAAAGCTGTTCATCAAATTCGATCTGCATGCGCTGACACCAAGCACGGCCAGGCCGGGGTGAAACCGGGGTGAACCTGCACCGTCATACCTCGTGCTTGTCGCCGTCGTCATCCTCGTGGAAACCCGTTTGGATGCTGATGGCGTGTGCTTGCTGCTTTACCCACCGCGCCACTTCATTCCCACCAGCTACCTGTACTCGTAATGGGTGGTTTAGAGAGCCGGTCAGTTGCGCTCAGTTGTGCTAAGATGCATCACGAGCAAACACTGAGGTGGAGGGCGATGGGGGCGTCAGCGGCGCCAGTCCGCGTTGGCGTAGCCGCTGCGACGGCGCCTTCCTAACAGTGTTACCATTGTGTACCAATGCCCTCCCTGCCTCCCTCCCTTGAGGCACGGCAAAATCCTTGAAATGGTGGGCACTTGGACCCGATACTGAAGTGGATGGAACGCGGGTTGCCAAACCCGAGCTCGACTCGCACTCAAGTATTGAATTGCCCTGTTCGATGCGTCGCATAACCGCTCTCCTCGCGGGTTGCTGCCGCGGCGCTGGAACACACCTAACCCCTCTCGTCCGTGGTGCCGTTTGGCGCCCCAAATAAACGTGAGCACCCAATCGCTCCGACGGTGACTGCCGCGCACGAGAACGATGGGCTAGCGAGGACCGTACGCGCCTAAGCCCACCCGTCGCCATGTTCCGCGTGCCGTGGATGGGACAGCAGTGGCGTCGTGCTGACGCACGCAGCCGCGACCGTGAGAAACGTGCCAAGCACGGGCAAAGACCCCCAAAATCAACGTAAGTAACAACCGCTCCACGACTAGACACCGCAGCCCAGCGCCGCCGCCACCCGACGCCCCCCCACCGAACAAACACCAACCCGTTGTGCAAGCTATGAATTCTAGGGTGAGGCCGAAGACGGGACCGTGGCTGACGTTTCGCGCCCGGATGGATTGCCGCCTTCCCAAGTTGTTGGTTGTGCGTCAGCAGTAGGTTTCGATTGTGAATTACGCGCCTTGGTGGTGGCGGAGCTGTTGAAGGACAACGCGAGCATCACGGCGCCGAGGAGGACGATGACGTATACCACGCGCGCGCGCTTCTTGCTGCCCGCGGGTGGCGCCATCGTGGCAAAGAAGGAGGGTTCGGCGCTTACGGTGTGGCCCGCTGCGGATCGGAATGCCAGCAGGAACGTGCTCGTGCCAGATTTCTGAAGGCACTCAATTACTCAAGGACGGGCGTGTGGATTTTCGGTCGTTTGGCGGAATTTACGACTTGGGTGCCCAAAAAGACGGTGCCCAAAAAAGAGGGTGCCCAGCAAAAGCCACGACTGAGAACACCCACAAGTAAGTAACCGCGCGCCACACGAGTGCTGTTGCCGCCGCCGCCGCCACCACCAAACACACGCCTCGCCGCAGCATCCCTTCAGCCGACCTTGTGACCCCTAGATTCGATGTCTACCGCGGAATCCTTGGAAACATAGACCCGCCAGCTCTCGGTACATATACCGTGAGATGCACGACTCACGCGCACCTCTATAACATCCAGTGCCTGAT
>Ga0307489_10003264_pt1 | contig 10775 bp, 1 predicted proteins | sample SB12metaG_FD_202247 | JGI IMG/M metagenome (GOLD analysis project Ga0307489, IMG submission 202247) | Sea-ice brine microbial communities from Beaufort Sea near Barrow, Alaska, United States - SB 1.2 | ecosystem: Environmental > Aquatic > Marine > Coastal | place: USA: Alaska | collected 2017-05-06
GTATCAATAGTTCAGTATCAGCGAGTGAAGGAACGTTGGGTAATTTAAGTGTTGCCACATCATACTTAAACAACCTAAGTGTATCGAGTGATTTACGTATCGAAGGTTCAGTATCAGCGAGTGAAGGGGATTTAGGTAATTTAAGTGTTGTCAAATCATACTTAAACAACTTGATTGTTTCGGACACATTTCATGTAAGTAATTTAACAGCAACAGATGCTACGGTTGGCACTTTAAACGTATACGCCAGTAGTAGTGGTGTCACGATAGACGGCAACGTTAACACGGGAATATTAAAGCTGGCTGAAAAAAATATTTCAACAGATGATACGGGAAACGCGGGTGACTTTTTATTTACTGCTGATGGATTTAAAGGATGCTTGATCTCAGGTGCAGGATACGAAGAAATAGGCGGTGGTGGAAAAACTACAGTGAATGAAACAGATGTAAAAGATGTATATGAAACAGGAATGTTTATTAAAGATGGATATTCCAACATCGATTTCTTTACTAATTCAAATGGAACACCTCCTGATCTACAAATTCAAGATGAACCAAAACAGATTAACATGAATACTGTTTTAAATTTGGGTGGAAAAGGCGAAAATTTTGCTGACTTGAATAAAATTGTGAATGTTCAATGTCGTTCGGAAGACAACGGGATAAATGTTTTAGATTTTAATTTTCCATCAGAAGGTATATTCAGAATTACGAACGCAACTCTTGAGGTTCAAGGAGGAGCATCATCAATCGATTTTACGAATTATATCAAAAAACCAGAATATTTCACTACTCTCGCAGCATATATTACAGAGAACTCTTTGAAGGAAGAAGCCACGAAACAATATACTACAGACGCTTTGAAAGATTATATTCAAAAGCCATCCGATTATGTTGGTAATACACTTGAAGGCTATATTAGAAGTATTATCAATGCTGGTACCGCCGTCGTTTGGACAGCTAAGGATCTTCAAAACGACTGGATCAATATGGGTTCCGGATACAATGAGTTTGGTTATAAAAAAACAAATGATGGAATAGTGCATTTACGAGGGGTTATAAAAAGAGCTGATGATGCGTTCCCCAGCCTATTTATTAATTTACCTACAGAATACAGACCTGAAAATACACATATTTTTTTAGTAGTTTCTGGTATCGAGTTTCAATCAGAAGGACGAATAAAAATATCTCCCAATGGAGACATTGAATATATAAAAGGAATATATGCTTTTGTTTCTTTAGATGGCATAAGCTTTGAATCTGCTTCCTGATTCAAGTTCCATTGAATGTGTGTTTTCTCAAGTAATTCTGATTGGTTTGTAATATATCCATCAATTTTCATTCAACAAATTTTGAGATCGTTTTGTCAGACTTTGCAGTTAACACAAAATAATTTATATGCCGTGTAAATTCGTGTGATATTGAGTTTTTATTGTTCGTTATTTATTGAATCACACAAGACATAATTGTCTTCGAATTCGCATCATAGTTCATATCTATCGATTTGTTAGTAGTTAGTGTTTTTATTGTTTTTGTTGTGTCATTGCTAAACTCATATTCACATGTGAATTTTATATTAAGACTATTATCTCCTATGATAGCGTTATCGAAAAACGTCTGATAATAGGCATACGGTAATTTGAGTGTAATGCGCCTCGCGCCAGCATCTTCAACTATCGAATAAATATGTTCGGTCGATACCGAAGCTGTCACAACTGGTTTATGTTGCAAGTTTAATTCGATCTTATAATTTTGAAACAGTCCATCAATAATCACCGCTTCTATTTCAATCGCCGGTGCATATTGATTCAATAGTATAGGATTAAAACGTGGTACAACTTCATCCAATCCTACATATACTAATGCAGAACTGTTATTATTCGCGAGTATAACTGTACCATCAGAAGCAGTATATACAAGCATCACGTGTAATCGTGAGCTGGAATCGACATTTGCAGGACTTGGGGAAGTTAAACTGGTGAAACTCACCGGTGTATTATCAGTAAGGTCAGAAGTATTAGAAATTGAAGTAATACCCGCACTGTTTGTATGGTATACACGTAGATTACACGTATGTTTTGATGGAACGAAAAAGTTATCCAGTGTGAAACTCAATGAATATGGCGAAGGATTGAATATATAGTTCATTTGTTTATTTTCTGATTGAAAGAACGATTCATTATTTTCAAAATTTATTGTTGTCGAAAGTTCTGATAACTTCGCGACCTCGAAAATGCTGTCAGGTGAATCATCAAATATTTGCACTTTCACAGTCGCAAACCAAAACGTCGAATTATCCCGCGATATATAGTATTCTCCAGTGTTTTCATTTTTTGTAGGAATCACTTCAGAGCCATTAACGTTCAGTATGACGTTAGGAGCATAAGCTTTGTATCTTGCGTCCATCGTATTCTGTATGTCTGTGTAGTCTGATGTATCATTCTCTAAATATTGTCTTTCGTAATCGAAATAGAGCGTGAAGTATAGTTTATCATCATCAAAATAATCATCTTTAGAAAGTCTTGGTATGAAATGATTGATGCCGCTCGAAGCGCAAGTGCTAGAAAGGGATGTATTTTCAGAGGATCTCTTTTCATTGATGAAATCAAACGTGGGCTGATCTGATGTTGTTCGTCTTAAAAACACACGACAATCATCGATTTTTGGATTTCTGAATATCTCAACGGCGATATCATGAGAATCATTGGTTTTAAACAGAATTACAAGTTTTAAACTTGTGCCACTATAATCCAATTCATTCACAGGACTTGATACTAAATTATCATTTAAGAATATATCGCTTTTTGCTGTATTTAGTTCCTTGAAATTAAATGTTATTCTTGCATCCTGATCCGCAGGAGAAATATCATATGCTGCGTAATAATTAGGAACAATGCTAGTTCCTGATGCATTATTATCAACATTAATTTTTTTTTTGTGAAAAGTTAATGCTGAAGGGATCATTCCACGTAGAATTATTGTTAATCTCGGTATTAATTTACCTGAAACCTTAATTTCATGATCGAATGAATCGATAACATCTGTTGTATCTGTTCTATAAAAATTTAGCCTCTGATAAAAAGTTGTATTTTCGTAGTATCCTATATTTGTGTTTGTGTTTGTCATGGAATCATGCGTATATGCTATTGAATCATCATCAAACTCAGCAAGTAAAAGATCTCGAATCGAAAATCTGTATTGATTGGCATTTAACGTGAATCTGATCAAAACGATTTTTGTTTGTAAAACGAATCCGATAGTTGGGTCGTATGTGGCAAGCAAATGTGAATTTAGTTCGTTGTGGAATCTCAAATAAATAGTAGTAGTTTCACTAACAGGTGGCGTATCAATTGATAATATATACTCATTAGAATCATTCCAATAACTGACGGAATTGTTGAAAGTCAAAGACACTTTTAAAACTAAATTTTCTGAGCTTATTGTTTTTTTTATTTTCCATGCTTGGTAGAAGTTAGGGGGGAGATCCCCATTTTTAGTCACCGTAAGGATGTCGGTTTCTAATAAATCTATAAAATATTCACCAGGCTCATGTTCCGGAATTGTGAAATCAATATCTATGGCGATATTATTATTTTCGTATTCCGTATCGATGGTTGTTCGAATAGTGTATGTAGCCGTCAATGTGAATGTTTCTGAACTTGCACTAGTTCTGTACACGAGTCCTTTACCAGTGTCAAAACTAAATGTAGAATTAGATGTAGATTCATTCAGTTCTAATGTATGTATTGCTACAGTATATGTTGATGAATCTGATAATAATGCGCTAAAAAAATTCATTTCGTCAATCAATAAATTAAGTGGATTTGTTGTAACAGCCCCCAAAGTCTTCGCCGTCGTTGCATATTTCCATTGATAATTGAATGATGTATCAAATGGTATAATAGGGTCTGAAGTTTTGATTTCGACTATAACCGTATCTTCAATGTTTGTAATTATGACATTTTTGTTGGTCAAATTAAAAGGTTTACTACCATTTACTGTGAAGTCGTCCATATTATCATCATCATTCAAATTCAATGTGAATATCATATCGTGATTTTCTATAGGTGGTTTTAGAAATGAATACGAATAATACATGTATTCTCCAAATCCAAAAATTCTATATTCATTATTCGCACTGATAGATTCGGTATAATTTCTGAAGAATCTAGCGAAATATGGCGATTCGTGTGTGATTATTGTGGGAACGTGAGCTTCAATTATAAGCTTGATGTAAATGTAATATTTATCCGTAGTACCAGAGTGTGTAAATGTGACCAATACGTTGCTTGTTTCAGAACCAGAATCACTGGATGCTCTGAATATACTTTTTTCTGGTATCTTGAATGTGAAATTGCTGGTATTATTGATATCATTGATATTATATGATATACCCGACACGGGCAAAATCCCAGGGATAGACGAATATATGTAGGCTGAGCCTGCGTTGGAACCACCAGTGTCTTCACCCTGAGCCCCCACGATCAGCTTAAACCCTAAACCTGCGTAGCCGCCCTCCGAGATGGCCACGGAGCACCCGAAAAAGTCACCGCCCTCCACATCACTCGCTTGGATCTTCTGAACGCGCCCCCACGAGGTTCCGGTGCGTTTAAAGATGTAAGCTGCGCCTGCGTTGGGACCACCAGTGTCTTCTAGACGCGCGCCCACGATCGCGTAGTCCCCCGAAATGGCCACGGAGATTCCGAATGTATCATTGTACTCCACATCACTCGCTTGGATCTTCTGAGCGCGCCCCCACGAGATTCCGGTGCGTTTAAAGATGTAAGCTGCGCCTGCGTTGGTACCACCAGTGTCTTCTGAACGCGCCCCCACGATCACGTAGTCCCCCGATATGGCCACGGACCACCCGAAATAGTCATAGGCCTCCGCATCACTCGCCATGAGCTTCACCTGTTCGACCCACGATGTTCCATTGTATTTGAAGATGTAAGCTGCGCCTGCGTTGGAACCACCAGTGTCTTCATACCGAGCCCCCACGATCGCGTAGTCCCCCGAGATGGCCACGGAGTTCCCGAAACTGTCACTGGCCTCCGCATCACTCGCTCTGAGTATCGGTTGTTCGGGCCACAAGATTCCTTCGCGTTTGAAGATGTAAGCTGCGCCTGCGTTGGAACCACCAGTGTCTTCTGAACGCGCCCCCACGATCACGTAGTCCCCCGAGATGGCCACGGAGCACCCGAAAAGGTCTCTGGCCTCCGCATCACTCGCGACGATTTTCGCTTGTTCGGGCCACGAGATTCCTTCGCGTTTGAAGATGTAAGCTGCGCCTGCGTTGGAACCACCAGTGTCTTCATACTGAGCGCCCACGACCGCGTAGTCCCCCGAGATGGCTACGGAACACCCGAACTCGTCATTGTCCTCCGGATCACTCGCGACGATTTTCGCCTCTTGGGTCCACGAGCTTCCATCGTGTTTGAAGATGTAAGCTGCTCCTGCGTTGGAACCACCAGTGTCTTCAGACCGAGCCCCAACGATCGCGTAGTTCCCCGAGATGGCCACGGATAACCCGAAATTATCACTGCCCTCTGCATACCTCGCTTGGATCTTCACTTCCGTAGTATTCATATTTGTAATCGTATTTGTAATCAAGTTAATTGAATTTGGTAATTGAACACCATACATGTCATCGTGTATAAAGACCGATAGGTTTTCAGAACAATCAATTTGAACATTTGTAGATACGGCGTTTTTGTTCAATATAATTATTTTATATTTATTTTTATTTGAATGAAAGAAAGTCTCGTTTGATTCATGTAGGATTTCATCTATGTATATATCGACATCATCAAAGTCTACACCGTGTATGATGAATGGATTCAAGAAGGTATTGTCATCATCTGTTACTTTATTAAATTGTAAAGCAACAATTTGAACAGTAGTTACAATTGGTTGATTGATGATTTCAGTTGTCGTTAAGACATAATCCAAATTAAAATCTAATGTTAAGTTTATTTTAGTTGAAAAAACATCAACGCCATCATCGCGTACTAAGTCGCAGTTTAATTCTATAACAGGATTCTTTTTAGCGAACACATCGATTTCTACACCATCTTCCACATTGTATGTTCCATGTATATTTGCGTTGTTTCCGACTGACTGGATATTTTGAGTGCTCTCTATAGTTATTGTAGCTGGAGCTGACAACTCTGTGAAAAGATCATTTAACCTATTCAAGAACGATCCCCTGTAAATGTTATCAGCCAATTCCAGAGTAAAATTATGTGGAATTGTGATTTTCAATGTAAATGCGCTGGTAGTTTTAGTATAAATAGAAAACTTTGTTTTATTCTCATTATTTAAAGAGATGGTTATAGTGAGATCTGACGATGGATATACAGCATCATCATCTATATACATAATATGCGTTCCTGAACCAATTGATGTAAATTTTATTTCAACTGGGATAGCAGTACAAGTAAGCAAATTTGCTGAAAGGTCAGCAATAGATTTTGGGAGCAATGGTTCAATGTTCCACAAATTGTTTGAAAAGCTAGAACTAGGGTGGCTTATGGTGTGTTGCCAATCATTGTTAAAAACTCTCGGTGAATACAATTTGACATCTTCTATCTTGAAGGATACATTATTTTTAATGGTTATCCCATTACTATCATTAACATCTATTTTAAGTATTACTGTTCGGATCGATAAGCGATCAATCGGTAATGTATTATTAGCTGATAAAGGTGTATACTCATCATCTATATAAAAACTGTTATTATATGAAGGATTAATTGTAAATACCAAATTATAAGCTAATCGTGGATATGACGATGCTGATACAATATTTGGTAGAATACTGAATGTATTCAAATCCTGATCTGTGTATCCTATCGAATCTGAACCAAAAATTTCGAAGTCGATTCCAACGATGTTCTGTTCGATGTATATTTGTAAAGTGTTAATTGTGAATGTATCTGTCCCAATCGATACAACAATTTTTTCTGTAAATGTATCAGTTATGTCATTCTTAATATATGTATTTTTTGTTTTATATGCACTTGAAGTGCCATCGAAATCTAAAATATCTGATGCAAATTCGTTATGGACGTATCCAATTGTATTATCGTCAAATTCATTCTGGAGCACTTCACGAATTAATAAACTTTCGTTAGCATTTAATGTGAATATAATGGATTTAATAGTTGTTTGTAAGTTGAACGAGACAGCAAAATTATTATTATTATATTCCATAGAAATTTCATATTCTTGTTTAGTATTCGAAAAATCTAAGGTGATACTTGTTCCTGAAAAATATGTGTCGTCTACATTTATGCTTAGAGGAGTATCAAAATTGAGCTCCACCAGTGAAGTTAATCCTACCATACTTATAGGTCTTTTAATGTTCCATATTTGATAGAAATTAGACGGCGTTTGAAAGGGAGAACTGATGAACTTCATCGGTGAATAAGTCACGTATTGATTGTTCGCGGAGTTGTCCATAGCGCGGATTATGCCGCTCCAAGTTCTGTAGTAATCTTGTTCTTCGTCAGAAGTATTGTAAGTGTTCGGGCAGTTAATGGTGTATCTGACCGTGCCGATTTCGACTGCGTCTCCGATCGATGTGTAGTGAGTACTCGTGGTGGTTTCGGTTGCGGTGAATGAACTTAACGTCGCAGTGTGTGTTGGATTAATATTCGTTGACGGATAAGGCCAAACATTAGATTCTTCATATTCATCCACGTAGGTGCCCGGAGTGTAATCCAAAAACGTGACGTCATCGCGCTCCGTGAATATCATAAAACTCCATGTGGATAGTGTATAACCAGCGGTGTTAGCTACGATTTTCAATGTGATGATACTATTATTTCCACAACCACCGAAATCACCACTGATATACGCCGTCATTCCAGCAGGAGATAGGGCGGGATATATGTAGACTGAGCCTGCGTTGGAACCACCAGTGTCTTCAGACCGAGCCCCCACGATCGCGTAGTCCCCCGAGATGGCCACGGAGATCCCGAATTCGTTATAGCGGCTCGCATCACTCGCGACGATTTTCACCTCTTGCCACGAGGTTCCGTCGCGTTTGAAGATATAAGCTGCGCCTCCGTTAAATGCTGCACCTTCTAGATATGCCCCGACGATCGCGTAGTCCCCCGAGATGGACACGGACCACCCAAATTTGTCACTGGCCTCCGCATCACTCGCCATGAGCTTCACCTGTTCGACCCACGATGTTCCATTGTATTTGAAGATGTAAGCTGCCTGATATACCCCGACGATCGCGTAGTCCCCCGAGATGGCCACGGAGTTCCCGAATTGGTTATTGCCCTCCGCATCACTCGCTTGGATCTTCTCTTGGGCCCACAAGGTTTCGGTGCGTTTAAAGATGTAAGCTGCGCCTTCATCGCGTCTCCCATAAACCCCAGCATCATTAAACATTGCCCCCACGATCACGTAGTCCCCCGAGATAGCCACGGAGCAGCCGAATCGGTCATAGCGGCTCGCATCATTCGCTCTGAGTATCGCTTGTTCGGACCACGAGGTTTCATCGTGTTTGAAGATGTAAGCTGCGCCTGTTTTTATGTTTTTTTGATACGCCGCCACGATCGCGTAGTCCCCCGAGATGGCCACGGAGTTCCCGAATTCGTCATTGCCCTCCGCATCACTCGCTTGGATCTTCTTCTCTTGGGCCCACGAGGTCCCGGTGCGTTTAAAGATGTAGGCTGCGCCTACGCTTGTGTCTTCATGCGGCGCCCCCACGATCGCGTAGTCCCCCGAGATGGCCACGGAGATCCCGAACTGGTCATTGCTCTCCGCATCATTCGCGACGATTTTCGCCTCTTCGACCCACGAGGTTCCATCGTGTTTGAAGATGTAAGCTGCGCCTGCGAAGGAACCACCAGTGTCTTCTTGATATGCCCCGACGATCGCGTAGTCCCCCGAGATGGCCACGGAGTTCCCGAATCGGTCATCGCTCTCCACATCACTCGATTGAATCTTTACCTCCGAATCAATCGCATTCTCCCACGGAATTTTTTTTTGTGTCACGAGCTCTTCTGAATATATGTAAGCTGCCTCACTATACGCCCCCACGATCGCGTAGTCTCCCGAGATGGCCACGGACCACCCGAATTCGTCATTGGCCTCCGCATCACTCGCTTGAATCGTCGGCTCTTGGACCCACGAGGTTCCTGTGCGTTTGAAGATGTAAGCTGCGCCTGCGTTGGAACCACCAGTGTCTTTTCTAAACGCCCCCACGATCGCGTAGTCCCCCGAGATAGCTACGGACCACCCGAAAAGGTCACCGGACGCCGCATCACTCGCTTGAATCTTCGCCTCTAGGGGCCAATAGTATCCTTCGCGTTTGAAGATGTAAGCTGCCCCACTATCAGTGTCTTTTCTATACGCCCCCACGATCGCGTAGTCCCCCGAGATGGCCACGGACACCCCGAAATTGTCGCCGGATACCTTTTCACTCGCTTGAATCGTCCTCCCTTTGGCCCACGAGTTTCCGGTGCGTAGGAAGATGTAAGCTTTGCCTGTGTTCGTACCACCAGAATCGGCAGACATCGCCCCCACGATCGCGTAGTCCCCCGAGATAGCCACGGATTTCCCGAATTGGTCATATGCATAACGATCGTCGTCCCACGCATAAGGAGCATGTATCTTCGCCTCTTGGTCCCACGCGATTCCGGTGCGTTTGAAGATGTAAGCTCCACCTGTGTCTGAACCACCAGTATCTTTTTTATACGCCCCCACGATCGCGTCGTCCCCCGAGATGGCCACGGATACACCGAAATAGTCATCGGACTCCCCATCACTCGCGACGATTTTCGCCTCTTGGATCCACGAGGTTTCGTCGCGTTTGAAGATATAAGCTGCGCCAGTGTATTGAGTCCCCATGATCGCGTAGTCCCCCGAGATGGCCACGGAGGCATAACCCACGTCGATTTTCGCCTCTTGGACCCACGAGGTTCCATCGATTTTAAAGATGTAAGCTGCGCTTGCGGCCCCCACGATCGCGTAGTCCCCCGAGATGGCCACGGAGTTCCCGAATCGGTCATCGCCCTCCGCATCACCCGCTTGGATCTTCACCTCCGTGAGATTCATAATTGAGGGTGGCGTAGGCCACTCAAATAAAACTGCTGGAGGCCACTGTGATGAACCTTGCGAATAATGTTGATGACTTACAAAAGTTCCTGCGAGTAATGGTACAAGGATGATATCTATAACATTTAAATACAAATAAAAACCATCTATATTATTAGTTTCATCATAAAGATTTGTAATAGATACAGTTTTAACTGAATTTGGAATATATATTTTAAATTCACACAGTTCCCCATAATCAGATTGTCCCAAAGTATCTGTGATAATTATAGGCTCATCTATATTAGTGTCATCCATAAAATCTATAAAACCACTATTTGAAGAGTGGTTAATACTATCTGTGATATCATTCTTATTCCGACCGGCAAATGACAGCCTGTATGTAGTATTATTGAAATCAACAAATTCTACGAAAGCGCCACGAACTGAAACTCCATTATTGCCTTGAAGTGGTATTGGTTTACCAAATAATAGCGAATATCCAGTGCCTTCAGACACATCGTTTAATTCATGATGTGTTCGGGAGTACGAAACAGACTGCGGATGCTTAATCAAATCTGAGCTATTTGTGAACTGAGTTGTCATAGCCCTATTAATTACATTTAAAGTTTAAATAAATGAATAAAAAAACGAAACGATTACATATAAATCACTTAAAAGTTAAAACAGATTAGCCCCATGTTTGCCTAAGTCATTCAGCT
>Ga0307489_10003265_pt1 | contig 10774 bp, 19 predicted proteins | sample SB12metaG_FD_202247 | JGI IMG/M metagenome (GOLD analysis project Ga0307489, IMG submission 202247) | Sea-ice brine microbial communities from Beaufort Sea near Barrow, Alaska, United States - SB 1.2 | ecosystem: Environmental > Aquatic > Marine > Coastal | place: USA: Alaska | collected...
GCGGGGGGCGCTTCGGCGGCGGCGGCGGGGGCGGCGGCGGCGGGGCCACGGCGACGACGCACGTACCGCTGGACGCGGACGGTCGGCCCCACCACAAGGTAGGGCGGTGCAGATTGACAGTATCAAAACCTGAGTCGAAAGCGTGCCTGGCTTCAGCCCTTGAAACTAAAATGTGATGATCCGCTTTCAAACGTTGCTTTCAATTTCAACTTGCGCCGCTACCACAAGGTGCTGCTGCTGTGCGGCGCGCCCGGCATCGGCAAGACCACGCTGGCGCACGTGGTTGGGCGGTGCAGGTTGAACCGATCAAACCCGCATTGAAACCGCCTGGAACTAAGCGCTTGAAACTAAAATATGATAAACTGCTTTCAATTTTGCGTACATCTTGCTTTCAATTTCAACCTGCGCCGCTACAACGTGGTGGCCAAGCACGCCGGGTACCGCGTGGTGGAGGTCAACGCCTCCGACGACCGCGGCGCCGAGGCGCTCAAGTCCAAGGTAGGGTGGTGCAAGTTGAAACCAGCTGAAACCCGAGTTGAAAGCCCGTTGGTTTCGTAAATGGGGGAGGCCCCCTATGCACCATTGTTTCTTCACTCTGATGAATGGGGGAGGCCTCCTATGCACCATTTCGCGCTTGAAAGCAAAATTTGATAAGCCCTTTGAAGATTTGCTTTCAAATTCAACTTGCACCGCTACACCAAGGTGCTAAACGCGGTGCAGATGCAGCCAGTGATGGGCGACAAGCGACCCAACTGCCTCATCATCGACGAGATCGACGGCAGGGGCTTACACTCGCTAAAATTTCGGCTCAACGTAAGCACATTTTGTGGGATACGTTGGGTGCATGGTTTCCCCCCAGTCTATTAGACAGGGGGACACGGGGAGGTGTCACCAAAACGGCTTATGTTGAGCTGAGAAGTGGACGAGGGTAAGCCCCTGATCGACGGGGCGCTGGGCGGCTCGGAGGGCAAGGGCGCCATCCAGGCACTGCTCAACATCATCAACGCCGGCGGCGGCGCCGCCGGTGGCGGCGGGGGGGGCGGCGGCGGCGGCAAGCGCGACAAGGAGGACACCGGGGATGGCAAGAGCTTCGACAGCTCCAAGAAGAAAGCCAAGGGGCCGGGGCCGCTGATGCGGCCCATCATCGCCATCTGCAACGATCTGTACGCGCCCGCGCTGCGCCCGCTGCGGGACGTCGCCAAGGTGTTCAAGATCACCCCGCCGCTCAACGGGCGCCTCAACTCGCGCCTCCGGGAGGTGTGCCTCGCGCAGAAACTGAGCTTCGACACGCGCGCGGTCGGCGCGCTGACGGCAGGAGCTTACACTCGTCCACTTTCCGGCTCAATGTAAGCGCTTTCTGTGGGATAGGGGGTAAATTCAGGGATTGCTGAGGGGGTGTTTAGAAGGTATTCCGGGGTTTTTAGGGGGTGCTCAAGGCGTGTTTTGGGTCAGGAACGGCTCAAGTTGAGCTGAACACTGGACGAGTGTAAGCCCCTGGCTGACGGACCGCGCGGAGGGCGACGTGCGCACCTGCCTCAACACGCTGCAGATGCTCAACCAGGAGGCAGGGGCTTACACTCGTCCACTTCTCACCTCTACCTGAGCCGTTTCTGACACAAACTACACCCCAGACACCCCCTGATACCCCCTCACACCCCCTAAACAACCCATACATGCACCCCCTATCCCACACAAAGCGCTTAAGTTGAGCCGAAAAGTGGACGAGTGTAAGCCCCTGCCAGGAGGGGCGTGCCCTGACGCTGGCGGACGTGACGGGCGGCGGCGCGGGGGGCACCTCCAACATCGGCGACAAGGACCTGACTGTGCAGGCGCGCGGCGTGTGGGAGGGGCTGCTCAGCGGGCACGTGGCCAACAAGAAGCTGCGCAAGGCGAGCGGCGGCAGTCGTGAGGCAGGGGCTTACACTCGTCCACTTTCCAGCTCGACCTGAGCCGTTTCTGACACAAAATGCACCCTGAATACCCCCTGATACCCCTGGCACTGCTAAACACCCCCTAAACATCCCCTGAATGCAACCCCTGTCCCAAGAAAGCGCTTAGGTTGAGCCGAAAAGTGGAGGAGTGTAAGCCCCTGCCGGGAGGTGGCCACTGCACAGCTGTACTCGCAGTGCATCTCCTTCGGTGACAACGAGCTACTGCTGGTAGGGCGGTGCAGGTTGACCCTATCAAATCCAAGCTGAAACCGCCTGGAACTGGGCGATTGAAACTGAAGTATGATGTACTGCTTTCGACTTATGCTTTCAAATTCAAGTTGCGCCGCTACATCCTGGGGGGGCTGTTCGAGAACATCCACTCCATCCGCATCCAAGACACGTCAATGGTTGGGCCCGCCACGTACGACACCTCTTACTCATCGACACGCATTCTGAATAGGCTGACTTCGGTATGTCGCCTGGGTGAAATGCCCGTACAGAGTTGGGGACAAAGCGACAGCGCTTCGCGCGGGAAAGCGGGCGCCAGGTTGAATGCCCATACAGTGTTGCGGATGACGCGTCAGCGCACATCCCAGGAAGCGATATACCGAAATCAGCCTTTGGTAAATGGCATCCTCCGACGTGGCGAGCAATATCTGACAGGCCCTGGTCAATGGTAAAGTCGTTCCTGGCGCTAAAAGCGATGCAGGACGCGGACTGCATGCAGCACCAAGCCTTCACCCGCGGGCAATTCCACCTCCTCCCCTACGTCACCTCCGCCGCCATGGTAGGGTGGTTCCCTCACCCCTAAACCCTAAACCCTAAACCCTAAAACCTCAACCCGAAACCCTAATCCCTAAACCCTAAATCGTCAACCCTGTGCAGGTGCACACTGTCGCAAAACCCGTGTTGACAGCGCCTGTTGCCTCAGTGTTTAAAACTTGAATATCATACACCCCTTTCAACGTTTGCTTTCAAATTCAACTTGCGCCGCTATACCATGGCCGTGCACGCGCAGGTGGCCAACGCTCCGGCGACCGGCTTCCTGGAGTGGCCGCAGGGTGGCAAGGTGGCGCGCGAGGCCACCCGCGCGCGCGGTGTGCTGCGGGGCTGGGCCACCACCACGGCAGGGGCTTACACTCGTCCACTTTTCAGCTCAACCTGAGCCGTTCCTGACACAAAATACACCCTAATCACCCCCTAGTGCCCCAAAAACACTCCCGCATACCCCCTCATCAACCCTTAAACGCCCCTGGTGCCCACAAAACACTCCTGCATACCCCCTCATCAACCCTTAAACGCACCCCCTATCCCACAAGATGTGCTTACGTTGAGCCAGAAAGTGGAGGAGTGTGCGCCCCTGCACGACGGCGCCGCGACTGAACCTGGCGGTGGCGTCCAACGAGGTGCTGCGGGAGATGGTGCCGGCGCTGCTCACGGCCATCGCGCCCGAGGCAGTGGCCTACACTCGTGCACTTCTCAGCTCAACTTGAGCGCGTTTTATGGGATAGGGGGTGCATGAAGGGGTTGTGTAGCCCGTGTTAAGGGGGTGTTAGGGGGTTTTCATGGTGTGCAGGGTGTTTTTGTGTGTCAGACACGGCTCAAGTTGAGCTGAAAAGTTGACGAGTGTGAGCCCCTGGGCGGAGGTGCGCCCCGTGGCCGCCAACTTCATGAAGCCGCACGAGGTTGGGCGGTGCAGATTGACCCTGGGTATACTATACTTTGAAATGCTTTGAAGCTAAAATATGATGAACCGCTTTCAAACTTTGCTATCAATTTCAACTCGCGCCACTACAAGGAGGCGGAGGGCATGCAGCGCGCCGTGGACGCCATGGTGTCGCACGGTCTGTCCTACCAGGCAGGGGCTTACACTCGTCCACTTCTCAGCTCAACCTGAGCCGTTCTGGTCACACCTCCCCGTGTCCCCCTGTCTAATAGACTGGGGGAACATCATGCACCCAACGTATCCAACAAAATGTGCTTACGTTGAGCCGAAAAGTGGACGAGTGTAAGCCCCTGGTACCAGGCGCCGCCCGCGGGCGCCGACCCATCGCAGTACTCCTCGTTCCGCGGCGCGGCCCCCTCCATGGTGCTGGACCCGCCGCTGGACGCACTGGTGGCCTTTGGTGGCGGCGTGGCGGGCAGGGGCTTACACTCGTCCACTTCTCAGCTCAACATAAGCCGTTTCTGACACAAATACACCCTCAACACCCCTAATACCCCCTGACACCTCGTAAACACCCCAAAAGAACTCCTGAATGCACCCCCTATCCCACAGAAAGCGCTTACCTTGAGCCGAAAAGTATACGAGTGTAAGCCCCTGGTGGCGGGCGTCAACAACACGCCGGGGACGGGCGGCGGGTTCCTGGGCAAGAGCGCGTGGCGGGAGAAGCAGCTGCAGCGCGAGGCGGGCAACGGGTTCGGCGGCGGTGGCGGTCGGTCGGCCGAGGCGGCGGCGGCCGTCGCGCGCCGCGTGCTTCCCGCTAACGTGCGCCAAATGCTGGCACACGAGGTGAGGCGGTGCAGGTTGACCCTATCAAACCCACGTTGAAAGCGCCTGGAATTTGGCTCTTAAAACTACATTATGATGAACCGCATTCAGATTTTGCTTTCAAAATCAAGTTGTGCCGCTACACCGAGGTGCGAATGGAGGAGATCCGCCGCGCCGAGAGCTCCATGCACGGGCCAGGCACGCCGCCGTCCAAGGCAGGGCCTTACACTCGTCCACTTTTCAGCTCAACATGCGCTTTTTGTTTTGGGATAGGGGGTGCACTCAGGGGTTGCTTCGGGGGCGTTTAGGGGTTATTAGGGGGTGTTGAGGGTGTATTTTGAGTCACAAACGGCCCTGGTTGAGCTGAACAGTGGACGAGTGTAAGCCCCTGTTCCAAGGCCGGCGGGGGTGAGGAACCGGGGATCGACAAGGAGGCGCAGGCGAAGCGGGTGGCGTCGGGGGTGGCTGGCCTGCAGGCAGGGCCTTACACTCGTCCACCGTTCGGCTCAACGTGAGCGCTTTCTGTGCGATAGGGGGTGCATTTAGTGGTTGTTTAGGGAGTGTTTAGGAGGTGTCAGGGGCTATTAGGGGGTGTATAGGGTGTATTTTGTGCCAGAAACGGCTAACGGTTGAGCTGAAAAGTGGAGGAGTGTAAGCCTCTGGGTGCAGGGCGCGCCAGGCGCCAAGAAGGCGAAGCTGCAGGGCGGCGCCGCGCCGCCAGCTGTCATGTACAAGTTCCACGAGGGCTTCACCAACGCCGTGCGCCGCCCCGTCTACATGCGCGACCTCATCTGATCGGCCCGCGCATGCTGACGCCTTCTTCTGATTGGCTCGTAGACGCTGACGTCTCATTCTATTGGCTGGTGGATGCTAGTGGCCTCATGCGATTGGCGCGTGGATGCCGGGGACCTCATGCGATTGGCTGATGGATGCCAGCGACCTCATATGATCGGCTGATGGATGCCGGAGACTTCATTTGATTGACTGTTGGATGCTGGCGACTTCTTGTGATTGGCTGTGGATGCCGGCGTGTGTGTGTGAGTGGCACTAGTTATCTACACTGTGTCGCAACCATTGCAATGTTTACCTCCCCTCGTGCTCGTGGGTGCACTGGTAGACTGAAAGCATGTCATATCGGGCGGCGCCGGGTTGGTGAGGCGAGGAGCCACCGCACCGTGGGAGGCGTCGGGCGTGTTCTTTTACGCAGTCAATGAGGTCCTCATGGACATTAACTAATGAATAAGTTTGTTGGGACAAACAAATAAAGAAGCCCGCGTAGCCACGCGAGACTAGACATTCCATAAATGGCATAGCACCCTGCGCCCATCCATCCATCCTCACCCACCGCCCCACCGACCACCGACCACACTCATTCACAACTGATTCAATTTCGAACACATTTGGTGCGAGCGAGAGGGGCAGCCCTCGCTCATCGTAGCATGTTCTCTGGCCCGCGTATATGCTGCCTCTCGACTCGACCCGTCACATATCCCATGGGCAGCCGTGCTCCCCCGCCCACACCAATATCCATCGAGAGGCCACTGCCACCGCCGTCACGAGCATCATTCTTGCCGCGAGCAGAATAGAACCTGTGGCACACTCGAAGTACCGCGGGCGCTGCCGAGGCGCTCCGCCATGGCAGCATGCTCGTGGCATGGGCCGTTTTCTTCCATGCGTGGCTGGGACGGTTTTCCCCCAGCTGAGATCCGATCCAGCAAGGGATTTTTGTGTAGGACGACGCGACGATGTATGGCAATTGGCAAATCGACGGTCTATCAACATCCAAGAATATCGAAACAGGTCCATCGGACCTCCACAAAATTAAAGATGATTTTTCTTGGATCCCACCCGTATCCCGGCCCTTCCTCCATGGTATTGAAGCCATGTACAAATTTGCTTGAACCATCAACATCTACCCATCTTTGCGCTTGGGGTACTGTCACAGCTTATGAGGTTTAACCGAGGCGTGATATTTGCTGGTTGAAAACTATGTCCAATCCCCAAGACTGTGTCTAACGACCTTTCTTAATTGCTGGAGCCGTAATGGCCATACAAAACACAACACAACTATCAACGACATCACGGCACATCACATTGACAAAGTGCAATACATACGTCACACACAACACAACACAATGCCACACATCACAAGTCAACACGTCACAGCACATGGAGTTGGCGCTTGGTGTCCGCTCTTCACGGACGTGACGACGCCTCCGTAAGCCCGTCGCCGGCGGGTGTTGACACGCGCCTTCCCGGCGCCGCGGCAGTCACGGTCGCATCAACGCCAGGCCGCGGCCGCCGCCGCCACCCCCGCCGCTGCCGCCGCCGCCGCTGGGCTGGTGCTCGCTACGTCATCCACCAAATACTCAATTGCCGGTGCACAAAACATACAGTGTGCCGGTGCTCGCCACATCATCCACCACATTGGATACCGTCCGGTGCTCGCCGCGTGTTACGCCACCGCATTACATAGTGTACCGGTGCTCGCCACATCATCATTCGTACACCAGCATATAGCGTACCGGTGCGCACCACATCATCCATCACATACTGTCCGACGCTCGCCACGTCATCCACCACATAGTGCAGCGGCGCTCGCCACGTCATTCGCCGCATTATAGTGTACCGCTGCGTGCTCGCCGCATCATCGTTCCAGGTACATAGTGTTAGTCCCGGTGCTAGCAACCAAGTCATCCACCACATAAGGTACCGATGCTCGCCACGTCGTCCACAACATAGGGTCCCATGCCCGCCACGACATTCACTACATAGTGTACCAGTGCTCGCCAGGTCATCCACCACGTTGCACCACATGTCATCCAGTAACGCGCATTGGTGTACTGGTGCTCCCGCGTCATCCATCACTTCACAATTCGAACGCAAGGCTCCTTTGCAACGTGCCTTCCGACTCATACCGAGGCACGCGGGCCGCCCGGGCCTGAGCCATGGCTTGTGTGAGGTGTTGGAGTTGTTGTGGTAGTGGTGGTTGTGTTGATGTGGTTGTGTGTTGTTGGGAGTTGTGTGGAGGGGTGCACGTCCAAGGCATGGGTGTAAGGCCATGGCCATGCTGATTTCCCACTGTGCAAGCACAGCTAATAGGTCATCCCCCGGAAAAATACATTTAACATCGTGCTGGAAATTCCAGCATATCAGATATTAAACTGATAAGAACAGATACTACACTTGATCTTAGCCAAAAGGCCGAGAAAGGTATGGACGCAACACGGCCATGGCCAGCATATTAAACGTTTTGTCAATGAAACACGTCATTGATCGAGAGACGGGTCACTGAATGGAGTGATGATGTGGAACTACTTGATCCCATATTGGTAACTTTGGGGAGTCAATAAACCGTCGATGAGAAGTTGACGACAATGCAACTGAAGCAGCAAAGATGGCGTCAGTGTTCTGATGCAAGCTTGGTTAGGCTGTACCTGTGGGCACCCGAGCTTAGTAGGTCTGTATGGCTTGTCGCTCCTCACAGGGCCTCCAACCTGAGGCGGAACCCCGTTGAGTATGACGTGTCCAACTCCCAGACGTAGGCCGCGCCGCCACGCTGAGCGAGGCGGCGAGTATGGCCCACGAGCTGGAGAAGGTGAAGTAGGCACACTTGGGTAGACGCGTGAATTGTCCAAGGTTTTTCCGACAGTCGGGAGAGAAGGGAGGAAGGCGGTGGGAAACCAGTGGACTCGCGCAGCGTGGTCCGCGCCGTGGGGCGGCGCGGTTCCAGTGCTCTCCCGGTGACTGCGCGCTTTACGAGCGCTCTCGCTGGCCCGAATGCGACTTCATTTAATTTCGCTCTCTGGTCTCGGTCCGGTGTGCCTACTTTTTTGGCGCACCAAAAGATGGAAATCATGCGTCGTGGTGCAAGGTGTCTGACGCCGGCACGGCGGACGCCTACTCGTATCAAGCGTCGGCTGTTAGTCGAGGATAGCACTAGAAACCTAGCGCATTCACAGTTCTCGCGGCAAGACGCCTCGTCGGGTGCCGGTTTGGAGTTCGCCCCGGCGCGGCCCAGCACGTTTTGTCATCCTATTGTCGTTTCAGAAGCGTTGATGTGAAAAGTCCTTCCCTCGGTGGCGAGAGTAGTGGGGATCGCGCGGGTATCAATATACGCCCGCGCGGTCCAATCTTTTGCTGACCCTCCTGTGGCGTGGCGCACTGTGGCGTGGCGCCGGATGAATCCATGCCCCCACGCCACCCTATGACACCCTATGGCATGGCAGACTAAGTCCACTGCATCAGAGCAAGTCCACTGCACCGAAACAAGTCCACTGCACCGTAACTAAGTCCACTGCACCGTAACTAAGTCCACTACACCGACAGCAACTCCCCAGTAGTGTCACTCCTCGTAGCTAGAACGGTCAGCGGAATGCCGCGATGGTACCTCAGGTCCGTCTCCCTTTTCAGTGTGACCCCATCCGTCGCTAAACGCACCCGTCGCGACTCCAGGCGCCTGCGTAAGCGTGAGCGGGTGCGATCTTGCGACGCGATGAATGCTGGTTGTTTACTTGTACAACTTGCTTTATTGTGTGAAAGGGTTGTTTTGTTGTTTGAAAGGGCTGTGTGTTTGTTGTTGAAAGCCTCAGAGAGGCACAAAAATATTGAATGCGCATGAATGAGGTCAAATCTCAGATTTCTTTAGTAAAAGGCGAAAGAAATGAATGTCAAGAGGTGACCTCTGCGCTGTACTTGATTGGCAGCCACGTCCTCGAACCTATACGAAGCTTTTCCTTGGATGGGCCAAAGCCCAAACATGGGTTTCTTGGAATGAACCGAAAACCACCGGCAGGCCCGTGGCACATTGGGGGGGATGTGCCAACCCACACAACCGGCGCGCGCTCGCCCCACCCGCAACCCTCGCGGCCCTGCATCATGCACCCGTACCGCAGCAGTCACTCCGACTCTGACGTCTCTGGGTTAGGATGCTGGTCGTTTGAACTGCTGACGTTCCTTGGAGCTCTCGTCATTTCTTGTCCAAGGTGACAAAACTAATCATTTGGCAAACATCCGGCGAACCAAACCAAACCAAACTCTGTGCCAAGCAGCTGCGGCTCCCGCTCACTCGACGGCGGCACAACCCACAACCTATCGATGTCGAAACCCTGCGACTCGTTTTCGCACGCCTGGTGTGCATTTTCGGTGGTGAGACAGAGTACCCGACCCTGTTTGTTGTGTTTGTGGGAATGTGGGAGTGATGCAACTGTATGGTTGTCTGTGGTGGTTTGTTGTTGTTTTGAAGGGGGCGAGACCGCGCGTACGCAGCAACACCCTGCCATAAATTATCCCATGGAGACACCCTCTTGGAGTGTTCCTGCCCTTTACCGCAACCGAAGTGCAAGGGAGGCGGCTCCAGACATGGCCACGACCTTTGTGATCATCGTAAACCACTGGGCAGGTAAGTATGCCATCACTGCCTGCCATGTCACGAGTATACACGAAAGGCGCAGAATATGACGTGGAATCTGAGTGACGGGTCAGCAGCGTAGGTGCTCGCCACGTCATCATCATCTAACACATGTGTTCCGGGGCTCGCCACGGCATTCATCACAATGTAGTGCTCACCTGGTCACAATGACATCCACCACATAACGTACTGATGCTCGCCTTGTCATCCAGCACATGTTGTGCCGGTACTCGCCACGTCATCCAGCACGCGGTGTAACGGTGCTCGCCACGTCATGCCACGTCAGGCCACGTCATCACCCATAAGTCGTGTTTATGATCCTTCCTTGAGGTTTATGTACCACACATCTGCGAATCTGACATCTTCCGTTCATACCACCTTGAATATAGCGATACCCATTAGAACATCGAACTCAAGCAAGGTTGGGCGAGATTAGTACTAGGCTGAGGAATCGCCCGGGAATCCCTCGTGACGGAAGGTTTTTGCTTTTGCGCGGCGCCTGTTTCTTTGTACAGCGGCGTCCTGACTGTTTGCTTATCACGTACCCACACACACTCACCACATCCACCTCCAATTCACCTCACAACCACATTACCTCATCACGGAAGGGTTCTGCCTCTGCATGGCGCGTCTCACAACGGCGTCCTGACTGTAGTTTGCTAACAATGTACCCACACACTCGCCACAACCACCTCCCATCCACCTTCCGTCCACCTCCCATCCACCTCCCTTCACCTCTCACCTGCCATCCACCTGCCATCCACCTCCCACCTCCCATACACCTCCCATACACCTTCCGTCCACCTCCGTCTCTGTTATGATCATTCGCCCTCGCGCTCCTCGTTGCGTCGTTGCCGGGTAAAGTTTGCTCGCAGTGCAGAACCGCCGGGGACACTGCCGCGATACTTGTCATGAACAAGATTGGACCACCGGACGGTGAGC
>Ga0307489_10003266_pt1 | contig 10771 bp, 1 predicted proteins | sample SB12metaG_FD_202247 | JGI IMG/M metagenome (GOLD analysis project Ga0307489, IMG submission 202247) | Sea-ice brine microbial communities from Beaufort Sea near Barrow, Alaska, United States - SB 1.2 | ecosystem: Environmental > Aquatic > Marine > Coastal | place: USA: Alaska | collected 2017-05-06
GCTGCTGCTGCTGCTGCTGCTGCTGCTGCTGCTGCTGCTGCTGCTGCTGCTGCTGCTGCTGCTTTATTTGGTCAGAAATGCTGATGTCTTGCTGCAGGTCATAAAAAACAGAGTACTCGAGAGATTTGTTTAGTGATTTGGAAACACAAAGTCCTTAGACGATGCTGAAGCCAGAGTTTGGGCTCAAACTCTAACCTAATTAACTACACTCAAGTAAAATAAAAAAATTATCTAATTCGTCATGTCCAGTATCTTGTCCGGTATCTTGTCCGGTATCTCGGCATGAAGGGGGGGGGGTGGGGTCTTGAAAAAGCCTTAAGCTTTGAGGTATCTCGAGGGCGATTGCGCCTGCGAGAACAGCTGGGCGCAGTCAATTCATAATCATACTTTCCGTTAAATAAACTCCTGATTCTTGGAGAATAAAACGATTATTTGGTCAGAAATGCTGATGTCTTGCTGCAGGTCATAAAAAACAGAGTACTCGAGAGATTTGTTTAGTGATTTGGAAACACAAAGTCCTTAGACGATGCTGAAGCCAGAGTTTGGGCTCAAACTCTAACCACTCCTTGCACTGCGAATCCCCCAAAGAGCGCTCAGTTGCGCTCGAATCTAGGCACCACCTGTGCCGGATCCGCATGCCCCTTCTTCATCATGTCGGCATGAGTGGTCACGTACCTCTTGTAACCGTCTGAGGTCCAGCGCCCAAAGCGCTGCACATCAGCATCTGGGACCCCAGCAGCCGCGTATGCGCTTGCTCCTCCACGCCTCAAGCTGTGAGTAGCCACGCGAGAAGCTGCCACCCCACAAGCCACTGCTGCCTGCTTCAGTACTGTTGCCAGTCCAGCTCTGGTCAGCACCTCCTTGTTCTCCAACACAAACAGCGAGTCAGCTGCTGCTGGAGGCTTGCCATAACGCTTCACATACACTGCGTAAAGCCCTTGCAGTGCCACCAGTGGGCACGAGGGGTTCTCTTTGTTGCGGTGGATGGAGCGGGTGCAGGTGTGCAGTGCTCCCTTGCCGGAGTACACTGTGATGGTCAGCTGTGTGGCCTGTGCGATCTGCGACAGCGGCACCACGGCGTTCTGTGCATCACGCAGGATGAGGTCTCCAAATGTGAGCGACCTTCCTGGGTCGAAGATGCCCTCGTCGTTCGCCAGGTACTCGATGGACCTGAGCAGGAACCAAAAACCTATGCACTGAGCAGCATGAATCACGCAGCCATCGAGTGTCTCCAAATCCAAATGCATCTTCACGAGCTCCAACAGCATTGCTGGAACAGCCACCTTTGGCTCTGGGGGGCTGCACATCTTGCCGTAGTCGGCGATCCAGTCTGTCAGGGAGTCCAGATCCTTGAAGGGGTTTGGCCTTCGATCTCTCACGTGCATCCAACGTATGGCGCTAAACTTGGCTCTCAGTGAGCCTACGTCGATCCCATGCTGCTTGACTTCATACGCAGCGAAGTAGGTTGCCCTGTTAACTTTCTCTTCATAGGGCAGGTCTGTCAGGTAATGCCCCCAGCCTTTCGCATCCATGCAGTCTCGCCAGTGGCGCTCTCCCCCAGAATACAGCTCCACGGTGTTCTTGCTCTTGCCCTTCTCTTGCACAGCGTGCTGAAGCTCTGTGACAGCCTGATCTACCTCTGGTGTGATGTCTGGCTTGAGCCGCTTTCGCCCTGCTGACGATGGGTCTTTGGGAGTGGGCGCACCTGCTCCACTCCTAGGCCTGCCAATAGATGGCACCCGGATAGCCAAACCAGTGATTGCGTGCCTCTGTGCCCCTGTCCCCTTCTCATCACGGTTAAAGGGGGGCACCACAATCGTTGGCACTGTTGCTGTGGGTGCCTGCGCCCCTGCTCCACTCCTGACACTGCTCAGTGCTGGCTCTGAAATCGCCGGTTCGGCTGATGCTGGCGCTTCCCATGAGCGAGGTTTATACTTAGACCTGGTCTGTGTGCCCGCACCATTCCTGGCGGTGCTCACTGCCGCTTTCCCTGGGCAAAGTTTATACTTAGACATGGCCCGTGCGGGTGCTGCTGGCGTTTCCCACTTCTCCTGCGCTGTACGACCATCCCCTTGCACGGTGGCTAGCCACAGCGCAATCTGCGTCATGACTAAATCAGGCACGTTCTGAGGCAGCATGTTCCCCAGGGTGCCCTGCCCAGCCTCACACCTGTCCTCCATCAGCTTTGCATCTGGGCCTGTCTCAAAACCACGAGCGAGCATTGTGCGTGCCATCTCTGCGTTGCGCAACAGACGCACCACTGCTGAGCCATTGAGCGATTCCTGTATCCAGACGCTGCCTGCTGCTGCTGTGTGTGTGGGGCACCTGCCCAGCTCTGCACTCACGACCCTGTTCACAAAGTGAGTGTGTCCTCGGCCGGGCTCTGGGTCAGCAATAGTGGCCACGTAAGCGATCCCAGACGGTCCCTGTTGGAACTCGTACTCTAGATCTCTGCGGTCATCCTTGGGCATCACCCTGTACTCCGCTGCCTCCTCTGGTGAGTCCAAAAAGCTGCTGAACTGAGGCAGCTTTGGCACTGTCCGTTCGATCAGGTCCGCTGCTGGCGGACGCTGAAACAGGTCCCTCCTGAAACCAAACGCCCACGTGCGCACATGGTTCATGGGCGCTTGCTCCCCTGTGATTGGGCTCACCACCTCTGACGCGTCAATGTCATATGCTACCACGTGGTAGCTGGGTGCCTTGGCTGTGAGTTCCTCCAGTGCAGAGGGTTTGCCTTGGTGTCTTGAGCGCACTCCCGGTGTGCACTCTGACGCGAAGACGGCAAACCTCAAGTGCTCTGCGAAGGTGCCCACCTCCTCGTAGCACTTCCCTGTAACTGGGTCCGCGTTCTTCCTCCCTTTGAGGTTTGCTGCAGAGTACGAAGTGCAGGTGGTAGAGAACACTCCCACTGTGGCTGATTCGGGGGCCAGCGTAAACAGCTTGGCCACGTCTCCAAGCAGCACAGCGTCTGGGAAGTGCCTGGCTGTGTGCTCTTCCAGGGCTGGGTTAATCTCTGCGGAGTACTTCAAAGTCCCCCCCACGAATTCCGCTGCCTTGCCGCACCCTTCCTGGCCAGAGTATCCTGAGGTGACAGTGAAGCCCAGAGGCCTCACCACACGGTTGCGACAGAGCTCCCTCCCCAGCGCTGTCAGATCCACTGTCCTGGGAGCTGGAGGCAAAGGTCTCACGTACGCCTCATCAAAGCTCAGGTTGGCTTCCACTTGCGCTGCGTTGTACCGCACCTCGAAATCCCGCTGGAGGGTGGCGTTGATGACTTCCTGAGCGTTGGCGTTGCTCTGCACCCCTGCCTCAAGGCGCATTGCGCTGAGTCCCCTTGGATCTCCCAGCGTTCTCTTGTGCAGCATCATTCTGGTGGGGTGTGCCAGGCTGGTGAGAGCCCTGCGTGTCTCCGAGGGCCCACTCCTCTCTGGGAAGTTGAAGTCGAACTTTGGGAACGCCTCCACTGGCTTGCGCTCGATCGAGTCTCTGAGCGCTTGCAGCACCTCTGCCGGATCAACTCTGCAGTGTGTCTCCAGCAGACCAGGGTTGTACACTGCCATCCACTCCATCCACTGGAGAGCCGTGTTGTACCACGACTCCCCTCCTGTCGCTTGTTCACTCTTGGTCCAGCCTTCACGCAGAAAACCCAGGCCCATGCTCTTGAGATCCAGCCTCCACGGCGTGATCCCAGTGCACTGCTCGAAGTACTCAAAGAAGGCTATCCCTTTCTTGTGAAGCTTGCTCCTCGTGAACCAGTCTGCCAGGTTGAGGTCCGTGTCCACCCTCTCTCCATCGAAAGAGACCTTCAAAATCAGCTCCACGAAGCCCATGAAGCACAGCACTTGCTCATCCTTGAGTGAATGGTACTTGGAGTGCCTGGTCAAACTCTCCGCTCCCGTGTTATCGTTGAGCAGAGTGAAGAGTGCTCCTGGGTGCAGTACCGCCATCGCACCAGCCACTAGCTTCTCTGTGTAGAGCTCACGGTGGTTGATTGTGGTGCAATCAAACCCCTCCTCGAACGCGTTGAAGAGCTCATTCTCCTCAGCAGTGTAGGTCTCCCAGATGTAGGCTCCAGTGGAGGGGTCAAACACAAAACAGCCCTCTCCAGAGGCATCCATCGGTGCTCGAACCCAGCTGCTCTTCTTCTCCTTCCCCGGAAACGTCTTCCTCAGCTCGACGGGCAGCGCTGCTTCCAGTGACACACGGTACAGCTTGGCGTGATCGATCCTCCCCAGCCTAAGGAAGATCGCCATGGTGTCCCTCACCCTGTTCCAAGCCAAAACCTTGCTCTCTTCTCCTTTGATCCTGGGGTCTGGGATGTAATCTTTGGGCAGGGCCTTGGCCTTGGGGAATCTCAGCGAGGCGTCTGACATCATTGCGTTGAGGCGAGCCAGCAGGATCCTGCCCATGCCCGGGCACCAAGTCAAAGCGTGCTGTGCCACACCGTTGATCTCCTGGACCTCTCCCATGTTGAGCCTGCCCTCGGGGTCGTTCACGAACGGAAGCATCAAGTGTGAGAGCTTGATTATCTTGCTCCACGGTCCCCCCATCTCACGCCCCACTGTGTCAGTTACTGACCCGAACGTGTGCTTGTAGCTCTGAGGGTGGCCCTCGACTCCCTGTTTGACCAGGTTGTGCCCCTTGTCACCGTAGATCCTCACGATCAGCTCGCGCAGCCTTGCGAGGTGGTCTGGCGCTCGAGCTCCAAACATAGCGATGATCGAAAGCAGGTCATCCACAAACCGGGCGACCTCGGGGTGCAGCTCCCCAGTGGTGCTGGTGTCTCCTCTGCCCAGAAACATCAGCAGCCGGATGAGGGAGTCGGCTGAGGGCTCGAAATCGCCTGGGCTGACCTCAGATCCGAAGATCATTGTGAGATTAACACACACGAAATCAGTCATCCCTGTGGCGAACAGCCCAATATGTGCCAACAGGATGGCGATCAGGTTGAAGGCCTTCACAATGTCGTCCTTGACCAGCCTGACCTCGCACTTGGGGTGCTTGTTCTCCTCCTTGATGATCTTGTAGGCCACTTGGCTTGCGTTGGTGGTCTTTTGCAAGCTGTGTTGGTCTGCCCTCAAGCCCGTGTTTGCCGCACTGGCATGCCCTGCGTGGGTGCAGTCGTTGCAGATCCTGTACACATACCCTGCCAACTCGTCCTGGAGTAGCTGGCCCGATGCATCTTTCTTGTGCGCTGCCACGATTGGCGAGATACGGACCCCTGCGCTGATCAGTTTTGCCTCCATCCCTGGCTCTGTGACGTCAAACACTATGGCCCTCATGGCTACCAGCAGGGCATGGTAGTCCCACAGCACCTTGTCCTCCACCAGCTGCGCTCCGGGGTACTGCTTCGAGCTGTATCCCTTCTTGGGGCCCACGAAGAGCGGGTCTGATCCGAACAGCACTTGTTCTTTGAGCAAGTTGATGTGCCCCAGCGGCACTCTCCCTTTCAGCAGCTCCTCCATGCTCTCCCAAGATGGACCTTCCCTTGCCGTGCCTGCAAACCACTGTGCCCTCAGTGCGGCTACTATGGTCTTGACTGCCTCTTCCGGCGCCACGCCCACTTGCAAATTCCTGTTTAACCAGAAATTGAAGAAGCCTCCAGCGATCTTCAGTGAGGCGGTTCTGCCTCCACTGTCGTGCTTCTCCACTGCCTCCAGCTGTGGCGTCACCCACTTGACGTACAGCTCCGCCATCTGCTCTGTTGATGTCGCTCTCCTTGCCACCTCCAGCACACGCTCCAGCTTCTCTTGTGCCTTTGCTGCCCTCTGCTCTTCGCCTTGCCTTCCCTCCGATCCCGCAGCACTTGGCTCCGGTCTCATTCTCTCCACCTCCTCAACGACTTCCGCATGCCATTGTGCCTCGAGCTCCTGTGCTGGCACCTGCCGTGCACTGGCACAGCCTCCAACCCCAGTGCACTGTGCTCTTGCTGGGCCATAACCAGCCTGTGGGACAGCTGCGCGCTGTACGGGGCCATAACCCGCCTGAGTGCCCTCGCACTGACCCTGCCCAGGGCTGCCTGACCTCGGAGCACATGAAGACACGGCCTGTTGGCCAGGGTCTATACTTAGACATGGGTCACCTGCGTCCTCTGCGACCTGGATTAGCGGCGTAGGCCACGGCGCCTCAACTGTGTGCAGAGCCTTCTCACAGCGATCCAGCATCCCTGTGACCACCTTGTGGGCAGCGTCAATTTGTGCACCGCTGGCGCGGCATCCTGCCGAGCCCGCCACTGTCGCCAGGTGCTCGTAAGAGCCCCGCCTGCTCACCACTACGCGCACCTTGCCCTGCGCTTGCAACAGTGCCAGACGTGTGATCACATCCCGGAACGAGGACTGCTTCGTCAGCATTGGCATTGAATGCCTGTCCTCATCAAGCTGCAGCTTGGCCACTGTGAGCACCGGCACCGCCCAGACCCTGCTGTTCTTGTCGCTGTCATAAACCCAGTCCCGAAGAGAGCTAGCGGTGCTGCGATCCAGCCACACCTCGCCCTTCAGCGCGGAGTGCACCACGTTCAGCCTGTAGACAAACTGCCCAGGCCTCTCTGGGTCTTGACACAGACCGAGGTGGTGGTAGTTAGCCATAGCAGGGGGGTCCACCAGGATGGGCCATGAGTCTGGCAGACCCTGTCTGAACATGTCCAGCTTCAGCTCTGTCAGCCTGGACCCAGGGTGAGCCTTCAGCAGCTCCAGAGGGATGTGGGACAACTGCCGCAGGCACTGGGTGAGCAGCACAAAGGCTGGCTCGCACTCCAAATGCGACACCGACGCCCTCGGCACGTGGGGCATCGCCAACGCTGCCACTGACTTCAACGGACAGAGGTTATCCACGAGCGAGCCATCCGGCAGCGTTACCGCGGCCCTCATGTCCATCAGCTGCCCCGAGACGAAAGCATCCGGAGGGCCCACCTGGGCGCGATACCACTTGTGCACCGGCATTCCTGTGGGTGACGCCATCTGAAACGGGGCGTCGGGTCCCCAGATCTCCCTCAGATGGTGACCTTGCCCCGCCTGGATGGGGCCCAGCTCCATGTGCTCTGCGTTGGGCTTGGACACGTTGGAAACTCTGGTCTCGAGGTGGTACCGCATCGCCTCGGCCGCAACCTCCGGGGAGACCTGCGTGAGCGCCGAGACCATCTCTGCGTCCATCAGCGACAGCACCTCACACACTGGCAGCCTGCCACCTAGGCTCACGTGTCCACCATGGGCCAAGAAGAGAGGGTGCCATACTGCTGGGAAGCACTCTGCCGGCAGGATGGTGTGCTCCTTGGAGCAGGGGACCATCGAGTCAGGTCCGCGATCACAGCCCTGAGCCGTGTTGAACTTCCAGCAATACGGGGCCCCAGCTGCGTTGCGCGGGCAGGAGTGAGTGATCTTCTCCTCGAGCACCCAGATCCCTTCACCGGCACAGTAGCCTGGGGCCAGCCTCAAGGCCGCCTGCCCGTCCTGCCGCTCCTCCGGCTGCGTGGGTCTGCCCCCCTTGGAGCAGGGATCCTTGGTGACTCCTTTCTTGGCCTTGTGTGCCTTGGCTCCCTCAGCAGCTTTGGCTGCCTTGGCCTCCTCAGCAGCCTTGGTTGCCTTGGCCTCCTCAGCAGCCTTGGCTTCGTCAGCCGCCTTCTTGAAGGCCTTGGACTTGGAGAGCGGCGCTGGAGCCTCGAAAGCCCCCGCGCTAGCGACCGAGCGCCCCTTCGTGGGTGGTGCCTTCGCAGGCGATCCCGCTCCTGCCGGGCTGGCGCCGCTGCCCCCCGCCCGGGCTGCTGCTGGCTTGCTCTTCTCTGCTTGAGCCAGCCGTTGCTCCAGCGTGGCCATCCTCTTGTCGAGCGCCGCGGCTGCGTCCGCCTTCTCCTTTGCCTTGACCTCCCACAGCTGCTCCCCTGCGAACGACACATTCTTGAACGCGTCCTCGCCCAGGCCCGCACTCAAACTGTCGCCGTCTTGGTCGCTCTGCCCCGCGGATTTGCCATCCTTGCCTCTGCCCCTGCCACCCGCCTTCCGGCATAGGCAAACGCTGGGGTCCCACGGGAACGCCTCCTCCATGGTGCTGTGTGTGCGCATGGCCCGCTTCAGCGGCTCCTCGAAGTACTGCAGCACGTTAGGGCCGTTGAGGTAGAAGGCGAGCCTGGCGTATCCGTGCCCCTCGCTGTCCCTCTCATGGGCGTAAAGCACGTCACTTGTGAACCTGCTGGTGGCCAGCGCCTCCAGCCTCTCGAACAGGTCCACCATGCCACACTTGAGCAGCAGGGCCCTCAGAGCTGGGGTGAAGTCGTCTACTATCAACGGGTCGTATGAGTAAGCCTCGTAGGCCTCGAAGAAATCCAGAGTGTCCTGCCTACAGCGCTCCCCAAACAGGCGCACGTAATCCTTGAGTGCCTCCCTGTAGGCGCCCTCCACTGCCTGCGTCTGCATCTCTGGGTCATCCTCCGGGGCAAAATTCCACAGGGGGGGTTTTGAAGACTCAGCCGGCTTCAACAGCGACCACCAGTCGAAAGGGACTTGCACAGCCTCTGGCTTGCTCTTCAGCTGGTAATCAGCCCCATCCAGACCAGACCCCATCTTCCACACCCAAGCTGGGCCGAAAGCTGCGTGCCTCGGCGAGCGCTGGTGTCTGGGTGCCGTCCCCAGGCCGTGAGCTGCAGTGGGATTGCTCATCTGGTTGAGGATGAGCCTCTGAACGCCCCTGAAACCATTCAGCGACGTCATTTCAGCGTCCCCTCCCTGCAGCCTCAAGTACTCGTAGATCATCTCCCGCAGAGTGGCGACGCCGCTCCAGGTGGGAGAGTCGAAGTCGAACTTGGCCAGGTCGATCTCGCTTGCCTTGATCTCCTTGGTGCCAAACACAATGGGGCACTTGGTGCATGCAGCGAGCATCCCACACGGAGGCACTTTCAGCAGCTTTGAGCAACCCTTCCCTGGGCAGAGCACAATCGCTCCGTGTGCTGGCACTAGGAGTCGTCTGCTGCTGCACTCGCTGCAGAAAAGACCATCTGCCTTCTCGAACGACACGCTGCGCCACATCTCAGAGTCCAGAAGCAGCTCTCCACGCTTGAACTTGCCCTCTAGTTCGTCCAGCGCGTGAGTCTGGCTGAAGAGCTCGATGAAGACGGAGAGGTTGCACCTGAAGCAGAACATGTGCCTGCTCTGTGTGAACTCCGAATCCCTCCCCACCTGTGCCACCAGCTTCCTACGAGCAGTTGTGGTGGTGCTGTCTGGAATAGTCTTGGTCTTGTCCGTGGGATGTATTTCCCGCCCTCCTTGCTTGAGTGCACTCAGCTCCGGGAGAGACCTGCCCTGCTTAGCTGCCACCGTCACATTAGCCATGCTGCCCTTGACAGCCATAGCCATCATCTGCCTCACAAAACTTTCATCCTCAGCGGCGTCTTTGTAGGCGCCCTGGCTGATCCCCGCAATCGCTGACTTCAGGTGTGAGAAATCCCCTCCTGCCTTCTTCGCAGCCTCCATCGCTGACGAGCCGTCCTCCCGCTCCACGATCTGCGGATACGACTCCAGCGCTCCAGAATCCACCACGAGGCCATCATCCAGGATGAACACGCACTCCTTGCCTCCAGACGCTTCGAACACCGCAAAGGTGTCCCCTGCCCCTTCCACTGCTCGCAGAGACCCCCCTGGGAAAAAATCACCGAGCCTCGCCCTGTGTACCCTGAATGGGATCAGTGTCTCCATTAGCATCACCATGAGATCTGCCCCCCTGGGAGCGTGCACGAGCGTCGAAATGCCCCCATACAGCACTGAAACCACCAGCCTGGTCGGTTCTGCCCCTAGCCCTGTCCAGGACGGCCTCTCCGGCCTGGTGAAATCACTGACGAACAGCAGGGTTTTGCCTACGAGGGCAGAAATCTTTGGGTCCAGAGCCATTTTCTGACCATTTTGGCACAACCAAGGGTGAGTGGCCATGTAGCGGCCACACTCCAGCATCATTGGCCATCCTGTTCCATCCTGAGGCGCCAGCACTGCCGGTGCCGCCTGACTAGGTGACTGCCCCACTCCAGACGGGCCACCCTCCTGTTCAACTCCGATGAAATCAGCGTCGATGTGTCCCTCCAGAAAAGAGGTGTGAGCCTCATTCACCGCCTCAGTCAGCTCTCTCCTGTCCTGACTGTCGACCACCGTGCTGTCCACCCCTCGTGAAACCGCCTCCGCCAGAAGATCCTCGACGCTGAACAACTCGGGGGCTGAGTAATCCCAGAGGTCGCCATTGGCATCCACAATGGTCAGCTGCCCCTCCACATCGAATTCCCTGCTCCATGCCGCCATGGCTGCCTTGGCTACCGCCCAGGTCGGCCTAGAGCTGAGCCTGATCGACCTTTGCAGGGCCGCTCGCCTGAACAACGCCAGAGGAGCCGCCGCCACGACTCCGGGCAATGTGCCAGCTTTGCACGCATCCTCCAGCAACTGGATCCATTCTGGTGTCGCAAACTCCATCACTACACCGCCTTCTCTTGAAAAAGCCTTAAGCTTTGAGGTATCTCGAGGGCGATTGCGCCTGCGAGAACAGCTGGGCGCAGTCAATTCATAATCATACTTTCCGTTAAATAAACTCCTGATTCTTGGAGAATAAAACGAGCTGCTGCTGCTGCTGCTGCTGCTGCTGCTGCTGCTGCTGCTGCTGCTGCTGCTGCTGCTGCTGCTGCTGCTGCTGCTGCTGCTGCTGCTGCTGCTGCTGCTGCTGTCGCTGCTGCTGCTGCTGCTGCTGCTGCTGCTGCTGCTGCTGCTGCTGCTGCTGCTGCTGCTGCTGCTGTCGCACGGTTGTCGAC
>Ga0307489_10003268_pt1 | contig 10768 bp, 15 predicted proteins | sample SB12metaG_FD_202247 | JGI IMG/M metagenome (GOLD analysis project Ga0307489, IMG submission 202247) | Sea-ice brine microbial communities from Beaufort Sea near Barrow, Alaska, United States - SB 1.2 | ecosystem: Environmental > Aquatic > Marine > Coastal | place: USA: Alaska | collected...
TCTCTCGGCTTTCACCAACCCTCCAAACACCCGCGCAAGGGAATACAAGTCTCCGGATTCCCGCTCTCTCGATAACTTCGAATCAAACCCGTTGCGGGATAGGACAACACTAGTGTGTGCTTCGCCTCTTCGTGGGTTCGACTTCCAGTGTTCGCGTAAGTTACTGGCAGCTAATGGGTAATACAAATTACTGTTCGTTGCTGTAGCGTCTCGCAGGGCGACTGATGCGGCCAACGCGAGACGACTTTGGCGCGGTGTCGTTTTCGTCGCCCTCGGCGGGCTTCTTCGCGGGGGGATTCTTCGCGGGGGGGGGGTTTCGTGGGGGGCTGCTTCGCGGGGGGCTGCTTCGCGGGGGGCTGCACCGCGGCGGTCGTTCTTCTTTTCGTCGCAGTGTCCACTTGTAACATCTCTTCGTCGTCTTCGCCGTCCGCAAAGTCTGGGCCTGGCTCGTCAAAGCCATCGTCGGCCTCGACTCGCTCGTCGTCGACGACGAGTACTTGAGTCGTAGGGTCCCGAGCCGCGTTCGCGGCGGCCATGACGGCGGCCTCTTGCGCGGCCTCGTGCTCGGCCTTGGATCGGCCTGATCGGCACGCAGCGGGTCGATGGCACTCGGCTTTCGAGACCCGAGTTTGGCGCCCGTGCGCTCCATAAAGCCGTACAAGAATCTGTCACTTGCGCAGAAATCTTCGACGCCCATCTCCGAAGCGATTAGGGTCATGATCTCGCTCGCTCTGGCCATGCTCACAGAAAGCCCAGCGAGCGACAACTGCTCGAATAACGCGGCGTAAACCTTCTCGTCGTCGTCTGAAAATGCTCGAAGTGAGTTCACATCCGGGTTGCCCGTCGCCGAGAGCTCAACCGCTCCAATCAAAGCGCGCACGTCGTCGGCGACCCACTTGCTGCGTTGCCTGAGAGGTGAAACATCTCGACCCACCCCAGTTTGGACACGTGGCAAGTTAAACGACTTCATCACATTTGAGTCGATGGATATACATTCATCCCAAAACATCAACTTTGAGTCCACAGAGGCCCATGGTGTTTCTGGACACTGCGTGATGCTCGAAGAGCATCGTGGCCATGGCGGAAGCCTGCAGTAAGGCGCCATCACCTGGCTTGGACTCACACGCATCGCGAGCTTCGTTGACTCGCATGCGCAACTGGTTCAGGTCCCGGTCCTGCGCGATGCGCTTCAAGAACTTGGCGCCGTAACGCTGCACGTCGTTCTTTGTGACCGCCGCAACCTTCTTCGCCTCGATAAGAGGATTCTCCGAGTTTGCCTGTGCAGCGGCTTTTCGGACGCCGAACTTAGAGTTCTGCAAGCAGTGCAAGAGGAGCGCCCGATGCAGGTCCTTAACATCTTTGGGCAGTCGCTTCCCGGTAGGAACGGGCGAGAGACTCCGAGCGCGCACTGGCACCGTTTGAGACCCAGACTGCGGCACCGGCGAGACGCTTCGAGCCCGCTTCTTCGTCGCAGTGCGCACGACCCGGGAGAACGCCGTCTCTATGTTGGTTGTCGGAGTGTGGCCAATCGCGCCAGCGACCCGCGACCGTCCGCGCTCACATTCCCGCCTAACGAAAACCGTTAAAATCGGACCGAGCTTCAAATTAAAGGGATTCGAGTCTTACCGGGGAGTTATCGCCACTGACGGACGCGCATTGCCCGTGCGACGGTCTGAGAGCGGCGCCGCTTGATTTGCACGCGACATCCGGCTGCGCCACGACTTTTCGCCAAAGCGTCCCAATTGAACGGAAAAATGACCCCGTTCAAGAGCAAGACCCCGTCCCAAATTGGGGCAGATCGTCCCGACGTTAGGAATTGGAAGAGTTCGCGCGGCAAGGGAAGAAGATGGCTGACGAGGAGTCGTTCTTGGCTGTGCTGAGGAAGGAGAATCCGACGCGGAAGGAGGTGCAGCGGAATGCGAAGCTCGCGGGCATCCCGGCCAACATAAAGACGGAAGTGATCCTCGACGAGCTCCGCAAAAAATGCCTTGTTAATGGCACTCCTGAGCCTGCCGCCGCCGAGCTGCCTGCCGCCGTAGTCTCGCCCATCTCGCCCGCCGAGGAGATCGTCGAGCTGTTTGCCGTCGAGAAAAATGACGTCGTCGAAGAGTGCACCGCTCCTTTGGAACTAGAAATGCTCCAAGGCCAAGAGGCCTTGGAGGATAAACCGTTCAAGAGCAAGGAGCAAAATACAGTGCCGAACTTATTTTTGAATTCACCGGCGATTTTGAGCTTATGAGTGAGCCCATCGAGTTCGTCTCGATGAACTCTATTCGAAACTGGTATCAAATATAACGGGCACCGTCAAAAGGCCTCTATGTTGACCCGTGCTCGATCACACTCGAGCATACGTTTGCATCCTGCTCGATCATACTCGAACACTTTTGAGCAGTCCTCAACGAAACGAAGATGACGGCCACAATGAATAATTCATGAATATCGCAGGTCAACCGTAATGTCTGTTGTCAAGCAGAAGAAACCTCCGCGACCCATCACTGATAGCCAAACTCCATTGAAGATCGAGTTCGAGAACGAAGAGGAGCGACTCCAAGTCAAACCCGCAGCCAAATCCGCCTTCGAGATTCAGCCGATCCCGTCGCCCATCCCGGACTACGACTCAATGACTCTGGAGGAGATCAAGTTGATAGCAAAAAAGATTCGGAAGAAAAAGGGTTTGACAAAGAAGCTCCTCGTGGACAAACCTTACGAGGGCGGGAACTTCTAAACTACTATTCACCAGCCTAACTTTTTACACCCCTCTGAGCTGCATCCCGCCCTACTCAGCTCCCCTCGCACTAAGGAGGGGTAAAACTAACCGGCGAAAGTACTTAATGCGGGTGTCTTTGGCCTGGCTACTCGCATTCGCCAATTCGAGGGTCCAATTTGGCGAAATATGGTGGTATTCGTGCGTCGGTTTTTGCGTGGCTGTTTTGAGGGTGTCGTGTTGGTTGAACTTAGGTGCGTTCTGCCTCAAAAGCTCGCTCAAGGGCATCGAGCGCGTTCTGTCTCCGCCTCATCTCCGCCTCAAAAGCTCGCTCAAGGGCATCGAGCGCGGAGACGTGCGCCGCGTGGGTCCTGCGCACTGTCGCCATCGCCGAGCGCAGGGTCGCAAGGGCATCGAGCGCGGAGACGTGCGCCGCGTTGGTCTGCCGCACGGTCGCGAGCGCCGAGCGCAGGGTCGCGAGCGCCGCGCGGTGCTCCGCGTCGTGCAGGGGCCCCAATCTCTCGGCCATTCGAGAGGCTCGGGCATTGGCCACGTGACCCACGTCGACGAAACGGCGTCAGCTGCGCGTCGTCAGCGTCAACAGCGATGCGTCTCTTGTTCGTCGGCGGCGCCGAGGATCTCCGTCGTGGCCAAATTCGTTCCATCGATTCCTTCATTTCCGCCAACCACAAGGACGCGGTTCGCGTCGAGTGGAGTGGCTGCGCATGGATAGCGTTCTGACTGCATGGTCGGCCCGGCTTCGAACTGCATCGTCTCGAGATCAAGAACCTGTGTGTGATTTATCATTGTCACATGATCGATCTGCTTTGTCAGACGAGGTCTCACCTCAGTCGTAGCCAAAACGTCCTCAACACCATCCCCGCCGACGACGATGATGTGCGTGGAATCCAGTGGCACGGCTGCGCAGCCGTGGCGTGCAGAGCCCATGACAGGACCGGCCGAGAAGGTCATTGTGGCAACGTCGAGCACTTCGGTCGTGTCCAAATTGCCCTCGCGGTCGTTCCCACCCACCACGAGACATCGGTGCGCATCGAGCCTCACAGCTGCGCATCCGTTTCTGAGTGAGAGCAAGTTCGGCCCCTGAGTAAATACCATCGTACCCAGGTCCAGCACCTCCGTCGTTTCAAAATAGTCGAGTCGTCCACCGACTACGAGAATGCGGCGCGCGTCAAGCGCAACGACAGCGCAATAAGCTCGCCCTAAATGCATGTTCGGCCCTGCCGTAAATGTCAGCTTCTCGAGGTCCAGAATCTCCGTCGTGTTTAAGTAAAATCCTGCGAATCCACCAACCACCAGCACTCGATGCGCATCGATTGCAATGGCTGCGCATCCAAATCGTACTGTAGGCGGCCCGTCTGTAAATACCATACCATCCAAATCCAGCACCTTCGTCGTGGACAAATCGTCTTCGTCTCCAAAATCACCACCAAAGACAAAGACGCGGCGTCCACTGTGCACGGCTGCACACCAAGACCGTAACGTGCCCATCTCGGGGCCCGCTGAGAACACGGCACCCTCGAACCACGGCGCCACGCCAAAGACGGCGGCCTCGAGGCCGAAGAAGTCCAGCTCGTGGACCATCGCCTGCCTTTGAGGATCCGGCAACCCTCGGATCCTCGCTGTCATTTTCGAAGCGTCGCCATCGCGCAGGAAGTCCAGGATCAGCCCGAACCGCTCACCGCTGCGGTCGATAAACACGGAGCCGTCGTCCGGGTTGACCTGTAGCATCAGGTCGCAGCGCCCAAACATGCGCCCGAGCATCGTGTCATCAAAGCGCGTCAGCGTGGACCGCGAGCTCTCGTAGCGCACGCCGCCGACGTTGAGTTGGACCCGCTCGTCGAACGAAGGCATGGCCGCTTTCATGTTTGCCTTCTCGTCATCGACGGCCGCGCGGTCGCGGTCCACGATCTCGCGCAGCGTGGCCACCTCGGCTTCGTCTCGCGCGCGCTGCGCCGCCAGTTGTTTGAACATCGTCTCGCTCTTGTCTTGGAGGGCTTGTTGGTCTTGTTCGAGCTTGGCCTAATTTGGGTGGGAGGGTATTATTGTGGTAACTGACATACCAGATATGAGATATCAGATATGAGAGATCATAAATCGAAGTTCCCGGAAGTCGGCTTTTAAAAGGACATCATATATATACCAGACCTCCCACACTTCTACGTAGGTGCAGGCGGGGATGTATCCGACGGAGAAGACATCCCATACGAACCCGTCAGTTTCGCAGATCGACCAGAAGATCCGCCCTCGAATTGGCAAATGCGAGTAGCTGGGCCGAAGACTCCCGTACTAAGTAACCCCCTCGAATTGGCAAATGCGAGTAGCTGGGCCGAAGACTCCCGTACTAAGTAACATCACCGGAAACTTTGACCCTTGGTTCGTGCTTGGAGACGCGAGCTGAGAGAACATATGGACAGGGTGATATTAGATATTTTGGGTTTTCGTTTAAGCCACCGGCCGTTCTAAGATGGCCATGACTATCTGGAGGCCGAGGAGCGAACACCTTGCACAGACGTCGTCCCAGTTTCTGAAGAAGCGCGAGACGGGGAAATCGCCGGGGCGCGGTCCACTCCTTGTTCCAGTCCGATGTGGAGTCTGGAACGTATCTGGGAGGTCGTTGAAAAATATGTACGACTCCTCTCCGTCGCAGCTTTTGCAGTAGCTTACGTAGTGAAGGTCCTTGAAGAGCACCACGGTGGACACCACGTAGCCAACCGGAGCCGACGATCGGACGGATCGCATGACCCTTTCGATGGCGCACGCGCGCAGAGAGTATTTCGTCCAATTGACTAAGAGAGTCAAGTCGAATGTAAGTGACGTACCCGTGCTATAGATGAGCACGTATGGCCGGTGGGGATGTTTGTATTCTATCCGTAGTTTTTCGAGCCCCACTTGTGCCAGGTCCGGCGCGTGCGCATCTTCTTGTTCAAATACTGGGACATTGATCAACTCCATGCACACTTCCAACTTCCGCACATTCGGAGAGGGGTGTTCTTTGATCTCAAGCAACTACCGTCAATATTCTTCTTTTATTACAATCTTACCAGCAGATGGATCATCTCGGTGCAGTCACCGTACATGTCGGTTCCTTGGGCGCGATCTAATCAATAGTTCAACAATATAACATGTTGACAAGGTTTGGCTTGTCAACATATTATATATTTGATATCATATTTCACATTTCACCCGCGAACGCCAGTATTATGAATTATACGCTGTTGTGGACATTGGCCATGGTGGGCAGCCAACGGCAGCGCGCTAACCAATAATGATGTAACAGAGACAACGCTTACTCTCGAAACCTTGGCTTCTTATAGTGAACGGACTCGTATTCGTCTAAATCCTCGATCATCATGCTGTTTTGTTCATATTCGTAGAACGTGCCTAAAATTGAATTATACACCAAAAAAGGACTTACTTATTAAGGCTGCGACTTTGCCGTACTCAGTGAACCATCTTGGGTCCCATTTTTCCGACTCTTTTAAAACAAATGTCATCCTGTTCTGTGTTTTAATGTAATAAAACAAACTCACTGTGTCCAGAAGAACAACGTGTGGAAAAGGCCTTGCAGCACACAGGAAATCCAACAGTTGTCGCGGGATGGATTCTTGAACTCCGCGTGGCTCGGTTTCCGGTCCTGCGCGAGCGCGTCGCCGGTATAATTGACCATCTTTCTTTCCACCTCGTCCTCTTCTTGGTATTGGGCACTTGTTGCAGGATCATTTAGATTATCTTGATACTGTTTGCGCTTCCTTTCATCCTCGAATACACCGTACTGATCGTATTCGTTGGGGTCAAAACCTTCACATGGAAAGTTCAAATCTGGCGACAAACCATCAGGGGATGTCGCCTTTCTCGGCGACAAACCACCAGGGGATGCCAACAAACTTTCATTGTCGCCTCTCATATCAGATCTCTCATAAGGTGTATCGATTTATCAGTTACGCGATTCAACGGATTGGCCCTAGAGCAGGAAAACTTTTTTAGCGACATCGGGCCTGGTTTAAAGAGGGGGAGCGTTGGGAGCGTTGGGAGAGGTCTCAGGAGGCCATGTCCTCTCCATACCTCGAGTGTTATCTCCAAGCCTCCGCCGTCGCACCAAGGCGATGTAACATCAATGTACGACTACATAGAGGCAGGCAGGGTATTACAGAGTTAGTGACGAGGATTCGTCTCTACGTGTTCGTGTTGGTGCGGCGTCGCGCGTTTTTTTTGCGCTTCGGCGGCGAGAGCGAGGGCGCGAGGATCGTTGATCGGCGTTTGTCCGCATCGTCATCATCGTCGCTCTGGGAGTCCTCCTCATCCTCGGCGGGTTTGGCAGCCGCAGAGACCGCAGCCGCAGCCACAGCAAGAATCTCTACGACCGCAGCCGTAGAGATCGTGGAGTACGCAGAGACCGCAGCCGCAGCCGCAGCAAGAATCTCTACGACCGCAGCCGTAGAGATCGTGGAGTCCATCACAGGACCGGCCGTAAATATACTGGTGGCGAGTTCGTCGAGAACTTCTGCCGTGTCCAACTTGAACATGTTGTCCTCACCTGCTGTCTCCGCCACAGAGGCTCGCAAAAGAGCATCGTAGCACGAGACGAGCGCCGCGTTGGTCTGGCGCACGGTCGTGAGCGCCGCGTGCGGGAATATACTGGTGGCGAGTTCGTCGAGAACTTCTGCCGTGTCCAACTTGAACATGTTGTCCTCACCTGCTGTCTCCGCCACAGAGGCTCGCAAAAGAGCATCGTAGCACGAGACGATTGCCGCGTTGGTCTGGCGCACGGTCGTGAGCGCCGCGTGCGGGGCCCCCAAACTCTCGGCCATCCTCTGGGTCCTCTCTTGATGTGTCGCGCCTTTGTTTGTTGGTCAAGTTCTTGATGACAACGGCATCAATTCAAAAACGGACGCAAGTCCGTTTTATCCCGTTAAAAAAAGTGTGCCGGCGCGGCGCGGCGCAGTTAAAGAGCTTGGGTCGCCAATCTTGAAAATGGTGAGCGTGTCAAAACAGTGTATCCCAAGCTTTCGTAGGCCACGCGTCGACCAACTCGCATGTGCACGATGACTTTGGGCTACGATTCGGAGACGCACCCGACGATGCGTTTCTTGGAAAGAAGATACAGAATAGGGTCGGAAGAGGCGGCGTCTTTGCTGATGTACGGCAACTCCAAGGGGAGCGTCGAGGCCCGCGACAATGTGAACGTGCCGTTCCGACTCCCCGAGGGCGGTGCAATTTGGCCGCTCCACTACGTGTGCCTCCATGGTTTAGACGCGCAGGACCTGAGCATCACGAACGCGCTCATCGACATCGGCGCAGACATGGAGGCCCGAAGCTCGAACCAAGACACGGCGCTGCTCATGTGCGCCAATATGTCTGACCGGTACGGCTTTGTCATCCTGCTTACCCGCAGAGGCGCCAACGTGTCCGCGCGGTCGTCGGTGATTAGGACGCAGACGGCCCGACATGATGGTGGGTATGGGACGTCGCACCAGACACCGCTCGGTCTGGTCCTGAGACATCAGTGCCTGCACCTCAGGGGAGCAAGGCCTGACAGAGTTGCCGTCGTCAACGCGCGCCGCGCGTATAGGCAAGAAGCAATCGCGGTACTCCGATCGCGCAACGCATGTCTGAACGACGCCGACTTCTGGACAATTAGCAACCCCGACTCCTGGACCACCAACCTGCTCGATGAAGAGTTCGGCGCTGCTTTAACGGCCGATAACTCCTGGACCTTCCCGCCTGCGTTCAAACGCACCGCGAGACTCTGCCTGTGTGACGTCAACTTCCGCAGGGGGAACTTCCTCGGTCTCTCCGTCTTCCAATTCCTCGCGCGTGGGGACATCATCGACTTTACCCCTGGGTGCTGGGGCTACTAGTACTAACAGGAACTTAACCTCAGGGTTTAGAATGATTCAGGGTTTAGATTATAATAACTGTAATTTACTGACCCCTTTGTCCTATTTTAAGTCTATGTGATAAAGACTCGGCGCTCTGCCGTCCTTATTCTAATTGTGATATTAGATTTCTGCGACCAATATGGTATCTGATATCATATTTCATATATCGCTTAAAATAACACACAGTGGGTCCTGGTGGCACGGGGGTTACGGCTAAAGCGGCGCGCCGCAAGGCTCCGAGCACGTCTTCTACGCGAAAAAAGTCTTGTGAACAAGTTCTTCGAAAAATGTTCGGTTCCGAATCTTTTCTGACAACTTCCCAGAACCTTCCCAGAACAAGCTCAATTCTAAAATCTGTTCTGTCAAAATAATTCTGTTCCTGAAAATTAATTCTGTTTAGGCAAAATAATTCTGTTCCGACAGAATAATTCTGTTGCGAACTCGTCCTTAATAGAATAAGGACGGCAGAGCTGTTTAGGCAAAATAATTCTGTTCCGGCAGAATAATTCTGTTGCGAACCCGTCCTTAATAGAATAAGGACGGCAGAGCGCCGAGTCTTTATCACATAGACTTAAAATAGGACAAAGTGGTCAGTAAAAGGCGTACGTACGGGAATGTGTTTACTTATAGATCGATGGAGAGTGCGGGCCATGAAGAGTCGTAGTCCTCTCACTCCTTGAATTCCGGGTTGTCGATCGCCAAGTCCAGGTCTCGGGCACGAATCTTATCGTTGATTCGCTCAAGGGATGAGGGCCCGTCAAGTTCATGGCCTTGCGCGTGTGCGAGTCCCCACCATTTAAGAACTTCGTCCAAGTCCACGTCGGTACTGTCATCGTCGTAGTACATGAGACCTAATTGGTACTGAGCATCAACACAACCCTGTTTTGCTGCAAGCTTAAAATAATACCGCGCTCTCTTTTTGTCTATATCGCATCCTTTGCCCTTATCATAACAATCACCCAAAAAAAATTGACCCCCAGCATCTCCATCTCGACCCCTGGCACTCTCCGCGTACAACTTAATCGCTTTTTCCATGTCCTCCTCCAAGCCAAATAATGCATTCTCGTACGCAAATCCTAGTTCTCCTTGCGCTCTTCGATTTTTGCGTTGAGCCATTAGTGCAAGTCGATCTCGGACTTGGCGGTGGGTTGTATCCGCAACAATCGCCCGGCACAGAGGGCAATAAGGGCTATTCTTTAAACACTCCGTATGACATATCGAACAGACCCAAGCGCCACAACATCCCAACCATCGCTTCAATTTCACTCGTAATTGAAGGCAGATGGGACACGTATAATCTTTTTGTGGAGCCTCCGACTCGTCAGCCGGAGCCACATCGATCTTTCCTTTGCACGTGGTCTTGTGGCAGCTTTTCCAATCGCGGCGCTGGCAGACCTTGCAGCAGTAATAAGTAATGCAATTTGGACAGTGGGACTTGCACGGCGTTTTGCACACCTGGCACGGCATGTAGAAATCGCTCAGTAATACCTGCTTCCCCTTCGAGGTGGTCATCTTTGAGTTCGAGGCCCCACCTCCTTCGCCGAATCGCTCAGTAATACCTGCTGCCCCGAGGTCCGGTAATTCGGAAGAGGTATTTGAAAACTCAACGGTCTGACGATTCGGCGAGCAGAAACCACAGATATGGAGAACCAGACAGTCTTCGACGCCGTCTCCAAAATCCTCGTAACGACCCGGGCAGGTGAAACACCGACTTCGCCACTACATTCCTGTTAACCGTGAGACAGGTGGTTGGCACGTTTATATGTGGGAGGTGGTCGACGGAAGGAGGACTTGGCGGTATAACTTGAAAAATGGTGTGTCTCCGGAACTGCACCAGATGAATCTCCTCAACGTTAATCGCGTTACCCGATTCGAGAGGGACATCGCGGCCAAGATCAGGAGCGGGCGCAGATTCTCGGCGGCCGATGTGAGTACGCACACTGAAAGCAACACGCATGTTACACTAATGTTAGGGCCTAACATTAGTGTTCTGCACTAATGTTAAGCGTGTTGGCCCCCCAATATAGAGAGGTCAGATACACATTAACATTACTAATGTTAGGCCTGACTAAAGTTAGGTACTGAAGTGGCATGATAACAATGTGGAGTTGCCTCCTTCGCCGTGGAGCCGCTCGTGGGAGTTCATCGCAGAGTCCGGTGCAGA
>Ga0307489_10003269_pt1 | contig 10767 bp, 10 predicted proteins | sample SB12metaG_FD_202247 | JGI IMG/M metagenome (GOLD analysis project Ga0307489, IMG submission 202247) | Sea-ice brine microbial communities from Beaufort Sea near Barrow, Alaska, United States - SB 1.2 | ecosystem: Environmental > Aquatic > Marine > Coastal | place: USA: Alaska | collected...
TTCGTTGTCGGAGCTGGAGGATTCCGAGTCCGAAGGAGAATCATGGCATAATCGCCCCGACCGCAGGGGAGACCAAGGGGAGTGGAACATTAACGAAATCATCAGGCTGAATGAAAGAGGCCTGACGGACATTTCTCGTTTGTATCAAATTGGGTTTGATTCGGAGGCACACAACCTTTTTGGAATAACCAAGGACTTGGCCGATACGTTCAGCTCGGACGACATTTGCACGTTGCTGCTCCTCATCCTGCAGCGGCTCGAGACCAGCCTGCTGCTCCTCATCCTGCAGCGGCTCGACAACAGCCTGCTGCTCCTCCTCCTGCAGCGGCGCGACATCAGCCTGCTGCTCCTCCTCCTGCAGCGGCGCGACATCAGCCTGCTGCTCCTCCTCCTGCAGCGGCGCGACATCAGCCTGCTGCTCCTCATCCTGCAGCGGCTCGACAACAGCCTGCTGCTCCTCCTCCTGCAGCGGCGCGACATCAGCCTGCTGCTCCTCCTGCTGCGGAGTGAGTTTGCGGAGGAGGTTGAGAAGGTCCGCGCGGGCGCGGCGGAGGCGGCGGTGAAAGTGAAGGAGGACGCCGAGACCGAGGCCGCGGAGATCCGGCGCGTGGCTGCGGCGGAGCGCGCGGCGTTGGACGAGGAGAAGGCCGCGATGGAGAAGACGTACGCCTTCCAGACGAGCATCGTTAAGCTGGACGTGGGCGGCCACAAGTTCACCACCTCCCTGCCAACCCTAACCTCGGTGCCCGACACGTACCTCGCTGCCTTGTTCTCTGGACGCCACCCCCTCGCCCCAAGCTCCCAAGGCGCAATCTTCATCGACCGCAACGGGGACCACTTCCGCCACATCCTCAGCTACCTGCGCGACCCGGGCAGGGACGAGTAAACACTGCTCGCCACTCACCACGCAAGCACAGACTATCCACGCCTCAGACTGGGTGCCCCACTCGAAAGGCGAGAGGTTCACAGCGCGGTGGATGACGTGGCGATGACCGTGTACTCGACCCTCGACCCGGCGAGCTTCACGCTGAACCCGAATCTGACAGACGCCGAGAGGAGCGAGCTCGCCGTGGAGGTGCGGTTCTACGGTCTGCTCCGCCTCATGATGCCCACCGCGGTGCCCTACTACGCGCAGGAGCAGATTGGGGTGGCGCTTCTGCAGCGCGCGTGCGTCGTTGGTACCAAGCACGCCCTGCAGCTGGCGGTGACGCAGGCGCGCGCGATCGTGTTCGAGATGGGGAGCACCACGCCGTGGCTGACCGCCGAGTTTCAAGACCTGCGGTACGTCATCACCGACCGCGTGGTCAGCGGCGCGCCGGTGTGGGCGGCTGAGAACGGCACATGCATGCATCTCGACGCATACGGCATGATATCGATAGGCTCCGAAGCAGACTGTGCCGCGGACAGCATTGCTGGGGACATATGGAACTATGTGCTGGACCCGGGCGTTCTGGCGCCCACCCTGCTGCCTGCGACCGGCTGGTGGAGTAGCCATCGCTCAACTCTGGAACCGCAGCCCACAACCGCCGACGGGGTGCGTGGTTTCAGCATGCGCGTGACCACCGTGCACGCGCTGGACGACGCGGAGCCAGCGATGGCCGCGGCGCTGCAGCAGCTCGCCATGCTCACCGATGCTGCTTAAACACCCAGCCATCGTCTGATGAAGTGATGATGCGTTGCGCCTCGCGTTCTCTGCAAAGATCTGATAATTGCCAATCTTCAATGCTTTGGTTTTCGCGTGAAATATAGGGTGCACATGGAGCATGCTGCTGCAGCGGGCGCGGGTTCACGGGTGCCCCAAAGAGCCCCTAACATGCCATGACCAACGCAAAACACACGCCAAATCAATGAGCACTGCTCTCTTCCACAAGAGATATGTAATGCCACCTCACCAATATTGTTTCAACACGAATAAAGGAAGCTTGCGCAATTCGAGGGCACATGCGTTGTCATTCTCCTCAACCAGCATGCGACTGTGTGGACACCTAGGTTCAGAGAGCCGAAGCGTCCTAAATATCCAAAATATTATTTTGCCACACGGCTGTAGTACACGGCTTCGCGGCTACGCGGTTATCACTAAAACAGAATGTTGGCCAGGGCGAAAGCCTGGTGCCTGCTTCGTACACACGCGGACGCGTCTCTGTGTCTCTATTCCTGTGTCCCTCTCTTACTCGCTCATTCTATGTCTCTGCACCGCGGCTACGCGGCGGTGATACGCGCGAGGATACGCCGTTGGAACTCAGCGTCGTCATCATCGTCGTCCCCCCCGGCGGTGGGTGGCTGGTCGACCGGCAGGTGTCCGGCGGCGCGCGCGTCGGCGGCGCCCAGGCGCACGCCCTCGGTCATACCCACGCAGCAGGGTCTATACCTGTCGCCAGTAATTTAGCCTACTACGCGTTAACCCTTAACTTACCCTAAACTAGGGAATTCTGACCCCCCCTCCGTTCACTTTCAGTGTGAGATCGACGTTCTTGAGTGAAGACCACTATGCACTAACCCTTAAACTAGCTGCGTTTTGGGTCAGCCTTCCCGCCCCCCTCACCAGAACGAGCCTAGTTCGGCAGGTATAGCAGGGTCTGACCCTGCAGTGGTTCCCACACGTCGATACCACTACCACTGCGCTGCATTTCGATACCGCGACTTCGATACTACAGCACTGCACTGTTTCCCACGCTTCGATACCACAAATTCGATACAAACCCGGCACTGAGTTGAACTCAAGCGGCTTTGATCATGTTGGTGGTGTCCGGTGAGAACCAAACGGCTCAAGCGGAGCTGAAAAGGGAACGAGTGCCAGAGTGACGCCGTGCCTCGCCGGCGCCGCGGTTGGGCAGCCGCTCCGCAGGGGCTTCCACTCGTCCACCTCTCACCTTAACGTAAGCACTTGGAGGTCCAATAACCCAAGAAGCACGTCGACTCACCATCGACCTATCACGTGCCAACACTCCGCATAGGCTTACACTCGTCCACTGTTTCAGCTTACCTTCAGCCCTTTTCGTGGTATACGCTGGATTGATTCAGGGTTCCAGAGACAAGTACGGCTCAGGTTGAGCTCAGAAGTGGACGAGGGAGGGGCCCTGCCGCTCAGTTGCGGCGCGGGCGAGCGCCAGACCGCGCGCCAGGGGCTTATACTCGTCCACTTTTCAGCTCAACCTGACCCGTTTATGACACAGAGTACACCCTAGACAACCCCTAAAACCCCCTAAGCCCCCATACACAGCCCCTAATACACCCCTACAATTACCCCCTATTCCACACAAGGCGCTTACGTTGAGCCGAAAATTGGACGAGTGAAAGCCCCTGCCTCGCGCGAGGCGGTACCGCGCCGCCGTATGCGCGGGGGACCCCTCCGGAGCATCATAAGCCGCTGCTTGCGCCGCTGCCGCCGCTGCCGCTGCTGCCCGCCCGTGCAAACACAGCACCGCCTGTAGCCATGGGCTTCCCTAGCGTCCCCTGCTTAGCTCAACCCAACTGTTTGCCAGGTGAGACGAAACTCAAGACCTACACCCAAACTCCAAAACCCTAAGCCCTGAGCCAGGTTGGAGTATGCGGTGAGTGTGTACGGGGACAATAGTGCACCACGAGAGACACTGGTACATAATGAGCTGACAGTCAGGATGAGCAGTCACGACAAAGCGCCCGGACAAGTGTGAGGCCATAGGCCTTGCCTGCAACAGTTGATCATCGATTAGCTGATCGCCCCCCGGCGCACCGACGACGTCATCCACCAGTCCGGCGAATCTTACCCTCTCCGCCTCCTCCTCCTCAAAATGTTGCGCGCCTCCCGCGAACCCGCAGTGTCCGCCAGATTGCAATACCTCGCCCACCCCGTCCGACCAATGTCCCTCCGACCTTACTCGCGCTAACCCGTCCCCGTCCTCATCCCCGTCCTTCTTCTAGAGCCTGGCAAATATTTTATATTGCTCTCCACGACATCGAATGCCATGTCATAGGATACCATTTGAATAAACAAGCGTCATACACGCGTTTGATGACGCGGAGGGCGATATCTACCACGCCCTACCTTGGCCTCGTTCTCCGAAGCGAGCGACAGAAAGCCGTAGCGCTGCAACCCCTCCGCCACCTCCAGCGCGCCGTCCGCCGTGGCGTCGCGGTAACTCAGCAGCAGCTCCTCCTCGCAGGGGCCTGCACTCGTCCACTTTTCGACTTGACGTGATCACTTTATGTGGAATAAGATGGGTGGTTTCGGTGGGTTTCAAATCTAAAAAGACGGCTCAGGTTGAGCTGAGATGTGGACGAGTGTAAGGCCTGCCTCCTCGGCGGCGATCGGGCGCAGGGCGTAGAGCACCGCCGCGCCACTCGCCGCCGCCACGGTAAAGCGCCGCAAGTTGAAACTGAAAGCAAACGTTGAAAACTGTTTGTCATGTTTAGATTCAATCTCTTTGTTCCAGGCGCTTTCAACGCGGATTTCATCGGTTCAACATGCGACGCCCTACCACGGCACTTAGGTCCGGAAACGCGCCCGGATCCGTCCCGGGCGGCAGGTAGGAATGCAGTGTGTTGCGGCCTCCGTCCCCCGCGCGCCCCGCACCTAGGGCCTGACGGATCTTGCTCGCCACGTCAAAGGGTGACTTTCAGCTCAAGAGACGAGGGTTCAAAGTGCGTTGGATGACGCAGCCAGGCGGATGTTGCTCGCCACGTCATAGGGTGCCTTTCAGCTCGAGAAATGAGTGTTCAAAGTGCATTGGATGACGCGATGAGCAGTATCCGCCAGGCCCATACCCGTATCGGGCCACTCGCCGCCGGCCCGCGCCGCCCGCCAAGATAGCTCCGCCGCGCAGAGGCTTACATCCGCCCACTTATCAGCTCAACGTAAGCTCTTTCTGCAGGATACATTAGATACCTTTAGTAGATAGATGGGTCATAACTCGTCACAAACTGTGCACAAAACGGCTCACCAACCAAAACGGCCTCGGTTCTCTCTCTCTGTGCTTGAGCTGATAAGTGGGCGAGTGTAAGCCCCTGCCGCCGCGCCGAAGGGCGCGTGATTCAACAAGTCCACCAGCGGCTCCATCGACAGCTCCGTTGCCGGTTCCAATTCCGGCGCAGGGGTCGTCCGCGTCTCAGTCGACGACTTGTGCACCGGTACACTGTCCTCCGTTGCAAATTCAGGTGCGCCCTCCTCCTTCACAGCCGCAGCCTGGCCCCCTCTTCGGCTCCCCTTTCCCGACTTCCTCGCCTTCCCCTTCACCTTCCCCTCCTGTCCCTGCCCCGGCTCCCCTGGCTCGCCGCTGCCGCCACTGCCCCCGCCGCCAACACCCCCCCCCGCCGCGGCCGTGACGAACGTACGGCTGGCCACTGTCGCCGTGCTCCACAACCACTCGTCGAGCGAGAAGCCCGACCCGGTCCCGCCGTTGTCGTCCACATCGATATTTCCCAGTGCCGCCCACTCCGCTTCCGCTGCAGCACGGTCGCTAAGGATCGCCGCCTCCAGCCACGTGTGCTCCAGCGCCGTCACCTCCTCCTTGCTCCACATCAGCGGGAGGCCGCCGCCGTCCTCGGGGAGCGACGCCACGAACGGGTCGAGCGGCGCGTCCCGCCGTCGCCGCAGCAGCGTCAACGCCATCGAGCCCTCCGCACCCCCTGCTCCCGCCGCCGCCGTCAGCCGCAGCGCGTTCGGCAGTATGAGCACCACCCCCCTGTTACGTAACCCGCGAGGGTGTTAGCCCTACTCTCACGTCTTAGTCTAACTCGAACGATACGCCCTCTTTGTAGCCGACACTGAAACGAAACTGAAAAGACGTGCCGACGCACCGTGGGATGGGCGTTGCAGCGAAGATGCCCCGCGGCGCGGCTGCGTCTCCCCCGCGGCGCCCGACGCACAGCGCGGGGTGCACCCAGCCCCCCGCCGCCTCCACCAGCTCGACCAAGCCGAGCAGCGGCGCCCGCGACAGCGTTGGGTTCGTCAGCGGCGCGCTTTCTTGCATGGCAACCGCGCCGGAGGCCTCGCCAGCATCGCTGTCACCACCTGACGTCCATCGCGCCGCGAACGCTGTGACTGCTGGCCCAACGCGGGTAAGGCGTCGCGCGGCGATGCTCAACCCGCCGACAAGCCGCGCACCCTCCACAGCCGCGGACGCGACCATGTTCCGGCCCGCCACCGTCGCCACTCCCCCGCCGCCGCCGCCAGCGCCCCGCCCAGGCGCCGCCGAGAACCGTCTGCCACGGCTTCTGTTGCCCATCTGCATCGTCGGGTGAGCGTGCGCTCCGGCCCAGGTCGCCGCCATCACCGCACGGAGAATTGCCGTCGACACCGCCGCCTCCTCTCGCACCGGAACGAAACCTCGCGGCGTGCAGCGCTGCGCAGTATGTGGTTCACGCCCTTCGGATGCGACCGTGAGGGGATGGAAATTCTAGTGGACGGCATGCTGAGCTGGCAGTCGGTCTCGACGATAAGACACCCGGGTGCCCATTATTCAGAACGCAGCCACAGCGCACGACACGCTGTCCGCCTCGCAAAACTCCGACCGCAGGCATGCCGCGTGTTGCCCGTTAACGTCGCGCCGATGTCCGCCGCCGCCGCCGCCAACGTGGTGCGCGTCGTGCGCACCCAGGGCCTCTGCATCCTCCGCCAGCTGCGACTTGAGGTAGGCACACGGCGTAGGCGCGTCGTGGATGGTAACCCTATCTTCAGTTTCACCAGGCTTCTCCCACACCTACCAGGCCAATGCGGGCACCTCCCACACGCCAAGCATCTCCCACTCGCGCATGTCTGAGGTGCCTCGTAGGTGTGGGTGCTGCCTGGTTAGTGCGGGAGATGCCTGTCAGGTGTGGGAGTTGGGTTCACTAGGAGATGCCTGGGCGGCTTGTTGCGATCCTATATCCAGGAGGCACTGCTGCGCGCGGACGCGGGCAACTGGTGCATCGTCAACGACGGCGCCGCGGCGCCCTCGGTGGTGCTGGGTATCTCCGGCAAGCCGCACGCGCTGGTGGACGTCGCCGCGGCGCACCGGTTGGGTGGTGCAGGTTGACCCCGAGTTGACCCCAGCTTGACCCCAGCTTGACCCCAAGTTGACTCCGGGTCGACCGTGCTTGGTTTCGGGGATTGAATGCACATTCCGATGGACCGCTTTCAAGTTTTACTCTAAGTGTCGACGTGCGTCTGTACACAACGGGACGACGTCACCGTCATCAAGCGCTTTAGCGGTGGGGCTCACACATTGTCGGTTTGATCGCAGCGGTTCCCGTACCGAGCCGTTCCAGAACTATGCCAAACCGTCCCCACACTGACGTGTGCCCAACCTTTCCCGCACTGTGCTGAACTATTATTGCATTGTGCCAACCTGTCCCGCACTGTGCCCAACGGTCCTCGCACGGTTCCCGCACTGTGCCAAACCTGCAGCATGTTACCTCAAGAGCCTGAAGGCTGCCTGGTAGTGAGCCAGGCCAGGCCAGCCCTCAATGTCATACGACGAACCCGCCGGCCTGCGATCCCTTCGCAAGCCAACTTGAGCGGTCGTACCGTTCCTCTGCTGACCTGGCGGAGCTGGTGGGCCATACTTATCGGCGGCGGCACGGTGATCGTGGACTCCGACACGCAGTTTGTTTCCTTTGTGCTCAACGCCGACGCCACGCCGGGTAGGGGCGGTGCAGGCTGACCCAGTTTGAACCCTTGTTGACAGGGCCTGGGTTCTGTGATTAGCGAGAGCATGATGGACCATTTTCAAACATTCGTTCCAGTTTATACTTGCGCCGCTACAGGCGGGCCTGCAGCTGTTCCCGGTGCCGCTCATGCGCTGGACAGGGGAGTTCTACAGCCATGTCTTCGCAGCGGACGTGCCGGGGTTCCGACTGCGGCAGAACGACTATGTGGTGGGGGATCGTAAGGCAGGGGGCTTATTGAGACACTCGACTATGCATATCCTCTTTATCCCCCGCGCGTCTTCGGTATGAGCGTTCACCCTGAAGATGATTCATACTCCGATGTCGGTTCGAGTGCTGGTTCTCAATGAGCCTCCTGAGCACTCACCCTGAAGATAAGACCTGCTACGATCTCGTCTCGGGTGCTTGTCCTCAATGACCTTCGTGATAGGTGGGCGGCAACGCGCAGTCGATCACAAAAAATCGGTGGCTACACCACACCTCGTTTTTATGGGACTTTCGGCCGGAGATGATGGCGTACCTCAAGCACCCGGCGAAGACCCCGGCGTACCGTGAGGCAGGGGGGTTATTGAGAGCAGTCACTCGACCGACCTTTGAATGACGATACACCCGAATCGGGACGTGTGCAGTAGATGCTCATATGCCGGTCGGCCACAACGAATCGTGTCCACGCTGCTGTATGAGCAATTCTCCTGGAGGTCAGGCCTGCTCGGATCGCCGTCGAGTGGTTGTTATTCATTACCCTCTTGCGAGGGTCGGCCGCATCTCGACTTCCTGGTGCCACTCAACGGACTGCTGCCGACACGCGCCGCACTACCTGACCGGGTGGAGCCCGCACTTCGCGCTATGGCAGGGTGGTTATTGAGAACATGCACTCGACCGACGTTCAATCGACGAAATCTCCTCCTCCTCCTCCGCTCATCTGCATGGCCATTTTCGCCGAATTTTCTCATCCTTTGCGCGTCTGTATGGGCGCTCTCACAGAAGGGAAGTCATGCTCCGATCTCGGTCGAGTGCCTGTTCTCAATGACCCTGCTGTATGGGCCTGATGCCGGTGCGAGCGGAGCTGGAGGAGGCGGAGGCGGCGGTGGCGGGGCGGGTAAGGTCGATACCATCTACCGGTTTGCTCATAATGTACACGTTTGGGGTATGCTGGGGCGTGCTGGGGTGAGTCAACGCCCGCCCGCCACGTCATCTCCTGCATTTTCAACCTTCGTTTCATGAGTCGAGATGTGTCGAGCATGATATACCTGGCCCTGGTGGCGGGCGCACCACCGCGCCACAGCGGTGGTGGACTTGCAAGCGGCGCTCGCGGCGGGGCCAGGGGGCGCCACGCCACTGCTGCTCAAACCCGCGTTATGATTCAGTCGTGTCGCTCGCCGCGCCATCCACCACATGGTGTACCGGTGTTTGCGGCATTATCCACCACAAGTATACTAGCTCAACAGCAGCGCAATTTCATCGTAGTTGTTTGGGTGCGTGTTACATAGATTGTGTCGCAGTGGCGGTGAGTGGACAATGGACAACGCGTCTATGCCCACTGTATAGCTGTTGTGCTAGTCTAGCGTGAGTAGCTCCTCAGCTAGCCAGTTGCATTAAGAACTATCTTATATTCTAGACAGACAGCTACACGTTGGTTGCCGTGTAGCCGCATAGCAAATTATTTAACCATCAGAGCGGACGAGAGCCCCCACGGTGATGATTCCCACTCCGCAACCCCTTGGTTATGGGGTGATGCAGGTTGAGACCAGTGTTGAAAGCAACCGGTTTCAGAGATTGAAACAAAACTAAGATATCAACTGGTTGCAGGGATTGCCACAAAAGTATGATATAATGCGTTCAAGTTTTGGTTTCAATTTCAGCTTGCGCCTGGAACCTTCAGCTGCCTAATACGATGCCGTCATCGCGTCATGTCACCCTGGTGTGGGGGTATAGGGGTGCCATACTTGAAAGCAACACTTGATCGCAGTTGCCTTGCCTCATGTGTGGTTTCAGCCGATTCGAGCGCGCTGGGCAACCATATGCATTTTTAACCCTCGTTTCTTGAATAAAATGGCATCCAACGACGTGGCTAGAACTTTGGAGACACATGACTCACTGTGCTCATACGAGCACATTACTAATTACGCGGCTCGGGTGGCGGTGTGGACATCTGGGGCTGACACGTTGCCCGGTTTGGTCACGATTCCTGTCCTTGCGCCATACGAAAATTACCTGGAGTGACCATCACGCATCACTGGAATCTTAGTGTTGCATCGTGAATTTATATGGGCGACGGTCTATTGACTCGTGTCAAGACATGTTCTAATCCACCCACCAGCCGATCTGCGTGGCAGCACACAGAAGCGTTCAATTTCGGTGCGACAGGTATTCGAACCGGCGCGCAAACACGTGGTGGCGCACGAGGTGGGTGGGCCCGAGTCATTTTGCCCATACGAGGCAGGGTCAGGAAAAACATGAAAAAAACAACTTTTGTTCGAAAATACAAAAACTTCGAAAAAACGTTCTCCCTCCGCACGTTTTCTTCGTCCAGTCGTCTCCTTGTCACCATTTCATTCCTCTCTGCGCCCGCGCACATCTTCCCACCTACGACGCCCACACCTTCCCACCGACTCCTCATGACGGGATCCTCCGTCCGCGTGCTCGGCGCGCTCGCCCTCGCGGCGTCGCTCTCCGTGGCGACCGCCGCACGCCCCGTCACCACCCGCGCCCTTCTCGAATCACTCACCGGGGCCGAATTGCGTACTAACTGCGGTACCGCCACTTCGGTCAAACGTACGAGCTGCGATGCCGTATGGACCGACACGTTTTACGACGCGTGCCTTGCCACGACAACGTGGGTTGACGCCCAGGCAGCCGACGTCACGTGGGCTGACGGCGAGACCGTCAAGTCCGTCGAGCTCGCTGCGGACGAGGCCCAGGATGCTATCGACCAAATTGCCACTGGCAGGGGAAAAAAAGAAAAAAAACCCAGCCCTCTCCCCTCCTGCGCCACGTCAACGACACGCCTCATGAACCCCGTCTCTTGAGTCAAACGATACAAGGCATGCTATAATGTCGCGAGCAATATCTGCCATGCTCGCCACGTCACCGACACGCGTTATGCACCCCCGTTTCTTGAGTTAAACATCATCCTATGACATG
>Ga0307489_10003270_pt1 | contig 10758 bp, 6 predicted proteins | sample SB12metaG_FD_202247 | JGI IMG/M metagenome (GOLD analysis project Ga0307489, IMG submission 202247) | Sea-ice brine microbial communities from Beaufort Sea near Barrow, Alaska, United States - SB 1.2 | ecosystem: Environmental > Aquatic > Marine > Coastal | place: USA: Alaska | collected 2017-05-06
AAGAAAGTTAGATATAGAACTTTAACTGAATAAAGTGTAGTGAACATAGCACCTATTGTAGATATAAAGTATACTACAGTACTAGAGAAATAAAATTGACCGTATGCTGATTCAAGTATAAAATCTTTAGAGTAGAATCCTGTCATGAAAGGAAAGGCAACTAAACTTAAAGATGCAATTAACATAACTGAGTAAGTTAAAGGAAGAAAAGGTTTTAATCCACCGTACTTTCTAAAGTCTTGGTTATCTGATACAGCGTGAATTACCGCCCCAGCTCCTAAGAACAGTAATGCTTTGTAGAAAGCATGATTAACTAAGTGAAAAAGAGCAACATTATAAGATGACAGTCCTATTGCTATAACCATCATACCTAATTGACTCATAGTTGAGTAAGCTATAACTTTCTTAATATCTTGCTGGAATAACCCTATAAGTGAACTGAATACAGTTGTAATAGCACCTATTCATAAACATAATAACAATACAGTGTTACTATACTCTATAAGAGGAGAGCTACGCATTAATAAATACACTCCTGCGGTAACCATAGTAGCTGCATGTATTAGTGCAGAAACAGGTGTAGGACCTTCCATCGCCATAGGTAATCATACGTGTAGCCCTATTTGAGAACTTTTAGCCATTGCACCTATAAGAAGACAAATACCTATTATAGTAATTAAATTTTCATTCATTAAAGGGGCTAGAGAAAATACAGTAGAGTAGTCTATGTTACCAAATGATCATAAAATAGCAAACATACCTATAGTTAAAAAACAATCTCCTACTCTATTTGTCAAGAATGCAGATATAGAACTTTGATTTGCTGCTATTCTAGTAAATCAGAAACTTACTAATAAGTAAGAACAAACCCCAACACCTTCTCATCCTACAAACATTAACAAGTAATTATTTGATGTTACAAGTATTATCATCATAAAGGTGAATAAACTTAAATAACTAAAAAATCTTTGATTGTGAGGGTCATGACTCATATATCCTATAGAATATATGTGTACTAAAGAAGAAACTATAAGTACAGGTATTAACATAGATACAGTTAACGAATCAAAAACAAATCCTCATGATACATTCAATGATTCTGAGTCTATTCATGAAAACAATTTTATATAAACCGATATATTGTTAATACCAACTTCAAAAAAACTTACTATACTTAGCAGAGTTGTTAGTACTACAGATATACATGCAATTAAATGTGAACCTGTAACACCTACTTTTCTACCAAAAAACCCTGAAACTATTGAGCTTAATAAAGGTAATATTATTATGGTTAAGTACATTATTTAAATTCGATTGCTACACTTCCTCTTAATCTATAAAATGCAACTAGTATACCCAGTCCTATAGCTGATTCTGCTCCAGCTATTGCTATTATATATATAGCATATATTTGACCTAATACATCATCAAAATTAAGTGAAGTTATCAGTATTAAAAATGTAATAGCCAATAGCATTATTTCAATTGAAATTAGCATCAATATAACATTTTTTCTGTTTAATACAAATCCTAAAATACCTATTAAGAATAAAATTAAAGATAAACTCATGTTTGCTATGTTAAATATAAATATGAAAATTAAATAACAAAACTGTAATAACTCTAGCTGTTTTTTTTTCTTACTATCTCATGAAGTAAGAGTGTTGTAACGGAGGCAGTATATATATTAATATTATGCAAGGTATAATATACCATATATCTTTGTAGCTTTACCTTGATACTTTAAGGTTATAAGCTTAAAAGATGAAAGCATGTGTAGTACTGTACATGCTACAGCAATAACAATGTTAGCACTTAAGGTGTAAGTAGACAAAAAAAATATCGTATACAGTAAAAGCTGCAGCTACACAAGTAAAAGCTAACGGTTTAAATAAACGTCTAAGGGTACATATATATAATTAATGATATGCCATTGATATGTCAGAAAGCCCAAAATACAACCGTAAATACCAGAGACAAATACATGTGCTTAAATAAAGGGGTTTATATCCTAAGGATGTATAATTATTTTTATATCCGCTTCATAAATATATCTTATCACTGCTGTCGCCGCATAATAATCTATGAGTCATTATACGTAAAAAACCGATTACGCCTATATATATATATATATAATGTAATTTTTAAACTAAACTATATAGAAAGCCATTACCTGTGGGTACCTATGTGTTATATGTACGCATTATATTTGCAAGCTTTATACATGATTATTAAATATTTTTTTTTTATTTTATTTTATTTTGTAATACTCTGTATAGGTAAACTAGCGAATGCATGAGGTTTAGGAGGGCTATTAAGACATCATTCTAAGCTTAAGAAAGCTCTGTTTAGTAAGAATTGTAAGTAATCAGCGTAGAATTGTGGCATAGCTCATGGATATCTAGATACACTTTTACCTTCTACTAATTGAACATATAAGATGTTTAAGAATAATCATGTAGCTACAACAGATATAATAGAACCGAAACTACTTACTAGGTTTCATCCAGCAAATGCATCAGGGTAATCACTAATTCTTCTAGGCATACCTTGTAAACCAAGGAAATGTTGTGGGAAGAAAGTTACGTTAACTCCTATGAATAGTATTCAGAAGTGTACTTTACCTAACATTCTGTTATAATCTAATCCTAACATTTTAGGTATTCAAAAGTATCATGCACTAAATAATGCGAATACTGCACCCATACTTAAAACGTAGTGGAAATGTGCTACTACATAGTAAGTATCGTGGAATGCTATATCTAATGAAGCGTTAGCTAAAACAACCCCACTTAATCCTCCTACAGTGAACATGAACACGAAACCTAATGCAAATAGCATAGATGGTGTTAACTGTAAAGATCCTCCATAACAAGTAGCTAATCAACTGAATATTTTAATACCAGTAGGTACTGCAATTATAAGAGTAGCGGCAGTGAAGTAGGCACGTGTATCTACGTCTAATCCAACACTATACATGTGATGGCTTCAAACTACAAAACCTAATACACCAATGGACATCATAGCATAAACCATACCTAAGTATCCAAATACACTTTTATTAGAGCTAGCAGAGATAGTTGTACTAATTATACCAAACCCAGGTATTATAAGTATATAAACTTCAGGGTGACCGAAGAATCAGAATAGGTGTTGGTATAATATAGGGTCACCTCCTCCTGCAACTTCAAAGAATGATGTATTGAAGTTTCTGTCAGTTAAAACCATAGTAATTGCACCTGCTAATACAGGTAATGATAATAATAGTAAAACAGCAGTAACTAAAATTGCTCATCCAAATAATGCTAATTTATGTAATCTTATACCGGGACTTCTCATGTTTAGGATAGTAGTAATGAAATTAACGGCCCCTAGTAAACTACTTATACCTGATAGGTGTAAAGCAAATATAGCTAGATCTACACTAGGTCCACTGTGACTTTGAATTCCGGATAATGGGGGGTATAAAGTTCAACCTGTACCAGCACCGTTTTCTATTGTACTGGCAAATATAAATAGAACTAGACTAGGAGGAAGTAATCAGAAACTAATGTTATTTAATCTAGGAAATGCCATATCAGGTCCACCAACTAATAATGGAAGTAAGAAGTTACCAAATCCTCCTATCATAGCAGGCATAACCATAAAGAAAATCATAAGTATCGCGTGTGCAGTTATTATACTGTTATATAGTTGGTTATCAGCTATGTATTGCACACCAGGCCCAGATAATTCAAGTCTTATTAGAACTGAAAAAGCTGTACCTAACAGCCCTGAAAATAATGCAAATATTAGGTATAATGTACCAATATCTTTAGCATTACTACTCAAGAATCAACGTTCTAATCACATTGATATGTCTAGTGTCTTTTTTTGTATATTTCTTTTATTTCTTAATAAATCGTAGTTAATGGGGATAATTAAGCTAAAGAAATAATAAAAATCGATAAAAGAGGCTAAAATGCAAAATACGAATTTATATTTAAACAAGATTTATTTTAATAAATATCTAAGGTTCAAATAATATAAGAGGTATAAAAATAACAATTTAACTTATTATGCAAGAAAAATGAAAATGGGATTTAAGGAAAGCATATATACCAGAAATACATTACCAACTTATATGACCGGCTAACAAATAAACATATTTCATCAGATATCCGTTATATAGCGTGGTGTCTGTTTGCAAAGTAATCTTGCGCCGTTCGTTTAGAAAAAACATTTTTTTTTACCAGTAGGTTTACAAGGAGTTATAATTTTTACCAGTACACAGATATTAAACGTGTATAGCTATTTTTAAGTATTAATTAATTATTTATATTTGTGGTAGTGCTTACGTATATACATCTCTATATATAGGTGTATGTACACGCAGACTAACCTTCAAGTTTAATTCCTATGTCTTGATCACGTCATTTAGCGTAGTTGTATGTTAGCATCTATATTCATAGATTTAGGGTAGGCTCTTATAAGTTAATAAAAAAATTTTATTTTTTACTATTTGTATAAATAATTTTATATTTTTTTTTTTATACAAATAAAGCCAAGAAAAAAATAAATTTTTACTTGGCACCTGTTATGTTACACTTTTTATAGGACATTCCATATTTAGTTACATATGAGCTTGTTACCAGATGCTAACAGAATTTAAATCATAGTTTTTTATGACAATTGAAGAAAAAGCCGGGTTATTGGTGCGCTCGTATCATCAATCTTATCCTTTATGGAAAAATGTTAAGGATTATCAGTTAGATATAACTGGTATATTCTCATTACAAGCTTAACACTGACTCTTGGGAATATATGTAACTTAACAATAAATGAAAACTACTCTTGATATAGGTCTACTAAGCACACTTACCATAAATATTACTGATAAAGACACCTAGTTATATGGTTCCATATATTAGGCTACATATAACAGTAAGAAGGCCATCATTAGTGCAAATAACCCAGTAGCTTCTGCAAATGCGAACCCTAATATGGCGTACGAGAATAGTTGCCCTCGTAATGATGGGTTTCTAGCTACACCTAATATAAGGGCCCCAAATACTACACCTATACCTATTCCTGCACCTATTAGACCTGTTGTGGCTAATCCTGTTCCTATTATTTTTGCTGCTTGTATCATATATTTATTATCATTATTTCGATTAATATTATTCTAAGAAAGCCTTTTTATTATTTATAAGTTTATTACTTATTCATCTTTAATTAAGTAGTGGTGAAATAGAAAATGTGTGACCTTTGGTAAGGTTGTATAAACGTCAGATTGAACTCGATAATGTTACTCAATTTTCAAGTGAAGTAGCTATACATCCACTTATTAAAACTGCTACTGCTGAGCTTATAAGTAGTGTGTAGATCATTCGTACGATATATTTATTTTTATAATAATTGTTGGTATTATTTATAAACTTATTACTTATTTACCTTAAATTTTAAATTTTAATAAGATAAACTAGCCTAAAGAATATAAATTATTTTTTTTTTTTTATTTATTTATAAGGAATAGGTGATTTGAACACCTAACCTACCGTGTGTAAAACGGTCGCTCCACCAATTGAGCTAATTCCTTTATTTTATATATGTTCTCCTGTTACTTTTATCGTCCTTTGATGTTACTTTTGTCGTCCTTTGATGTTATATCGTGTTATATTATGTTATCTTTATTGTTTGTTTTTTTGTTTAATTTGCTTAAAAGCCAGGAGAGAAACTCGAATTCCCATTCTTAATGCATGAAATTAACGTTCTAACCAATTGAACTATCCTGGCAATATAAAAGCAAATGTTATTTTTTGCGCAAAAAATATAACATATACGCAGAGTTCGATATGTCTTATACTTTTTGGTTTGATGTATTATATGAAAAAAAAAAAAATAAACTTTATTGATATTAAGGGTGGATATCCTGACTTGAACAGGAAACTTACTGTTCCACATACAGTTGTTCTGCCTATTGAACTATATCTACCTTTTGCTTAACACGCAATACTTACCTTTTAAGCGAAAAAAGAAAATGGTGCTACCTCTGTTTATCATATTATGTTGGAGTGATTCGAACACTCATTGGTAAATACCAAAAATTTATGACTTACCGATTAGTCCACAACATATTATTGCACTGTTGTGCTGTAAAATAAATAAACGGATAAACAAGCAAGCAAACAAAGAGAGAAGAGAGAAGAGAGAAAAAAGAAAAAAAAAATAAATGAATGAATAAAGAAATTATAAATAAAACTATTAAATAGATTAAGAAAACAGTGCTAATTAAACCTAATAATTACTGTTTAATTTTTGTAAGCCTTTCTTTATAAAATAATAATTTAAATAACATAAAATGGACACCATTGGAATTATTGAACTAATTATTTATTTATTTATACTTTATGATAATATGAAGCTAAGTTAATCAATTGTATTTTTTATTAATACTATATCGTACAAGGGTAATTTTATCGCTTAAGGTAAATCCGACTTGAACGGATAAGATTTATAAATCAAATAGTCCTAAGCTATTCATGTCTACCAATTCCATCATTACCTTTCTAACGTATAATGCTCGAGATAAGATTTGAACTTACAACCTAAACATCTTCAGAGTTCCGCTCTACCAGGTTGAGCTTCTCGAGCTTAATTGTATATCTCTATATATTATTTTTTTTTGTTTAATGGAGATATTAGGGCTCGAACCTAAGATAACGATATGCAAAATCGCAGTTTTACCAATTAAACTATATCCCCTTTTTACGCCCCGACCATCACGTAAAAATATGACGTTCACCGTATTAGGTTTTTTGCTCTAAGGTATCAAATACACATATATACGATATTTTTTAGTCTTCCTTATAATCTTAGATCTAAAAAAAAAAATACGCTGTATATGTGCCCATGAGGAAATTAAATATGTAGTTGCAAGTTAACTGGCTTACATTATTTGCAAAAAAAAAAAAAAAAAATCCTAATACTTTTCCTTTGTCAGGGACGCCTCTATTCAGAATATTGATAAATATAAAAACTAGTTATAACCAATAAACAACTATAAATATAATAAAAAGATAACCTTAACCCACTTGGGAATTGAACCCAAACATATAATAGTGAAAGTATTACGTCTTAACCATTTGACTAGTGGGTCTGTGGCCTTTATAATGGCTCTTTCTTTATCCGAGAAACGACTTGAACGTTTACGATATTATATCAATAAATCTTAAGTTTATCCTGTCTACCAATTCCAGCACTCGGATATATTTGTTTTATCTTCTTTTTTGCATTACAGTTAACTATTGTATTATCTTTTATTATATATACTTTTTTTGTTCATTCTTTTTTTTTCTATAGAAGACATAAAACATAAAATATGCGTATAACTTATAATAAAAGTTAAGGCCAGAATGATTTGAACACTCATCTGAGCTATCATGAGCAGCTTGCTTTACCAATTAAGCTATAGCCTTCATATTTAAGTAGTATATATTTATTTAAAGATGATATAATGTATTTATTTATTTATATGTATACAATATACTTATATACAGTATATTAATATAAAATGTAGCTGCAACAAACTAATCTATTATTATGTTTTTTCATTTATATATTTTTTTTTTTATTCTTAATTTTTATTACTGTTGAAACTGTTTAAGTGTAAGTCAACTAGACTATTTTCAAGTAAACTTACTACAGGTACTATTACTAAGAAGTGAGAAAAGTATAGTACTGTACTTATTTGACCAAATTCTATGAAAGGTGATTCCACGTGTTTTGCTCCTAATTGCATTAACACTAAGAAATTTGCTACAAATATGTAAAATGTTACTTTACTTAAAGGTCTGAACTGTAATCCTCTACTTCTACCTAAGTCTGTAAATGGCATAGTCATTATAATTAAAATAGCAGAAAACATTGCTATAACTCCTAATAATTTGTTAGGTATAGATCTTAGTATAGCATAGAATGGTAATAGATATCATTCAGGCACTATAGCAGGTGGAGTTTGCATTGGGTTAGCTACTACATAATTTTCACTGTCACCTAACACATTAGGCATAAAGAACACAAATATTGATAATACTATAATAAATAAGAAGATTGTTATTAAATCTTTAAATAAGAAGTAGGGAGCCATAGGTAATCTGTCATAGTTACCTGAAATACCTAGTGGGTTTCCTGATCCTGCACTGTCGTGTAATGCGATTAGATGCATTAACGCTAATGCAGCTAATATGAAAGGTAAAACAAAATGTAATGCGAAGAATCTGTTAAGTGTTGCATTATTAACTGAAAATCCACCTCATAAAAATTCAACTATATCTTGTCCTACTCATGGTATAGCACTCATTAAATTAGTAATAACTGTAGCACCTCATAAGGACATTTGACCATAAGGTAATACATAACCTAAAAATGCAGTAGCCATCATTAAAACCAGTATTATAGTACCAATTATTCATACTAGTGTTCTAGGAGCTTTATATGATCCATAGTATAATCCTCTACCTACATGTAGGTACACTAAGAAGAAGAAAGCTGATGCTGTGTTAGAGTGTAAATAACGTATTAATCACCCATTGTTAACATCTCTCATTATGTGTTCAACAGAGTTAAACGCTTCTGCTACACTAGGGTTATAGTGCATTGCAAGTGTAACTCCTGTTACAATTTGTATAACTAAACAAAAAGCCAGTAATGAACCAAAGTTTCACAGGTAACTTAAATTACTGGGTTGGGGTGCGTCTATTAAATAACCATTAACTAAGCTTAATAAAGGGTGGTTTTTAAAAATTCTCATATTCGTATAAATATTTATATTTTTTATAATTTATTTACATATTATGTATATATTAAATATTTAATTTATTTTATAATAGGAAGAAAAGGAATTGAACCTTCGACAGCCTCAGCTATTGAGTTTACAGCTCAACCCATCATACCAACAAATGGAACCTTCCTTTTTTTTTTATTTATTTCTTTTTTTATTTATTTCTTTTTTTATTTATTTTTTCTTTATTTTTTTTTTATTATATATTACGTACAATAGCCCCGTGCAAGTATCGCACTTACTTCTACCGATTACAAAACGGTTGCATTACTTTTATGCTAACCGGGCTTTGTAACATAATAAGCTAGTTAATTATAAAAAACAAGTTTGTTCTTATTATACTTTTTATTATGTATCGTGTACGTATGATTTACACCAATAAACCAAAACGAAAATAGAACAACAAGAAAATAATAAAGAAAATTCTTTTTTCTACTTAGATTATTATTATTTTTTTTTTCTGTAGTTTTTTCCTTTTATATGTTTCTTTTTTCTTTCATTATACATAATACAATTCCCACCTAAGACTTGAACTTAGACCCAGATATTAGAAGTATCCTGCTCTACCATTAAGCTAGTAAGAATTTTAAATAAAAATTACAATGAAAAAAAAATTTTTATACGTAACATAAAACACAAAATGATAACACCATATAGTATATATATACATATATCTAGATATTTGTTAATTTAATGATATATTTATATTATATATTTTTTTTTTCTTTATTACTTTGTTTTTTCTTTATTACTTTGTTTTTTCTTTATTACTTTGTTTTTTTATTAGAGGCATGGAGGAATCGAACCCCTGATATTTGATTTGCAGTCAAAGTGTAAACCTTTTACGACATACCTCTGTATATAATTATATATGTGTTTTCTTATGATAAAGATAAGGCGTGTGTAAGACTTGAACTTACAACAGTCGTGTCCGTAGCACGATACTCTACCATTGAGTTAACACGCCTGTTAACAGTAAAAATAACTATACTGTGGCAAACTTATTTATTTGTTTACTTATAAATTTATTCCTTACTTTATTAACTTATATATTTATCTTAATTTAAAAGCGTTAAAGCTAATAAGGAGTTATTTTTTTTTTTTTTTCGTTTTCAATATTTATTTTTACCATAGTTAGTTTAATTTTTATAGAGGTAATAAGAGATATACAAAATAAGCGTTTAATAAGCCCTCAACATGAATCGAACATATATCAGAATATTAACAGTATTCCGCTCTACCGTTGAGCTATAAAGGCCATTATGATTAAATATATAAAAATCTAACAATAAAACTACATTATATTATGTTATGTTCTCTTATGCAAAAAAAAAGGTATTATGGTATATGTATGTTTAATATGTATATATACATATTTCTTTTTTTCACTTATTTATAAATTTAGATACTTATCTGTGTTTTTTTGATATTTATCTATATTTTTATATAATTATCTATATTTTTATGTACTTATCTATATATTTTTTTTTTTTATTATTTAATATTATATAATACTAAAAATGGAAAAAGCTTTACTGTTTAATAGTAATTACTATAGCTCCTACCATAGCCAATAAAAGAATTATAGATGTTAGTATTAATCATATAGGATAGGCAGTATATATAATGTTACCAATACTTGTTATGTGAGTTGTTTCTGCTATAACTCCATCTCATATTTGAGAGCTAACAAATAACAAGTCATTGTTACTTAAAGTAAATATATTGTTTAATGCATAGCTTATGTTATTACTGTCGTTAGAAAGCAATGTATGTGCATTTACGTTATTACCATCCATATTGTTAATGGCAAAACTGTATTCATTAGCAGAAGAATTACTAGGTAATAGTTTGTACAATATTAAGTTAAAAATAATACCTATAAAAATAGCCAAAGGAACACCATTGTTGTTATCTGTTACAAGTTCACTTCAGTG
>Ga0307489_10003271_pt1 | contig 10755 bp, 11 predicted proteins | sample SB12metaG_FD_202247 | JGI IMG/M metagenome (GOLD analysis project Ga0307489, IMG submission 202247) | Sea-ice brine microbial communities from Beaufort Sea near Barrow, Alaska, United States - SB 1.2 | ecosystem: Environmental > Aquatic > Marine > Coastal | place: USA: Alaska | collected...
AAGCCTTTAACTGCTGGCAATGCACTTGCAATCTTGTCAAACTCATCTATACTACGAATTGTTTCTTCTTGGTCAACAATTGCAGTTTCTAGATTTTGTTTTTTTTGTTCTTCTTTTATTATATCTTTGCTGTCAGGCAAATTTAAAAGGTCTTCTAATTTTTTAGTCATTTAAACTTTCCATTATATGCTACTATTATTTAGCCAAACCCTATAATCAATAGTATCAAAGTCAATATCTTTGTTTACATACCAAGTTTCAAAATGACATTCGCCTGTCCAGGCCTTTCTTCTTCTAACACAAAACACATTATCTACTGCAATTTTATACCCGTTAGCTTTTAAGTATTCTGTTGTTGTGTGTAACGTTCTCTCAAATCCACGTTCTTCGTGCCAATAATCATCGTGCTCAAATGTAATACAATCAAACTCAATGCCTTGCGAAATAACATTCTTTAGTGCTGCAAGTGTAAGTTCAGGAGGATTAATATCACAACTGAGATATCCATACCTTTTAATATCAAAATATTTAAAGTTTACAGCATCTTCGTATACGCACAAATTCTGTCTTTTTTGATTCCAATCTTCTTTAAATTTGTTATCAAGTTCTAGACTAAATCCTTCCCAGCCATTTTGCTCTAGTAATAACGTATTATTATATGTTATAGGATCAGCAGCGCCAATTTCAATATAGGATTTACAATTAGCTACACTAAGTGCAAATATATCTTGACCCACTTCTGAATACTGCATTATATTACCTTCTTTTTTTGCCTTTATGAAAAATATCGTTTTCTGTAATAACTCTAAAAAAGATGCCTTTTTGTTTACACCAGGCTCTTGCAGCTTCCCACTTTGCTTGATTAACAACCCAGGCTAGCTGATTAGCTCTCGAACGTCCTGTCTTTTCTTTTAGTGTTTGATTTTCAGGCTTAACTTCGATAAGTTCTACTATTTTTTTTCCGCCTTTATTTGCATAAGCAATAAAGAAGTCAGGTACATAGACTGTATACTTGCCTGTTATTGGGTGTCTGTAAGGAATACGAATAGCTTCTGATGCCCAGGTTTCGACATGAGGGTTTTCGTCACAAAATCGCATAAAGGTGAATTCCCAACTGCTGCGATATGTAGGAGTTCTTGTGCCTACATATTTGTTTGGAAATTTAGGATTAAACTTACCTGATGCAAATCGGCTCATACCACAATATTACGTCTTTCTATTTGCTCAGTAGGTTCTGTAATTTTGTATCCTAGTACACTAGTACGTAATCTATTATAGTTTAATACTTCAGTTACAACAGCACTTAGTTGTAATTCATTTAATCCTTTGAGTGTGTCGAGTAATTCAAATACTTTTACGTTATCTAATTTTGCTTGATTTAACATAACGGTTGCTGTGCTTATTGCCGCTGCGTTGCCAAAATTTCGGCTTTCAAAAAACCCAACAACCGCATCAACTTCGTTACTACCAAAACTTAATGTTTTAGTAAAATAATTATTAAAAAGTTGAGTTATCTTTTTATCTGTTGTCTGTGCTGGTATTGGAAGACTACTCATTATGATTCTCCTAGTGCTTTGTCTTTGTATACTTGTTTTTCATCTGTTTGTAATGCATCATACGCAGAATTTCTACTGTTTACGCCGCCAACCTTACCTTCATTTTGCCACTCTTTACTAAACTCTTGTCTAGCTGCTGAGTCAAGTGCTGCTGGGTCATTTCTAAGTTGTTGGTTCTTACTATAGTTATTTACAGCTCCTAAAGCAAGAGCTACTCCGGCTGTCGCTAATAGTGTCTTTCCTTCCCCGCCGTTGCCGTTAGACTTAGGAAATAGTGTTTGAGAAACTCCACTAACGTTAATGCCAGCAGTTCGACCTATTGCCCCTGTAAGAATATTAAACCCTTCTTGGCGCAACCCTTCACTAGACAAGTTTTTAAAATTACCAATTAAGTTAGCAGCTACTAATGCTGCTTCTAAAGGATTCTTAAATGAGTCGCCGCCGCTAATAAAATCATATAAATCTACTGCACCGTTTATTATTGCACCTAATCCACCACCTGCTCCGCCTTGTAAGCTATTAGGGCTTGGCATATTATCATAGTGATCTTGTGCAAATCCATTTGGTTCGCCATTTGCTCCACCTTCAATTTTGCCTGCGGTATAGAAAACTGCTTCGTATGCAATTTCCATGAAGTTTTCCATAGTGCCTTGGCCATCAGAATTATCTAGTCTGTCGTGACCCCATTGTGTAATAATTGGATTTACTAAAGTATATGTTACGTATGCGCCTCTAGACAATTGGCTAATTTGTATATTGTTAAAGAAAGGTACAGTTTGATTATTGTCTAAGCCAAATTTTTCTTTGTTTCTTTCAGCGCCTTCGTATGTACTATCAGGAGTTCGTGCATATGCTTTTCCGCTGTTTCTGTCTTGATTTCCATCGGCATAATGATATCTATAGTATGCTTGCATCAGCATAGATGTTAAGCTACTATTATCGTCGTGGAATGTAATTCTCACTGGTTGATATACTATAGAAGTTTGTACATTTTTAACTCTATTATATTTTTTCTTTGTTTCAACATTTGCTTGATATTGTGGCAAGTCTGCGCTTTTAACAAGCATGCCCATTTCGTTTACTTTTCGTGCATCAATGTTTTGGTTAATGCCTGCTGCGTCAGCGTTAACATCAAAAAATACATGAAACAGAAATTTTGTTTTGGGTGCAAGAGCGTGATTACTATCTGTAAACAATCTTGCAGCATGTTGAAAATCCGCAAGATTACCTTTGGGATTTAATGTACCATTTGCGACTGAGTCTAATAATGCGTTGAACTTGTTTGCCATATAAATATTTATCCATAAATATTAACTGCGTATTTAAAGAAAAAGGGAGCAATTTGCTCCCTTTTTTACAGACTAAATGTAATTAAAATTATGCGCCGCCGCCAGTTACCATAGTGTTAACTGTACGACCAATTGCTGTTCCAATACCTGTACCTTGTGGTGATTGTAAAGCGTTGTCATAACGTATGTTAAGAGTGACACTTACTGGATCTGTTGAGTTAGAATAAGCTAAACTATTATAGTTTGCAGATTCTACATAACATCCATATAATTCAAATGTCTCAAGTACATTTGGAGTGTTAGCTCCGTTGCCGCCGTCTAAGATTTCAATACGTGTAACGAATTTATAATCTAATCCTGATGCTGCACTTGACTGCTCGTAAAAGTCGAACTGCTTTTGAAGTTGCTCGCCTACTAGCTTTTGTACATTGTTGTTAACGTCTTCACGCAAGTTAAGCGTAATTGGTTCCCAGTTATGTTTGCCTGCAAGGTATACTTTTGAGTTGTATACGTCGATAGTCATTTGTTCAAAACTTACATTTGGACGAGTTACGTCAATAACTTGTTTTGTAAGTTCAGTAGTTGGTGTTGAAATACCAAAGTTCTCTAGTGACACTCTAAAGCGGTACTGTAGTTTTGGCATTAACAGTCCCTGGTTGCTAGCGGAATCACCGCTAGCTAGGGGAACTGTAATTTTTGATAATGATGAAATAGCCATTTAATCTGCTCCTGTTATGTATATATTTATCAGTTTATAGACCTGCTATCTCGCCAGTATTTTTCAAGCGTAGTGGAATATAAATAAATTCAACTGCTTTTACTGGTTCAATCGCAATATCTAGATATAGTTCATTACGATCAATTCTAGAAGGCGTATTATTTGATTCATCGCATACTACTAGATAATCATATAAAGCTCTTTGGCCTAATAATTCAAGTAGTAAACTTTCTGCTGCCTGTTTAATCTCGTCCCGTGTAATCTTATCGTTAGGTTCAAAGATGTAAGGCTTAGCAAGTGTGTTTAACTGACTGCGTAAGTAGATAACCAAACGTGCTACGTTAATACGATCTAATGCACTAGCGCCTCTTGCACGAGTCTTTTGACCAAATGCAACAAGTCCAGCACCACTAATAAACGTAATTGGATTAATACTGTTTGCGTACAATGTATCACGCTGTCCTTCGTTAAGTGATACACTTACGAATTCGTTCTCGTTACTAATGTAACCAGTTGAAGTTGCGTTAGTAACTCCGCCACGTCTTGTACCTGCTGGTGCAAACCATGGATAGCTAACTTGATCACTTAGTGCAATAGTACGTAGCATCATGTGCGATGCTGGAACTACAACATTGTTGCCAAAATTGTCACTTGTAAATCCTGCTGGATAAAATACACCTAAGTATTCATCACGGCTTACAAGTCCGTCATCGTTATCTTCTACTGCTGCGTTAACATTTGTTCCCCACTCATTAAGTGAAGTTGCATCTGGTGTTAAACGCATTGGTGAGTCGCCTACAATAAATGCTGTTAAGCCTCTATCAAAGTTCAAGCTAATCATTTCGCCAATTAGTTCTGGATAACCTGGTGTTGCCATTAGGTTAAACAAACGAGATTCGTCATCACGGATTTCGTCGTTTTTATTAACAACTGCTTGTAGTGCTTGAACAACAACTTTACGCTGTGCCTTACGCCCGAAGCTTCCTGATCCGTCTGCTTGGTTTCCTGATTCAGTAACCCAACGATTTGGATAGTATGTACCCATATCTTGGTCTACATTATCTTCTTTGAATCTTGTGTTGTCTGCGTTTGTATCAATATAGTTACGCTCAAAACGCTTAACATTAAATCCACTTCTACGTAAGTTCCATAGCAACATACCTTTTGGATATAGTGCAGGATCTGGTGCATCTGGATCTAAGTAGTCACTTACTAGAAGTTCCGGAATAGTTCCTGATGGAGCAGTTGTTGCAGTACCGCCTGAAGTGCCGTCACGTGCATCTGCAAATAACATACCATTTTCAGTAGTCTGATCAGATTTATCTAACGGAGTTCCCCATTTTTGTGATTTTGTACCTGCAACAGTATCGTTGTATATGTAGATAGTTGGATAGTTTTCTAAGTCTGCTGTTGACACCCAAATGTCACCTGTTACCAGTGCGCTACCATCTGACTGTACTGTTGGCATTGTTGCTGTAACTATTGGTCCTGCTGGATCAGCAGTTGCGTTTACATTTTGGTAGCCTTTCCAGTTAGTACCGTCATGCACCATTAAGTCGATTTCATCAACTACTGAACTATACCATAGCTGACCGTCTAAAGCTAAACTAGTAACTGCATTATCGCTAGGAGTATTTGTTAATGAATTCCAATTACTTGCAACTAATTGCTTAGGAGAAGTTCCACTTGATGTGCCGTCTACATAATACACGCCGGCAGTCCACTGACTTTCACTAACTTCTGTGTCTTTAGCTTGGAAGCCAATAGCTGCTAGTGTACCGTCAGTATCAGTAAGTTTAATTTCACCGCCTTGTGAATGTGTAATTACAAGCCTATTACTTGCATCTACGCTTGCACTTACATTAGTAACTCCTGCTGCGTTAATAGCGCCTGCTATAACATCAGCATCGCCGGTTGCGCCAGTTGCTGTTACACTAACTTGTACTGCTGTACTAAATGCAGCACTGCCATCATCTGTACTAGATACTAAGAATGTTGTTGTGCCTGCACCAGGTGCGCTTGATGTGATTGGATTACTTGAAACATTAGTTGCGCCTGCTGCACTACGTCTGTAAAAGCTAAATGTTGCTAAAGGTTGCGTGTCGTCTGCAACATTAGTCTTTGCAAAAATATTTCCAACGCTTAGGTTTGCGCCGCCGCCTGTTGAATCAAGTGCATATAATGCTGCTGCTGCTGAATCATATAGTGGAGCACTAACTGTGTCCCATAGTAAAGTTTCTGCATTCCATAATTTAACTTTTAGATTAGCACCTAAGTTAGGAGTTGATGTTTTAAACCAAATACTACCTGTTGGTCTAGCACTAATACCAGTTGGTTGACCTAAGTTAGTATCAGTAATCTTCCAACTTGGAACTCCTGTATGTGCAGTAATCTGCACAGCAGGTGGATAATATGTGCCAGCTGTAAGGCCTATTCCTAGTAAAACTTCGCTGTCGCCGCCTATTAAGATGTCGCCACTAGCAGTAGAATCTGCTGCTGCTGATCCTGTACCGTCACTGTAAATTTCTAAGTATCCGTCGACTGCTGCTGCCGTAACACCTGTAATTACTGCGTTACTAATACTTGCAGCAATAACCGTTGCTGTAGCACCTGCGGCTACTGCTATCGGAGAACCGTTAACTTCTAATGTGCCGCCCGGAGCAACAACGTTAACTGCTGATTTTGTATTTTTAACAGTGGGACGACTTGCTGTCCAACTGTCGCTTCCTACTTCAACCCAAGTACCGCTTGCATTCTTGTACCATAATTTGTTTAGTGAAGTTACTGCAACTACAGCATACTCGCCGATAGCGCCAACACTAGCTTTTGGTGTATAATCTTTACCTACATAGTTTACAACTTTTGCTGTATCTGTGATTACAGTCGGAGCCTTATTTACAAATGATTGTCCGTTAGTAACAGTAGATGCTGCACCATTCCATTCAAATATACCATATAGTGAGTCTGCTGTGTCAAACCAGTATGTACCTGCTGTTGGATTAGCTGCCGGAGCAGTTGCTGTCGGAACTAGTTCGCCTAAGTCAATATCTGCACGTACAACCCATGCTCTGTTACTAACACCTAGTAAACTGTAAGCTGATTGTAATCCGTACTCATTAAGTTCTGATCCGTGTATTGGATTATTGTTTGAGTCTATTTGGAAACTTGGATCTCCAAATGTATCTGCTAAATCTCGTTGTGAAGTAAGCAAGTATGGGTTACCTGCGTTTGCTTTTAGTGTTCCTGCTGCTGTCCCTGTTGCACTAGCGTTTGCTTTGTTTTGTGCAGTAGCAACAAATATCATTGGTACTGTGCCAGGTTCTGCCGGAGTATAAAAACTCTCGTCAATAACGCTGACTTGTACGCCTGGTGATGTTAATGCCATTTCGTTCTCCTATTGTCCAATTTGGATTAGTTATTATATGTATTTAGCTCATCTCGATAAAAATGTATTAGTTATGCCGTATAAAAAGGGATCGAAAAGGTGTGCTAAATACAATATGAGACCATTATGCAAATGCGGACATCGTCCAGCAGCTATAAACTATAAAAAAGGCAATAGAACATACTATCGTAAGCTATGCGAAACTTGTCTGCGCAACGGAATTCATCACGGAATTCCTAAGTGGAAGCAAGCAGGGTATGTTAAAAAGGATACATGCGAAAAGTGCAGTTACCATAGTAAACACCAAGAACAGTTTAATGTTTACTATGTAGATGGAGATTTAACTAATTCTAGATTTTCTAATTTAAAAACTATATGTGCTAACTGTCAGCGTATTATGCAAAAAGAAGGAGTTAAGTGGAAGCAAGGAAATTTAATTCCCGACTTTTAAGTAGCTCATTAATTGATCCAAGTTAAACTTTAAATCTTCTAATGTGCCGTTGTTGTCAATTGTAAAGTCAGACATCCATTGCTCTAAGCTCATTGAGTCAGTAGATTCAGCTTCTAGATGCATGCTACGATCAACCCAAATACAGTAATCAAATACACCAGTATTTTGCATTGCAAAGAATTCACGCTTGTTGCGTAGCCCACAATAGATATCGTAAGCTTCAAACATCTCTCTGCCTAGAGTCGCTGCATCAGGAACATTATAATCGCAGATAGCATTATACCATTCTGCTCTGTGATTATGCCTGTCAGCATAACACTCTTCCTCATTAGCATATCCATACTTGTCCTTTAGATCATTGTATATAAATTGTAGACTACAAAACTTTGAACTGCTTTCAAAAGTGTATCCGTAATGGTCACGTAGCATTTCACACACAGTATCTTTACCATGTCGACCGTGTCCAATAACAAGTAATTTGGGGTTGCTCATTAACTTCTCCTAGTAATAACTTATTATAAACTAAGAACTAGTAAATGTCAACCTTAATCGTAATGACCGCCTAAAACAGCAATGGTGTTTATGTCATCTTGGTAAAGTTGTTCTTCGCGTTCTGCATATGCTTCAGCAAATCCTTCTTCGTGAAGATATATTTCGTTGTTGCCCCACAGGCGTTTAAAATATGAATGGTAAGTTTTTTCAACATCTTCATCAGACCAACTTATATCAATAAGTTTACCTTTGACCATCCAATTAAGTCTATTGGCTTGTTTACGCACGTATGGTGAACACATTTGTTTCTCCTACTGTAATTGTATTTACACAGGGTGTAACTTGTTAGCGCAAACTCAGGACCGTATAAGTCATTGATTTTACTAGATTTTTTTCTCTAATGATTTCAATAGGTTAGCCAATTACAAATCCGTAGCCACTACCGCCAGCTACCGCCATTGCTACTTCGTTTTCTAGTTTTTCCATTTCACTTTGTGCTTCTGCTTTTAAACTAGAACCGTTTAAACTTGTTCCGCCTTGTGGTCCTGCAATAGTAGCAAACTTTTCTCTTGCTTCGCCTAGCATATACTTACAGCCAGCAAGTGTATAATCTTTAATCCATTGCACTGCCATATAATCGTTTAATAGTTGACCATCTGGGCGATAATTGTAACAGTATAACATTAATGTTTCTTCGGCTCTAGGGCGTTGTAAAACTGTTAATCGTTTAGAAGTTGTATTCCATTTAAATTCAATAAATGCACCAAACATACGTCCAACAAGTTCTTGGTACTGACTAAACATATCGTATGTTGCTAGTCCGCCCATTCCGCTACTAGATAACAAATATGCGTTTGTGTATGCTAAACTAAATGGATCAAATAAACTTCCGCCACCATTTCGGCCACTGTCGTATAGTTTTACGTTTACTACATCGCCTTCATTTAGCCCTGTGTTAAATGTAATAGTTCTTGCATCATCATCAGTAGAGTAGTTTGTAGTTGCTGCACCATTTATAGTTACTACAGTAGTTGCCACTGCTGCTAAATTATAGTTTATATTAAATAATTGCTGCAATGCGGTTGCTGTTAACGTTGCAGAATATATTGGTCCGCCGGACGCAGATGTACCTGGGCGAGAGCCTATACTCCTGCGAAAAATTTTACGTACTTCAACAACTTCACTTGGTAGTGTATATTCATTTTGATCGACAACTGCTTCTAAGAAAATATAACTTTCTTCTACCGAATTCTCTGAGCGCTGTCTATACCTAGTTAGTGCTTTTTTAAGTGCAGTTTCGTAATGTATAGGGTCAAGCTCAACATCGACCATGCCTCCGCCTAAAAAAGCATTTACATAGTCAAAAATCTCTTGTTTTTGTGTTGCTAAGTCTGTCATATACATGTTCTCCGATATAGTATTTATCGTAACTGCTGTCGTAACGATAAATATGTATATGCCAAGATTAAGTTTATATAAACCAGAACGCGGTAATGATTATCATTTCATAGACAAGCAAGTCCTTGAGATGTTTACCGTTGGCGGGACTGACCTGCACGTTCACAAGTATCTAGGAACTGAAAATCCTAGTGATGCAGAAGCAACTGCTGATCAGCCTCAATATGACGCTGTCAAAGAAACCAATATACAAGATTTATTATTCCTTGAAAATAGAGATCGTAAATATGATGAAGATATTTATAGACTGCGTGGAATTTATAACGTACAGGATATAGACTTTGACATGAGTGCATTTGGTATGTTTTTATCAAATGACACATTGTTTTTAACTATTCACATTAATAGTAGTGTTAAAACAATCGGTCGAAAGATTATTTCAGGAGATGTAATTGAATTACCGCACTTAAAAGATGAGTATGCATTAAATGATTATAGTGTAGCACTTAAAAGATATTATGTAGTAGAAGATGTTAATCGTGCAGCAGAAGGATATAGTCAAACTTGGTATCCGCATTTGTATAGATTAAAACTTAAACAAATAGTAGACAGTCAAGAATTTAAAGAAATATTAGATTTACCTGCAGAAGAAGAAAATCCAGGTGGTAATACACTGCGCAATTTACTATCTACTTACGATAAAGAAATGCAAATTAATAATGCAATAGTAGCACAAGCAGAAGTAGACGCAGGAAAATCAGGATATGACACTAGTCATTATTTTAGTCTACAATTAGATGCTAACGGAAATACGGAAGTAGTTGATACTGATGCTGACAGCTTGCCTGACGAGATGGTTAGTGTAGACAGAGAAGGTTACAGTGGCTATTTATTAGGCGAAGGTATCCCTGCTAATAGTGCTGCATTTGGTCACGGAATACAATTTCCAGGGACAAATGAAACAGGTGATTATTTTTTAAGATCTGATTTTTCTCCTACTAGATTATTTAGATACGACGGACGCCGTTGGGTAAAACAAGAAGACAACGTGCGCATGACGCTAAGTAATACAAATACTCGTTCAACACAAAAAGGAACGTTTGTTAATAATACATCTACATCTGAAATAGGTGGAGAACAAGTTACAGAAAGACAGAGCTTGAGTCAAGCATTAAGACCTAAGGCAGATAACTAATGAAATATTCCGATATTAAAGACATTAAAACAATTGAACAGCTAGTCGAAGACAGTTATACTCGTCCAGACAATCTTTGCAGATCAATAAAAAAATTAGTAGGGCGTGGCCAGGTTGGTAGAGCAGAGACTGCAATTAGCAATTGGACTAGTACTCGTCCGGAAGATGAAGACTATCTAAGAAATTGTTTAGGTACAAGCGGCGGTGCTAGTGGCCCCATTGACGGATCTGGCGCTGGTGTTAAAGGTAACGGCCCTGGCGCTGGTGTTAA
>Ga0307489_10003272_pt1 | contig 10752 bp, 20 predicted proteins | sample SB12metaG_FD_202247 | JGI IMG/M metagenome (GOLD analysis project Ga0307489, IMG submission 202247) | Sea-ice brine microbial communities from Beaufort Sea near Barrow, Alaska, United States - SB 1.2 | ecosystem: Environmental > Aquatic > Marine > Coastal | place: USA: Alaska | collected...
GTGTTAGTAATGGATAATGTGTTCGCATAGTGTATCACACGTCCTTCGGGCATCTCGGCTCGTGCCCGGCTCAGTCTTCGCTTCCGGCAGCATGCCACGCCCGCGCCGCGTCGGCGCACTCCCCGTGGTTCCGCGACACCCAGTCTGCGTGCAGGCACTCTGTGATATGGCAATGTTACTCCGCCGCTACTAGAGTAAGAAACGGGGGCCCAGGGCCAAAGCTTGGCGCCTCATTGAACTCGATTGAACACTCTGGTAACGCCGCTCCAATACTGCTCCCTTGCTATCTTCATATCTACTGCGAGCTCGAACCCCTGGAGATAGCTCGAACAGCCTTTAGCTTCCTCACCACCTCTTGTTCAAAGCCCTTCCAAAAATCGAAGTATGCCTTATTTATTTTTACTGATGAGCGCCTGCGCCAACCGCGAAAGCTACGACGCCAAAAACGAGTAAACAACGCGAATATTCGCTCGAACGTCATCACACAACGGCGCGTCACTCGACTGCAGTCACCACGGAAGAAAGGTGAAAAGGTCAGGGAGCCACCATTGGCACCAACCACCGGAGTGTCCCGCCGTGGTCTTCACATTAGCACGCGCACCCTCGGGGAGCAAAAGAAAAGAAGTGCTGAGTCACTCAAAGAGCAAAAAAAGTTGGATCCCTGCTGGGCAACCCTCCACTGGTCTCCACTTGTCACCAACACCACGCGGCCGCCAACCTTCCCGCCGCCGCCTTCCCCCCCCTCGCCTTCTCCGCCTCCTGCTCCCCCCCTCTGTATAAAGGGGGGAATCTACGACCTCCTGCCGCACTCCTGCCACGGAAAGCCATGTGTGTGGGGGCCCTGATGCTCCTGTTTCCGCCCTCCGTGGCGTCGGCGTGTTACGGCACTTACTATGCCGGTCAGGCAACTACGATATCGCAGCTGAAGCTGGTAACGCCGCCCGCTTCCTCAGCCCTGTCCAACGGTGAGCACTTAGAACCCTCGGTAGCTCAGTGACACGGCATCCAATGACTCGCGAGCGTTCGTCTGTCAGGCCCACTACCCGCCACGTGACGACTTGCACGATCCTTTGTGCCCAGGTATCCCAATGCCGACGCCGGCGCCCCCCGCAACACCGCACCTTCCGCCGCCGCCGCCGCTTACCCTCCGCGTATATCCGCCGCCGCCTCCGCGCTCCCCCGCGCCGCGCCGCCAGCCGCTCGTCCACCCTCCCCCTACGTTTCCTTCTCTGCGCGAGCGGCGCCCATTCAGGTTCTACACATACAGTCAGCAAATATGAGTAGGTCCACAGCTAAGATTTGCAAATTCCCCGCCACGGCGCCGCCCCCAGCTGCCGGGTTGGGCGCGGTGGTCGCCTTCTACACCGCACAGGCGCGGGTGATCAGGCCAGTGTTTGAGGAGGGCGGTATGCTGAGCTTCAACATGGAAGCGGCAGCGCAAAAGATGGGCGAGCCCTTGAAGATCGCCACCTTCAAAGGAAGGGCCTGCCAGATATTGTTATGCGCTCGTCATTGCGGGACTTCAGCCCCCCCCTGCAGTCTATTAAGGAGGATCTAAGCGGACCCCCCAGTCCGCTTCATTGCGTATTAGTCCGAGGTGACCCGCGTACCGGCTCGCGCATTTCATATATTGCCCCTTTGCACGCCACGTCGTCCAACGCATTTTGAACCCTCGTTTCTTGAGCTCAGTGGCATCCTGTGACGAGGCGAGCCATTTCTGCCGGGCCCTGTGCAAAGATTTCTCGCGCACCGCGGGGCCGCCGTTGTTTGCGCGAGCCGTCGCGGCGGCACTGTGCTTTTACGTCGCCGGCGCAGCGCAGACTGCCGCCGCACATTACCTCGCGCCCCCTACCGCTGCACATTACCTCAACCCCGCGCCGGCGCCGGCGCCCGCGGCGCCCGCCCAGCCACTCCCGCGATCGGCCGAGCACACGGCGCCCGCGGCGCCGGCCCATCCACCCTCGCGGCCGGCCGAGCATATCGGGGCGGGAGTAGACGGAGTGGAGACAAGTCGAAGTGAGAGCGAGGTGCCGCGGTGAGAGCCAAGTTGCAGCCAGTCTAGCCACAGTTAGCAATAGCCCGCCGCCTCACGACGTCAGTAGCTCTAGTTGATTCATAGTAGATAGCCTCGCGCCCTCGTGTGCCCTGCCTGCATTGGCGGCCTTGCGGAGCCATGAGTGTTGTAAAAGAATGATATCCAAGCCGGACATGGCTCAGCGCCTGGCGTGAACGAATGAGTTTGAACGAACGCCGACAGTCTGAACAAGCTACAACGTCAGCAAGGAGGGGCCCGCGCAGCCCGCGAAACATCGTGGGTATGTGTCCCTAACATGCGAGTCGCCGGCGTGCACGGGCTCAACAACGGCCACCCAGCGATGGCCGCGGCTCTCTGACAGCTCGCCGCGCTCACCGATGACGTTTGAATACCAAACATCATGTATCGTGGCGATGCGAGCGCAGTGCGCCCATTTGCTTCGATGCATGAACATATCATCGTCATCGGAAGGGGTTGGTTCCAGCTCTACGAGCGCCTTGGGGCAGTCTTGGAGCTCGACGAGTTGCAAGATGTCGTATTGGGTTTTAGTCCCTCTCTATGTCAAAGACTTTCGCTCTAATGTGCAATGCCTGCTGCTAGTGCAACCACTCCGCCCGCCCTGTTGCGCCGCGCCGTACACCCTCTGTACATCCGGCATATCCCCTTCACGCCGTTTCGAAATCCGGCATATCCCCCTCACACCTCCTCGAGATCCGGCATATCCCCCTCACACCCTCTCGAGATCTGGCATAACCCCCTCACACCCTCTCGAGATCTGGCATAGCCCCCTCACACCCTCTCGAGATCTGGCATATCCCCCTCACACTCTCTCGGGAACCGGCATATCCACCTCACACCCTCTCGATATCCGGCATATCCCCCATCACACCCTCTCGATATCCGTCGAACCCCCCTCACACCCTCTCGAGATCTGGCATGTCCTCGTCGTCGTCGCTGTCCGGACCGTCCATGAAATCGTCCTCGTATTTCTGCGGGAGGAGCGTTCGAGGTTGGAGGAGGAGCGTTAGGGTGACCGGGGGAGTGCAGTCAGGCAGGGTGAGGCAGAGAGGTAGTGATTTCAGTGAGGGAGGATGAGGCAGTGAGGCAGTGATTTCAGTGAGGCAGCGTGAGTCAGTGAGGCAGTGCTTTCAGTGAGGCAGCGTGAGTCACTGAGGCAGAAAGGCAGTGAGTGCGGAAAGGCAGGGTGAGCTAGTGAATTACTGAGCCTCGGGAACATAAAGGCGCAAAACATGTTAATTTGTGCTGCAAAACTGATGATGGCGTGCTGCACGCACCGACATGTCCTCGAGCTGGCTGAGGTCGAAGGCGTTATCTGATCCACGACGCGTGACAGGCGGGGGACGGAGGAGAATATCAGTCGACGGAACACAGCTGCGCTCATTAATCGATAGCCTGGCACGGCGGCATGTTTCGCGTAGGACGCAGGAAGCCCCCAAGCGCCGCCGGAACTCGTGCCTAGGTCCTTTGCGAAAAGATGAAGTCTTGAGATCGATAACGCTTGCGGTCGGCGGCCGGGCGGGGGACGGTGTGGAGCGCTTGAGCTCTTCCGCCAAACATGGGACGATGTGTTGTTGGTTGTGCCGGAGGAAATGAATAAAACGTGAACGTACCCTTGTCCATCTCGTCCTCCTCGTCCTCATCCACCCACTTGTTGAAGTCCGTCTTGACGTGCGGCACCTTCCCTTTCGCCGCCAGCAGCCGTTCCCAATGCGGGCCCGCCAGCCAGGGCCTCACCTAAGTATGTTTCCAAGCTTAACTTTAAGCCGTTTGTCCCCGAAACCACTTGGGTTGTCCCCCTTCACAATCCAAACGCATTTCAATCACGCTTCTAAAGCTGGAAAAAGTACCGAGGAAGGCCCAGCGGCAGCAAGGGTACTTTCGCCATCCAATGCACCGCGACATTTGAGTGTGACCACACGAGTCACGTCCTTTCTCCAGGAGAAAGGCACCGCAGTGACGAGCGTCAGCCTCGCGTGAGCTGCTCATAGTGTGCCGGCCGGTGTACCCGTGCACATCGAGCTGCACGAGTCGCGCGCGCAGTCGCGGAAGAGAAACGGATGAGAGGGTGCGCGGACACCGCCGGCCACGCTGCTTCCAGTGCGGTGGATTCGGGATTCGTCTTCGTGGTCGACGCGACGTCCGTTTGGTTTTTCCGATGTTAATCGCGCTAGCGGGCGGGAAACGAATCCAGGGCTCCGAGCTCTTGGGCTCCTCCGCTGAACACGAGACATTGCGTCGAGCCCCCTGGGGCGGCGTTGCTGGTCAGGACCGTGCGGCGAAACACACGAGACGAGGGGATTGGACTGGGCGCCTCCCCGCCTCCTTCTCTTTCATCACCATCACGAACACGCTCCGGGGCCCGATGGAGATGCGGCTGTCCTTGGCGTTGACCGCGTGCATGAACTCCAGCTCCAGCACGTACTTGAGCTTCGCCTCGCCGTCCATCTTCGCCGCCGCCATCGCGCTGAACGACAGCGTGCCCTCGTCCTTGACGTTCACCTTGTGCCAGGGGCTTACACTCGTTCCCGCGTCCGCTCAACTTGAGCTTACTGTGCCCCTTTCCGCTCAACTTGAGCTTACTTTGTCCCCCGCATGAACCATATTAACCCGTGGATGTGTCCCGAAGGTGCTAGAGTTGAGCTCTGACGTGAGCGATGTGTCCCGAAGGTCCTCAAGTTGAGCTCTGAAGTGAGCGAGTGTATAAGGCCCCTGCCTTGGGCGCCTCGGCATCCGCGACCTCGATGGTGAGGAACAGGCGGTCCTTGCGCTGCGCCCAGTGCACGGTGGGGGTCCGCACCGCTACATCGTCGCCCATGGCGTGAGTCCGCGGTGGTCTACGCTGGGATCACGCGTTCGAAACCCACACGCCGGAAGAGGACGGAAGCGGCGCCGTGTAGAGTGCGGCGTCCGCGTGCGAGGGGTCGCGTTGAAAAGAAAAACGCACGCGGGCGCAGTTTAGGGTTTCGTTGTCAGCTTTTAGCGTTTTAGGGTTGAGAGTTGCCCTAACTTTTCTCGTTCACGATTCATCCCTTGTGGATTGGCGCCTGACGCGGGAGGTAGACGACGCTGCGCAGCGTGCAGTCGACGGGTATATTCGCGCATCATGGGAGACGGCGACAAGAGGTAAGCGCCTGCCTCGCGAGAGCTGAGAGCGACCGCCAAACAACCCTCCCGAGTTGTGGATCTTTATATCGGGGCGAGAAAAGTGCCGACCCCCTCGTGTGTGGAAACGTGTTTGCTTTGCGCTACATGCGATCCAACCACACCTGTTGCTGACACGATCGTTCGTACGTGCTCACAGGCGCGGGCGGTCGCGGAGCAGCAGCCCCTCGCGGGACCGCAAGAAGAGCCGCGGCGGCGGCGGCAGCAGCCGCGGGCGCAGTAAGGATGCCAAGAAAAAAAAAAACAGCAGGAAGCACAGCTCCTCCTCCTCCTCCTCTTCCTCCCGATCCTCCTCCAGGCAGGGGCTTACACTCGTCCACTTCTCAGCTCAACATCAGCGCTTTGTATGGGATAGGGGATGCGTGTAGGTGCTGTGTATCTTGTTTCAAGGGGATGCGAGGGGATGTTTAGGGTGTGTAGGGAGTTTTATTGTGTCAGCCACGGCTCAAGTTGAGCTGAGAAGTGGACGAGTGTGAGCCCCTGCCTCCAGGTCCTCCTCTTCCTCCTCCTCCTCCTCGTCGAGCCGCGACAAGCGCAAGCGCAAGAAGGACGACAAGAAGGACAAGAAGGATGCGAAGGGCGGCGGCGGCAACAGCGGCCGCCCCGCGATGTTCGGAGAAACCAGTACCTCAGGCGGGATCGTGCCGAGCATGCTGGCTACCTGGGTGGAGCAAGAGGTGGGGCCGGGCATATATTGATATTGCTCGCCACGGCACCGGATGCCAGATATCTCAACCAAACGAGGGTACATACTGCATGTCGATGACATGGCGGGCAACGTTTTCTGACGACGTGGCGGGTAATCATTGCTTGGCCCTAGGAAGAGACGAAGCAAGCGAAGCAAGCCGCGGAAATGGCGGAAATGGCGAGGCTCACAGCTGGGGCGTCCGGCGGCGGCATTCCTCAAAAGATGCCGACGGGGTACACGCTCCCGCCCCCGGTTGCGCCGGCTGCCGCGACATGGAAGCCAACCGACCCGGCCGCGATGAATGCCGCGGTGTGGGCGCCGACTGACCCGTCCGCGGTGATAGGCCGCGCCCCCACGACCGCCGCTGCCGACGCCGCTGCCCCGTGTGCCGCCGCCGCCGCCGCCGGAGGTAACAAGGGTACCGGGTACAAAAATGGTAGGGCCTTGCAGATCCTGCCTGCCACGTCACCCTCCGATTTTCAAACCCTCCTTTCTCAGTCGTTTGGCATCAGCATCACATGACTTGGCGAGCAGTAGCCTGCGACATCATGTTCCAAATTATATACCCTCGATTCATGAGCGAAGTGGCATCACGTGACGCGGTGAGCGTTATCTTCGCCGGCCCTAAATGGTGGAACGGATGACCCGTTCGGCGCGGTCGCCGCCATGCCGCAGCCAGCGGCAGCCACCAAGGATAGTGCGACCTCCGACCAGGACCAGTTCGCGGCGTGGGCAGGGGCTTACACTCGTCCACTATTCAGCTCAACTTGAGCCGTTTCTGACACAAAAGCACACTTTAAACACCCCTGGTTCTCCCTACCCCCTGAACACCCCCGAAATAACGCCTGATTACACCCCCTATCACACAGAAGGCGCTTAAGTTGAGCTGAAGAATGGACGAGTGTAAGCCCCTGGGCGTGGGCGCAGTTCGGGAAGATGGCGCAGGCGGCGATGGCGCCCAAGGTTGAGACGCAGACGGTGATGGTGACTGAGAAGAGCGCGCTCGCAGTGCAAGGAGCGCTTTCGGTAGGGCGAGCGAGGCATGCAAAAGCTACGGATCTTATGGATACGTTGGATTCATGCTATGCTCCAGGCTCCCACGTCTCGATAGATGCACTACAACGTGGAACGCTAGCGAACGTGAAGAGTGAGGCGCAGACTTGAGCTTTGGCTCTATTCTAGGTTCAGGCTGTAGTATTCTTAACGCCCGCCACGTCATACGTTGCCATTCATCTCAAGAGGCGAGGGTGTGCAAGCATTGATGATGACGCAGCGGGCGATTCGTACGTGACCCTGACTTTCGGAACTTTACTTGGAGCAAGGGAAGCCCGCGCGTGACCCCGGGGCAGGATTAGAGGTAGGGCCTGGCAGATAATGCTCGCAGATCATCCAACGCATTTGAACCCTCATTTCTTGAGTCAACAGGCATCCTACAACGTGGCGAGACATCCGGTTCATTGCCCGCCACGTCATCCAACGCATTTGAACCCTCGTTTCTTGAGTCAAACGGCATCCTATGACCTGGCGAGCAGTGGACGGCGTCGTTGTTCCTAGATCGAGGCGGGCAAGACGGACTGGCTGAAGCAGGTGATGACAGGTGGCGGATTGACGGCGCCCGGGCTGGACCTGGACACGCACGGCATGGGCGGCAAAGCCGAGGTGTTCGTGCCGATGAACGTGCAGGGCAACGGTAGGCCCTGGCAGTCACTCAACCGGCTTAATTAAGCAGACTTTTCGAACTTGGATCGCATATGGGTATTTCACCCACGTAATTCTCCCCCGCCCAACTTATCCAAAAAATCCAAATCGCTCCGCCCGTCCAACTTATCCAACAAATGTCGTGGGTGAAATGCTCATACGATCCAAGTTCGGGGCTGGTTTGGAAAGCGGCTCAAATTAAGCCGGTTGCGCGGACTGCCTGGTAGATATTGCTGTTGTGAGTCAGGACTGCCCCCTGGATGGGACGTTTGTCATGGAGCTACAGGGTAGAGAGCTGTCCCTGTGATCCTCGCTCTTGTGCTACACATTGTTCTCCATTGTCATAGGATGCCAATTTCTTCCAGAAACGAGGGTCGGCGAGTGAGTGGGCTGAAGGACGTTTTGTTTATTGGGCTGGATTGGGTTGCTTTGTTGCAGAAGCTTAGGAATCGCTGACAAGGCGGTGTTGGATAGAAGTTGAGCTATGTGCTATGGGATGACAAAACAATCAATCAATCAATCAATCAATCAATGTCTGATTTCCTGTGGGGCCCTGCGTTACGACGACTGGGAGAAGTACCCGGATCGGCGCCCGAAGCCGCGGGTGCCGCCGATCATCGAGGGCGGCGGGCCCTTCGCCACCACGCGCATGTCGCTGCCCGTGTACCAGTTTCGGCACGAGTTGCTCCGCGGCAGGGGCTTACACTCGTCCACTTCTCAGCTCAACTCGAGCGCTTTTTATGGGATAGGGGGTGCGCGTAGGGGCTGTGTAGCCCGTGTCAAGGGGGCGCTAGGCGGTGTTTACGGTGTGTAGGGTGTTTTTGTGTGTCAGACACGGCTCAAGTTTAGCCGAAATGTGAACGAGTGTAAGCCCCTGCTCCACGGCATCGCCTCGAGCCGGGTGACTATCATCGAGGGAGATACCGGGTGTGGCAAGACCACGCAGGTGCCGCAGTACATCTTGGAGGATGCGGTGAGTCACCAATGTTTCTTCATCATAGTAGACTGATCGCCCGTCGCGTACCCCGCCACTCACCTCAAATTGCGCTTTTCTCCTCTCTCATGTCTCCTCTGTCCTCTCTCATCTCACCTCTCTCCTCTCTCATCTCTCCTCTCTGCTCTCATCTCTCCTCTCTCCTCTCTCATGTCTCCTTTCATCTCTCCTCTCTCCTCTCTCATCTCAACTCTCTCGTCTCTCATCTCTCCTCCCTCTCTCATCCCGCAACCTTTCACCTCTCACCACCTCTCACCACCTCTCACCACCTCTCATCACCTCTCACCACCTCTCATCACCTCTCACCCCCGGGCACGCAGGCGGCGCGTGGCGAGCCGGTGTACTGCATGTGCACGCAGCCGCGGCGCATCAGCGCCATGGGCGTGGCGGCGCGCGTGGCCGAGGAGCGCGGCGAGGAGGTGGGCAAGTGCATCGGCTACTCCATTCGCCTCGAGACCAAGGTGGGGTCCCGCTCAGGGGCTTACACTCGTCCACATGTCAGCTCAGCCTGAGCCGTTTTGGCCACTGACAGACTGACGCCGACCAGCGTATACCAAATAAAGTGCTTACGTTGAGCTCGAAAGTGGACGAGTGTAAGCCCCTGGTCCCGCTATCTGAAACCCGTGTTCACAGTGCCTGGTTCCAGTGCCTCAAACAAAAAATATGATAGACTGCTTTCGATTTCCGCAGCGCTTGGGAACAATATTAACAGCTTTCAATATTTGCGTTAAATTGCAAGTGGCGGCAATACAGCGAGGCCGGGAAGGAGACGCAGCTGCTGTTCTGCACCACGGGGGTGTTGCTGCGCCGCATGGAGACGGACCCGCTGCTTGAGACCGTCACGCACGTCTTCATCGATGAGGTAGGCCGCTGCAGCTTCACACTATCAAAACCCGTGTTGAAGGAAAGGCGTCTATGGATTCAGCGCTTGAAAGTATAATATCACAAACTGCTTTCAAGGTTTGCTTTGCGTTTCAAGTTGCGGCGGTACGAGGAGGTACACGAGCGCGGCGTGGAGTCGGACTTCCTGCTGATGACCATCCGCGACGTCATGCAGCGCAACCATCGCCTCAAGGTTGGGCGGTGCAGATGCAGGTTGACCCCATCAGACCCACGGTGAAAGCGCCTGGATCTAATCGCTTGAAACTGTAAAATGAGCGATTGCATTCAACTTTGCTTTCGATGTCAACATGCGCCGCTACATCAAGCTGTGCCTCATGTCCGCCACCATGGACGCCAACCTGTTCTCCGGCTACTTCGGAGGAGCGCCCACCTTCTCGGTCCCAGGCAGGGGAGCTATTGAAATAGAGAGACGCTTCCGCGTGTATATAAAGGAGTAACCAGGCTTCCGCCCTGGCCCCCGTGTGAAAGAGAGAGAGAGAGACGCTTCCGCGTGTGTAAGGAGTAACCAGCTTCGCCCTGCCCCCCATGAGAAACACGCTCCCGCGTGTATGAGGAGGCACCAGGCTTCCGCCTGGCCCCCGTGGGAAGTTATCAAGAACATGCACTCGACCGACATTGAATTGACAAACCAAGTCCGCGCGTCTACACAAGTATTCACTCTGAGCAGAGCAGTTCGTGAGAACATGCACTCGACCAACATTGTATTGTGACAAACCGGGTCCGCGCGTCTACATGAGTATTCATCGACGTTGAATTGTGGCGCACCGAGTCCGCGCGTCTACATGAGTATTACCCCTGTGTACGCTGCAGGTAAGTCATGCTCCGATCTGAGTTCGAGTGCTTGTTGTGAACGACCCTCCGTCCCCGGCCGCACGCACCCGGTGCAGACCTACTTCCTGGAGGATGCCCTGCAGATGACCCGACACGTGGCATGAACATGTCAAATACGCCACGTCCTCGCCACGTCGTCCGACACATTTTGGACCCTCGTGTTACTGAGTCAAACCATCATCGAGTGTGTGACTGTGTGTGTGTGTATTCAGAGTATTCAAAGGCAGACGAGGCTGATAAGCTATCAACCAGAATATGACAAAGTGCGTCAAACCACTTAAAGACTTCGCGACTTTGCTTGCTAAGTCGTCCCGATTGACCAATCAGAACTCTCCATTTGAACGACTCAGCAGTATGAGTCGCTAAGTCGCTAAGTAGATTGCAGCACTTCGTCAAACCTAGACCACTGTACAGCGTTTG
>Ga0307489_10003273_pt1 | contig 10752 bp, 12 predicted proteins | sample SB12metaG_FD_202247 | JGI IMG/M metagenome (GOLD analysis project Ga0307489, IMG submission 202247) | Sea-ice brine microbial communities from Beaufort Sea near Barrow, Alaska, United States - SB 1.2 | ecosystem: Environmental > Aquatic > Marine > Coastal | place: USA: Alaska | collected...
TTCACATCCACGTCCGTGGGTGCCGGTAGAGTCGGCGGCGGTGTGGCGGCCGCGCCGTTGACAGTCGCCGCCTCCGCAGCTGCCGCTGCCGCCGCCGCTGGGGGCAGGACCGGGGGTTTGGAGCCGCCGAGCTTGAACATCAGCCTAGGTGAAGCGGCGCAAGTTGAATTTGAAGGCAAGATTTGGAAGCAAGATCATCACATTTCAGTTTCAAGCGCTCAGATCCTGAGGGTTTCAACGTGGGTTTCATTGAGTCGACCTGCACCGCCCTACCTCGGCTTTTTGAGCTCGGGCTCGGGCATCGGTATTCGGGCGGGCCCAGCGGCGGCGGTAGAGGTTGGGGCGTCGGGGGAGCGCTCTCGCTTAACGCCGCGGGGGGATGCGGGGGGCAGTGCGGGTGCCGGGGCCGGCACCGGCGGTGACGCCGACGCCACTGCGGGGGAGACGGCAACTGAAACGGGAATGGAAGCCGGTGCTGCCTCCGCCTCCTCCTCATCCTCCGCCTCCGCCTCCGCCACCGCGTTGGCCTCTGCGTCTGCCTCCGCCTCCGCCGCCTCCTCCGCCGCGTCCGCTTCATCCGCCGCCGCCGACGCCGCCGCCGCCGCCGGCCACGCCCCCCCGCCGGGCGTGCCTTCGCGTGCATTCGCGGGAGTGCCACCCCGCGCTGTCCGCGCACGGCGCGTCACCTCCCCCTCAAACGGCAGCCCGCTGCCACCGGTCCCGCCGGAGCCCCCCGTGTGTTGCGACGACACCGGACCGCCCCTCAGGGGCTTACACTCGTTAGCGTTAGAGCTCAACTTGAGCACCTCCAGGACACATTCATGGTTTAAGTTGGATTACACGGTGGACAGAAGAGCTCAAGTTGAGCTGAAATCGGAACGAGTGTAAGCCCCTGCCGCCCCCGCCGCCCGCCCCCGCCACCGCGCCTGCCCCCGTCTCGTCCGACCCCGCCGGCAACCCCATATCCGACGGCTCCATTTCCGAGGTGTAGCGGCGCAAGTTGGAATAGAAAGCAAACGTTAAAAGCGGTTCATCATATTATAGTTTCAAGCGCCGAAACCATAGGCGCTGTCATCACGGGTTTTTATACCGTTAACCTGCACCGGCCAACCGAGGCCTCCAGCTCAAGCTTGGCTGCTTCGGCGCCCTCCATATCTCCGTTGGCCAATGCCTCCTCCCGCCGCCGCCGCGCCTCCTTATCCCGCCGCTCCCGCCGCTCGTGTTTCTTCCGGCGCTTCTCCTCCCTCTCGCGTTCCTTCTCCTCCTTCTGCCGCCGCTTCTCCCGCTTCCTCTCCTTCTCCTCGTCGTCCTCGTCGCCGCCGTACGCCGCCGCTCACAGGGCCTGCCATACATTGCTCGCCGCGTCATCCAAAGCGTTTTGAGCCCTCGCTTCTTGAGATGAATTGCATCCTATGACGCGGCGAGCAATATATGGCAGCCTGTGCGGGGCATCGGCATCAGCGGCGAAAGCGGCAGCAGCGGCCACACAACACCAGGTTCAGAGGGGGGTCTTCAAGGACGCTTCAAATGGGCTCCCTCTGGGGGTCTAAATGCGGGGTTCATTGTGTCGGGTCTTGATCGATAGACTTGAAATATGAGTCGAACAAATATAATATCTGGCAGACCCTACCACCACCGCCTGAAGCGCCCACGGCGAGGTCCACGTCAGTGCCTGTGAGCGCGCCGGCGGCGGCGGCGGACTCCCGCGCCGCCGCCGCCGCCGCGTCGTCCGCGTCCGCCGGCGCATCGCCGCGCCCCGCCGCGACGTGGAGGATGCTAGCCGCCGCCGCCGCCGCCTCTGCCCCGGCGTACCGCACCGCGGCGCGCAGGCCGTCCAACGCCCACGCCAGCAGCTCGACCCCGTCTGTCAGCGACCCGCCCAGCTGCTCCCCGCCGCCTCCGCCCCCGCCCCCGACCCCGTCTCTGCCTCCGCCCCCGCCCACACCCCTGGCCCGGCCCCCGCCCCCGCTCCTGCCCCCGCCTCGCGTCACCCTCTCCTCCTCCACCGCCGCCGCCGCCGCCGCCGCCATCCCAGTCAACTGCCGCACCAACCCCGGGCTCAATCGAAGCGCAGTAAAGGTGTCCCACAGAATCATGGCCCAGGCACAGGGGCTGACATTCGTTCACGTTAGAGCTCAACTTGAGCAACTGCAGGACACATTCATGGGTTAAGTCTGGTTGCACGACGAACAGAAGAGCTCAAGTTGAGCTGAAATCGGAACGAGCGTAAGCCCCTGCCCGGGCGCCGCCGCTGGGCTCGGCTTTGACGGCCAGCACCACCGCAGTGTAGCGGCGCAAGTTGAATTTGAAAACAAAATTCGAAAGCAGTACATCACACTTTAGTGTCAAGCGATTTCTTCCAGGCGGTTTCAACATGGGTTTGATAGGGTGAACCTGCACTGCCCTACCGCGGCAAGGGCCCTGGCGGCGCCCGCCACACCCCCGTGCCGCGCCTCCATGTCGAACGCTAGCGCCGCGGCCGCGCGCCGCACCGCCTGCTAGTAGGGTCGTTGATATCTAGGCGTCGTTCTGCTCCAGTCTGCCACGTGTCGAGTAGCAGACAGGAGCGTAGCTCCTATCTAGATACAGGCTGCACTACTACTGCCGATAGAACAAGCGCACTCGAACCGAGATCAGAGCATGGCTTACTGTACCTCCAGGGAGGATGGTCATGCAGACGCGCGGAGGAGGAGGCGGCGATTCCATGTCGGTATAGTAATTGTTGTCAGTGCCCCCCCCCCCCCTGCCTGGCAGTGATCGCCCGCTGCGTCGCCCAAAGCCCTCCGAGCCTCCCACACGACTCCCGCGATTGTCGTAGCCGCGTCCTCAACCGGATCGCGCACCTCCGCCGCCGCATCGTCCAAGCCCAGGCCGGCTCTGAGGCCCACGCCCCTACCCCCGCCCCCGCCCGCGCTCCCGTCCCCGCCCTCGCCTCCGAGCGTGCTACCGCTGCCATTCTGCTGCTGCTGCTGCTGCTGCTGCTGCTGCTGCTGCTTCAGTTTAATTTGTTTCAGCGCTTGGAGTTTTTGTTTCTTGGCTGCCGCCGCCGCGGCGAGGATATTCGGCAAGGGCGGGAGGTTGGCGAGCAGGGAGGCGAGGGCGTGCAGGGCCGCGACGGTGATGCGCCGTCCGCCGGCGTGCGACCGACCGCCAGGGGCTTACACTCGTTAACGTTAGAGCTCAACTTGAGCACCTTTGGTAAACATCCAAGGGTTAAGTTGGGTTGTAAGGAGGACCAAACGGCTCAAGTTGAGCGGGAAATGATAACGAGTGTGAGCCCCTACCGACCGCCCACGCCGCAGATGGCGGCGTCGTGCAGCAGCCACCGCCTGATGGCTGCCACGGTGTAGCGGCGCAAGTTGAATTTGAAAGTAGAAGTTGAAAGCAGTATATCACAATTTCGTTTCAAGCGCTCAGTTCCAGGCGGTTTCTACTTGGGTTTCACAGGCTACGCGGTACGATCCCCTCTACTTTAAGAAACTGGGGGGTAAATCACACTGATTTGCAGTTGGGGGTCATTAAGTCGAGAAGGCACAGAAATCGGTCGGCCGAGTGTCGGCCGGGGGTCCGGAAATCCGGTATCTTTACACTGACCCCCCCAGTTTCTTAAAGTAGAGGGGGTCGCACCGCGTAGGGGTCAACCAGCACCGCCCTACCACGGCTCCCTGCAGCGCACCGTGCGTAGGCGGGCGCGTGTTGCCCAGCGCGGACAGCCCCGCGGCAATCAGGCTGCTGCGGTCCTGCGGATATGCCCCGGCAGATATTGCTCGCCACGTCATAGGAAGTCATTTGACGAACGAATGATGGTTCCAAATGCGTGCGGGCGACGTGGCGGGGAATATCTGGCAGGCGGTACCAGTGCACTCTTTAAATAATGTTCCGAGCCAGGTACGCACCCTAGTTGTTCTGAAGGTTTCGGGATCTGTACGAGGCGCTTTTCGGCGATTTTGGGCAGTTTTGTTCAATTTTGGGCGATTTTAGCGTAGACACGCGGGTAGACACGCTCCCAAAATATACCCAGTGTCCAGGTTCATGGGTTGGTACGGAACAGGGTACCGGGTTTAGAGTTTAGGCCCAGGGTTCGTTCATAATCGTAAACCCTCAACCCTACCTGCGGGTCGCCGTCTGCCTCGACGTGGTCCAGCATGTCAGTGAGCAGCTCCACGCACTCGGAGGGGGTGGTGCCCCGCCCGTCCGTCCGCCCGTCCGCCCGACCGTCGTGCGGCATCCCCAGGGCGGCCACCAGGCCCTCGTCCACCACCGCGCCGGCCGCACAGCAGGGTCATTGATAACCACGTCTCGAACCGATATCGGACGTGCCCCCATGGATAGGCCGATTTCGGGTGAAATGCCCATACAGAGTTGCGGGCAAAGCGTCAGCGCTCCGCGCGGGAAAGCGGGCGCCAGGTTGAATGCCCATACAGAGTTGTGGGCAAAGCGTCAGCGCTCGGCGCGGGAAGCGATATACCTATTACTGGGTACCTTCAGGGTGAATGCTGGTACGGACGTGCACAGGAGGGGGGGAAGGTAAGGACCGCGACGCTGGAGGAGGGAGTGGCTGTTCTGGATGACCCCCCCTGCCAGGTCGCGCAGGTCGGTCGGAGCGGGGAGGCCGGTGCCGGGGTCGCAGCGCCGCCGCCGGTACGCGCGTGCCACCCAGGTGTAGCGACGCAACTTGAATTTGAAAGCAGCATTTGAAAGCAGTTTATCATATTTAGCTTTCAAGTGCTTAGGTCCAGGCGCTTTCAACGTGGGTTTCATCGGTTCAAACTTCACTGCCCTACCGAGGTCATCGCCAGGTTGCTGCGCTGCGAGGTGTCGCACGCGCAGGCGCCCAGCGCAAGGGGCTTACACTCGTCCACTTCTCAGCTCAACTTAAGCCGTTTCTGACACTCAAAACATCCCCTCAACCCCTAAACACCCCCTACACCCCCGCTATAACTACCCCCTAAACACCCTAAACACACCCGTTGTCCCACAAACAGCGCTCACGTTGAGCTGGAAGGTGAACGAGTGTAAGCCCCTGCCCAGCGCGCGCGCCGCGTCCGCGCGCACGCGGCAGAACGTGCGAGGGTCGTCCACGCACTGCGCCAGCGCGTTCACCGCCGACGCCGACCCCGCCTTGGCGCGCGCCTGCAGGCAGGGGCTTACACTCATCCACGTTTCAGTTCAACCTGGGCCGTTTCTGACACAAAATACACTCTAGATACCCCCTAACACCCTCCAACACCTCCTGAACACCCCCTCAATACCCCCTAAATAACCCTTAAATTACCCTTGAATGCATCCATTATCCCACACACATCCCACAAAAGCGCTTACGTGGAGCCAACAAGTGGGCGAGTGTAAGCCCCTGCCTGCAGGTACGACACGGCGGCTATCTGCGAGGTGACATCCGCGGGGCGCTCCTTGGCCAGCTGTGCTGCCACCATGCAGGGGCTTACACTCGTCCACTTCTGGCTCAACGTAAGCGCTTTCTGTGAGATAGGGGGTGCACTTAGGGGTTGTTCAGGGGGTGTTTAGGAGGTGTCACAGGGTATCAGGGGGTGTTTCGGGTGAATTCCGGTTGAGGGTGAATTCTGTGTCAGAGACGGCTCAAGTTGAGCTGAAAAGTGGACGAGTGTAAGCCCCTGCCACCATGCCCTCCAGCCCCGGCTGCGCCACCGGCAACTGGATTCGCGCCAGCCACTCGTGCTCGGGGTCCACCCGCACCCACTGTGTACGGCCGCAACTCCAATCTGAAAACCCAAAACTTGAAAGCAGTTTATCATGTGTTGGTTTCAAGCGCAGAACTTGAAAGCAGGTGGTCTGTTCAACACGGGTGTGAGGTTGCGGTTGCGGCGGCACCCCACCACTGCACGGGGCACTCCCACTGCAGCACCTCGACGGACACGGAGGCGGCGGCGGCGGCTGAGGAGTCCTGGCTGAACACTTCTAGCGCCTGCTGCTGCCGCGACAGCGCCGCCTGCTGCCAGGAGCTTACACTGGTCCACATTTCAGATCAACGTAAGCACATTTTGTGGACTACAGATGTCCACTTCTCGGCTTGACGTGAGCGCTTCTTGTGGGATATGTTCAGCGGTCACATCAGCAAAAAGGTCTTAGGTGGAGCTGAGAAGTGGACGCTTGCTGTGGCTTCAGTGACCAGAGACGGCTTAGGTTGAGCTGAGAAGTGGACGAGTGTAAGCCCCTGCCTGCTGCTGGCGCGCGATGGTGCGGCGGTCCTTGGGCTTGGTGACGAGTTGCAGCTCCATGAGCTGCCAGGACACGGCGCCGAGCGACACCACGTGGTCCGACGGCGGCAGATCATTCTCCTGCGCATGGGGCCTGCCAGGATCTTGGCAGTCAGCGTTATCCACTGCAGATTGAACCCTCATTTCCTGAGTCAAATGGCAGACTATAATGCCTACGCGCAATTTCCAGGGTACCTCAAATGGCGGTCGCCAATTCTTGAGTAATACACGGTCGAGTCGCCATATTGTACCATTGTATGGCAAATCTGACCGTCTACTTGCTCGAGTCTTCCGATTCGAAGAGCGTTGACCGCCATTTGAGGTATCCTTGAAAACTGCGACGTTGCTGAGTCTAACGGCAGGCTATGACGGCGACTCCCAACATCTGGCAGGCCTAACCTGCACGCGCACGGTGACGGATGTCTCGTGATGCCGACCGCCGCGCACGATGGCTTTAGGGTTTAGGGTTTAGGTTTGGGCCCAACCTGCACGCGCACGGTGACGGAGGTCTTGTGGTGCCGACCGCCGCGCGCAATGGCGGCGCGGTCCGACGCCGCCGCCCAGGGGCTTACACTCCTCCACTTTTCGGCTCAACCTCAGCACATTTTGTTGGATACGTTGGGTGCATGATTGTCCCCCAGTCTATTAGACAGGGTTTAGGGTTGGGTGCATGATTGTCCCCCAGTCTATTAGACAGGGGGACACGGGGAGGTTTGACCAAACAGGCTTAGGTTGAACTGAGAAGTGAAAGAGTGTGAGCCCATGCCGCCGCCTGCGGGGAGCCGTCGAGCTTGATGGCGAACTCCAGGGCGTTGCGGCGGCGCCGGAAGGTGAAGCCTGCGGATATCCGCGGGCACCCGCAGCCGTAGATCAGGGGCTCAAACTCGTTGACGTCAGAGCTCAACTTAAGCAACTCCAGGACACATTCATGAGTAAAGTTGGGTTACACGGTGGATAGAAGAGCTCAAGTTGAGCTGAAACCGGAACGAGAGTAAGCCCCTGCCGTAGATCCACCGCTCGGCGAATGACGCCATCTCACCTTTGTGTGGTGGCGCAAGTTGAAATTGAAAGCAAAGTCTTTAAGTGGTTTACCATATCATAGCTTCAAGCGCTGTAACCATAGGCGCTTTGAGCACAGGATTTGATACTGGCAACTTGCACCGCCCCTCCTTTGCTGATGCTGGCGGCGGAGCGGCATGCGCTGAGGAACGCGCCGCTGCTTAGCGGCGCAACTTGAATTTGAAAGCAAGTTTTGAAAGCGGTTCATCATATTCTAGCTTCAAGAGCTGAAACCATAGGCCCTTTCAAGACTGATTTTGATGGGGTCAACCTGCACCGCCCTACCGCGGCGGATGAACCGTGCAGGGCTGGCCGCCAGCGCCGCCGCCGCCGCTGCCTCGTCCATCTCGCGCGACCGCAGCTCCCGCGTTGCCGCAGCCGCCGCCGCTGCTACGGCAGCGTCCTCGCCGTAATCCTGCGCTTCCGCCGCCGCCGCTCTCTCGCGCGCGGACTTGGTCGCCGCCGCCGCCGCCGTCACTGCCTTCTGCAGGTCCTCGCACCAGGGGCCTCCACTCGTTCCCATTTCAGCTCAACTTGAGATCTTCTGTCCACTGTATAGCCCAACTCAACTCATGAATTGGCCGTGGAGTTGCTCAGGTTGAGCTCTAAAGTGAACGAGTTTAAGCCCCTGCCTCGCACCCCAGCGCCTTACCCTGCAGTCCCACCAGGCGCCGCAGCACCTTGCTGTAGTGGCGCAAGTCGAATTCGAAAACGGAGTTTGAAACCGCTTCATCCATATTTTAAATTCAAGCGCTGAAACCGTAGGCGCTTTCAACACGAAAATTTGATACCGTCAACCTGCACCGCCCTACCTTGCGCGTGCCTTCTTCCCCCACCCGCCGCTCCAGCATACCCACCACCTGCCGAGGTTGGGGGGGGGAGGGGAGGTGTTGGTTCAGTGGTGATTCAGTGGTGGTTCAGTGGTGGTGGTTCAGTGGTGGTTCAGTGGTGGTTCAGTGGTGGTTCAGTGGTGGTTCAGTGGTGGTTCAGTGGTGGTTCAGTGGTGCTTCACTGGTGCTTCAGTGGTGCTTCAGTGGTGCTTCAGTGGTGCTTCACTGGTGCCTCACTGGTGCTTCACTGGTGGCATAGTGGTGGCTCGGTGGTAGTTCAGCGGTAGTTCAGCGGTGGTTGAGTGGTGGTTCAGTGACGGTCCTTGATTTAATTTACGATTTACCGATTAGCTCCAATCATTAGACCCCTATACCACCTTTTAATGAACATCCCCCCCCCCCGTCTGGTGATATTCGTGAGGTATTGTGGGGGGATCGGGTAATGACTCACCGCCACCGGAGTTTAGGGTATAGGGTATAGGGTATAGGGTATAGGGTATAGGGTATAGGGTTTAGGGTACGCACCGCCACCGCCTTCCACCGCAGCAGGTCCTCCGTCTCCGGCGCCAGCGGCCGCGGCGCCCGCGACTTTGGCGCCAGCTGTTGCGAAGCCGAGGTCGAAAAAGCCGACGAGGGTTCCGAGGCGGCGGCCCCGGCCTCGGCCAGGCCGGCGACCTCGGACGCGGCAGCAGTCTCCATGGCTTTGACCTCCGCCGCACTCATGCCCCCGGATGTAGCGGCGCAAGTTGAACGTAAAAGCAGACGTTGAAAGCAGTATGTCACACTTTCGTTTCAAGCCGTTAGTTCCAGGCGGTTTCAACTTGGGTTTGATAGGGTCAACCTGCACCGCCCTACCCGGCGTGGCGACCGCCACGCCACACCCGTGCCGCCTCCGTCGCCAGCGGCGGCAGTGTGTAGTGGCGCAAGTTGAAGTGGAAATCAACGTTTGAAAGCGGTTCATCATATTGTGACTTGAAGCGCAGAAACCAAAGGCGGTCAACCTAGGGTCAACCTGGGTGTGCCCTACCAGAGTGTCGCCGTCGTCCGCGTCGATGACCGCCTCCGCCTCACGAGACCGCCGGTACCTCAACTCATCGTTACCCATCAGCGCCGCAATGTAACACTTCCCCGCCAGGTGGCTCGCCAGCCCCTCCATCAGCCACGCGTCCGCATCCTCCCGGGGCGCCAGAAAACTTCCGTATCCAGGGCCCCGGCAAAAACACTCAAACATCAGGCGGGCAGCATCTCAATTTCTGTAAGAAACGGGGTTCGGCAAATGAGGGCGGACAGTTTGAGAGATAGTTGCGACCTACGCGGTGCGACCCCCTCTTAATTAAGAAACTGGGGGTGTGAGTGTAAAGGTACCGGAGTCCTGAACTTTTCGACCGACCGCGGCCGGACATTTTCAATGCCTCTTGAGTTCTTAAACCCCCAAATTTGGCCACATAAGTTTTAAGTGAGTCTCCCCTCAGTTTCTTGAAGTAGAGGGGGTCGGACCGCGAGACGGCCCTGCCCGAACCACAGGCGCGCCACACATTCCGCCAGAGTGATGCGCGACTCGATGGTATCAAGCGCGGCGAGGGGGTGCGCCAGGCGGTCCGTGGAGATCACCACCACACCCGCGCCCATCAGCAGGGGCTTACACTCGTCCACTGTTCGTCTCAACGTAAGCGCTTTCTGGGGGAGAGGGGGTGCACTTAGGGGTTGCTTACCGGGCGATTAGGGTGTATTATGGATTATGAGGGGGTGATCAGGGTGCATTTAATGTCAGAAACGGCTGAGGTTGAGCTGAGAAGTGGACGAGTGTAAGCCCCTGCCCATCAGCACCGCGGGCAGCGAGTCGCCACCCAATAGGGCCCGCCACAAAATGCTCCACACATCAATGTGGGCGGCATTCATATTACCTGAAAGACCATGCGCTACCCTAACCCTAACACTTAGATTCAAATCAGGGAGCGAGGGTTGGCAAACTTGTTGAAGGACACTTCGAGCAATTTGTGGGTCCGCCGTACCGCCTGCGGTGGGCATGGCGTCGGGGGGGACGAAGACGAAGGCCAGGCCGCCGGGGTAAGGCAGGCCACGGCCTAGGTACTCCTCGTATGAGGTCAGTGCCGCGGCCGTGGCCCCCGCTGCTGCCTTGAGCCAGGGGCTTACACTCGTCCACCTTTCGGCTCAACGTAAGCACATTTTGTTGGATACGTTGGGTGCATGATTTTCCCCCAGTCTATTAGACAGGGGGACACGGGGAGGTGTGACCAAAACGGCTTAGGTGAGCTGAGAAGTGGACGAGTGTAAGCACCTGCCTTTAGCTCGGTGCCGTAGCCGGGGGGCGCGAAGAGGCTGTGCGTTGAGCTCACCGCCGCCGCCGCCTCCTCCTCCTCCTCGGTCATCTCCGTTGCGTCTCGCTCTGCGGCGGCAGCGGCGGCGGCGGCGGCGGCGGCGATGGCGGCGGCGGCGGTGGACGCTGGGAACTGCTTCTGTGTCACGAACGTCCCCACCGTCAATACCATCTGGTGCGCCTGAACCGGCACGCCCCCCGACGCGAAGACGAACCGCCGCAGACGTCGGTGCCGGTCGGGGACCCTAGCACTCTTGTCATCCTCTGCATCGCCATTCCTTCCGTCTCCGCT
>Ga0307489_10003274_pt1 | contig 10751 bp, 25 predicted proteins | sample SB12metaG_FD_202247 | JGI IMG/M metagenome (GOLD analysis project Ga0307489, IMG submission 202247) | Sea-ice brine microbial communities from Beaufort Sea near Barrow, Alaska, United States - SB 1.2 | ecosystem: Environmental > Aquatic > Marine > Coastal | place: USA: Alaska | collected...
GGGGCCAAGGCGGCGGCGGAGACGGCGGCGGCGGTAAGGAATCCAAGGATTCGCCCCCACTCGTTACTGACTTGCTCGGTGGCACGCTCCTTTGTACTCTGCCCCTCGTTACTCACTTGTGCTGACTCCCCTGATTGCCACTCACATTCATCACTGATCTTGACACTACTGATATGTGATATTCATTCCCTACCGTCGGGCGGCAGCGGAGAAGGCCAAGGCAAAGGCGGAGGAGGCGGCGGCGGAGGCGGAGGAGATACCGGGCGAACACACCGACGACGACGAGGAGGAGGAGAAGGACGTCAGCGACGGCAAGCGCGTGCACGCCTGGGCAAGGCCTGGCAGATGTTGCTTGCCACATCATCAACACCCATGTCGAATCCTCGTTTCCTGAGTCAAGAGATATCCTATGTCGTGGCGAGCAAGATCTACCACGCCCGTTGCCCACTACCTCATCGAGATGCTTTTGAAACCTCATTTACAGAGTCCAGTGGCATCCTATGACGTGGCAAGCAAGATCTGCCAGGCCCTATAAGCGGGTGCTGGTGCTGGCTGGAAAGCGTGAGGTGCCGGAGAGCATTTTCGTGGAGCCCACGACGGCGCGCAAGTTCCCACTGGACGCCTCGCCCTACCAGGGCCTGGAGTGCGTGTGGAACAGCGCTAACTACTGGGCAGGGCGGTGCGTGTTGACCGGATGAAAGCGCATCTGAACCTCCTCAATCCTCCTCCCCCTCGTCCTCCTCGTCCTCCTCCTCATCCTCCTCCTTCACCTCCTCCTTATCCTCCTCCTATCTCTTGGCACCAAAGTATGATGAGCCGCTTTCAACGTTTGCTTGCAATTTCAATTTGCGGCGCTACAACTGGGTCAACATGCAGCAGCACACCGTGCTGGGCGCGCCAGGCAAGGTGCTGACTGGCGTAGACTTTGACCTGAAGAACTCGGCGAACTGGGAGGCGGTGCTGGAGGGCGTGGACCCGTTCGAGCACTCGGCGGCGGGGGGGGCTGAACACAAGGGGGGGCACGGCGAGGAGGAGGAGGGGGAGGGTGCGGCAGGCGGGGGCGGGGACGGTGAGGGCGGCGAAGGCGGCGAGGGCGGCGGGGACCCCGACTCCGCGGTGGTGGAGATGCCCCCGAGCTGGGTAGGGCAGTGCCGGTTGACCCCAGCTTAACCCCGGCTTGACCCCGGCTTGACCCGGCTTGACCCGGCTTGACCCCGGATTGAGCCCGGATTGACCTCGGTTTGACCCCGGTTCGACCCATCGTGGACCCCTGCTTGACCGTGTCTGGTATCAGCACTTCAACCTGACGTTATGATGAAGCGCTCGCTGTCAAACGTTGATTTCAATTTCAAGTTGCGGCGCTACAGCTGGGTGCCCAAGCTGCGCATCACGCGCGAGAACTTCGATACCATGTGCCCGCGCGGGCAGAAGATCACCAAGTTCGCCAAGTGCACGCACGAGATTTTCGCGGTGTTCGGCGAGTGCGCGCGGTGGGACGGCATGACGGTAGGGCGGTGGAGGTTGAACCCATGCAAACCGTGTTGGAAGGGGCTGGAAGTAAGTGCTTGAAAATAACACCTGATAAACTGCTCTTAAGTTTTGCTTGCAGTTTCCACGTGCGTCGCTACATGACGGAGCGCCTGAGCATCTTCACGGACCGCGCGTGCACCGTGAAGGAGGAGGAGCGCGAGACGTACCTGCGGCGGCGCGACAAGCTGAGCGAGCGCGTGGTGTTCCCGCTCAAGAGCAACTCCAAGGTGAGGCGGTGCAGGTCGATTCCTGAATTTGCACACTCGGAATAAGACATTGGCGATGGCGTGTCTGAGTCTGTAATCATCGCCGGTGTGTGCCGCTCTGTGAGCCTATCACGTGCTACTCTGTTGATAGCGCCTAGTTTCAGCGCTGAAACTAAACTGTGATGGACTGCTTTCAAACTTGGTTTGCAATTACAACTTGCGCCGCTACGCCAAGACGGAACACTTTGACCCGGGCAGCGCCTTCGGCATCAAGGAGGTGCACACGGTCCCGGAGCACGAGCGCACCATGGTATACTACACCAGCGCGCGGCTGGACGGCCTGGTGCAACGCCACGAGGCAGGGCGGTGCAGGTTGAACCCCATGTTGAAATCGCCTGGTTTCAGCTTTTGAAACTAAAATATGATTCACCGCTTTCAAACTTTGATTTCAACTTCAACTTCAACAGGTTTAGGTTGTGGGGCCGGGTTGAAAGCGCCTGGTTTCAGCGATTGAATCTGAAGTGTCATCCGCGCTCAAGCTTTGATTCAATGTTAACTTGCGGCGCTACGCCTCGGTGTTCGGGCAGAAGATGACGGAGGTGTTCGGCGGGCGCGACGACCATCTAGTGTACCGCAGCGTCACGTACGACCCGGTGGAGACCGCCAAGGTAGGGCACTGCACGTTCACCCCAGGCTAACCCCGGATGTATACGGATATGGGGTCAGATGTATGCGGATATAGTGTCAGCATTATACGGGTATAGGATCAACTGTATACGGATATAGAGTAGGCTGGTGCAGGTTGACCCGTATTGACTGCGCTTGGCTGAAGCGACTGAAGCCAAAATATGTTGAACCGCTTTCAAACGTTGCTCGCATTTTCAGCTTGCCCCCCTGCACCAAGGTAATGGCGGCGGCGGAGCAGTCGGCGGCGGCGGCGGCATCGGCCGGGCGGCGCAAGAAGAAGAAGAGCGAGGAGCCGCTACAGGCCGGGCCGGACAGACTGCCTGCCACGTGACGTGATTCTGTTTAACTCAAGTATCGAGGCTACGCTCTGCTCCAGTCTGCCACGTGAGGAGCAGACTGGAGCGTTAGCTCGTAGTCTAGATACAGTTGTAATATTCGTACCGCCGATAAATCGAGGGTATACAATGTGGAGGATGACGTGGCGGGTATTATGTCAGGCCCTAGCTGCAGGTGATCCGCAAGATGACGGAGAAGTTCGAGCTGCCGGACCCCAGGCAGGGGGCTTATTCAGTTATTGACAACAAGCACTCGACCGACATTGAATGTCCTCTTCTGTCTACGCGCGTCTGCATGAGTATTCACACTCAAAGTGTTCCAATATCGGCTCGATTGCTTGTTATCAATGACTCTCCTGCCAGCGCCAGTGCCGCCGCCGCTGCTGCCGCCGAGGGCATTCCTGCGGGTCCCCCGGCGCACAAGCGCATCTCCAAGCGCGTCTTCAATGTCGTGGGCGAGGCCATCCGCATCGACTTCCACTACGGTGACGGCCGCATCACCGCGTCGTCCAAGGTGTTCTACAAGGACGGCACGCACGAGCTGGTATGGCCTGACAGAATCTCCTGGAATTTCCTGTTGCAATTGTTTGGCTTTTCGATACTTCCGGAATATTCCTGGATTTTGGGCATGTTCTCGGGAAATCATTGGTACCATGAGGGAATTCTGCCACTTGTAAAGCGTTTTACAGGCGTTTTCCGGCATATCTCTGGGATCGTGTTGGAATATTGGTGCGCGGGAAATCGGAATTGGAATTACAGGAAATGTTAAAGGAATGCTCTGTCGGGCCCTGCGCGCTGGTGGAGGTGGACCCACTGGAACCCAAGCTCAAGGACATCGAGCTGGCGGAGGTAAGGTTCAACAGATGATGCTCACCACGTCATGTCATTCCGTTCAATTCATTAAACGACGGTCTACAATGTGGATGATGACGTGGCAGGTATTATGTGTCAGGCCCCAGGGGGAGGAGTTTCAGGCGCTGCTGGCGGCTGAGAAGCAGTGCATGCAGGCAGGGGCTTCCACTCGTCCACTTCTCAAATTAACCTGAACTGTTTCTCGTCACTGGAACCACCCCAATCACCCAACGTATACCTCACAAAGTGCTCAGGTTAAGCTGAGGAGTGGACGAGTGTAAGCCTCTGCATGCAGGACATCCGCGACGTGGAGAAGGAGGTCAAGGATATTGTTAATAATCGCAACAAAGAGGAGCAGAACATCAGCCTGATCACGCCGTACCACGACATCGTGCGCGTCAAGCAGGAAGTAGGGCGGTGCAGCTTGACAGTATCAAACCCGTGTTGAAAGCGCCTACGAGAATGATTTCTGCGCTTGAAGCTACAACATGATGACACGCTGTCATCAAACTTTGCATTCAAACTCAACTTGCGGCGCTACGCGAAGGAGAGCGACGACGAGGGCGACAAGGACGAGGAGGCGGTGGAGCACGACTACCTGTCACCCTTCCTGCCCGCGCTCATCAGTGGCCAGAAGCTCAGCAAGAGCGAGGTAGGGCTTTGCAGGTTAAACCGATGAAACTGATGTTGAAAGCGCTTGGAACTAAGATCAACTCACGTTCAAAGCGCTTCGACCTCAGATGAAACTGATGTTCAAAGCGCTTGGAAGTAAGCGCTTGAAAGTAAAATACGATGAACTGCTTTCAAGTTTTGCTTTCAGTTTCAAGTTGCGTCGCTACGGCGAGGCGATGGACGTGCGTGAGCGGTGCCTGAAAGGCCTCAAGGACCGCCTCATCGAGCGCGCCAACATCATCCAGGTCGGGCGGTGCAGGTTGAACCTGTGTTTGCAAGCACGGAATCAGACGACCTTCGCCTTGGGTATCTGACTCAATGCCAGTGTGTGATACGATGTGATCTCACCACGTGCTCATCTATTGAACGCACCTGGTTTCAGCATTTGAACCTATCATATGATAAACTGTTTTCAAAATTTGCTTTCACATTCAACTTGCGGCGCTACATCCGGGCGCGGCACGACGAGGAGACGGCGGCGCTGGCCAAGCGGCAGGCGAACTTCCAGCGCGACCGCGACCAGATGAGCCGCGCCGAGGAGGAGGACTACGACAAGGCGTGCGATGAGAGCATGTTCCGTATACACATCCTCGAGCAGCGCCTCAAGCGCCACGAGGTAGGGCGCTGCAGGTCGACAGCAACAAAACCGGTGTTGAAAGCGCCTATGGTTTCAGCGCTTGATCCCCCTCCTCCCCCTCCTGCTATTCCTTCTCCTCCGCATCTTCCTCCTCCCCCCCCTCATTCTTCTCCTCCTCCTCATCCTGAAGCTACAATATGATGGAACGCTTTCAAACTGTGCTTTCAGTTCCAACTTGCGACCGTACAAGTCGGAGCAGGCGCTGCAGCGGTACTACGAGCTGGACACCACGCTGCGCTCAGACGGCCGCCTTCACATCCTCATGGACCCCAACGCGTGAGCATTCGCGGCGGGCTAGCTATGCTTTGGCAAGGTGACGAGCTGCGGCGCGCCAAATCCAGCGCGGACAAGCAACGGCAATACACTAGGCGTAAAATGAAGGCGATGCGATAGGGGGGACTTAGTTCCGAAAGTTTATTTATACAAAGCCATCACCACTCATCACAGATTCTGGGTCCCTGTTTCGGCTCTGTCCTGAGCTTACGGTTCAGCCCTAACTACGCCCGCCATGCCGCGCCCGGCCCCGCCCCGACCCTCATCTAGAACAGCGGCCTGAACTTCATACACCTCCACAGCGTGCCAATCGTACCGCGCCCGCCCCCACCCCACCCCTCGTCCTTCAGCTGCTGGCCCGTCACCCGCATCCCCGCCGCGCGCTCGCTCATCTCGATGTAGGGGCGCAAGTTGAAAGTAAAAGCAAAGCTAGTGAAACGATTTGACTAGGATCACTAGCGCAGTGGCAGCGTGGTGGGCCCATAACCTGAAACGAATTGACTGGGATCACTAGTCATACCAAAAGCCAACTTAGTGCCCATTGGCGGCATTCGGGGAGACATATAGGGTGTTCATACCTGTTCATTACAGCTTGAAAGCGGATCATCATAGTTTAGATTCAAGCGCTGAAACCAAGCGCGGTCAACCCGCGGTCTAAACCTGCACCGCCATACCTCGAAGTAGTACCAGAAGAACAGGCACTCCCACACCCCCTTCAGGCCCGCCAGGTGCACAACGAAGTCACCCCCAACTTGGTCACCCCCCACTTGGTCGCCTCCCACGTACCACGGCAGTAGCGAGTTGAATACGCACTGGTTCACAATCTTGGAGTGGGCGCGGACCCCCGTGGCTAGGGACAGATCGATAGTGCTGGCCATGTCGTCACACGCGTTTTGAACCCTCGTTTCTCGAGTCAAATTGCATCCTACGACGTGGCGAGCAGCACTGTCTGTCAGTCCCTACCCGCGGCTCCGCTGTACGGCTCCATGAAGCGCACTGACGCCTGCTTGCTCCACGGCTCCGTCTGAAAAAGGTGGTGGAATGCGCGCTGCTCGTAGTGGAACAGGTAGTTCCCCTTCACTAGGTGTTCCTGCGCCCACCGCTTAGGGACTGATGGATAGTGCTCGCCACGTCATAGGGTGCCGTGTGTCAAAGTGCGTTTGATGACGTTGTATGCACTTTACACCAGCCCCTGCCACAGCTCGTCCAGGAACCACATCGTCCATGGCGAATTGCGCACCAGCCACACCCCGCTGTTCACCCCGTTGTGGTCCGCCGCGTAGGGCCTGGTGGACAAGGCTCGCCACGTCATACGTTGCCATCCACTTAAAGAGACGAGGGTTCAAAGTGCGTTGGATGTTGCTCGCCCCGTCACACGGTGCCATTAAAATCATGAAACGAGGGTTCATACTGCTGGTGTGGCGAGCGATATCCGCCAGGTCCTACCGCCGCGATCACCTGATCCACGCTCGTGTCCGCGATGTCCTCGAGGCGGATCGCCGGATTCATGATGAGGGTGTCCACAATGCAGTGACGCAAGCCAAAATTGAAATCAGAACTTGAAAGCGGTTGATCACAATTTAGCTTCAAGCGCAGAAACCAGGTGGGGTCAACACAGGGTCAACCTGGGGTGAAACTGCACCGCCCTACCACGTCGATGAACAGCAACCAGTCGTACGCGGGCAGGTTCCTGCGCATAGGATCTGGCAGATATTGCTCGCCACGTCATCGGCACGCAAGCCATGTTGAACCCTGGCGTCTTGAGTCATGTTGAACCCTCGCGTCTTGAGTCAGATGGCAACCTATGAGGCGGCGAGCAGTGGTGCTATCGGGCCGTACCTGCGCACTTCCAGGATTTTGCTCCATGCGGCGGGGCGGCTGGGGTCCGCCACCTCAGTGGAGATGATGAGGTCGTACCCGTGGAGCGCCGCGTACCGTTGTGTAGCGGCGCAAGTTGATCTTGAGAGCAAAGTCTGACAGCAGTTCGCCATATTGTAGCTTCAAGCGCTGAACCAAGCGCTGCCAACCCGAGGTCAGCCTGGGGTCAACCTGGTGTCAACCTGCATAGCCCTACCGCCGCTTGTTGGCGGCGCTGGCCGGACAGATGTCCGCTGTCTTGGCGTCGCACAGCATCAGGATGGCGTACTTGGCGCCGGAGGGGGCGGGGGACTGGGGCAGGGGTAGAGGCTGGGGTTGAACGCCCACGCCCCCGCCCCCGATCCCTGCCCGGCTGTCGCCGCCGCTGCCGCCGCCGCCCCGGCCGACTCCGGCTCTGGGGCGGGAGAACGGTGGGTCCCGGCGACGCCCCGCCCCAGCCGCCGCCGCCGCCGACCTATGCGGATCCAATGCCGGCCCCGCCCCCGCCCCTGACCCGGGCACCCGCGTCAGCCTCCGGCCCACGCTCAGCGTCCGGCCAACCTCCACACTCTCCACACCCTCCACACCGTCGCTGTCCGCTCCATCACTCGCACCATCACTATCACTACTCGCTCCATCCACCTCCACCGCTAGGTTCTCCCCCATCTCTAATTCACCGCCCAACGGACCTCCGTTTTCATGATGAGGGGAGTGATGATGAACCGTTGCACCGCCCTCCTCCTCCCCGGCCCCCACGCAGGGGCTTACACTAGTCCACTTTTCGGCTCAACATAAGCGCTTTCTGTGGGATAGGGGGTACATTTAGGGGTTGTTTAAGAGGTGTTTAGCCGGTGGTAGTGGAAATTAGGGGGTATTCAGGCTGTATTTTATGTTAGAAACGGCTCAGGTTGAGCTGAAAAGTGGACGAGTGTAAGCTCCTGCCCCCACGCCGCCGCCGCCGCCGTCGTGCGGCGCGCCCCCGGCGGTGGTTTGCGGCAGGGTGGCGAGCAGCTTGTCGTGGGGCGGCGTGTGGACGCCGCACGGGATCGGCCGGTGCATCTCCAGCGGGTAACACCAGTGCCTAGGGACTGATGGACAGTGCTCGCCGAGTCGAAATATGCCGTCTAACTCGAAGAATGAGGGATCAAAGAGGGACACATACATAGAGCTCGCCACGTCACAGGATGCCGTCTAAGTCAATAATTGAGGGTTCAACGTGCGTTTGATGACGTGGCGAGCACTATCCTCTTGAACCCCCATGTTTTGAGTTAGACAGCATCCTATGACGTGGCGAGCATTATCCATTGGTCCCTACCAGTACCGCAGCAGTCCCGCCTTGACGAAGAACTTGAGCTGGTACACCGTGCTCCCGAAGAAGTACACCAGCAACGCCAGCACGGCGATCCGCAACCCCCACCTGACGCCAGGGGCTTACACTCGTTCACTTCTCAGCTCATCCTGTGCCGTGTTGTTCACTTAAACCAGGCTAACACCCAGCGTGTCCCACAAAAAACGCCTACGTTGAGCCGAGAAGTGGACGAGTGTAAGCCCCTGCCTGACGCGGCTGCGCCACACCTTCTTGGGTGCCAGCGCGCGCCGGGGGATCCCCGACTTGGTGGGCGACCCCCGGAGCCCCGCGAGCGATACGTGGTCGGGGAGTCGGGGTCGGGTCGGGGACGGGTGCGCCGCCGCGCCGTTTCCGTCGTGGTGCCCGCCACTGCCGCCGCCGCTGTGCCGGGCCGGGGAGGTCAGCGCGTGGCCTTGGGCGGGGAGGTCCGACGCCATCGCCAGGCGATCCGACGAGCCCCCATTGCCGCGGAGGACTCGGTGCGTCTCACCCCCGCCGCCGCCCCCGAGGAACATCTGCGCGCCGGACGACGTCGCGGGGCGCCCGGCGAAGTCAGGCTCCACCATCAACTCGCCCGACAACCCTCGGGTGTGGTGCTGATACTGCGACATCCCTCCTCACCTCTCCCCGCCCCTCCTTCTGCTGGACTGTCCCGATGGATGTATTGAACGGACCTCGGGACTCCTGCTGCCAGCTGGATCTGCACCGCACGTTGCCCCTGGACCCAGACTGCAGTCCTGGCAGAGCCTCACTCCGTCTCGCGCGCCGCACACTTCACGCTCACCAGACACACCTCGACCAGAAAGGCCTTCGGCGCCGCTCGATCCGCCCGTTCCTTTTGCACGCTGCGATCGTCACTCAATCGTCACACGCCCCACGTCCCACGTCCCACGTCCCCGTTCTCCTACCACATCCCACCCGATACCCCCGCGCGCAGCAGCGGTTCGGATCTCTTTCCCACAGCCGTCTCTCTCACCGGCGCGAGATCGCTGCGTGTGCAGAACTCGTGATGCGGGCCGGCACCCGCGGCACGGGCAATAACGAGAAGGCACCCCCCAAGATTCTCGCCCCTCCAGCTTCTCAGGCCTCCGCATGTCAACTTTTAGGATTGACGTGAGCACTTTCTGTGAGATTCTACTGCTTTCAGCATACAGTTGTACTCTACGGGACTCGAGCCCCTGTGTCGTAAAAAAATACTCCAGACGGCAGTTCAAATGACCTGCTTTGTATGGCGCAAGGACAGAGATCTGGTATCGACAGCGTCAATTGGTCACATCGCCGACCGGATTCGGCCGCGTGAAAGTAGTTTCCACACTTGGGACCGGCCGACCAAAACGCCATTTTCTTACGACACAGGGGCCTGAGTCCCGTAGCTCATAAAAAGTTTCAGGTTGATCTGAGAAGTGGACAAGTACCAGTGGAACCCCTCACAAGCAATAAAACGCAGGTGCCAAAAGTAGCAGAGCGCACACGATTCGCGCGGAGCACCACCAGCGCCGCCCCCGCCGGCCGCCCCCACCCCCGCCGTCCCCGCCCCCGGCACGTGTATCGCGCACCCGACCCGCGCAACCGAGCCGGTCCCTGCCCGAGCTGGCAACTATGGCCGCCGTCCAGAACCTGCAGCTGATGGTGTCGAGCGACGCCGTGGGCCTGACCAAAATGAAGAACCCATTGGGCGACATCACGCTGGTGGCGACGGACGTACACCCGCGCGTCAAGTGCCCCATCACGGGCATGATATTGGAGGGCGCGGCGCACGGGGCAGGGGGGACATTGAGAACGGGCACTCGAACCGACCAGCCCCCACCAACGCCCCCACCATCGCCGCCGGCCAGTCGTCTGACAGTCTCCTTTCTGTTCGCCGTCGTATCGTCGGGGACCGAGAATGGTGATACCAGCGCCTCCTCCTCCTCCGCTGCCGCCTCCTCCGAAAGGCCTACACTCGTGGATGCTTGGGCGACTGAGTGACCGAGTGTGCTGGCAGAACCACGTCAGCCGCCGAGTAAACGTATCCGGCCTCGTGCGACATCGTCGCACGGGGACTGTCTGAGTGTTTTATTGGATAAACCTGTTTTCCTGTCAGGTTGGATTCTACAACTCACACTTGTGCGCCTTTCCAGTTGGACTGCTTACAACTCATACTTGACTCACTCCTGAGGCTAGCGCGCGTATGAGATGTATTCAGTTGTAATGAGTGCAGCGCTTTTATGGATAGGCGAGTGAGTGACGAACGTTTATGGCAGTTATCATTCGTATTCGCGAACGCCTTGGTTATTCAACGTCATTCGCGAGTTCAGTGTACGTCCCTGGCAATGGCGCTCCGTGGGCATCCGCGCCGACCCCAAGCGCCAGGT
>Ga0307489_10003275_pt1 | contig 10750 bp, 15 predicted proteins | sample SB12metaG_FD_202247 | JGI IMG/M metagenome (GOLD analysis project Ga0307489, IMG submission 202247) | Sea-ice brine microbial communities from Beaufort Sea near Barrow, Alaska, United States - SB 1.2 | ecosystem: Environmental > Aquatic > Marine > Coastal | place: USA: Alaska | collected...
CGCCGCCGCCGCCGCCGCCGCCGCCGCCGCAGTCCCGGGCGCCGGTGGCCAAAACGCTGCAAGCTGGCAGACGTCCAGGTCGCCCGTCCGCTTGCCCGCCATCAAAGCGCTGCTTGGAGCGGACGACAACGCGTGCGTACAATTGATTAGCACGCCGGAGGGCAAGGCCATGGCTGCGATGGACCTGCACACGCTCTCGCTGCGTATGCTGCACCTGCGCGACGCCCTCCCCGTGCCTGGTATTGTCGCCCCCATCCCTCTACTCCTGCCTCTAATCTTCAAAATGCTACGTCATTCGGGGACTGCAGACGTTTCCCTCTCGGATAGCAGCTGACGAATCCCCCCGCGATTCCCACGCAGGCCTGGACGTGTGCTCGATGGTAGTTGAGCAACCATCTTTGCTGCAATTCGAGGGTGACTATGCAGAGGAGGTGGCGCGCGTTTGGAGTGCGTTGGAGGCGCGCATAGCGGGGGTCGACCTCGCGCACATGGCATACCTCTGCCCGTGCGGCAGGGGCTGCCTTATCGCCTCAACCTGACTGTTTGATCATAGTGTACCAGTGCAACCGTACACACTCGCCGCTCTCTCCTCCCTGGCCTGGTCCCCTAGCTGTCTGCTTATAGTGCACCTGCGCACACTCGCCGAATCCTCCTGCCTGGCATGTCCACTTTGGCATAGCTACGACGCGGCTGGGAAGACCCTGCCATGCGGGTTCGCGCACGTTCTGCGGCGCTGCATGGCGCCGCACGGAGGTCCCGGGTCCGTGCAAACCGCGGAGAATGATGTGGACCCAGAGCTGTTGGTGGGGACCCGTACATTATCATAACCGCCGCCGCACCGCGTCATTCACCACATGTTAAAGCCAGGTCTAAACCCTGAAACCTGATCCCTAAGCCCTAAACCCTAAACCCTAAACCCTAAACCTCGGAAGACCCTGCCGCCGCACCACGTCATCCACCACGTGTTAAAGCCTGGAGTGAAAGCCATATCCCATGACGTGTTACTTGGCCCTGGTTACTGGAGAAGAACCTTCGCATGTGGCTGAAAGGTGAGCGGGAGTGGTTCGGAATATTCAACTCCCGGGCAAGGGCTCACACTCGTCAACTTTTCAGCTCAACGTAGAGCTAAGCGCTTTCCGTGGGACAGGGGGTGCGTTTAGGGGTTATTTAGAGGGTAATTAGGGGGTGTTACGGAGATTAGGGGGCGTTTGGGGGTTGGTTTCAGTGCTAGAAACAGCTCAAGTTGAGCTGAGAAGTGGACGAGTGTGAGCCCCTCCTCCCGGGTGGGGTCGGAGTGGGGCTACATGAAGACGCTGAGCACGTACGAGACCAAACAGCTGTCGAAGAAGGTTGAGGCAGGGCCTCACTCGGCGTCTCTGTTTCTGCTCAACCTGTCTGTTTACTCATAGTGTGCCAATGTACCTGTACAACCGTTATGACAAAGTGCGTGAAACCACTTAGACACATGGACAGACTTAGTGCTAAGTCGTCCCCCTCGACCAATCAGAACGCTCCATTTGGACGACTTAGCACTACTTGTTGCTACGTGTCCAAGTGGTTTCACGCACTTTGTCATACCTGTACAACCGTTAGGTTGATGAGGTGGAAAGACAAACAGTCGGACCCTGTGTGGCGGGGTGCACCGTGCACGACTTCACACAGCGCAGCGAGTACCTGGCGAAGAATAAGCAGCTGCGCCCGCACGCCGCGCGCGTGCTGTGAGGTGTGAGGTGGTGGGGGGTCGGTGTGAGCGAGCTGAGCGGCACCTTGGTTTACATATCAACATGCACCTGTGCCAACGGGCGGCGACGCAACGAGACATAGAGTTGCTCAGTTACAGAAGCGTCCACTGCGCACCGTATTAGACGGTATTAGACCGTAGCCTTCTAGAGACGCAGAGGGGGAGCTGTCGACGCGTGTTGCCGTTTGTACAACACACTTCAACACTGGTTCTTCTTCAATCACAAGTCAGCAAGGAGTATGACTTATTGCCGCCGCACAACGTCGTTGCTCACCTGACGACTCGCACCAGAACGACGCTTACGACCAGAACCAAGCACCAAAACGAATCCACACAAAAGCATAAACTCTTCCACGTGCAGCTGCACGGGCGGCGGCGGCCGGCTGCAGAGGTGGTGCGGGTGCGCTGCGGTGGCGTTGGCGTCCCCAACACTCGCTGTATCGGCCTCTGGCGGCGCTCAGAGGAGCTCCCGAGTACTGAAGCCCGCACTGGAGGGCGACTGCTGCTGCGGCCGCGGCGGCGGCGGCCGCAGCGGCGGGCGCGCGGGGGGCACGAATCGCCCGGCGCCGGATTCATGGCGCCGATGATCAGCACGCTTTCGTCCGGACGGGCCGTGCGCGGGGGAAGAAGCGTGCGCGGCGCGGCTTCTTGCGGCTGTTTGGTGAGGGGCAGATCTTCGATGACTCGTTCAACAACACGTGGCGTTAAACAACGGCGGCGCGAAGCGGGCTCTTCAGTTTGGAGGCTGGGCTCGGGTGCCCGGCAAATCTGAAGGACGTTGGTGTGAATACCTCCACCGCCACTTTTGAGCGCGCGCGCCGGTGCACGCGTCCCGCGCCCGCCCCCCCCCGGCCCTCGCACCCTCGTCTGCGCCTCGCCACCTATGCCGAGGGCAAAGGCCGACCCCCAGCCGCCGCCGTCCCCCCCGAACCCCACGCAAGCCAGCGCTAGCTCCGGCTTCGAGATCGCCGTGGGCAGGGGCTTACTCGCACACACCCGTCCACTTCTCGACTTGACGTGAGCACTCTTTGTGGGACACAGCCTAACAGCATTTACTTTGAATCATAAAGAAGGCTCAGGTTGAACTGAGAAGTGGACGGGCGGAAGCCCCTGGGCCGGGGGGGGCTGTCGGACGACGAAGACGACGGCCCGTCGCCGCTGTTCGTCGGCCTGCTGCTCCTGGAGGACCTGCCCGACGTGTTCCGCACGGAGGTGCTGCCGCGCCTCAACACCACGGAGCGCGCGTTATTCGCGCGGGCGGCAGGGCCGTCCACTCGTCGTTCCCAGTTCAGCTCAACTTAAGTCAACTGAAAGAGCAGAGACGCTTCCGCGTGTTAGAAAAGAGGGCACCCGGCGTTCGCCCTGGCTCCCGCTTAAGCTGTTTTTACCTTGAAACTGCTGGCAGCCATCCCTCGGAGGTGCTTGAGTTGAGCTGAGCAGGGAACGGATGAAAGGCCTTGGCGGGTGGCGCGGGTGTGCGAGGCGGCGGTGCTGGCAGGGGCTTACAATCGTTCACTTTTCAGCTCAACGTAAGCGCTTTCTGTGTGACAGGGGATGCATTTAGGGGTTGTTTAGGGGGTGTTCAGGAGGTGGCAGGGGGTGTTAAGGGGTGTTTGGGTGTATTTAGTGTCAGACACGGCTGAAGTTGAGCTGAAAAGTGGACGAGTGTAAGCCCCTGGGTGCTGGCCTCCGCCCTGCCGTGCGCGGGTTTCAAAGCACGCCCCGGGCAGGTACTCCCCAAGTGCTGGCGCGGTTTGCCCATAGCGCTGACGCGGGCAGGGGCGCTGCCGCTGCTGGTCAAGGAGGCGGTCGGGTCCGTCGCGCTTGTGGCCTGGGCCCGCGAAAACGGGTGCCCGTGGACGGCGGGGCCTAGCAGGTATTGCTCGCCACGTCATTGGATGCCAATTAGCTCAAGAGACGAGGCTCGCAGTCAGTTGGATGACGTGGCAGGAAATATCTGCCCTGCCCTCTCGCCTGTCAAAGGATGCCCATTGACTCAAGGCTCGTGGTGTCACAATTAATCGGATGACGTGGCGGGCAATATCTGGCAGGCCCTGGTGGACGGAGAGGACGTGTGAGCTGGTCGCTCGCGGCGGTGACGTGGCGGTGCTGCAGTGGGTCAAGCCTCCTCATATTGCTCGTCACGTCATAGGACGCCATTCGAGTCAAGAAACGAGGATTCAAATTTGTGTCGATGAGGTGGCGGGCAATGGGGCTGGCATGTATTGCTCGCCACGTCATCGTCATAGGAAGCCGTTTCAGATTCAAGAACGGAGGGTTCAAATGCATGTCCATGACGTGGTGGGATATCTACCAGGCCCTGGCGGTGGGCGCGGGCGCACGGGCTGCCGTGGGACGCGGGGACGTGCCAACACGCCGCGTGGTGCGGGCACCTGGAAACGCTGCAGTGGGCGCGGCAGCACGACTGCCCGTGGGATGAGGACACGGTAAGGCGGTGCAGGTTGAACCTATCAAACCCATGTTCAATGCGCCTGGGCTAAGCGATTGAAACTGAGATGCGACGAATCGCTATCAAATTTCGCTTTCAAATTCAACTTGCACCACTACAACACGTGCGCATGCGCCGCTTTTGGAGGGCACCTGGCAGTGCTTCGGTGGGCGCGGGATCACGGTGGGGAGGTGCAAGTTGAAACCGGTTGCACTCCGTGTTGAAAGCGCCTGGTTTCAGCTCTCAGAGCTGGTGTATGATACACTGCTTTCAAGTATTGCTTGCACATTAAACTTGCGGCAGTACGGCACGGGTGCCCGTGGGGCTCCCAGACCTGTGAACTCGCCGCCAAGGTAGGGTTTGAGGTTTAGGGTTTAGGGTTTAGGGTTCAGGGTGCAAGTTCAAACCTGTGCTCAAGGTGCCTAGATGCAGCTCTCGGAACTGAATCATAACAAACTGCATTCACGTTGTGGATTGAATTTCAAATTGCTCCGCCACACGAAGGGCGGGCACCTGGCGGTGTTGCAGTGGGCGAATGCGCACGGGTGCGGGTGGAATGCCGCCAGCGCGTGCGAGCTCGCCGCTGAGGCCGGTCACCTGGCGGTGCTGAAGTGGGCGCGGGCAGGGACTTACACTCGTTCACTTCTCAGCTCAACTTGAGCCGTGTCTCACAGAGTAAAACACCCTGCACACCTTAGACACCCCCGAACACGCCCTTAACACGGGCTACACAACCCCTACGCGCATCCCCTATCCCATACAAAGAGCTTAAGTTGAGCTGCAAAGTGTAAGCCCCTGGGCGCGGGCGCACGGTTGCGCTTGGGGCAGGACGCGTTCGGCAGCCGCGAGGTTCGGACGGTGGGAGGTCTACGCATGGTGCGGTGGTGAAAGTCAAAACCCATACGGGCGTTGAAAGCGCCAGGTTTCAGCGTTTGGAATGCATTACGGTAATCTGCTTTCTAAGTAAGTTTTGCGTTCAATTTCAAGTTGCGTCCCTACAGGGTGGGCGCGGGAGCACGGGTGCCCCGAGGAGCATCCGCCGAGCCCGCCCCCATCTCGCTCCCCGTCGGCTTCTTTGCCCTCTCCTTTGCCATCACCTTTGCCGTCCCATTTGCAGTGCGCTTTGCCCCTGTCACCGCCTCTGCCCCCGTCCCCGCCGGGGGATCAGTGGGTGGATTATGTGTTCGATGGTGCGTCGCAGGGAACGCCGGAGGGGACGGCAGCGACGGCGGGGACGGGGTGGGAGGTGGGGGCGGGGGAGGCTGGGGAGGTGGGGGCGGTGGCGGCGGCAGGGGCGGGGGCGGAGGCGGCAGCTGGGTCGACAAAGGGGGCGGGGACGGGGGCGGAGGCAGCGGCGGGGACGGCGAAGGGGGCAGAGGCGGGGCCAAGCTCGGATGATGTCTTAGACAACGTGCCAAGAGGTGACCCGGAATATGACTTTGAGGATGCGATTACGGATGCGTCCGCTTCGGCGGCGGCAGTGTTGGCGGCGGCGCCGTCGTTGACTCCTTGCATGTCCGAGCAGTCATCAGCGGCGGCGGCGGCGGCGGCGGCGGCGGGTGCGGGGGCGGCACCGGTGGCGGCGGCGGCGGCGGCGGGGGCAGCGACGGCGGCGGCGGCGGCGGCGGCTGCGGTCCCAGCGGTCCCGGCGGCGGCGGCACGGGCGTGGGACATGTCAGCATCGGGATCACATTCGGAGTCTGACTCAGACCTGGTAAGGCAGTGCAGGTTGATGCTATCAAACCCAGGTTGAAAGCGCCTGGAACGGAGCGCTTAAATCAAAGTATGATGTACCGCTTTCAACTTCTGCTTTCAAATTCAACTTGCGCCGCCACAACCTGGCCATCGCCACCACGGTAGGGCCCGGCAGGTGTTGCTCGCCACGTCATAGGGTGCCGATTAATTCAATAATTTAGTGTTCAGAATGCGTTTGTTGATGTGGCGGGCGATATCTGCCTGACCATACACCACGGGGCGGGGGCGGGGGCTGGGGCGGGGACGGGGGCGGGGGCGGGGCCGGGGGAAACAGCTGCCACCGGCCCCGAAACCCTCGAAGCCCTCGAGGACTCCAAAGGCTCCAAAGACTCAGGCTCTTCCAGCGAAAGCATCGGTGCCGTTTGAGATCGGGGAACCGCCGCCGCCGAGGGCAGCACCGGCGGCCCGTGTGCCGTTTCACATCGGGGACCACCCGCCCAGAGCGGCAGCAACACCGGGGCCTCGCGCTGTAGGGTCTGGCAGACATTGCCTGCCATTAGGATGCCGAATACCTCACGATGTACTCAGAGTTCAAAACGCGTTTGATTACGTGGTGGGCAATATCTGCCTGGCCCTACCTCACGGCGTTTGACATTGGGGCGCCGCCGCGCGGGGCAGCAGCAGCCCCTGCGGACCGTGCAGCGTTTGATGTCGGAGCGCTGCCGCCTGGTGCGGCAGCAACACTGGGGGCGCGTGCGGCATTTGATGTCGGTGGGGCCTGACAGATATTGCCCGTACGCCATCCAACGCATTTTCAATTATCATTTCTTGAGTTGAATGGCATCATATGACGTGGCGAGTAATGTCTGGCAGGCCCTAGATGACGGGGCGCTGCCACTCAGGACGGCATCCGCGCCGCGACCCACAGCTCCTGTCGCCGCCCCACCCAGCCGCCCCGCCGCCGCCGCGCCACCTAGCCAATCCCCCGCCACCGCCGCCGCCGCCACGCCACCCAGCCAATCCCCTGCCGCCGCCGCCGCCGCTCCCTGCTGCTCCTCCGACGCCGCCGCCCCCGGCAGCTCCTCCGCTGCCGCCGCTTCTGACCGCTGTCCCGTCGGGGACACCGTCGAGTCCCCCGTCAGCCTCGCCATCGACGACAACAGGGAGGACGCGGACGAGGTCGACAACGAGGTCGAGGATGAGGTCGAGGATGAGGTCGAGGATGAGGTCGAGGATGCGTCGGAGGATGAGGATGAGGATGAGGATGAGGACAAGGATGAGGATAAGGTCGACGACGAGGTTGAGGATGCGTCGGAGGATGTCGGAGAATGGGTCCAAGAGCGCTTCGCCGGAGAGGTCGTCAGGCCTGACGTCAGCCCTGATGAGGAGCTGACCGCTTCGAAGAGACCCGCAAAATTACCGAGAGTGCGGCAGCAGCCGCCCCGACACCCCGCTGCCGCCGCCGCTCTCGCCGCCGCCGCCGCCGCCACTCCCGCCTCTCCCGCCGCCGTCGCCGCTCCCGCCGCCGCTCCCGCCGCCGCCGCCGAGCCTTCCTCCGGCACCATTGTGCTCGACGCCTCTGACAACGAGGAAGCCGACGCCACCAGCGGCTACGGCATCCCACCGCCCGCCGGGGAGCCGCCGCCGCAGCACCAGCCGCAGCACCACGGTAAGGCGGTGCAGGTTGACCCTATGACACCCATGCTGAAAGCGCCTGGAACTAAGCGCTCGAAACTATAATATGATGAACCGCTTTCAAACTTTGCTTTCAAATTCAACTTGCGCCACCACACCACGGGGAGCAACGTCCGCAGCAGCAGTGGCAGACGGCGGCGGCGGCAATCGCGCAGCAGCAGCAGTGGCGCGAGGCGCCGCACGAGGAGGGGTGTGATGGCGCGCGCTTGCCAGTGTTCCGACAGCAGCAGCAGCCCACACTGCCCGTGGTCCCGGCGACCCCTGCTACCATCCCCGCCGCCGCACCTCCGCCCAACCCACCACCACCCCCGTCTCCGCGACCTCCTCCATCGCCAAGCCCCACTCCTCCATCACCGAGCCCCTCCCCTATATGTATTGGGCCCCATTCTCCATCGCTGGGCTCCCCTTCGCCATCACCGAGCCCCCCAGCTGCGGACCCCGCCCCCTCAGCTGCCCACGCCACCGCCAGAGCCAACGTCGCTTTTGCGACCCGTTTGTGGATCCCCGCTGTAACCCCCGCTGCGGTATTCGATGTGCATCCCGCCCTCGTCGCTCCTCCCCCCGCTGTGGCGCCCGCTGCTGCCGCTGCCGCTCCCCCCGCCGCCGGCGAGGCGACCGTTGGTTTGCTGGCGTTTGTGGATGACGCATGCGGCATGGAGGTCAACATGGACTGGGACTGGTGACACACATCGCTGGACGGATTGAGCGGGATATTTAATATGTGAACGAGCGAGAGAGAGGGAGAGAGGGCCCAATGTACATATGGCTGCTATCGTTCCCACTCTGTCAACGCCGTCTGACTTTTGCACGGCTGGAGGCACGCCGGTCCACTGTGGTTCTACAGTTCTACACTTTGTAATTCCAACTCGCAATATTCAGCTTGTACAGCTGCTACGCCCGTTGTCCGTTGATGCGTGCCTCGACCATGGCGCTAGACCAGTCCTACAGGATCGGGTTGGTTTAATGATCACCACGTCAGCGCCTCGGGGCCCGATGAGCTTGAGTGAAAAAACTCGTGGTCGCTACACTACAGTACACTATGACTACCCGATTCAAACCGCAGCTTGGCCGTCACCACTAGGCTGGCTTTTCGAAACCGCTTGTTCAACACCAACTGCTTGATGTTGCCGAACGTGGCGGACAGCTCCTTCACCGGCGCCGGGCTCGCGCACCACCTGTGTAAATTCAAGGTGAAAAGGTATCAGTCTCACAACGATGGGACGTTAGGTACTCTTAATACGGGTTTAAGTGGACGGGTTCCCTAGGTTTTCTCATTGTGCTGTATTGATAACATGTCAATCTCACATTGAAAGCACGTTAGGTTCACTTCGATACGAAAGTGGGTTCAAGTGGACACGTTACGTAGCTGTATTCACTATGCGGGATGTAAAGGATGTTGGTCACACAATGATTGGATGTCAACTTTCATAGGATGCGAAGCCGGGGAGGAAGGATGGACGGTGCCTTGGGTGGGCTTACGTGTGCTGCAGGGACTGGGGTTTTAGGGTCTAGAGTTAAGGGTTTGGTGTTGAGGGTTTAGGGTATAGGGTTTAGGGATGGACGGTGTCTTGGGTGTTCTTACGTGTGCTGCAGGGACTGTTTGACGGACAGCCGCTTGGAGAGGTCGGGCTCCATGATGTAGCGGCGCAAGTCGAATCTGAAACCAGAATGTGAAACCGGTATATCCACACATTAGTTTCAAGCGATTGGTTCCAGGCGGCTTCAACTTGGGTTTCAAGGGGTCAACTTGCACCGCCCCACCATGAGGCCCTTGACCAGCTCCTTGGCCTCGTCGGAGATCTCGCCCCAGCACGGCTGGTCGAAGCTCCAGTCGTTGGAGATGATGTGGTCGAACAGCTTGCGCTGGTTGTCGTCGAACCGCCAAAACGGTGGATACCCTCCGAGTCCGGTCAGAATCAGGAGCTTACCCTCGTTCACTTTAGCGCTCGAAGTGAGCAACTCCAGAACACATTCAGGGTTAAGTTGAGTTACACGGTGGACAGAAGAGCTCAGCTTGAGCTGAAATCGGAAAGAGTGCAAGCCCCTGGTCAGAATCACAGAGGGTACCCTTCAAGTCAGGCCCGGTTACACATCAAACGGCGGTCACCCTTGGAATTGGGTCTCGGGAGTGAGTGAGTGAGTGAGTGACAGAACGGGGGTACCATTCGATGCAGGCCCCGGTACACATCAAATGGGGAGCACCCGTCGAACCAGGTCCCGACACACATCATGCGGAGGCAATCATTCGGCAAGTGGATGCGCTAGTGCACTACACCACAAGCGCGCCTAACCAACCGACACCGGACCTTACCGCTGAGTAGGATGTAGAGGTTGCACCCCAGGCTCCACGCGTCCGCGTCCACCGCGTTGTACGTGCCCCCGCTCGTCAGACATTGCAGAATCTCCGGCGCCACGTACGAGGGGGTGCCGCACACCGTCTGCTCCGCGCCGCCCCGCGGGTCCGTCAGAATCTTCGAAAGGCCGTAGTCCGTCAGCAGGGGCTTACACTCGTCCACTTTCCGACCCAACGTGAGCACTTTGTGGTGAATACACTGTGGTGGTTGAACGGTTTCAGTGACCACAACGGCTCAGGTTGAGCTGAGAAGTGGACGAGCGTAAGCCCCTGCCCGTGAGCTTGCACACGGCGTCCGGCTTGTTGGTGGACAGCATGAAGTTCTCGGGCTTCAGGTCGCGGTGCGCGATGCCCTGCCCGTGCAGGTACGCCAGCCCCGACGCCAACTCTACGAACGCCTTGCGCCAGGGGCTTACACTCGTCCAATTTTCAGTTCAACGTAAGCGCTTGCTGTGGGATGAAGGGTGCAATTAGAGAATGTTTAGGAGACGTTCAGGGGGTGTCTGAGGGGTACTAGGGGGGGTAAGGTTGTATTTTGTGTCCGAAACGGCTCAAGTTGAGCTGAGAAGTGGACGAGTGTAAGCCCCTGCTTTGCGCCCGTCCTCCTCCGAATAGTAGTGTGCCGGTACACACATCGGTAGCAGTACGTTACATAATATAATCGGACAACGCGGGGGTCAGGCAGGCATTCGGTCAGGCACACCAATGATGGCGTGTTCCGTGTGTGCAGCCCTCAAGAACACGCACTGGTAGCAGCACGTCATACGATGACCGAAATTAAGGGGGTGACACAGGCCTGTCGTGAGGCATATCGACT
>Ga0307489_10003276_pt1 | contig 10750 bp, 10 predicted proteins | sample SB12metaG_FD_202247 | JGI IMG/M metagenome (GOLD analysis project Ga0307489, IMG submission 202247) | Sea-ice brine microbial communities from Beaufort Sea near Barrow, Alaska, United States - SB 1.2 | ecosystem: Environmental > Aquatic > Marine > Coastal | place: USA: Alaska | collected...
GTACCAGTCGCGGTACCTCAACACCTCGGCGCCCGCGGTGTGGGGCGTGGAGACCCGCAGGGGCGGCAGCACGCGCCGCGTCCACCGCCTGATGGCCACCATGAGCCTGCCGGACTACATGGGCTCCGATGGCGCCAACTACTTCATGTTCCGCGTGCGCGGGCGCCAGTTCTGGGACAAGGGCGGGGTGCTCTCCGTGGTGCAGAAGAGCAACGAGCGCGACTTCTGCGGCGCCGCCGGCACGGGGTGCAACCTCAAGGGGTGCGTGCCGGCCAAGGGCGAGCCCGCCGACTCGTGCACCTTCGACGTCCGCCTGCCCGGCGAGGCGCAATACCAGATCTTCCTGTACGGCGTGACCGCGGACGAGGACCCGGGGTCCACCGTGACACTGGAGTGGAAGCCGCCCAGCTCGTGCCAGCTGTACGAGTCGGGGTGCCTCAACGCGCTCAATCCCGACTCGTGCCTGAAGCTGAGCCGCGAAGACATGCCGTGGCAGCCGCTGGCGCCTGGCAAGATGCCGTGGATCAACTGCCGCACCGCCTACGCCGCCGAGGTGGTCTCCATGGCACGGCCTGTCCACTCACGAAGAACTGTAACTTCACCTCCGGCACTGGCACTTGACTCCCTTGTCTAAACGATGTTATGTGGTCAAAGCTTTTGGATGCACGGGTACACCGGTACACTATAAGCAGACAGTGAGGGAACGAGTGGCCGGACCCTGGTGAAAGGTGGCGGAGCTGAAGCCCTACTGCATGGACACCCACGGCTTCGATGGCCGCGTGCACGATTGCTGGCCGGACGTGGCGGTGCCCGTGGCGGACGAGGAGGGAGGCGAGGGCAGCAGAGGGGCTGGGTGCGAGGCAGAGGCTTACACTTGTCCACCTTTCGGCTTAACGTACGCACAATTTGTGGCATATGTTGGGTGCATGATTTCCCCTCAGTCTATTCGACAGGAGGACACGGGGGTGCGCGACCAAACGGCTTAGGTTGAGCTGAAAAGTGGAAGATTGTAAGCCCCTGGTGCGAGGGGACGTACGACGCCACACGCGGCCTCTCCGACACCGTGATGTTCGCCGTGAAGGGCGCCGCGGTGTCGGACGTGAAGGACCCCACGCAGCGGCACATCCACGCCATCATCGACGACAGCGACCGGTGCCGCGCCACGCTGGACCCGTCCGCCCCCGCGGCGGCGGCGGGGGCCTTCAGCGCGGCGGGGGGGCTGCTGGGCAGGGCCCCATGCAGGGGGAGGGGCTCATACACCCACAGCGCACCCCTACTTTTACCCTTCATACACCCTTCATACACCCCTCAAACACTCATCATACACCCCTGATACACCCCTGATACACCCCTCATACTCACCTCATACACCCTTCATATACCCGTCATAATCTTCCCATGAAACCCTCATACACCCCTCATACGCCCCTCATACCCCCTCATACCCCCCTCACACACCCCTTCTACACCCCTCATACACCCCTCATACGCCCCTCAACACCCCTCGTACGCCACTCAAACACGCCTCACACCCCCCTGACACTCGTTAAAGTCCCTGCGGCTGGGCGCCGTGTTGGCCAAGGACATGACCCGGCGCCGCGTGGCGCACCTCCGCTTCGAGGAGGGTCCCTGCGCGGCCGCACCCAAGTCCACCACCTTCGGGCCCGTCATCCCCGAGCAGCAGCTGCGGTGCACCAACTCCACGTACGGCGGCGGCGGCCCCACGGTAGGGCCGTGCAGGTTGAACCTATGAAACCCAAGTTGAAACCGCCTGAAATTAAGCGCTTAGAACTATAATGTTATGACCCGCCTTCAAACTTGGCTTTCAAATTCAACTTGCGCCGCTACCGCGCGGACGTCAACGCCACGGTGTTCACCTACCCGACCAACGGCCTGGGCGAGAGCGGCGCGGGGCTGGTGCGGGGCGGGGCGCTGGCGCCCGACGCCTCGGGGCACCTGTTCCAACACCCCGCGCACAGCGGCAACTTCGCGGCGCACTTCGAGGCCAGGCCTTGCACTTTACCCGACGGTTTCCGGTGTACCTGCACGCACACGCTGCATACTCCACCATGGCCTGGCCACTCGTTCCCTTTCCAGCTCAAACTGAACGTCTGCTCATGGTGTACTGCTATACACTTACACACTTGCCGCATCCTCCTCTCATGCCTGTACTGGCCACTCGCTCCCTTTCGAGCTCAACAGCGGCGCCGTGTTGTCCCTACAATCTCACCTTATGCCGCCCAATGCTGCGGGCAGCTGAATTGATAGGCAAACGATTGTAAGACCCTGTTTCGAGGACAACATTCACGTCAAGTCCCGCCCGCTCGTCGCCATCAACCTCGCGCCAGGGATGCCGAACAAGGGACTGTCGCTCACCAAAGGGAGCGTCACGTTCTGGTTCCAGAAAACGGGCGCCGTGGCCGTGGAGGGGGAGACGATGGTGGCGTGGGCGCCGGCGGACTGGCTCGACCCGTCCAAGGTGCCCAAGTCCACGTTCCAGTCCGTGAAACTGATGCACACGGGGCGCCTGCAGTTCGCCTCCGCCGAGCCTTCAGGCAGGACGCAGATAAACCTGGAGACATTCGAGACGGGCCAGGACAGCGGCGAGCAGAAGATCTGTTACGCGGTAAGGCGGTGCACCCTATGCAACCCAAGTTGGAACCGCCTGGAACTAAGCGCTTGCAACTAAAGTGTGATATGCTGCTTTCAAATCATGGTTTCAAATTCAACGTGCGCCGCTACACTGCGGAGTCCGTTGCCATGCCGGAGCTATTCAACGGCGGGGCTGTGCACTACGTTGAGACCTGCGTTGACAACACCTAGTTCCGAGTGCTGCGCTCAAGACACATAGACGATAAACTGCTTTCAAGTTTTGCCTTCATTTTCAAGTTGCGCCCCTACACAACGGGAAGTGGCACCACTTCGCCGTGGTCATCGAGGGGTACCGGCGCGAGGCGGGCCGCAACGGGCCCTTCTCCGCCGTCACCTTTTCCATCGACGGTGCGGCGCGCCTGCACGCTGCCCGTCCTGTCAGTAACCACGCGTTAGACACCCGATTGTTCAGGGAACCGGCGTTGTATGACGTTGCGAGCACCAGCAGACTATCCTCCTGACCTGATCTGAACGGCGTCTGATGCCGTTCTGAGCACCGGTACGCTATCCATCTGACCCTCGTCGACGGCGCCGCCGCCACCAAGGAGATCAGCTGCAAGATGGAGACGCCCGTGCGAGCGGACCGCCAGTACATCAAAGACGGCGGCGGCTCCGTCAAGGTGGCCGGCGACGGCGCCGGCGCCGGTGCCAGCGCCGGTGCCGGTGCCGCCGGCCTGGGCAACTCCGAGAAGGACATGTTCGACGGGCTGGAAAAGGAGATGGTGGGGCGGCCGCAGCCCGGCACACGGGAAACCACCTCGTTGCCCTGCCCAACTGACTGCCTGTGCGAACCTCGTGACACTCGTTCAAATTACCACGTGATACTAAAACTGACACTCGGGTCAAGACGCCGATGGTTTGACTGACCGAATGCCTGTGTGATTCCCGTAATGTTCGGTGATCTCACCACGTGTCATTGCTGATGTGTGGTGTGCTCCCTGCGGCGTGGACCTGAAGGGCACCGGGCTGGAGCCCTACTACTACCGTGACACAGTGGTGGCCATGCAGGCACACGCCGTGGTGCTCATCGGAGGCGGGGCCCGGAGGGTTTAGGGTTTAGGGTTTAGGGTCTATGCTTAGGGTTTAGTGCTTAGGGTATAAACCCTAAGCTCTAAAACCTAAACCCTAGAACCCTAAACCCTGGTCTCTACCGCTTGCAAACCTCTCCGCGCCTCAACTGCCAGCCGCTTCTGAAACCACTGACAGTCATCCCACTTGAATGCGTCGACGTTGCTGTAGTGAAGCACGGACAGAAGCACGTGGCAGCGGCCCTGATTGCAGGCACGTACGACGGGCTGGACGACGCGGTGAAGCACCCGCTGGATGCCGCGGTCGACACGATCTCGGTGTTCGACGACGTGGTGCGGCCACGCCCATGGAATAAGAAGCTGTCGCGTGTCGGACCCGATGCCTGTGTGTAGTCCGCGATAATCGGTCATATGACGACACGGTACTGGTATGGTGTTGTGTGGTCCCTGCCGCACGGCGCTGAGCGCGGACGAGATCAACACGCTGGGCACCGACATGTCGTGCGCCACCAAGTTCTCTGGCGACGGCTACGCCTACTTCCCGGGCAACACGGCGTCGCACGGCGCGGAGCGGCTGACGCTGCCGGGGCTCAAGTGCCGCCCCGGCAAGCACACCGTGTCGTACCGCTACCTGGTGGCGCAGGGCAACAACAAGGAGATGGGCGTGGCGGCCGGCGGGTCGACCGACCGCGTGGCCTTCAAGGAGCCCGAGGGATTCGACGGTGAATCCGTGGACGTCTGGGCGCAGTCCACCATGGGTCTGGTGGATGTGGGCGCCGCGGGGATAACCGTTGATGTCGAGCTGCAGACCCTCGCGTTGCAGAGGAAGCGCCAGCGCTTCATGTCCCGCCGCGCCGCGACTCACCACCGCCGCCGCCATCGCGCATCGCTCTCAACTGCGGAGGATCCCGCGGGTGCAGGGGCGACTGCGGCGGGCGGGCTACATTCACGCGATGCCGCTTCACGCGGTGATCCATCGAAGCCGTCCGTGGCCGCCTCCACCTCCGGCCGCGGACCGATTCACGCAACGCGCGGCGTGACGCAGGCGCGCGCCGCTGCGGGCGGAGTCGAGCGCAATGCCCCCACCGGCGAGCTGATCCTCAACGCCGGTAACTTCGGCGCGTGGTTCGGAGCGGCGGCGTCCAAGGCGGCGCCACACTCCACCCCCCCCGCGCCGCCGCCGCCGCCGCCCTTTGTGGCACACACGGAGCTCTGCCGGGACGTCATCGAAGGGCGGGCCAAGCCCAATGTAGGGCGGTGCCGGTTGACCGTCTCATACCGACGTTGAAAGTGCCTGGAACTAAGCGTTTGAAACAATAATGTGATGAAGCGCCACTAAACTTTGCTTTCAATTTCAACTTGCGCCGCTACACCAAGGCGCTGAACGACTTCCGACTGGCCAACTTCGCGGGGCACGACGTGTCCGATGTCAAGTGCAACCGCGACTGGAAGACCCGCGACTGGAACGCGCAGGCCTGGGCGGGCGTCAAAGGGGGCGTGTACACCACAGACGAGTCGCAGGTGAACGACTGGGAGCCGTACATCATACACGGCAAAGCCGGCGACGCGCTGCTCTCCATGGACGACGTGCACGGGGACGACGGCGAGCTCTTCGGCATGTCGTGCGGCGTCAAGTTCCCCGCGCGCATCCGCGAGTTCCAAGACCGCAAGTGGCACAAGCCCGGCGGGGTGTCGATGGGCACGGCGTGCGTGGCGTCGTCAGGCTTCAAGGGCCACGGCGACGCGGAGAACGCGCCGTCCAAAAAGGTGGACTGCGTCATGGAGCTCAACATCGAGGTGCACAACTGCAACGACTTCACGCTGTGGATGCTGCCGAAGGTGACCACGCAGATGATGCGGCGAGCCGTGGGCCCGCTGTTCGTCAAGGTCGCGTACATCAACCTCCAGGCCATGGACAGCGACAACTCGATTCCCCTTTGTGTCACAGCGGATAACCAGGATCGAGGGCAGGAGGACAGCGCCGACGATGACGAGGAGGCAGCCCCCTTCGCGCCCCCCCCGGCCCCCCGCCCCGGCCCCGCGTTTGCCTTCATTCCCGACGTTGCGTATTGTCTGGTGGCAACTTCCACGTATCAAGTGGGATGATATAATAGCCTGACACGCATTCTGTTCTAGCTGAACTGGTGTACTTTTCAGATTTTGAGAGGGACGAATTGTGTGATGCGGAACTAAGAAGGTTTCGGGGACGCAAGTTGAGCGGAAAAGGGAAATGAGGAAAAGGAAACGTGCTGAGGCCCTTCCCTGAGGATTGGCGTTGGACTCACCTCTGCATCGACGTGGAAGGCAGTGCCTTATACTCGTGCCCTTTTTCATCTGAGCTTGAGCTCCCTTGAGTGGTTTCACGTGAGGTTTCAAGGACCGAACGGCTCAAGTTGATCCGGAGTGGGCACACGATTGGCATGGCCCTGGACGACGGCAACATCCCAACGCAATATGATGACGATAATCCCAAGCAGGGCCGTACATTCGTCCTTGCGGTAGCTCATCGTAAGCATCTGCCATTTACACGTTGGGATACTGAATGCGATACGAGTGTGCAGTTGGTATCAAGCCACGGAGTGCGCCCATCAAGCGAACGCGCTCAGCGCTCAAGGGGGAGCGCCCCCCCCCCTGTGCATTGGTTTCCAGCTGTTTCACGCACGAAGCGGCCGGCAGATGAGCTGAAATCGGAAACGAGGAGCGATAGCATATAGGGCCCTGACCTCAGGTACAAGAAGTTCCACTTCGATCACAAACATCATAAGGTCTCGGCTGAATACGGCGAGGCAGGGCCTCTGACATGACGATTTTGTACGCGCGGCGTCTTTGTCTCTGCTCGACTGCCGGCCGTCTCAATTGTGACAGTTGCCTGGTGTGTCCTTGAAACTGCTCGAGCTCTCCCGGCTTGTTTGGTACCTCGAAGATGCTGCTTGTTGAGCTGGAAAGTGACGCCGTATAAGACCCTGCGAATTGGAAGAAGGGAAGAGGGACTTTGACGGCGTAAGGTCCCGTAGCATGTGATTTTTTGCTCACAGCGTACCTCCTATGTCTCCTCCGCATAATGCACGGTGTCATCCCGCAATCACGGTCATTCTACCCAAGTATTACTCCATTCCACGTAAAATTGCTGAGTGTAAGTGGTTCAATACTGATTCCGCCAGGCCTTACTCGAGGGTCGTCAAGGAGATGATAAAGAGTAACGACAAGCTGTCTTACCACACAACCACAGGGAGCGATAGGATGGTGGGGCCGGGGACACGATCAGGATTAGATGTCGTTGGCGTGTATGACTCAATGTTGCCTGCGAATCCCATCGTTGGCGTGTGTATGTTGCCAGACAGATCATAAACACGGAGGTGCCGTTGTTTGTGCATCTGACTTCATGCCGCCTGCGAGCCCCCGGTTATTCAGCGATCTCACGACGTGCTACAACGATATGGGAGGGTGACGTCGGTGATGTGTTTCGAATGAAAGCCGCCTGCCAACCCCGTAAAGTGAATGCTGTGATATTCGTTGATCTTACGGCGTGCCGCTGTTGTGTTGTGTTCCCCACCCGCAGAAGCCCGACGGGTATGAAGAGGCGGAAACAAATATGCGTGAAAGCCCACCGCCACCGAAAAATCCGTCACCGCCGTCGGAAGATGATTATCGGCGTCGCCGCCGGAGACTCATGGGCGGTGAGGAGAAACCGGTAGGGTCTTGCATTCTGTAGAACACATTCCCTCATTTTGGTCCCTCTCTGAGCACCTTGTTTTCGTTTTTGCCCATTCGAAACGTTGCTTGAAGAGTCACAATGCTGTTCCCACTGTAAACAACTTGTCTCTGTGTTTGCCATCTATAACTGAGCGAGAAATGATACTACCTGTGCAGATCAGCGTTGATCTAGAAAGGGGACAACATGGCCGGCCCTGCACCGAGGGTTACTACAACCCAGCGGAACCCTACATCGAATGTGTGGACGACAATGGCAGGGCTTCATAACACTTTTCTCTTTGTTTCAACTCAACTGCCCGCCGTGGTGTCCCCGTAACCACTGCAGATATCCCTCAAAGAAGCTTACGTTAAGCTGCCGCGGGAAAAAGTGTTCAAGGCCCTGAATATGGGCAACAACTACCGACACGACATCGGCATGGCCTTGCAATCGTCCCCTTTTCAGCTCAACCAGACTGTTTGATCATAATGTACCAGTGTACCCGGCGGCCTTACCCTCGTTCCCTTTTCAGCACCGGCTGATTGTTTACTCGTTGTGTCAACTTGAGCTGGTTTGTCATTTGAAAGCTCACAACCTATACCGCTCGAAGGCGCTTGCAGTTGAGCTGATAAGGGAACGAATGTAGGGCGAGAGAGGAGGAGGCGGTGAGCGTGCATGGGTCCACTGGAACACTATGAGCAAACAGTCAGGTTGAGCTAAACAGGAAACGAGTGTAAGGCCCTGAGCTTGGCCCCACTCTTCACCCATGGTAATTATGCTCACGACACCAGGTAGGGTTCGGCAGATTGTGCCCTCCTCCACGCCATTCTCCCGTTTCGACGCTTGTCTGTTTCCGTCAGTCAAGTGGGGTGCCACAACGTGAAGTGACGAGAGCATGGATTGCGCCTGTCCCGCGATTTGCTTGTTTCTTGAGTAACCTGTTACCATCGGGATGAGTGGAGAGCAAATCCGCAGGGCCCCGAAAATGTAGCGCCGTGTATTCGGCTCTTCGTTTGCAATTTAATGGGGGGGATACATAACCGCCAGGCCCTGAGACCGGGGAGCTCGGAAAGAAGGCGTTTGCACTGTGGCCGCTGGGCATCACCGACGCGAAGGAGTACACGTTTGATGGCGATGAGCTGAGGAAGATGAACGCCATGCCCGGGCACAACGCGCTTCCCCACGGCATCCTCGGCGAGTTCAGCCGCTGCCGCCTGTGGGAGAACGCGCAGGACGACACGTGGCGAGATAAGTTCGAAGAGGGAAAGCCCGAGGTGCTGTTCGAGTGGACGAACATATACACGCGCGACCTTCTGGCGCACTGCCAGAACGCCACGCACGTCGCCAACGTGAACCCAGAGGAGTGTTGCGTGTCCGGCAACGCCGGGCTCATCTGCTATTACATCTCGGGGACTCTGGGCGACGACCACCGACTGGTTTCTCCAGACTCAGATGGCCCCGCTCCGAAAAAGACATCGAAGAAACACAAGGGGGGTGGCGGCGACCCTGTGATGCAGTACGTCCAGGCGCCGCATGTCAGCGGTAAGGAACAGCACATGTACACGTCAGCCCATTGATTTCAAACCCCGGTTTCCGGAGTTGAACGGCATCCTATGACATGGTGAACAATATCTGTTAGGCCCTCCTCAACGGCAACCTGTACATCGAGCGTGCCTTGCCGTGCGAAGTAGGGAGGTTTTCAGAGCAATCACTCGATTGACTGTGTGTTTCGACGAAACGAGTCCGCGCGTACGCATGAGCATTCACCTGAAGATAAGTCATGCAGGCACGCCCGAATTCGGCTCGTGTGTGGATTATCCATGACCCTCTTGCGGGGTTGGCTTCTGCACCAACGGCCGGGTAGGTCCCAGCAAATATGGCTCGCCACGTCATGCAACACATTTTGAAACCTTGTGCCTAGAGTCAAATGGTACACTCTGACGTGGGGAGCAATAAGTGCCAGGCCCTACGGGCGGGCGTTCAAGGACCGGCCGTCGCCGCCACCGCCCCCGCCCTATCAGATGCCGCCCAACCCGAACCAGCCAGGCCTGCCGTACATGCCCCCGCAGCAGGAACGCCCCGAGCAGCCCATCAGCCCCCCGGAACCGGCGATGCCACCGGGCGCGCATTCGCCGCCGCCCAGCCCGCCGCCCGCCGCCCCGGCGCCCCCCGAGGTGGAGATCAAGTACGGCAAGTGCAGCCCCATCGACAGCCCCGATATCTCCGACGCGCAACTCAGCAGCTTCAGGGCGGCGTGCGACGACGGCGCGTACCAGCTGTTGGAGAGCTTCGGCGTGGAGCAGTGCGACTTCTCCGTGGAGCAAGGTGCTCCCGGCGAGAACTGCGCGGATCCCAAGGCGCACACCTGCGCCGGGATGCGCGACGTCAGCGCGTGCGTCACCAAGCAGAACCGCGAGATCACTTTGGGGAAGTGCAAGAAGGAGTCCAGCCTACTGATACACCTGGGGGGCGAGCGGCTAGGCGCGCTGCTGGGGGACCCCGTGCAGTGCGCGCCAAGCTCCGCGCTGCTGGCGTGGCAGTTTGTGGCGGACACACGGCCGTGGTACACGCGGCGGGAGGAGCCCGGGCGGTACACCATGGAGTTCACGTGCTGCCCCGCGATGGAGCTGGACGTGTGCCGCACCAAGCGCTCGGGGTGCGACATGAAGACCACGAGCCCCATGGTAGGGCGGTGCAGGTTGGCCTTATCAGACACGTTGAAAGTGCCTGGAACCGAGCGCTTGAAACTAAAATATGAGGAGCTGCTTTCGAATGTTGGTTTCGATTCAACTTGCGCCGCTACACCATGGCGGCGCTGCTGCGTGTGGCGGGCCCGCAGTGCTCCACCGCGCTAGACGAGGTGCTGACGGGGTGGAAGATGACGGTGGAGGGGTGCCCCGCCGGGTACATGCGCTGGGAGATGACCTGTTGCATGTCACCCACGTTCTACGACTCGGACGGCGTCAACAACGTGTCCGGCACCGAGGCCGGCAAGGAGGCCGACGCTGCGGTGGATGCGCTCGAGTCCGGCGACACCACCCGCATCGCCGCGGTGCCCGTGCAGGACTTCAAAGCGGCGGACGAGGAACGCACGGGGCCGCTCATCGACACGCTGACAATTCAGGAGGGCGCCAGCTACGTCCCGCGCGCACTGGCCAAGCCCGAGCACGCGGCGGACGCGTTCGACGCCGTGCTGTTGCGCCCCGACGACCCCAACGCCAAGTCCTTCTGCAAGCGCCACGTGGACGACTTTGACGAGTACGACTTGGCGACGGCGCTGGGCAACTGCGACGCGGAGGCGGGCATCGCGCGCGGAAAATACTACGGGAATAAATTCTTGCGCGTCTCCGCCACCTTCGGCACGGGATTCTCCGGTGAG
>Ga0307489_10003277_pt1 | contig 10750 bp, 12 predicted proteins | sample SB12metaG_FD_202247 | JGI IMG/M metagenome (GOLD analysis project Ga0307489, IMG submission 202247) | Sea-ice brine microbial communities from Beaufort Sea near Barrow, Alaska, United States - SB 1.2 | ecosystem: Environmental > Aquatic > Marine > Coastal | place: USA: Alaska | collected...
GACAGACAATGCTCGCCACGTCAGCCAACATGTTTTCAACACTCGTTTCTTGAGTTGAACAATGCTCGCCACGTCATCCAACAAATTATCAACACTCGTTTCTTGAATTGAACAATGCTCGCCACGTCATCCACCATATTTTCAACACTCATTTCTTGAGTTGAACAATGCGCGCCACGTCATCCAACATTTCCTCATCCCTCATTTCTTGAGCTGATTCATCCTATGACGAGGTGGGCATTATACGTCAGACCCTATTTGGCGGCGGCGGCACCGGCGCGCGGGCGGCGGCAGGGTTCAAGCAGGAGCTCGCCGCTCTAGTCAAGGCAGGTTGGATATTGAGAACATGCACTCCTCCAACGCTGAATCGATTCTAAACAAAAATCGAGACGTTCGCGAAGACGAGGGTAGAGCTAAATGCTCATATGATGGTCTGGGGATTGGTCGGCCACCACGAACCAAGCCCGCCTACTGTATGAGCAAATAATCTGTAGGTACGTCATGCTCCGATCGCCGTTCGATACGTTGTTCTCAACGACCCTCCTGCCAGGCGCACGGGGGGATGCACCAAGAGGGCAACGCGGCGTACGTGGTGGCGGCGCCCTCGGTAGGGCGGTGCACGTTGACCCTGGTTGATCCAGGGCTGACCGCCCTTGGTCTCAGCGACTGAATATAAACTATGGTCGACCGCTTGCAAAGTTTGCTTACAATTTCAACTTGCGCCGCTACTAGCCGGCGCGCGGGGGGATGGCATTCCAAGCCGTTGTGAAATCCGGCACCCGGGACATTCTCACGCCGGGGTGGCTGCGGGACTGCGTGGCGGCGGGGGTAGGGCCTCACAGATGATGCCCGCCACGTCATCCTCCACATTGCACACCCTAGTCTCTTGATAAAAGTTGAATCACATGACGTGGCGAGCATGGCCTGTCAGATAATGCCTGCCGCATCATCCCCCACATTGTGGACCCTCGTTTCTTTAGTTAAATGGAATCACATGACGTGGTGAACATGGCCTCACAGATAGTGCCTGCCGCGTCATCCTCCACATTGTGGACCTCGTTTCTTGGGTTAAATGGAATCACATGACGTGGTGAGAATTATGTATCAGGCCCATTGCCTGCCACGTCAACATCCACATTGTAGACCGTCGTTACTCGGGTCATATGGAATCACATGACGTGGCGAACAGTATGTGTCAGGCCCTATGCGGCGGCCGTGATCGAGCCGCGGCCGCGGCATCGCCTGCACCTCACGTATAACACAGTGGAGAAGTCAGGCGGCCGGATGGACAACTTTGGGGTACGGCGGCGCAGGTTGACCCTGGTTGGAAGCCGTGTTGAGCCCGGTAAATCCCGGTTTATAGCAGACTTGAAAGCGGTGTTGACCCCAGTTGACCCCGGTTCCAAGCCGTGATGAAAGCGTCTGGATTTAGCTCATGGTACTATGATATGATAAACTGCTTTCCAAGTTTGCTTTCGATTTCAACTTGCGGCGCTACTTGGGGGACGAGCATGAGGTGGACGTGGATGTGGAGGACGTGGCCGCGCTCCTAACCGGCGACCGCGTCACCAAGGCGCTTGAGGCGGCGCCCGGCCGCGAAGCTGCCGCCGCTGGGCTGGAGGAGGTCAAGCGCGAGGCAAACGCCGTGACAGTCACGGCATGGGCTTATACTTGTCCACTTTTCAGATCAATTTGAGATGTTTTGGTTACTGAAGCACTGTTATCACCCAGCGTATCCTACAGAAAGTTCTTATGATGAGCCAAAAGGTGGACGAGTGTAAGCCCCTGACTCCTGGGCGCCGGGGCCGGGGCTGGTGGTGGCGGCGACGTGTCGCGGATGTTTGCGGGGTGCACGTTCCTGGTGGTAGCGGTGCCTGCGGAGGATGAGGCGACCGGCGCTCTAGTCAGGGCCAAGCCAACACCACAGCAGCAGCAGCAGCAGCAGCCACCAACACCGCCGATGATGCCGCAGCCGCCGCCACCGCCGCCGCCGACGATGTGGGCAGAGGATGATGCGATCGGCGCTCTGATGGGGGGATGGACGCCGACGCAGCAGCCGCAGCTACCGCCGCCGACAGCGATGCTGCCTTCGCCGCCGACGACGACGTCGTCGGTACGGCCTAGCCGATATTGCCCGCCACGACATCCAACGCATTGGAACCCTTGGGTATCGAGTTAAATGGCATGTTATGACGTGGCGAGCATTATCTGTCAGGCCCTAGACGCCGGCGGCGATGACGACGTCGACAGCGGTAACGACGGCGCCGCCGCCGCCGCCGACGACGTACTCGTGCCCGGCGATGGAGCTGATAGCGCGAAGCGCGGCGGCGCCGACACGGCAGGATGCGGCGGCGGCGGCGATGGGCGAGTCGCTCCGCCTCCGCCGCGGCATGGAGCTCTCGCTCCGCCTCCGTGGCGCCACCATCGCCCGCGCGCCCCGCGCACTAGGTAGGGCGGTGCAGCTTGACCGCAATTGACCCCGGGTTGTACGTACCTGATTTCAGCGTGCTTCTACGTTGACCCCGGAATGACCACGCTTGGTTTCAGCGATTGAAGCTAAACTGTGTTTGAACCGCTTTCATACTTTGCTTTCAATTTCAACTTGCGCTGCTACAGCTGGGCGGGACACCCGGCGCTCCCTCTGCGATCACGTACATCGTCGCGGTCACTCCTACCCCCATCAACGCTGGGGCGGAGGCGCAGGTGGCGGCAGGGGGAGCGGCGGGGGCTACGTGGGCAGGGGGGGTGGGGGCAGGGGCGGTAGGGGCGGGGGCTGAGGCGGCGGGGGCTGAGGAGGGTGTCAATGTTGAGGGGTGGGTTAAGGTCGAGGGAGGTGTTAAGATAGAGAGGGATGTTGAGGGTGAGGAGGGGGTTAAGGCAGAGGAGGGGGCAGGGGCGGCGGCGGAGGCGGAGGCGGAGGCGGAGGAGGTGGCGGTGACGAAGCAGGCGCTGACGGCGGCGCTCCGGGAGCTGGCGCCCGCGTGCGACGAAAGCGCCGTCGAGGCGTTTGCTGCCACGGCCATCATGATGGGGAGGACGGACAAGGATACCGGGGGGTGGGAGTGGGATGAGGGGTTCGGGGCGCGCCTCGTATCGCCTGCATGGGTGCGGCGGCGCATCGCGGCCGGTGCGGCGGGCGCATCGGCGCCTTGAGCACAAACGCACTTAGAAGTACACGGGGTATGATCTAGACATGACTAACACTAGGATCTAGACATGAATGACACTAGGAACTAGACATGAATGACGGCCCACCGGGCAAACGCGACGCTAATACGATATCTTGTCTGATGCTGCGAGTAGCATTCTAATAACACGCATCTCAATGGGGAAACGACTGCAGCCCACATTATCGTGCCTCTACCACAGACCACGTGCCTTTGTGGCAAATGTCTATTGTGAAGACATGCTGATTCTATTTTACAACGCAGATTTTTACGGCGCGATGCTTACGATTATGTCAAAGGACAAAAGCGCGACATGCGCCGTGAACGAGCATGGTATAAGATGTTCTATGCGCACGGTGCAATAATTCTCATTTGTTGCTGCGCCACATTGTGCCGACGTCATACATTGAAACACAATTGCTTGCAGAGGCGTTTACGGAGCACCTTGTTCATCCAGCCACTGAATCACTGCATGGTGCCCGCCCGCTTCGGCGAATCGACGCGCCGCCGCGTCCCACGGGCAGTTAAAGGCCCCCGCCCACTGCAACACCAACAGGTGCCCGCCCTTAGCGGCCATCGCAAATGTGAATGCCGTCCACGGGCAGTCAAACGCCTTCGCCCACTGCAACACATTAAGGTGGCCAAACTGAGCCGCGAATGCGCATGTGTCCTCGTTCCATGGACACCCTTGATCCCGCGCCCACTTCAAAACCTGCAGGTTCCCGCCCATAGCGGCGTAGTGACACGTCCAACAGTTCCACGGGCACCCATGCTCCCGAGCCCACCTCAAAACCTCCAGGTGCCCAGTTTCAGCGGCTCGGTCACAAGTCATCGAGTTCCACGGGCAATCGTGCTCCCGCGCCCACCTCAGCACCTCCAGCTGACCGCACTCAGCGATGAGTCCTGCCGTGCTCTCGCTCCACCGGCACCCGTTGTCCTTCGCCCAAGCCAACCTCTCGGCGGACCCGACAAAGTCCCTGAGCTTGAGCGGCCCCGCCCCCCCCTTCCCCGCGCGCGGCAGGTTGTTGGCCAGCACCGCCGCCAGCCACGGCCTCCCCACCTGCGCGAGCACGGCGCAGTCGGTGGGGTCCAGCCGCGCGAGCACCTCCGCCGCGAGGACGTCGGGCCACTCCTCGAGCAGCGGCACGAGCAGCGGCGACGGGTATGTCACGAGCCCCGCCTCCCGCAGCATGCCCAGCAAGTCGTCCTCGGGAATCTCAACTCCCTCGGCTCGGCCCAACATCGCGGCGAGCCCGCCCGACAGGCGCACGACGTAGCTGTCAGGAGTGCGCCAGATGGCGGCGGCGGCGGAGGCGGCGGAAGCGGCGGCGACGCCGGCGGCTGCGGCGGCGGCGGCGGAAACGACGGGGTTCTGCATGGTGGAAGTAGCGGCGTGTAAACGGCTCGTCGTGAGCTGGTTGGAGTCCTTGCCCTAGCCAAAGGCCTGGCACACAACGCTCGCGTCATCCAACGCATTTTGAATCTGAACCCTCGTTCCTCGCTGAACGGCACCCCACAACGACGTGACGAGCAACATCTGCCAGGCCCTACCTCGTACGACCTCTCGATATCCGTGATGTGTTGGCGCTGCAGCGACGGCGGCGTGATCTCCACGCCTAGGGCGTTGGCGCCGTGAAGGAAGACGAAGGTTGCGACGGATTTGAGCTTTATTGTAACACTGCAATATTATGCGCAGATCCGGTGGCGGTGGTCAAATCGGATCTGCGCACAGTTATTTTCACGGCATCGGCCACAAGCTGGACTGGCCCACAAGCTAGTTTCTAAGGTTTGGACCCTCGTTTCTTGAGTTAAGCGGCGTCCCATGACGCGGCGAGCATGATTATCTGGCCGTAGCATCTGGTAGGGCGGTGCAGGATGACAGTATCAAAAGCCGGTTTTAAAAGCGCCTACTCGTATGGTTTCAGTGCTTGAAACTAGAATATCATAAACTGCTTTCAACGTGTGCTTTCAAATTTCAACTTGCGCCGCTACAACGTTTCGACGGCAAGCACGTGCTTGGAGAGGTGCTTGAGGCAGGGCCGAGTGAAGAAATGCTCGCCATGTCATAAGACATTGTTTAAATTTCCCCGTTCATTGTGTTAAATCACATCCTATGACGTGGCGAGGGTTGTTTACCTAGCCTTACATGTAGTGCCTACCTCGTTTATTGAGTCAAACGCCATTCTGTAATGTGGCGAGGATTGATTAATACCTGGCCCACTCCCAACCCTAGCACCACCCTCGCTCCTTGTTGAAAACAAGAAATTCAATTTGAGCGCTGTGAATTGCTGGAGCGTAAAGCGACGATTTTTTGCATTCCCTGAATCGCTATCTCGCTCTGACGCTCCCTCGCCCTATCGCTCTCTATATCACCCTCTCCACCTCTCGCTCTCTTGCCCTTTTGTTCTATCGCTCTACATAATCGGTTTCCCCGCCACTCTCTCCCCCTGTCCCTCTCGCCTTTCTCAGACGATGCCGGAAGGCAAACGCACGCCGCCGCCGCCGCCCTCGGCCCAGCTGATCATGTAGTAGTAGCAAAAGTCGGCCAGGATGCAGCGGCGCAAGTTCAATGTGAAAGCAAAAGGTGAAAGCAGTTCATTACGTTTCAATTTTAAGCGCCCAGGTCAAGGCGCTTTCAACGTGGGTTTGATAGGGTCAACCTGCACGAACCTACCAGGATGAACGTCTGCACCACCTCGCTGAGCAGCACCATGATGTAGCGGCGCAAGTTGGAATTGAAAGTAAAAGTTGAACGCAGTTTATCATACTATAGTTTCAAGAGCTGAAGGCTGGCGCTTGAAACACCATTTTCAACCGGGGTCAACCTGCACCACTCTACCATGATGGGCCATAGCCCGGAGCCGATAGCGGTGGCTAGGTAGCTCTGCCCGTCGAAGATCTGCAGCACCCAGTGAGCGCAGCTCAGAAACCGCGCGATGCCCAGCTGCAGCGGCGCAAGTTGAATTTGACAGCAGAATTTGAAAGCAGTATATCACACTTTGGTTTCAAGATCTTAGCTCCAGGCAGTTTCAGAGGGTCAACCTGCACCTCCCCACCCAGCGCGAAGACGTAGTTGGCGGTGAAGCGCTCCACCACCTTGGTCTTTTGCATCATGCGCAGCTGCGGCAGCACGGACACCGCCTCCACGCCGGGGCTTACACTCGTCCACTTCTCAGCTCAACTTGAGCCGTGTCTGACACAAGAAAACACCCTACACACCCCAATCACCCCCTGACACGGGCTAAACAATCCCTACGCGCACCCCCTGTCTCACACAAAGCGCTCAAGTTGAGCTGAAAAGTTGACGAGTGTAAGCCCCTGCCTCGACGTACACGCACAGCGCCCGGATGTAGCGGCGCAGGTTGAATTTCAAAGCAAAGTTTGAAGGCGGTTCATCATATCTTAGTTTCAAGAGCATGGATCCAGGCGGTTTCAACGTGGGTTTGATAGGGTCAACCTGCGCCGCCCTACCCAGAGCACGCGATTGACATACATGTGGCTGGTGTTGGGGTGCGCCACGACGGCGGCGACGGCGCACGGCACCATCACATACCACAAGTCAGGGGCTTACACTCGGCCACTTTTCCGCTTAACGTAAGCGCTTTCTGTGGGATAGGGGGCGTGTTGCGAGGTTGTTCAGGGGGTGTTTAGGGGAAGTCAGGGAGTAGTAGGGGGTGATTTGCGTGTGTGTTTGTGACAGAAGTGGCTGAGGTTGAGCTGAATAGTGAACGAGTGTAAGCCCCTGCCAGACGTGCACAGTGTCCATCTGGTGGTTGTAGGTCGCCTTCAGCGTGACGCGCATGGTGTAACAGACCCAGACGCAGGGGCTTACACTCGTTCACCTCTCAGCTCAACTTGAGCGCTTTGACTGTGATAGGGGGTGCGCGCAGGGGTTGTGTAGCCCATGTTAAGGGGGTGTTGGGGGGTGTGTAGGGTGTGTAGGGTGTTTTGTGTGTGTCAGACACGGCTCAAGTTGAGCTGAAAAGTGAACGAGTGTAAGCCCCTGCCCAGAGGGTGGCGGCGAGCGTGAGGAGGTCCAGCAGGGTATGCACGTCATACTCCATCATGAAACTGCAGTACAGGCGGATGGCCAGGAACCAGGGGCTTACACTCGTCCACTTCTCAGCTCAACTTGAGCCGTGTCCGACACACAAAAACACCCTACACACCCTAAACACCCCCTCACACCCCCTTTACACGGGCTACACAACCCCTGCGCGCAACCCCTATCCCATGCAAAGCGCTCAAGTTGAGCTGGGCAGTGGACTAGTGTAAGCCCCTGCCAGGAACACAGCGGTGAGGTCCTGCGTCTTGAGCGACAGCCCGCTGCCAGGGGCTCACACTCGTTCCCGTTTCCGCTCAACTTGAGCTTACTTTGCCCATTTCCGCTGAACTTAAGCTGACTTTGTCACCCACACAACCCAAATCAACCCGCGGATGTGTGCCGATGGTGCTCAAGTTGAGCTCTAACGTGAGCGATGCGTTGCCGAAGGTCCTCAAGTTGAGCTCTGAAGTGAGCGAGTGTAAGCCCCTGCCCGCTGCAGTTTCGCTCGCGCACGAGCTTGTACGCGAGGAAACCGATGCCGATGAAGTGCACGGTCTCGGCCACGACGAACAGCGAGTCGTGGTCCTCGATCACGACGTAGAGCAGCAGCAGCGCGGCGACGCCGCCGAGCGCCACCAACCCCGCCTTCTCCGCCTTGGACCGCTCGCGCAGCCATTTCTGCGCCTTGAGCACGCCGGCGCGCCGCTTGGCCTCCTCGAAGGATCCCATCCGATCGACCTCTGATGGTACCCCTCCCACAGAGAGCGCTCAAGTTGAGCCGAAAAGTGGACGAGTGTAAGCGCCTGGAAGGTGGACTCGCTGCTGCGCGTCGCGTTCCCGCCGGCGTCGGCCCGCGCCCTGGAGGCAGGGGCTTACACTCGTCCGCTTCTCAGCTCAACCTGAGCCGTGTTTGCCACAAAAACACACCCTAAAACACTCCTCAACACCCCCCACCCCAACCACCACTACCACCACCACCCCACCAACAACACCGATACAAACAGCCAGGCCCTACCTCGCACGACCTCTCGATATCCGCGATATGGTGGCGCTGCAGCGTCGGCGGCGTGATCTCCGTGCCCAGGGCGTTTGCGCCGCGTCGTGAATGAGCGAGGACGAGGATTTTGTCTCGCCAAGGTAGTGAGTGGTTTAGGGTTGCCGGTTTATAGGGGTTTACAGTGGTTAGGGTTACAATGTTCTTGCAAAGTTGACACTTGGCACATTATAACTGACACCTGTCGCGCGCGGTGGCCAGCGCGGAGGCGGACGCAGACGCCGCCGCGCCCCCAACATCGGCCTGGGCCTCGGAAACGACCATATTTCTCCTTGGCCGCGGCGCAGTGCCGCGCGTGCGTGCCCGACTGTCACGACTCCACACTGTACACGGGGCAGGGTGCCTGCTTTTCGATTTTGGCGCTTCGATGGTTTAGGTTTAGGGTTTGGGGTTTAGGGTTATAGGGGTATATTAGGGTTTAGGATTTAGGGTTGAGGGAACCGCCGTGTTGCGTTGTAGTCGCACGGGGCTGCGGCCGCGGACGCCGGGAAGCAGTCTTGATGTACTCAGTCTCGTTACAACGATGCGACATTTTACATGTGTTCATGTCAATCATATATTCTTCAGAGTATCACAACATTCAGCGAGGCACTCACATGGTAGGCACATCAATCGACCCCGTCCCCCAGGCCTGGTATGGCGTTGTGCACCGGCGGCGGAAATCGAGGCATGGATGGAATGCACGCTAGAATATAGATCCTGTTGAAAACGCGTCGTAGTCGTGAAGTTGTCCATCCACCTTTTGATCCGGCTCCCCCGTCGCAAGTGGGTCAGAGCGCGGGATCCTCATCCTCCTCGTCCTCCTCCTCCGCTAGGGGTTGAGCCCTAGCCCACTGCGCCACCTCCACGTGCCCTTGTGCATCTGCCACTTTTTCACACACTTCCGCACTCCATGGGCATCCATGCTCCACCGCCCATTGCAACACATGCAGGTGCCCGCCCGAAGCGGCGTAAAAACATGTCCACCCATCCCATGGGAAGTCGTGCGCCCGCGCCCATTGCAGCACCTCTAGGCGCCCACCCTTAGCAGCGGATGCACACGTCGACTCATCGAACGGACAGTCGTGCGCTCTCGCCCACAGCAGCACTTCCAGGTGCCCGCCCTCCGCGGCGAATGTACACGTCTCCTTATTCCACTCGCAGCCGTGCTCCCGCGCCCACTGCAGCACCGCAAGGTGCCCGCCCCGCGCGGCGAGCGCACAACATTCCGCGGTGTCATCTTCATCCTCGTCGTCGTACCATAAGAATTCCTCCTCCTGCCATTCACAGCCGTGCTCCCGCGCCCACATCAGCACCTCCAGGTGCCCGCCCGCTGCTGCGTTTGCGCACGTCCACTTATCCCAATCGCAGCTCTGCTCCCGCGCCCACTGTAAAACCTCCAGGTGCCCGCCCGCAGCAGCGCGTGCACATGTCGTCGCATTCCACGGGCAGTCGTTCGCCTTTTCCCAAGCCAGCCGCATGGTTGTCCCGACAAACCTCTTCATCTTGAACGCATCGCCCCCGCTCATCCCAGCGCACGGCAGGCCGGAGGACACCACCGCCGCCCGGCACGTCCCCCCGACTCGCGAACACATCGCGCGGTCCGTGGGGTCCAGCCGCGGCAGCACCTCCGCCGCGAATACCTCGGGCAGCTTCTCGAGCAGCGGCGCGAGCAGCGGCGACGGGTAGGTCAGCTGCCCCGCTTCTCTCAGCCGGTCCATAACCTCATCCTCGTTCATCTCGTCGCCTTCGGCTCGCCCCAACAGCGCGGCGAGCCCGCCCGACAGGCGCACGACGTAGCTGTCGGGAGTGCGCCCGACGGGTTTGCCGGCCTTGGCGGCGTGTTTGGCGGCGGCATTGGCGGCCTTGGCGGCGGCGGGGGGTGTCCTCGTGGGCGCCATTTGAGCTGAGCCTCTGGGCGCACGTGAGGGCGAAAAAGGTTGGGCCGCGTCCCCGGTGCCAGGGCCTTATACACTCCTTCCTCGAATTGCTCACAAGGTGTACCCGCACACACGCGCCGCATCCTCCTCCCTGGCGTAACGAGGTCTGCATGGCGGAAGTAGGGCGTGTGAACGGCCCGCCGTGGGCTGATTGGAGTCCTAGCTTGCTCTAGCTAGCGAGGCGCGCCTTTGGCACACATCAGACATTGCTCGCGCGTCGTCCAACGCATTTTGAATCTGAACCCTCGTTCCTCGCTGAACGGCATCCTATGACGTGACGAGCACATCTGCCACCTGCCAGGCCCTACCTTGCCTGACTGCTCGATATCCGCGATAATTTTGCGCTGCAGACGGTGGATTGATCTCCGTGCGTTTGCGGCGCGGAGAAATGAAGCAAGCCCGTTCATCGTGCGCTCTTTTCTTCCATCTAAGTATCTACGTATGGAGTCCAGCCAAGACGGCCGGACACCCAAATCACGGTCGACGGTCACTGATATCAGTTTGTGCGAGCGTCCTTGACTGTACGGCGCGTATCGGTGCTGCGCGAGGGATTACTCGGGGATTA